>ERZ1699650.8-NODE-8-length-376276-cov-24.220448_pt1 | contig 376276 bp, 326 predicted proteins | sample MGYA00581512_ERZ1699650 | MGnify/ENA primary metagenome ERZ1699650 (study PRJEB42348, sample SAMEA6618698) | metagenome | isolation source: Polyester-degrading enrichment culture growing on monomer terephthalic acid, Te | collected 2019-05-17 ...
ATCTAAATCCAAAAAGCATTTCCACCCTTTAGGGCCGGGGTAAAGAAATGCTTTTCCATTTTCAAATTAACCAATTACCAAATCACCAATTAACAAATCCCAAATTAACCAATCACCAATTAACAAATCCCAAATTAACAAATCCCAAATCACGATTCCTAAGCACAGTCGAAGAGTCAAAACACTAAAAAGCATTTCCACCCTTTAGGGCTGGGGCAAAGAAATGCTTTTCCATTTTCAAATTAACCAATTAACAAATCACCAATTAACCAATTAACGAATCCCAAATTAACAAATCACCAATTAACCAATCACCAATTAACCAATTAACGAATCCCAAATTAACAAATCACCAATTAACCAATCACCAATTAACCAATTAACCAATTAACAAATCCCAAATTAACAAATCACAAATCCCCAAACCTGTCCCCCTGAGCGCAGTCGAAGGGTCAATTTGACAATTCATAACTCATAACTCATAACTCATAACTAAATACCAACCCCGTCCCCCTGAGCACAGTCGAAGGGTCACTTATGACGTAGGCCGTGAGAATTGAGTAGTTAGTAGTTTGTAGTTTGTAGTGAAAATTTTAAAACTAAATCATCTAAATCCAAAAAGCATTTCCACCCTTTAGGGCCGGGGTAAAGAAATGCTTTTTCCATCCTTTATTTCTGAAGCAAAGAAATACTTTTCCATTCACCAATTAACCAATTAACTAATTAACGAATTAACGAATTAACGAATTAACGAATTAACCAATTCCCAAATTAACAAATCCCAAATTAACAAATCCCCAATTAACAAATCCCCCTAAAAATCAAACCCCAAACCAAACGTCAACCTACTCCCTTCTTCCGAATTAAATAAACTTACATTGGCATTCAACCCGCCAGAGCCATTTATCCATACTCCTCCCCCGCGCGAAATATGCCATTTTCGCGAAGTATTATTGGCAACCCATACCCTACCTACATCAAAACCGCCGTAAACGCCCACTTGAACGGGTACTAAGCCAATATTAAATTTTGGCAAACTATAACGCAAATCGGCATTTCCTACTAAAAACGACTTCCCCGTAAAGCGTTGCTCTCTAAAACCGCGTAAGCCATTATCGCCACCTAAATTTGCAGCCTGATAAAACTCGTATTTCTTCCCCAGATTTTGATGATAGCTTAAATTGGTCTTTAGCACCAAGGTTCTATTTCTCACCAAAGTATTATAAAACCCAAGTCTGGTTTTTACAAACCCAAAAACGTCTTCTATAGCTTCCAAGTTATCGGTAATTCCCGCGTTTAAGTCAAACATCATCCCTATAGTCGGGTTTTGTGGATCGTCAAAACTTCGGTAATTATAAATTCCCTCCAAGGTTCCAAAATAACTGGGCTCTCCTTTATTCTGAAGTGGAACAGTTGCAATAATATTACTTGGCGAATCGTCTACTTTATAAGCATCAAAAGTAGTTTGCACCTTAAAAAAGCTACCAAATTTACTATTGCGAAGCAAGCCTACATTCCCCGAAATATGCTGCACTTCAATACGGTTATAGGCATACCCTCTTTCATCCTGCATATTTTCGGTTTCATTCCCAAAACCAAAATAATTACGCGTAAAATTCGGACTCGTAATACGGGCACCAAAACTTAAGTTTAAATTGTCCTTCACATTGGCAACTTCCCCTAAATATGAAATTTCAAAACTGTTTATATCGGTAAAATTAGCCGCATTAAAAACGTGTTTTTGTGAAAACGGATTACGAGTAAACTTATCAACCCTATAAACATACTGTAAAGCAGCCCTAAACCCATCATCGGGGTTATAGCCTATTGCCGAAACCAACCCTCCTTTGCGTTTTATTTGCTTGCGGTAATCGTAAGTGTTTAAATTGTAAACATCGGTAAACCTAAGGCTTCCGCCTTTCTTGGTAGTAACTGTACTCGGCATACTTTCAAAATCGTAAACCTTCGTTTTTTTTCCGTTGTGTAAACTATATGTATCAAGGCCGTGCCCCCCAATAATACGCAAGTAAATAAGGTTGTTTTCGTCGCCTGCTACCGTAAACTTATCATCGCCTTTTAAACCGTAAATCCACAGCTCTTTTGTGTCTTTATTATTATACGTTCTATTAATTAAAGTATCGGCAATTTTACCCCTACTTTCAGTATAACTTATAACATTTGTTTGTCCGTTAGGCAGTCTTGTAATTTCAAACACATCGTTCCCATCGGTTCCTACTATGGTTTGTAGGGTAGCTAAATACGCATAATAGTCGTTGGCAATTTTCGCCAAATTGTCCCTACGCTTTTTTAACTTCGTTTTTATATCGGCCAAGGCTTCGTTTTGCACCTCTTCTGGAACACTATTAAAAGCTTTTTCAATAACCGCATCGGTTAAACTATCTTGTATCATTTTAGCCATACGTTGCCATTGTCGCCTCCCCGAATTCTCTAACAATGCCCTATCCAATATCACCCCTTCTTTATTAAACCATTGAAAATTAGTTAAATCTTCGTCGTACACATGCCTTTGTAAGCTCCCGCTAAATAAAGAGCGGGTAATATCTAAAATATTCCCCTCATAACTCGAAAAAGCATTATCTCTATTATCGGGGATAGGCACATAAACGTTTTGTTGATACTGGTTATAATATTCGGCCCATCGCCAATAGCCCGGTTGCCGGTCCCAATTGCCAATAAGCATATCAAACAGTCGCGATTTAATATAATTCTCCTCATCAACCAATACATCGCCAGTTTCTCTAAGCTTTACTAAAATATCGTCGGTGGTTTCCACATCGTCTGGATACTGAAACAAACCTTCGCCTTCACTACTCTCCGAAGGTTCAATAGAAATTAAATACAAAGCATCGCCAAAAGACTCATTGTACTGCCCCAATCGTTGCTGTTTTGGAACATAAAATAATTGTGGCGTTGTATAAAACACATCTATTGCCCGCGCCATATCTGGCACAGCCATTACTGAATAGGGGTGCGAAGCGGTATAAAAGCTAAGGTCCTGCCCTTTTACACTGGGTTCGTCTATTTGTTTATCTTCAATACCCTCGGTTTCTGTATCGCTAAAAACTATCTTTTTAGATATTTCCAAAGCGTTTTTACCCATAGACCGCAACCTATACCTATTTCCTTTTTTGTCGGTTAATAACAACGAATTATAGTCTTTGTCTTTGTGTTCTCTCAACACGTGCAACCCGCCGTAAAGCGTGTCTAAACTCGCTACCTTCGCCTTTACTGGCGTTGCGTAAGTATCTTTATATTTTCCGCCCCACACAGTGTTAAAAAACAAAACCTCGTTTATACTGTCTTGTTTGTAAATGGGTACTGTTTTTTCCTTCGGAAATATTCGCGGGTATTTTGAAACATCGTTGACAGTAGGAGCGGCTATTATTTCTTTCTGAAATTGTAAAACGGGTTGATGATTGTCCCCTTTCACATAAAATCGAACCCAAGACGAACCATCCTTAAAAACATCTAAAACAGCAAACCCTTGTGCCCCGGTGCTATATAGCCCATCTTGCCCTATAGCAGCATATGATTCTTTTGCACCCGAACCCGAAACTATCTGCTTTAAGCCATCTCTTTCAATATATTGCATATTGTGGTCGTGACCCGAAACAAATACCAATCGGTTGTTGTTTTTTACCAATTCTTGTAGTTTGTTCATCAACTTATTGTACAGCTCATTATACCTGTCTTGAACCGAAACTCCGCCTTGAGAGCGCACTTGTACCACTAACGACGCCAATACCGGCATAGGTATTTTACTTTGTAGGGGGTACAAATGTTTGGGCAGGGCAAAATACCCGCCGTGATTGCCATTGGTAAACATTGGGTGGTGCATTGCAAAAACTACCGTTTTATTTTGGTTTTTTTCTAAAGCCAATTGTAACTCTAAAAAGAACTTTTCGCGCGTTTTTATATCGCAGTTTTTATTGATAGTTGGGTTTTTATTCCAATCTTCCAAATACCATTGTGTGTCTATTACAATAAGTTGAATGTTTTCTGAAATAGCTACACTTTCTAACGGGCAGCCGTTACTAGGCCTAAAAGCATCTTGATCTGGGAATAGAGTCTCTACGTAGTTTTCTTCGCGCGCCACGCCTATTACTCCGTTGTTATACCACTCGTGGTTCCCCGGAATAAAAATAGTATTACCGGCATAATCTTTAACAGCCTTATACTGGGCATCTATCATATTTTCTGAAGCCTCCCTCCGTGGGTGCCCCTCTGGATCCATCCCTGAAGGGTAAATATTATCGCCCAAATAAATAGTGTAATTACCGGGGGTCTTTTCAGTCTCTAAGTAGTTGTTAAACGTTAATAGCGCATCGCTCATTCCTCCCATAGGCGACAAGCCCGCATCGCCTACCAAGTAGAAGGTTTTTTCTATTTCTTTAGTTGAAGGATACACCGGATTTGCCTCTTTATCTTTGTATTGAGGCGCATAAGTGGCGCAGGAAGTAATAAAGAGAATTGTAAAAAGTGTATAATAAAACTTCTTAAAAATCATAATTAATTACATTGAAAGTGCTACTCCAAAAGTAAAGCGCATCCCTTCTTCTCCTGTAAACAAATTAAAAGATCCACTTAATAAATCGGCTGTGTTTACCCAAAATCCGCCACCGTAGGAGTTGTGTAACTTATCTGAATTATCATTCGGAACCCAAACTCTACCCACGTCATATCCCCCAAATACCCCAATTTGAACTGGTAATAAAGCGGTTTTAAACTTGTTAAAACTATACCGAAGATCTGCGCTGGCTACTGCTGCAGTACGCCCCGAAAAGCGCTCGTCGCGGTAAGCACGTAAGCCAGTGTCGCTACCCAGTTGTGCAGCTTGGTAAAATTCAAATTCGTTCCCAATATTAAACTGCCCTCTAAAATCGGTTTTTAAAACCAGTTTCCGGCTACGCGTTAAGGCTTGATAAAATACCAGTCTTGGGTTAACATATCCAAATACTTTATCACTATCGTCTAAGTTTTGAGTACCCCCTGCTTCCACATTAAACAACATTCCCCGCGTTGGATTTACCTTATTGTCATAACTTTCATATTGATAGTTTCCTTCCAGCGTTGCAAAATACTTGGTCTCGTCAAGCTGGGTAATGGGTTGGGTAGTAGCCGTTATAAACCTGCCCTCGGTGCCTTCAACTTCTACACCTTCAAATTTCGCTTTAATTTGAAACAAGCTTCCGTAAACTGACTCTTTTCGCAAGCCAAGTGCGCCACCGTATCCGCCAATTCGTACGCGATTGTAGTCTTTTCCTGCGTCAAATTCATAATTAGGGTTAAGGGTTTCATTGCCATAACCAAAAAAGTTCTCTGAAAAATTAGGGTTTTTAAAATGCCCATTTATTACAAAATTCCAGTTTCCGAATATATTGGCAAACTCTCCTTCGTAATTCAACTCAAAACTACTCGTAGCCGAATAATACCCAAACCCTATTTTGTGTTGTTGTGAAAAAGGGTTTCTTTTAAAACCGTATTTAGTTAAAACATAAGAGGGACCAATCTTAAACCCGTCGTCGGGGTTATAACCCAAAGTGGGAAGAAATAAATTAACCGACTTAATTTCCTTTTTATAATCGTAGGTGTTATAGTCATAATTATCACTAAGCTTTATACTTGCACCGCCTTTTTCTTCTATTGTATTCTTTTTGCTCTTTTGGTCGTAGACTTTAATATTTCGGCCGTTAGCAATTTTATAAGTGTCGTTATTTTGCCCACCTACTATTCTAATAAAAATAGGGTCGTCGCCTTTTCCTCTTACTTCAAATACATCGTCGTCATCTAAGCCATAGATCCATATTTGCTTTGTTTTATTTGCATCATAGGTTTTATCTAACATTAAAAACCCTTTTTTACCATCTTTAATTCGGTAGGTTTTTATGTTTGTTTTCCCTCCCGGCAACCGAGTTATTTCAAAATAATCGTCCTTATCGGTACCTGTTAAGGTTTGTAATTTAGCGTAGTGATTGAAATAATCTTGCGCAATGGCAACTATATTATCGCGTCTGCTTTTAAGCTTTCTCTTTATCTCTTCGGCAGCTTCATCTTGCACCTCATACGGAAGGTCTTTAAAAGCGCTTTCAATTACCGCATCGGTCACATTCTCTTTAATAAATTGTGCTTCTTCCAACCAGGTTTCTTCGCCCGCTCGTTGAACCAAAGCGCGATCTAATTTAATCCCGGCAAGGTTTAGCCCGCCAGTATACTTTACACTTTCATCGTACACCTGAAACTGGCGCGCCGTACTAAACAAAGTGCGACCAATATCGAACAGTGCCCCATCAAATTTTGAATACACTTGGTCGCGGTCCCTCGGAATTGGTTCGTATACCCTACGACCGTCTTCCAATTTGTGCTCTGTAAATCGCCATTGATCGGCGTGGCGGTCCCAATCACCAACCAACATATCAAAAACGCGCGCCCTTACAAACGACTTTTCATCGAGGGTATATTTTTCATCTTCCCGAAGCTTTTCAAACAAATCGTCTGTACTTTCCATATCGTCGGGATAGTTAAAAATAGCCCCTTCAAAAGTTTCATCGGGTCTTTCTACTATCATATACAGTTCATCGCCATAGTCTTTATTGAAATTTCCTAAGGCGAATTGTTTTGGCACATAATACAGTTTAGGTTTTGTATGAAGAATATTAGCCGCCTCGGCCAGCTTAGGTATCGTAAACGCCCCGTAAGGATGAGCCGCTGTGTAAAAGTCTAAGATTAACTCTTCGGGCAGGGTGTTTACAAAATCACTTTCAATTTGTTTGTCTTTAATTATTACCGTTTGCAGAAATTGTACAGCACTCTTTTTTAGAGCTCGCATATTATAAGTTCTGCCCTCTTTATCTTCTAATCGCAACGACTTTGTTTGGTGGCCTCCACCGGCTCTCATTACTTTCAATCCGCCGTACAGCGTGTCTAAAAGCACTGTTGGGGCAGTAACTGCTGTGCCGTAAACATCGCGGTAATGTTCTCCCCACAGGGCTTTAAAAAACCCTGTTTTCTCTACCATTTCGTCGTCATAAACCTGCGCTTTGGTAGTTTTAGGAAAGTTTTGATGTAGGATGGACAGGTCGTAGTTTTCAATAGCGGGGTGTACTTCTTTTTTAAATACTTCTATAAAACTACCATCGTTATTTGCCTTAAAAAAAGTTACCCGCGACGCTCCATTTTTGGCAACATCTAAGCGGGCAAAGCCTTGGTGCCCGTAAACAAATTCGGCAAACTGCCCCAAAGCTGCGGCCGTAGCACTCGAACCCGATCCCGTTACAATCTGTTTAACTGATCCTTCTTCACTGTATTGCATAGATTTTTCGTGCCCCGACACAAAGATTAATCGGTTTAAATCTTTTGTAAGCACCTTAATGCGACTCATCAATTCGTTATATCGTTTGTTGTATCGGTCTTGTTTTGAAATAGCCCCCAAGGTGCGCACGGGCTTTATTAGCGTGCTAACTACATCGTCGTGAATAATTGGGTATTTTCCACCGTGCTCCCCATACGTAATTAAAGGGTGGTACATGGCAAAAACAATAGTTTTAGTGGCATTCTTTTTAAGTTCGCCCTCAATTTCTATAAACAGGCGCTCCCTGGTTTTAATCTGGCACTTATCGTTCATTTTTGGGTATTTATCCCAATCTTCAATAAACCATTGAGTGTCTAAAGCCAATAAATGTACGTCGTCATTAATATCTATACTTTCAAGCGGGCAGCCGTTATTGGGTTGTAGTATATCTTCATCATCAAACTGTGCTTTTAAAAAATCTTCTTCAAGCTCGAGACCATCCACACCTCCGCGCCAATCGCGATTACCCGGTAACACCACAACCTTACCTTTAAATCCTTTTAACGCATCTATTTGTCTTTGCATACTCGCTTCACCCACTTGCCTTGCGGCATCATCTTTTGGTGGCATACCGGCTGGGTAAAAACTATTTCCGAGGAATAAAACATAGCTGTCTTTATTATTGTTATTAGCTATATAATTTTGAAGCGCCTTAACGGCAGCAGATGCCTCATTGCCACGGGTGCCAGCGTTGCCAATTAAATAAAAACTTTTATCAATCTCGCCATCAATGGCAGGTTGAGTGTTTGAATAATCGGTATTTTTATATTGAGGATTGTAGGTTGCACAAGCTGATAGAATTGCTGCGGCAAAAAAAGTTATAATGGTGTTAATTTTATTCATATTTATTTATGTGGATTGAATTTTTATTACTTTGGATACCTAAATTTTATCTATGAACAATATTGTTGAAGCTGCCGATAAATTTATCTTCGAACTCTTTAAAGACAAGCTTCCGAACACTTTTGTGTATCATAACTACACACATTCAAAGCGCGTTTATAAAAGTATAAATGAAATTATTGAAAACTCCCAATTTGATGTTAAAGATGCTACTGTACTGCGGTTAGCGGCTTTACTACACGACACGGGTTACATAATTAAGCGAGAAGGGCACGAAGAAGAGAGCGTAAAAATTGCCGAAAAGTTTTTAAAAGAACAAGAGGCCGATAAAGAAATTATCGAAGGCGTAATTAAATGTATTCGGGCAACAAAATTTAAAGATACCCACCCCAATGACGAACTTGAAAAAGCAATTCGTGATGCCGATAGTTCGCACTTTGGAAAAGATTATTTTGATGAGGCCAGTGAGTTTTTAAGACAAGAATACCTCTTTCAAAATGTACATAATTACACCGCAAAAGAATGGCGAAACGAGAATATTAAAGTTTTAGTTGAAGACCACCAATTTTACACCGAATACGCCCTAAAAAACTGGGAGCCCGTAAAGGAAGAAAACTTAGCCAAACTTCTTAAAAAACGTAAAAAAGATAAAGCTAAAGTTCAAAAGGAAAAGGTAAAAGCAAAGCTTAAAGCAAAGTATAAAAACGACAGCCCCGAACGCGGGATTCAAACCTTTTATAGAACTGCCCTAAGAAACCACATGAAGTTAAGTGATATAGCCGATACAAAAGCCAATATTATGCTTTCGGTAAATGCAATTATCATTTCGTTGGTGCTTTCAAACTTAATTTCAAAACTCGATAATAACAACTACCTAATTATTCCTACGGCTATTTTTATACTCTTTAGTGCAATTACTATGATTTTGGCTGTCATAGCTACGCGACCCAACGTTACTCGTGGCGAGTTTACAAAAGAAGACGTGGCTAATCAAGCAGTAAATCTTACCTTCTTCGGAAACTTTCACAAAATGGAACTCGAGCAATATGAATGGGCCATAGACGAGCTGTTAAAAGATAGAGATTACGTGTATAAATCGCTTACCAAAGACTTGTACTTTTTAGGGAAAGTGCTGGATAGAAAATATAGAATTTTAAGACTTACCTACACCATTTTTGTAGCAGGTACTATAATTTCACTACTCGCCTTTGCTATCTTCTTTTACTTTGAAGCATAGCATTTGTAGGTGATTTTAATAATCTGATTATTTGATAAATGGAAATTGATAGTTGTGTCAAAATTCAATATACACTACTCAATACTCACTACTCAACTCAAACCTAATCGTTTAGTTCCGAGATAAGATCGTTGTAAGTGTAGTATTCTTTTTCGTTTTCGTTGTTAAAACTATAAAGCACTTTAACACGCAGAGCTTTTAATCCTGTTACCCCTTGCAAGTCTTCAACTTCCAGCATTTCTACTTCTTCATCAATTTGCTTTTGCATTTGTAAAAACTTAATGTATTGTAAGTATTCCTCCTCGTCTTCTTGTTGTGAGTAAACAATTACAATTTTACCGGGTTGGGTAATACGTTCTTCGGTTCCTTTTATATGCGCTTTATCCACACGTTTTTTTACAACTTCATAGCGTGCATTATAGGTTCCATCTACATCAAAACGCTTTTCGTCCATTCTAAACCGCAGTGATAAACTGCTGTTAAACACCAGTATCATTGAAGCAACGTGCATTTCAATAGGCAAGGTATCTTTAAAGCGATAAAAGCTATTTTCCATTTCGCACATAACTTGCAACTGCCACAATTTTAAGTTTTTTAAATAGATTTTATTAAAGGTGCGTTCTTTAGTAATGGATTCACCAATATACATATTGTGCTCTACCCCGTCGGTTTTAAACCGCTCAAAGTAGTGCGGGTACATAGCTTGTGCTTCTTGCTGCTTTTTATCGAGAATAGAGGCAAGCCTTTTGTTAGTAATCATTACCGAATCGTCGTAATCTTTTCTAAATTTATAAACAAAGCCTGTATTTGGGTCTATTTGCTTTTCGTATTCTTCTACCCATTTGGCGTGTTTTTCGCTTCGGTTTTTAATATGGTTTAAAAACGGAATAATTTCAGAAGCGATATAATTCATAATTTTTCGCTCGGTATCAACCTGAAGGTTTTCTGCTATTTCTTCTGAAAAATTATCGATATTAAATAAAATTTGCTCGAATATAGGCAGTGAATTTTCGCGCGATAGCTTCTTAACCAGTGCATTTAAATATTTAAGCTGAAGCAATAAATCTTCCTTAGTAGCTTCATTTCTCGCTTCAGAAGAACCTTTAATATCGGTTTGCCCGTACAAAGGGTAAATGTCGTTAAAAACAATCTCTTTATAATACGTAGGATTGCCTTGTTCAATATTAAAAAGGTAGCGTTTGGCCTCCTGTCTAAACTTCCAGTGTACACTGCTATGGATGGCAGTACACTCTTCTTGAATAATTAACTCTAATTCGTTTTCGAGGTTTTCTTTAGCTCGAACAACCGAATCTATTAAAAACGGCATAACGTGCTTAAGCTTGTTGGCGTTTATAGTGTTCAAATCGTTTGCATTAGGCGATACAAGCTCTAAAACCCCCAACATTTTATCGTCGTGAACAATTGATGCAAATAGCGCACTCTTCATCCCTTGATCGAGCATTTTTTTGTAAAGCAGATTATCGGGATACAATTTATGGTAACGCTCGGCATCGGTAATACAGTAGTATTCTTGTTGCTTAAACAACTTGTAATACGAAGCGTTGCAAAGTGCGTCTTTACACTTTTGGCACTCCTTTTCGTTTAAAATAAAACTCGGAACTTCTTTAAAAAGGGTTCGCTCAAAAGACTCAGTTTCTTCGTTGTAATCGGTAAACCCTATGTGTAAATCTTCGAGGTCGAAAATAGATCGAAAGATTCGGCTAAATTCAGTATTCTCAAAACCACCGTTTTTTTCGAGTCGTAAAAGATTGGTTTTAAAGTCGGATATTGAAACGTTTAAGGTAACATCGGTTAAAACAGCAATTACAAAGCCATTAAAAACATAACTTTCGGGTGGGAACTTTTCTTTCCAAACAGCAACATTATCGAAGCTTTCCAAAAGCTCGTTCATATCGTCTTCGGTAATTTCTTTTGCTTTTTCGGTACGGGTAATTTCAACAAAATCGGCATTGTACAAAATTCGGTAATTTCGTGTCATCCCTCTTTCATCGGGGATGTTGTAATAGTAGGATCTTCTAAAATCTATTTTTTTTCCGTAGTAAACATTTAAAATAATACTACAGCCCATTAAATAAAATTCGTCTTCATTAAAATTTATAATATCTAAGGCTGCATTACCCCCGCCCGCTTTAAGGATATTTTTAAAACGTTGGGTACTTTTAAAAGCTATTTTTTGAAAGGGTATTGTAGCAAACTTTATCTCGTTATTTGTTAAAACCGAAGGGAACAACGGATTTAAAATGGTATCTATTTGCTCTTTATAAGTAGCAAGTTCGTCATACCGCTCTATCCCCGAAGATAATTTTGGATACTCTTTTTCTATTGCCTGCAATTTTGAAACCTGTAATTTTTCAATTTCATTTTGGGCATCGAGCGATTGATAAGTTTCAAATACTTTTTTAAAACCTATCTTCATTTTCATAGGAAAATGTTTCTTTTCTTGTATCATTTCTTCGTTTACCATATGGGTATAAATGTACGGGTTAATAAGAAAGCAATATGTTAATATAAAACAAAAAATTGGCGTATTCTCTACTTTCAGAGAATAATCTGCTACTTTTGCCAAAATTTAAAATCACATATTTATGAGACTTATATTGGCTACACTTTTAACAATTTCATTAATTTCATGTAACAATGATTCTAACAGTTACGAGCTATCTGGTGAAGCCGTAGGGTTTGAGGACGGCACCCAAATTTATGTTTATACCTTAGAAAATAGACAGCCTAAAATTTTAGACACCATAACCGTTTCTGAAGGTAAATTTGCTGCAACATACCCTAAGGTAGACGAATCAAGTCTAAATTTCTTACGCGTAAATGAAGTAAAAGGGTCGGTTTTATTTTTTCCTGAAAATGTAGATATGACAGCTACAATCTATAAAGACAGTATACAAGCCTCACGTGTTAGAGGTGGAAAGCAAAATGAAGCTTATAGCCAATTTGTAGAAAAAATGACTGCTTTTAACCAAAGAAAGCAAGAAAGTATGGAGCAGTTTCGCGAAGCAAGACTCTCTAACGACACCGCCACGATTACGGCAATACAAAGTAAAAACTTAAATATTGTAGCCGAAGAGACTGCCTTTAAAAAAGAATTTTTAAAAGAAAATAGCAATTCAATATTTGCTGCTATGCTTATTTCTGAAATGATGGGTAGAAAAGAACTAACCGTTGCCGAGGCCAATAAGTTTATTGAAGGTATGGACCAAAAACTACAGAACTCGGCAATTGTAACCGATTTAAAGTCTACGCTGGAAACGATGAAGAAAGTAGATGTAGGTAGCAAAGCTCCAAACTTTAGCGCGCCAAACCCAGATGGCGAAACCATTGCTTTAAACGACGTATTAGGCAAATATACCATCATAGATTTTTGGGCATCTTGGTGCAAGCCTTGCCGAGTAGAAAACCCAAATGTGGTGCGCGTATATAACAAATATCACGACAAAGGATTAAACATTATTAGTGTTTCTTTAGATAAAGAAAGTCAAAAAGACAAATGGATTAAGGCTATCGCAGACGATAAAATGGATTGGTATCACGTTTCAAACCTTAAGTTTTGGCAAGACCCAATTGCCAGACAGTATAACGTACGCTCAATTCCTGCCACTTTTTTACTTGATGAAAACGGCGTAATAATCGATAAAAACTTACGAGGCAATGCTTTGGAAGCAAAGATTGCTTCGCTATTAGGCGATAAGTAATTGTGATTTAAACGTATAGATTTAAATACTAAAAAGCCTCGGTTGTAAATACAACCGAGGCTTTTTTATTGAACTTATTTGACCAAGCTTAATTTAAAAGAAAGCTCACATTTACAACCGATTTAATTTCAATTTCGCCTAAAGCAATGGTTTGTCCGCCACTGCCGCTAGAAGAAGAATCCATCATTTCCATTTTATACATTGGCTGCGGGCGTGGGCTGCTGCCCATTTCGCTTATAGAAATAGCTTTGCCAATAGTTTGGTTTAAAACTGAAGTATATTCTTTTGCTTTCATTTGGGCGTTAACAATGGCTTTTTTTCGAGCTTCACTTTTTAAAGCCTCTTCATTTGTTGAAGAAAATTGCACGCCATCTATTCTGTTAATCCCGGTTTCAAGCAAACCGTTCATCACGCTTTCGTATTTACTTAAATCGCGAAGTTTCACCGAAAGTGATTGATTGGCAGCATAGGTATATGTTTTATTATTGTGATTATAGCTTTTGCTTAAATTCATATATTGCGTTTTTACATCTTTTTCGGCTATATTCTTTTTCTTTAAAAATTTTAAAACTTCACTAATAACTGCATCGTTTTGTCTTTTTAAATTTGTTGGATTATCGCCTGTATTTTCAACGCGAATACTAATAGTAACTTGGTCTGGAACCACACGTACTATACCTTCGCCAGTAACATCGACCGTAGGTTGCGAGACCGCATTTTGAGCTGTCATTGCGGTAGTTGTTATTGCTAAGATTAATAGTGTTTTAATAAATTTCATAAACTTCGTTTTTTAAATAAGTTAGTAATATTTACTTTTCTTCTGTAGGTACTCGGCATTTAAATCTTTCCCAATTTATGCATCACAAATAGAATTATTAAAGGCAGTGCCAATAATACCACAATCCATAAACTAGTTTGAAACAAATAAGGTGCAAAAGCAAGGGTTAAAATATAGCCACCAATAGCGCCGCCAATGTGAGCATCGTGACCAATATTTCCTAATTGCTTTTTCATGCCGTAAATAGAATACAACAAATATGCCATTCCAAAGAGCCAGGCCGGAATAGGGATAGGAATAAAAAACATATATAAACTCATATCTGGAAAAAACAAAATAGCCGAATACAATACCCCCATCACTGCCCCACTCGCCCCAATGGCACTGTAGTGGTACTCATCTTTGTGAAAGTAGAATGACAATAGATTTCCAACAATTAAGCTACCTACATATATTAAAATAAAATACGTAACCCCAATACTCATTATTACCACTGGCGCAAAAAAGTAAAGGGTAAGCATATTAAAAAGTAGATGTGAAAAATCGGCGTGTAAAAAAGCCGAGCTAAACATACGTATATGCTCACCGCGACGAATGCCAGCGATATTAAATTTATACTTTTCAAAGAAAGCCATATCGTTAAATCCTTTCATTGAAATGATAACGTTGGCAGCGATAATTACGATAGTCGCAATATTGATGTTTTGCATATTCGGGTGAAAATTTAAGTATTTGTTGCTTTACTATATTATTAATAATGATTGTAAAAATAGAGAATTCATAACGATATTTTGAGGTTGAGAAATGGGGATTTGCTGATTGGTTAATTGGTGATTGGTTAATTGGTGATTGGTTAATTGGTGATTTGTGAATTGTGATTTGTGATTTGTTAATTTGGGAATTTTAAAGCGGTCACCTCGATACTAATTTGAAGCCGCTATCGCTCTTTCAAATTCACTCGGTCACCTTAGTATTTTGCGCTTTAATAGCCAACATAAAGGTCCCCGAGTGGCCGACGATAGGAGGTTGTATCGAGGGGCCCGGCCCTAAAGGGTGGAAATACGTTTTGGATATAAATGTTAGTTTTAAAATTCTCACTACTCACTACTCGCCACTCACTACTCAATTCTCACTTCCAACGTCATAAGTAACCCTTCGACTGCGCTCAGGGAGACAGTTGTTGTGATTTGTGATTCGTTAATTGGTGATTCGTTAATTGGTTAATTGAAAATGAGAAAGCATTTCTTTGTCCCGACCCTAAAGGGAGTAAATACATTTTGGATTTAAATTCTCAATACTTTATACTTTTTACCGCCTTAAGATTGACCATTGAATAGGAATTAAGTAATTTTGCAGGAATAAATACTATGCAAAAACTGCTCTATTTTCTGGCCTATCCAATTCTTTGGATGCTTTCAATTCTACCAATGCGCATCTTGTACATTAAAGCAACGGCGCTGTATATTTTGGCTTATTATATTATTGGTTACCGCAAAAAGGTGGTAAAAGATAATTTGGCACTTGTATTTCCTGAAAAAACGCAACAAGAACGCAATCAAATTACAAAGCAGTTTTTTAAACATTTATGCGATTTAATTTTTGAAACAATAAAGGCTTTTACAATTTCAGAAAAAGAAATACGCAAACGCTTTGTTGTTACCAATGCCGAAATTTTAGAGCCCTACTACCAAAACAATCGAAGTATTTTGCTTATGGCGGGACATTACGGCAACTGGGAGTGGAGCGGAATTTTAAATAAATTAATGAAACATCAAGCTCACGCGGTATACAAACCCCTGGGCAGTAAACAATTTGATGCCTTAGTAAAGAAAACCCGCGAACACTTTGGCGGCATAATAGTTAGCAATAAAAAAATTGTACCCGTACTTTATAGAAAGTGGAAAAAAGGTACAAAAACCTTAACTTACATCCTTTCAGACCAAACTCCAAAACTAGGGGCTTTTAAGCATCGTGATTCTTTTATGGGTATTAACGTGCCCATGTTTACCGGCACGGAAGAACTGGCAAAAAAACTTGACTTTGCCGTACTTTATTTAAAAGTTGAAAAAGTAAAACGCGGATATTACAAAGCAACATTTGTTCCTTTAGCAGATAATCCTAAAAACTATCCAGATTTTCAAATTACGCGTATGTTTTTTGATGCTTTGGAAGCACAAATTCGTGAAAAACCTGCGTATTATCTATGGTCGCATAAACGGTGGAAACATCGTAAATAGCAAATGTTGCGCTTCATTTTCAATTTCTTCAAAAAAAATTAAAAAATTTTAAATTTACACTTTACAAACCTGTGTAATTTTAAAATATGAAAAATATAGTTTTAATTGCTGTTTGCTTGCTAATTATGCAGGTATCGGAAGCCCAAATATTACCGAAAAAAATAAGTGAAACAGATTTTGTTATTGGCAAATCGCTCACAATTAAGTCGCAAGTTTTAAATGAAAATAGAACGTTAAACATCTATTTACCTGCAAGCTACGGGACCGATTCGTTAAAAAAATACCCTGTAATCTATTTGCTCGATGGATCGAAAGACGAAGACTTTATTCATATTTCGGGTATTGTTCAATTTGGATCCTTTTCATGGATAAATATGATTCCCGAATCCATTGTGGTGGGGATTGCCAATGTAGATAGAAAAAGAGATTTCACCTATCCATCTAAAAACAAATTAGATCAAAAAGAATTTCCCAGTGCAGGGCATTCAGAAAAGTTTATTGATTTTATCGCAAACGAACTACAGCCTTTTATCAATTTAAATTACAATACTTCCGCTACTAAAACGCTTATAGGGCAATCTTTTGGCGGATTGCTAGCTACTGAAATTTTATTTAAAGAACCCAATCTATTCGACAATTATATTATTGTTAGCCCAAGCTTATGGTGGGATGATGAAAGTTTATTAGCTGTTAAACCTAAAAATTATACTTCTAAAAAATCTATTTACATCGCGGGTGGTAAAGAGGGCGAAATAATGGAACGTACCGCAAAAGCGTTATACAAAAAACTAAAAAAGCGAAAGCTGGAAAACACCGAGGTTTTTTACGAATTTTTAAAAGATAAAACCCACGGCGATGCCCTGCATATTGCAGTTTATAACGCTTTCGAAGAAATTTTTAAAACCGAAAAGTAAAAACTTATCAATTATTATTGTCGAGAAAGGGTAATACATTACACCTACAAAAAACGATTTTAAAATACATCAAACCATAACCTGCAACCCTATTTAAGACTTTTAATTCTTTTAATTAATTTCTGTTATATTTACGATTAGTTAACTGTCTTAACTTCCTATAAGCCCCATGTGTTGCAGTATAAAGGTGATAAAGTTGGGGTTGATAGGTGTTGTGCAACATTTACTAAAATTAGAATAGATGACTAAATACCAGAAATACAAATTGATAATTCTAGCTGTTTTTTGCTTTTTCCTATTGTTGATACTTTGGAATTATTCCTCGAACGGCAGATATACTATGAGAGAAGAAAGTTTAATAATATTGGACACTAAAACTGGTACTATGTACATACCATCTGGAAAAAAATATTTAGAGTTAAAGGACTTTACAGAAAATTAGATTCATCCATTATGAAAAAAATTATACTTCTTTCTCTAGTTGCATTATTTTATAGCGCTTGCAACAATTCAACATCAACCAACAAAGAACCCGAAAAATCACAGACTGAATTAGATTACGAAATAGCTGATATGTTTTTAGAATTTGATGCGGAAAAAATTGGACTGATTTCTATTATCAAAGATATTCCACAAGAAAAAGCCAATTCAGTATTAAGAGATTATTTAGCAAAAACATTTCGTTCAACTATTCAAACAATGGAAGACCCAAGTTATGTTGTAAAAGTAATTGACACCATAGCTAATGAGAATGATTTATCGAAAAAATTAACTGCATCAATAATTTTCAGTTATCAGTACGAGATGATAACAAGAGATGAAATTATTGAGGACTATCAAGATGAAATGTTAGACTACCAAAATGAAGTAGACCAATATTAGTAATGAGTAAGCTACAATTGACAATAAAGGTAGTTTTAATAATCCTTTTTTTTGGTTGCTTACTAAATTGGGAATATGGCTATTACCAATTGGTTAGATTTTTAGGAATGGTAGGTTTTGGAGTTTTAGCATTTTACCATTACAAAGTAAATCAAATCTGGTTTTTAATTTGGCTTTCATCAGCTGTTTTAATTAATCCGATTTTTAAAATTGCTCTTGGACGAGAACTATGGAATTTAATTGATATTATTTGGACAATTTTGCTATTAATTTCAATATTTACGGACAAACAAAAGGAATTAAAAACATAAAAAACGTTGCACAACAATGGCTATAAGTAATTGCTTGTTCTCGCCTACTTACGAAAATCCTTGCGGATTTCCCAATGCCGATTTTTACTTAGAGAGATTTTTCTAAACACGCCAAAGCTTATATTTTAACAAGTTAAAAGTATAAAAAAACCTATTAATCGAGGAAATTAGCAATATCAAGGTTCAGCTTTGTTTCTTAAAATAAATAGCACAATTTAAATTATGACAACCAAAAACTTCACCTTAAAAGAAATAGAGGATAAAGACATTAAAGCGGTTTATAAAGGCCTATCAAACCCAGAAATCACCAAATACTACGACGTACATTTTTCAACTTTAGAAGAAACAAAAGAGCAAATGGAATGGTATAAAAATTTAAGAGTTGAGGGTACGGGCATTTGGTGGGGTATTTACGACAGTAACAACCAATTTTGTGGGGCTGGAGGGTTTAATAGTTTAGACAAAACGCATCAAAAAGCCGAGATAGGTCTATGGTTATACAAAAGTTTTTGGGGCAAAGGCATATTAAAAGAAGTTATGCCAGCCCTATTTAATTATGGGTTTACAAATTTAAATTTAAACCGAATTGAAGGATTTGTAGTGAGCGATAATGCTAAATGTAAAAGAGCTTTAGAAAAAATAAATTTTTACCACGAAGGCACTATGCGTGAATGCGAAATTAAAAATGGTGAAAAGATAAACGTAGCCATTTATTCCATCCTAAAATCGGAATGGATGTCTTTGCCGTAAAAACCTTTAAAAAAATACAGCCCAATAAAGAGCATTCACAAAAACCTCGAATGAGTAATTACCCGAACTCAATTCTTAAATCTGTGCTATCTCTTTAATTTCGGCTATTATTTTATCTGCAAGCGTATCGGCTTCTTCTTGGCTTTTTGCTTCGGTATAAATTCTAATAATAGGCTCGGTATTAGACTTACGGAGGTGCACCCAGTTTTCAGGAAAATCAATTTTAACGCCATCTATAGTGTTTATGTCTTCGTTGGCGTATTTGGCTTCCATGGCTTTTAAAATAGCATCGACATTTAATTGCGGAGTTAATTGAATTTTCTTTTTACTCATAAAATACGCAGTGTATTTTTTTCGCAATTCGCTTACAGAAATTCTTTCTTCGGCTAAAAAACTTAAAAACAAAGCAATTCCAACCAGACTATCACGACCGTAGTGTAATTCGGGATAGATAATTCCGCCGTTACCTTCGCCCCCAATTACGGCATTGGTTTCCTTCATTTTTTCCACTACATTCACCTCACCCACGGCACTGGCAGTGTATGTTCCGCCGTGTTTTTCGGTAACATCACGTAAGGCACGAGATGACGACATATTACTAACAGTACTTCCGGGGGTATTTCGCAATACATAATCGGCAACCGCCACCAAGGTGTACTCTTCGCCAAACATTTCGCCATTTTCATCAACAAACGCAAGACGATCTACATCGGGGTCTACCACTATTCCAAAATCGGCGTGCTCGTCTTTAACCAATTCCATTAAATCGGTTAAGTGTTCTTTTAAAGGTTCGGGGTTATGCGGAAATTCGCCATTTGGGGTGCAATACAATTTTACCGGTGTTACGCCCAAGGCTTCCAAAAGAAGCGGCACTGCAATCCCTCCCGTAGAATTTACACCATCGACCACCACTTTAAATTTGGCTTCTTTTATTGCTTCAACATTAACCAAATCAAGGTCTAAAATTTCGTCAATATGCAAATCGATATAGGCATCATTTTTATGAATTTCGCCCAAATTATCTACTTCTGAAAAAAGAATATTTCCATCTTCGGCTATATCGAGAATTTCTTGTCCGGCTGCTGCATTTAAAAACTCTCCTTTATTATTTAGCAGTTTTAAGGCGTTCCATTGCTTTGGGTTATGGCTTGCTGTTAAAATTATACCCCCATCGGCGTGTTCCATAGTTACAGCCATTTCGACCGTAGGCGTAGTTGACAGGTCTAAATCTATAACCGTAATTCCCATTCCAACCAAAGTATTCATTACAAGCTGCTGTATCATTTCGCCCGAAATGCGCGCATCGCGCCCCACTACAACTCTGTAATTTTCTTTATTGCGTTGTTGTTTTACCCAAGTACCATAGGCAGCTGCATATTTTACCGCATCGATAGGCGTTAAATTTTCACTTTGTGCACCTCCAATGGTACCGCGAATTCCCGATATAGATTTTATTAAAGTCATTTTCTAAACTTGTTTTTCATTTTTAAAAAGTAGAGCTCAAAATAGGTATACGATAAGTGAGCTATTACAATTGTACCTGCGAAAGTAAGCAGGAGCATTAAAAGTATCGTTAAAGTTTCATTAAGATTTTGAAGTATTTCCCACTCGAGGAACAAAAATACAACAGCGTTTAAAACTATGGCGTGAAACATATATATTCCGTACGAAATGCTACCCAAATGGTGCAGTATTTTACTATTTATTGCTATCCCCCAATTATTAAACGCTAACGAATGAATAAAGAAACCAAAAAAGAAACAAGTGAGCAATGACCGCAACCAGAGCGGTTCAATCATAAAGATATCTGTAATATAATACATGATTGTTGCTACACACACCACAAGTGGAAAGATGGCCGTTCGTTTAACAAATTGTAGTTTTTTCTTTTCTTCGAGAATTGCAATTACTCCGCCTGTAAACAAATAGAAAAATACAAATGTATATTGTTTAAGTACTTCAAAAACATTAGTCCAATAGAGTATAAAATACCCCAAAAGCAAAAAGCTTAAAACCCTTAAAATCCATTTTACATTTATAAAAAATAACAAAGGAGCAATCATTAAATAAAACTGCTCTTCAATACCAATAGACCATAAAATTTCAATAATACCGCCAGGTTCGTAAAGTTTAGCAAATACATTGGGCAAAAAGAAAACGTTGTAAAACAGCGCTTCTTTCCAAGTATAATTAATTTGAAAAGGGATATTTAAATACGGTAAAATTACATTGTAAAAAAAGAGACCAAAACCCAAAACCAAGTAGTAAAGTGGAAAGATGCGAAGGATTCTTCTTATATAAAAATCCTTAATTGAAAAAGCATCTCTAATTTTAGCTCGGTAAATAATACGTATAATTAAAAACCCGCTTAGCACAAAAAACATATAAACTGCTTCTAAACCGCGATGAAATATAGGAAGACCATCAAAATATGGTAGCCCTTGATTGGCAGCAAGTTGGGGCAAGTGAAATAATAACACCAAGGAAGCTAAAAAAAACCGCAACGGATCTAAATTGGGTAACCTCTTCAATTTTCAATTTTTACAGGCCAAAAATACATATATTTATTGAATGAATTTTTTAGCACATATTTACCTTTCTGGCGATGATGAAGACATAATTATTGGCAATTTTATTGCCGATGGAATTAAAGGAAAGCGTTACCAAAAATTTCCTCCCGCCATCGCCAAAGGAATATTGCTGCATCGCGCCATAGATACTTTTACCGATTCGCACCCTATTGTACACCAAAGTACCGCGCGGCTTCATAAAAACTACGGGCATTACAGCGGGGTAATTGTAGATATTTTGTACGATCACTTTTTAGCGAAAAACTGGAGCACCTATTCGGTGGTGCCTTTAGATGAATACGTAGAGAACTTTTACGATTTACTTCGGAAAAACTTTACCATTCTTCCCGCTCGTATCCAGCGAATGATGCCCTATATGATTGCCGATAATTGGTTGTTGAGCTACGCAACGGTTGAAGGTATAGGAAAAATTTTGGCCCAAATGAATGTGCGTACAAAAGGAGTTTCAAAAATGAATTTAGCCGTAGAAGAATTAGTTACGTATTACGACGATTTTGAAAAAGAATTCACCTTATTTTTTGAAGAATTAAGGGCGCATAGTGTTCAAAAACTTAGCGAATTATGAAAATATACTGCTCACTGCTACTTATACTTCTTTTAATTTCTTGCAAAGACAGCCCCCAACCCATCTCCACTAACAACGCTACTTTCGGTGAAATGGTTAAAAAAGAAGCCGTTTTAGCCGATAGCGCCATGGTGGTTTCGGCGCGCGAAGAAGCTTCTAAAATTGGTACCGAAATTCTAAAAATTGGCGGAAATGCATTCGATGCCATGATTGCTACCGAAATGGCCCTCGCAGTAACATATCCTTACGCAGGTAATTTAGGTGGTGGCGGATTTATGGTTTACAGAAGTCAGTATGGCGAAATAGGCTCCTTAGACTATCGCGAAAAAGCGCCCATGGCAGCCCGTAAAAATATGTTTTTAGACGCCCAAGGAAACGTAATCCCCAACAAAAGTTCAGTAGGTGCTTTAGCCGTGGGAGTTCCTGGCACCGTCGCAGGAATTTTTGCTGTACACCGAAAGTTCGGCAGCCTACCCATGGAAGTGATTTTACAACCAGTAATTGAATTAGCAGAAAACGGATTTGTAATCACGCAGCAACAAGCCGAAAGATTTTCTAATTACAAAAACATTTTTACAGAAGTAAACGGCACAAGCTCCATTTTTACTACAAATTTAACAGCAGGCGACACATTAAAAAATATTGCATTAGCAAATACCCTTAAACGAATTTCACAAAATGGTAGGATTGAATTTTACGGGGGTGAAAGCGGGAAAAAGCTTGTAGAATTTATTGCAGAAAAAGGAGGAATTATCACTTTAAAAGATTTGGAAGCTTATGAAGCCATATGGCGAGAACCCATAATTTTTAATTATAAGAATTTAAAAATAATTTCAATGGCACCCCCCTCGAGCGGGGGTATTTGTATCGCTCAAATTTTAAAAATGGTTGAGCCATTTCCACTTTCTGAATACGGCCATAATACCGAAAAATACATACAGCTTTTAGCCGAAGCCGAACGCCGAGCGTACGCCGATAGAAGCTATTATTTGGGCGACCCAGATTTTGTAAATATCCCCGTAGATTCATTACTTTCTGAAGCCTACTTAAGCTCGCGTATGGAAAGCTTTAGTTTTGATGCCGCTACCCCTTCAACCGAAATAAAACCAGGAGTAATTAGCAGTTATGAAAGTCCCGAAACCACGCACTATTCGATAGTTGATGCTTCGGGAAATGCAGTTTCGGTAACCACAACTTTAAATTCGGGCTACGGTTCAAAATTATATGTAAATAATTTAGGCTTCTTTTTAAATAACGAAATGGACGATTTTAGTGCCAAACCAGGCGCTCCAAATGTTTACGGTTTGGTGGGTGGAAAAGCAAATGCTATTGCCCCACAAAAGCGAATGTTAAGCTCCATGACCCCTACAATAATTGAAAAAGACGGAGAATTATCTATGGTAGTTGGCACCCCTGGTGGCTCAACAATTATCACCTCGGTGGTACAAACAATTTTAAATGTGTATGAATTTGAAATGAATATGCAAGAAGCCGTAGATGCGCCTAGGTTTCATCACCAATGGTTACCCGATGCAATTAGGTACGAGCTTAATAGATTTCCTACCAATTTAATAGAAAATTTAAAAGAAAAAGGATACCCCGAAAATACCGAAGTAGACCCAATTATTGGTAAAGTTGATGCTATTTTAGTCTTGCCCAATGGCAAATTACAAGGCGGTGCCGACAGTCGTGGCGACGATACTGCGGTAGGGTATTAATTTTATAACTATTTCACCTAAAATTAACATCGCTAAGTATCAGCTGTTCTTTATTTTCGGTTCAATTGAGTACCTTTGCAAGCTATGTCGAAAAATGAGGATTTTATAGAAGTTTTGGGCGCACGCGTCCACAATTTAAAGAACATTGACGTTCGTATTCCAAGAGAAAAATTAGTAGTAATTACAGGGCTTTCCGGCAGCGGAAAATCCTCTTTGGCGTTTGATACTATTTACGCCGAAGGACAACGCCGTTATATCGAAACATTTTCGGCCTATGCACGCCAGTTTTTAGGCAGCTTAGAGCGACCCGATGTCGATAAAATTGAAGGCCTTTCACCTGTAATTGCAATTGAACAAAAAACTACCAGTAAAAGTCCGCGTTCAACCGTGGGCACTATTACCGAAATTTACGACTTTCTACGTCTTTTTTACGCACGAGCCAACGATGCCTATAGTTATAATACGGGCGAAAAAATGGTGAGTTATAGCGATGAGCAGATTAAAGAATTAATTCTTAAAGATTTTGCCGACAAAAAAGTGAGTATACTCGCGCCAGTAGTACGTACAAGAAAAGGTCACTATCGCGAGCTTTTTGAGCAAATTGCCAAACAAGGATTTTTAAAAGTTCGGGTAGATGGTGAGGTGCGCGACATTACCAAAGGAATGAAGGTAGATCGTTATAAAAACCACGATATTGAAATTGTAATCGACCGCCTAAAAGTTCCGTCGGCAAGTGCGAATAATGCGTCGGTAGTAGAAGGTAGCGATAACGACAAACGACTTTCTGAAACCATAAACACAGCCATGTATCACGGGGACGATGTGTTGATGGTTTTAGACAATGAAACCAACGAAGCACGATATTTTAGCAGGTCGTTAATGTGCCCAAGTTCGGGAATTTCATATCCAAATCCAGAGCCAAATAATTTTTCTTTTAACTCACCAAAAGGGATGTGCCCAAAATGTAAAGGTTTGGGACAGCTGTATGAGGTTAATTTGAAAAAATTAGTTCCAGACCCCAAGATGTCAATAAAACAAGGAGCTTTGGCACCTCACGGAACGCAAAAAAACAATTGGGTATTTAAACAGCTTGAATTAATTGCAGAGCGCTATAATTTTAAATTGAGCGATCCTTTTGAAAAAATTCCGAAGGCAGCAAAAGACATAATTTTCTATGGCGGAAATGAAAAATTTGAAGTCGCCTCCAAGGCATTGGGCATTACCCGTAATTATAAAATAGATTTTGAAGGCGTAGCTACCTTTATCCAAAATACATTTGACGCCAATGAAACTACATCGTTAAAACGATGGGCAAAAGAATATATGGATAATATTGTTTGCCCCGCTTGCAATGGCTCCCGCCTAAGACAAGAATCACTATTCTTTAAAGTAAATGATAAAAATATTGCCGAATTAGCGCAAATGGATATCATTGAATTAGCCGACTGGTTTAAGAATATTGAAGAAAACATTTCAGAGACACAGCTTAAAATTGCTTCAGAAATTATAAAAGAAGTTCGCACACGACTTCAATTTTTAGTAGATGTTGGTTTAACATATTTGGCATTAGACCGTAGTTCTAAATCGCTTTCGGGTGGTGAGGCACAACGTATTAGGCTTGCAACACAAATAGGCTCTCAGTTGGTTGGGGTGTTATACATTCTCGACGAACCCAGTATTGGCTTACATCAGCGCGATAATGAACGATTAATTTATTCGCTAAAACAATTGCGTGAAATTGGTAATTCAGTAATTGTAGTTGAACACGATAAAGACATGATTGAACACGCCGATTATGTTTTAGATATTGGTCCTGCGGCGGGAAGGCATGGTGGCGAAATTGTAAGTGAAGGAACGCCGGCAGAAATAAAAAAGCACCACACCCTTACTGCCGATTATCTAAATGGAACCAAAGAAATTGAAGTACCTAAACAACGTCGCGAAGGGAATGGTAAAACTTTAACCCTAAAAGGAGCCAGCGGTAACAATTTAAAAAACGTAACCGTTACTTTTCCCTTGGGGAAAATGATAGGTGTAACCGGCGTTTCGGGAAGTGGGAAATCTACGTTAATAAACGAAACCCTCTATCCTATTTTAAACGCGCATTTCTTTAACGGTGTTAAAAAACCTATGCCGTATAAAAAAATAGAAGGCTTAGAAAATATCGATAAAGTAATTGATATTAACCAGTCGCCCATTGGTAGAACACCACGAAGCAACCCGGCTACCTATACCGGCGTATTTTCAGAAATTAGAAGTCTATTTGCAAAAACACCAGAGGCAATGATTCGTGGTTATAAACCGGGACGCTTTAGTTTTAATGTAGCTGGCGGGCGTTGCGAAACCTGTAAAGGTGCTGGGTTACGAGTAATTGAAATGAATTTTTTACCAGACGTTTACGTTGAATGTGAAACCTGTCAAGGCAAACGTTTTAATCGCGAAACGCTCGAAATTAGGTACAAAGGGAATTCAATTTACGATGTGCTTGCCATGACAATTAACGAGGCTACCGAATTTTTTGAAAATATTCCTAAAATATACCGAAAGATTAAAACCATAAAAGATGTTGGTTTGGGGTATATTACTTTAGGACAGCAATCTACGACGCTTTCGGGTGGAGAAGCGCAACGAATAAAACTGGCTACCGAACTTTCCAAACGCGATACGGGCAATACATTTTACATACTCGATGAACCTACAACGGGCTTGCATTTTGAAGATATTAGAGTGTTGATGTTGGTTTTAAATAAACTTGTTGAAAAAGGAAATACCGTTTTAATTATTGAGCATAATTTAGATGTTATTAAAACAGTAGACTATATAATAGACATTGGGCCCGAAGGAGGGCGAAAAGGTGGAAAAGTTATGGCTTTGGGCACCCCCGAAGAAGTAGCTGAAAACAAAAAAAGCTTTACAGCCCGATTCCTTAAAAAAGAATTACATTAGCAAAAAACCTATTTTTAAAATTCAAGGTTCGATAAAGTATGCCTTGAATTTATATTTTATAACACTATTAAAATAATGAGAGACGAACAAATACCAAAAAACTGGAATCAAGTAAAAACAAACGACTCGTGGGCAATTTTTAAAATCATGGGCGAGTTTGTTAGTGGTTATGAAAAAATGAGCCGTATTGGGCCTTGTGTTTCTATCTTTGGTTCGGCGCGTACTAAGCCAGACCATCCGTACTACAAACTGGCCGAAAATATTGCTAAAAAAATTACCGAAAACGGCTATGGTGTTATTACCGGTGGTGGCCCAGGAATTATGGAGGCTGGTAATAAAGGAGCGCATTTGGCGGGCGGTACATCGGTAGGGTTAAATATTACACTTCCTTTTGAGCAGCACGATAACCCGTACATTGACAGCGATAAAAATATCGATTTTGACTATTTCTTTGTAAGAAAGGTAATGTTTGTAAAGTACTCTCAAGGCTTTGTTGTAATGCCAGGAGGGTTTGGAACATTAGATGAGTTTTTTGAAGCATTAACCTTAATTCAAACACATAAAATAGACAAGTTTCCTCTTATTTTGGTGGGCACCGAATTTTGGGGCGGCTTGTTTGAATGGATTAAAACAACACTGTTAGAGGCAAATAACAATGTAAGTGCCGAAGATTTAGATTTAGTTCATTTAGTTGACACCGAAGACGAAGTGCTACAAATCTTAAACGATTTCTACAATGAATACAATTTAAGTCCGAATTTTTAAGAACACTTAACCTCTTTTAGCTTTTTGATTTCAAAAAGAATCATATTTCTATTGCTTTTTTGTTTGGTGTTACAAGCCCAAGCGCAACACACTATTAATGTTGATGCTACGCTTAATCCCACTCAAAAAAGCATTGCAATTAACCAACAAATAATATATAAAAACACATCAGCAGATACGCTTCACGTTTTGTATTTATTTGATTGGGCTAATAGTTTTTCAACAAAAACAAGCCCTTTAGGCAAGCGCTTTGCAGAAAATTATGACAGTTCATTTCACTTTGAAAAAAAAGAAGACCGAGGGAAAACTACAATTAATAAAGTGTTTAATGCTACCCAATCTCCGCTGCACTGGGAACGCGGAGAGGCGGTAGATATTTTAAAAATTATTCCAGATAAACCTATCTTGCCAAATGAGGAGTATAAGTTTAATTTGGAATACACAGTAAAGGTTGCAGACAGCAAGTTTACTCGATTTGGTGTAGATAAAAATGGTAACTATAAATTGCGCGAATGGTACATCTCACCCGCAGTTTACAACGGCGAATGGCGAATTTATAGCAATAAAAACACCAACGATAAATATTTAACGCCTTCAGAATTTGCTATTACCTTACATTTCCCAAAGCGATATTCTTTGATATCAGACCTCGATGTAGTTTCGGAAGATATTTCAGAAAAAACGAAACACGTTGTTTTACAAGGATTTAATCGCACGCACGCCACGCTATATTTAGAAAGATTAAACACCTTTCAATCTATTAAAACCGATAAGTTTACGGTAATAACCAATTTGCAAGACAGCAAAGTAAACCCACCGGTACAGGCTTTATTAATTGATAGAATTACACACTTTCTCGATAAAAAATTAGGCCCCTACCCCTTTGATAAAATGGTGGTTAGCGAAGCCGATTACAAAATAAACCCAGTTTACGGTTTAAATCAGCTTCCCAGCTTTATAAGTCCGTATCCCGATGGCTTTGAGTACGACATTGAACAATTAAAAACCATTACACGTCATTACATAAATAACACATTAATTTTAGATCCGCGTCGCGATTATTGGTTGCAAGATGCACTACAGATTTATTTAATGATGGAATATGTAGACACCTATTATCCTAAAATGAAAATTATAGGAAATTTAAGCAATTGGTGGATAATACGATGGGCTCATGCTGCGGAAATTGAATTTAATGACCAATACCCGCTGCTATATCAAAATATGGCACGCAATAATATTCATCAAGCTTTAACCACGCCCAAAGATTCGCTTTTAAAGTTTAATATGAATATTGCTAACGGGTATTATGGCGGGACAGGTTTGCGGTATTTAAATGCGTATTTAGGAGATAATGCACTCAATGAAAGCATTAAAGAGTTGTACTTGGAAAATAAGTTAAAACCTATCAATTCTTCAAAATTTAGAACCATTCTTCAAAGCAAAACCGCGCTACCAACCGATTGGTTTTTTGAAGATTATATCAATTCACGCACAACTATTGATTTCAAAATAAAAAGGGTAGAAAAGCGAGGAGATTCGTTAGACGTGCTTATAAAAAATAAAAGAAAAAACAAATTACCCGTTTCGGTTTATGGCTTAAACAAAGAAGAAATAGTTTTTAGAAACTGGACTCCCCCAATAGACAGTTTAACCTGGGTAACCGTGCCTGGTAACAATGTAAATAAATTAGCGCTTAATCACGACGAAACCATTCCAGAGTTTAACCTTAGAAACAACTATAAAAACCTGGATGGGCTTTTAAACAAACCTTTGCAATTTAGGCTGTTTCAAGATGTGGAAGACCCAAAATTTACGCAGTTTTTCTTTATGCCTATTTTTGAATATAATCTTTATGATGGGCTATCAACCGGGTTGCGAATTTACAATAAAACAGTTTTACCAAAACCCGTACACTACAGTATTACACCACAATTTGCTTTTAGGTCCAAAACCTTAGTTGGTGGGGCTTCAATTAGCTACACCCAACATATGGATCAGGGCGAATTATACGCAATGCGCTACGGTTTTTCGGGCAATTACTACTCTTACGATCGCGGATTGTTTTACAGAAAATTTACTCCTTATATTACTTTTTCATTTCGAAATAAGGACTTGAGAAACAACGAAAAACAGTTTATAAACATTAGGAATGTTAATGTTTATAGAGACGAAAACCCAAATGACCCCAACCAAGAGCCAAATTACAGTGTTTACAATATGCGGTATGTATATTCTAACCCCAATTTGATTAATTATTTTAGGGCGGTTGCCGATTATGAAATCTCATCAAAATTTAGCAAACTATCTTTAGATTTAGAATACCGAAAGTTATTTTTAAGCAATAGGCAATTAAATCTTCGGTTTTTTGCGGGAGTATTTCTATTTAACGATACCCGCGAGAGTGAAGATTTTTTCAGTTTTGCACTAGATAGACCAAACGACTATCTTTTTGATTATAACTACTACGGACGTAGCGAAAGTTCGGGGCTCTTTAGCCAACAGTTAATTATAGCCGAAGGCGGATTTAAATCGCAGTTAGAACCTTCCTATGCTAACAGTTGGATGACCACCGTAAATGCCAGCACTAACATTTGGAAATGGATTTATGCCTATGGCGATGTAGGGTTGGTTGCAAATAAAGAGCGAGGAGTAAACGCTGTTTTTGACAGCGGAATTCGATTGAGTTTGGTAGCCGATTATTTTGAATTGTACTTTCCAATTTATTCAAGTTTAGGTTTTGAACCTAACTTACCACATTACGACGAAAAAGTTAGGTTTATCGTTACGTTAAGTCCAAAAACTTTACTTGGCTTATTTACCCGAAGATGGTACTAATTTGGGCCATTTTCAAAATGTGGCGAATACCTATTATAGATTTTTTAATATGAAAATTGAAGATGCAAATACTAAATAATTGGCGAATAATATTGCTCCTTTGTTTAACATTGGGATTAGCCCCTTTTTTACCCGAGCCTCATATTTGGGGGAAAATTAAATGGATTGCCGGCGGCGCTGTAGGAATGAAAGCCGAAGATTGGTTCGATGTGATTTTTCACGGCCTACCGTTTATTCTTTTACTTAGATTGTTGATTGTGAGCGTTTTCAACTCAAATAAAAAATAAGGTTCAATTTTTTAAGGTTGATAATATTTCGCAAGTAATTTTAGCATTGCGAAACCCCTTCAATTTCGCTATTTTTGCAAAAATTAAAACCCTATAAAAATGCAAACAGATCCAAAGACCAACGGCGAGATTTCTTTTGAAGATTTTAAAGAAACTGTTTTAAACGATTATAAAATTGCGGTTACAAGCCGTGAATGTAGTCTTTTGGGCCGTCGTGAGGTACTTACAGGAAAGGCGAAGTTTGGCATTTTTGGCGATGGAAAAGAGGTGCCACAGCTCGCGTGGGCCAAAGCGTTTAAAAATGGTGACTGGCGTAGTGGATACTATCGCGATCAAACCTTTATGATGGCTATTGGCAAGCTTACAATCGAGCAGTTTTTTGCAGGATTATATGCCCATACTGATATTACTGCAGACCCTATGAGCGCCGGAAGACAAATGGGAGGGCATTTTGCTACACATTCTCTTAATGAGGATGGAAGTTGGAAAAACTTGACGCAACAAAAAAACAGTAGTGCCGATATTTCGCCTACTGCAGGCCAAATGCCGCGATTATTAGGGTTGGCACAAGCCTCAAAAATTTTTAGAAATGTTAGCGGTATTAAAGACAAAACTAATTTTTCTATCAACGGAAACGAGGTAGCTTGGGGTACCATTGGTAACGCAAGTACTAGTGAAGGACTTTTCTGGGAAACTATAAATGCCGCTGGCGTGTTGCAAGTGCCAATGGTGATGAGTGTTTGGGACGATGAATACGGAATTTCTGTTCACGCAAAATATCAAACTACTAAAGAGAATATTTCAGAAATTTTAAAAGGGTTTCAACGTAATAACGAAGAAAACGGGTACGAAATTATTAGAGTTAAAGGTTGGGATTACCCCGAATTAATTGAGGTTTATAACCGTGCTTCAAGAATTGCTCGCGAAGAGCACGTACCAGTTTTAATTCACGTACAAGAATTAACACAGCCGCAAGGCCACAGTACTAGTGGGTCTCACGAAAGATATAAAAGTAAAGACCGCTTAGCCTGGGAGGCCGAGTACGACTGTAATGTTAAGATGCGCGAATGGATGATTGAAAATGATATTGCTACCGAAGAAACTTTGGCAGCAATTGAAAAGGATATTAAAAAGAAGGTTCGCGACGGTAAAAAAGCTGCTTGGAATGCATTTGTTGCACCTCAAAAAACAGAGCAAGAAGAAGCTGTTTTACTGTTAGGCAATTTGGCAGAAAATAGCGCAAACAAAAACTTTATTGAAAAAATAAAAGACGAATTGGCTTCAGAAAAAGAGCCATTACGTAGAAATATCTTGGCATCAGTACGAAAAGCATTGCGTTACGTAACTGGTGAAGAGTCGCCAGAAAAGAAACAATTACAAGATTGGATTGAAAATTATTTTGAAACAATTCAACCAAAATACAGTGCCCATTTATATTCTGAAGCAGAAGAAAATGCTAAAACTGTAAAAGAAATTCTACCCACTTATAATGAGGATGCCCAAGAAGTAGATGGGCGCGTAGTATTGCGCGATAACTTTGACGCAATTTTTGACAAGCATCCCGAAGTTTTAATTTTTGGGGAAGATAGTGGTACAATTGGCGATGTAAATCAAGGGCTTGAAGGCATGCAAGAAAAGTACGGCAAACTACGCGTTGCCGATGCAGGTATTCGCGAAGCTACTATCCTTGGTCAAGGTATTGGAATGGCTATGCGCGGCTTACGCCCCATTGCCGAAATTCAGTATTTAGATTACATTTTGTACTGTTTACAAATAATGAGTGACGATTTGGTGACGGTGCGTTACAGAACAAACGGAACCCAAAAAGCACCGTTAATTGTTCGTACTCGTGGCCATAGGTTGGAAGGTATTTGGCACAGTGGTTCACAAATGGGAGGGCTTATACATTTACTGCGTGGAATGTACGTTTTAGTACCTAGAAATATGACAAAAGCCGCAGGATTCTACAACACACTTTTAGAAACCGATGAGCCTGCTTTAATTATTGAATGCTTAAACGGGTACCGACTAAAAGAAAAAATGCCAAACAATCTTGGCGAATTTAAAACGCCTATCGGGGTGGTTGAAACGGTAAAAGAAGGTAGTGATATTACACTGGTTTCTTACGGTAGTACGTTGCGTATTGTAAGAGAAGCTGCCAAAGAATTACAACAAGCTGGGATTGATGCAGAAGTAATAGATGTACAAAGTTTATTGCCTTTAGATATTAATCACGATATGGTTAAAAGTGTTGCAAAAACAAACCGTGTTTTAGTGATAGATGAAGATGTACCGGGAGGTGCTTCGGCTTATATTTTAAATGAAATTGTAGAAGTACAAGGGGGTTATAAACATTTAGATAGCAAACCACAAACACTTTCGGCCAAAGATCACCGTCCGCCGTATGGTACCGATGGCGATTACTTTACAAAGCCATCTATTGAAGATGTTTACGAAAAGGTTTATGAAATAATGCACGAAGCTAATCCTTCGCAATTTCCGAAGTTAAGATAACGCTAAAGTCCTGTTATTCTTTATGTAAGCTCCGTATCTTATAGCGTATAAAAATTATAACGCTATGAGAAAGATTTTTACTATTGTTTTCAGCTTATTTTTTACTGGGGTTACCCTTGGGCAGGATGTAAACGACACTACTCGATTTATACCAGAGTCTGAGGTGCCTAAAGTGATTTTAAACCAACAAGACATCTTGTACCCTTCAAACTTTGTTTCAGAATGGGAGGTTCAAGAATTGGATGGCCTGCACGATGCACCCAATATTTTATATTTCGCAAAATTTGAGGAAGATGGCAGGCCGGGTTTTTCGGCGGCATATTTACCGAATGGCACCTTAGTTTTCCATTCAGAATTTACACCCGCCGAAATTATTCCTTCAACAGTGCGGCTTAAAGTTGATCAAGATTATAAAGACTTCGAAATTCATTCAGCTAAATTTATAAGTCTTTACAATCCCGAACGCGAATTATATTTGGTAAAATTATTGGCAGGTAACCAGATGAAATTTGTGTTTTACAACACGGTTGGTAACGAAATTGACAAAATAGAGCTTCCTGCCGAAATTTTACTCCTAATGCGGTAATTTATAAAAAATTACGGCAACCACTTTTTGTTAAAATTTGGTTTACGCTTTTCAAGAAAAGCGTCGCGACCTTCTTTTGCTTCATCGGTCATATAGGCGAGTCTGGTAGCTTCGCCTGCAAATACTTGCTGACCTACCATTCCATCGTCTGTAAGATTCATAGCAAATTTCAGCATTTTAATAGAAGTAGGACTTTTTGCAAGAATTTCTTGCGCCCATTGATACGCTGTATCTTCCAATTCGGCGTGTGGAATAACGGCGTTAACCATTCCCATTTCAAAAGCTTCTTGTGCCGAGTAATTTCTTCCGAGGAAAAATATTTCACGAGCCTTTTTTTGACCTACCATTTTGGCAAGGTATGCGCTACCGTAACCACCGTCGAAACTGGTAACATCGGCATCGGTTTGTTTAAAAATAGCGTGTTCTTTACTGGCCAAAGTTAAATCGCAAACTACGTGCAAACTGTGTCCGCCACCTACGGCCCACCCAGGAACCACACAAATTACGGCTTTTGGCATAAAGCGTATTAAGCGTTGTACATCGAGTATATTTAAACGGTGGTAGCCATCGTCGCCCACATAGCCTTGATGGCCACGTGCTTTTTGATCGCCCCCGCTACAAAAACTATAAACTCCATCTTTGGACGAGGGGCCTTCGGCAGATAAAAGCACTACGCCTATCGCGGTGTCTTCCTGTGCATCATGAAAAGCATCGAGTAATTCGGCAGTAGTTTTTGGGCGGAAAGCATTGCGTACATCGGGTCTATTAAACGCGATACGAGCTACGCCTTCACATTTTTTATAGGTTATATCGGTATATTCTTTTGCTGTTTTCCAGTTGGGTGATGTCATATTTATTATTTTAGCGTAAAGATATAAAATCAAAATATTAAATAGCCCAATGACTCCCTCCCACACGCAGTGGAGAAGTCATTTTAACTTATTAAGCAATACGGTCTGGACTGCGCTCGACCTAACACTAACAATGAAACAATTTAATTTATTCTTTTTACTACTTTTTACGATTACAATTTCTGCACAAGAAGCCTATAAATTTACTACCGAAATTGACCTTGAAACCACACCAGTTATAAGTCAAGGGGTTACAGGAACTTGTTGGAGTTTTAGTAGTACTTCATTTTTAGAAAGTGAGATTATGCGCCTCACTGGGAAAAATATTGACTTAAGCGAAATGTACCAAGTAAGGCATACATACCCATTAAAAGCTGAAAATTATATAATGCGACAGGGTAAAGCACAATTTAGCGAAGGTGGTTTGGCTCATGACGTCTTAAATTCAGTGGCACACTATGGGCTAGTACCTGAAGCTGTATTTACGGGGTTAAACGAAAATGAAACAACCTATAATCACGCTGAAATGGTAGCCGTGTTGGAAGCAATTTTAAAAACATATGTAGACAATCCTGGAAGAAAATTGAGCAGCAAATGGCGCGAAGTTGTAGCGAATGTTCTCGATATTTATATTGGAAAAGAAGTTACAGGCTTTACATATAACGGAAAACAATACACCCCGCAAAGTTTCTTGGCAATGACTAAAATTATACCAAGTGATTATGTTCATCTTACCAGTTTTACCCACGCTCCTTTTTACTCAAAATTTATTTTAAATATTCCAGATAATTGGAGTAATGGTAGTTTTTACAACGTTCCATTAAACCAAATGATGGCTACCATTGACAATGCCTTATCAAACGGTTTTACGGTTGAGCTAGATTGCGATGTAAGCGAGCGAAGTTTTTCGGCAAAAGATGGTGTAGCTGTAATTCCAGAAAACAGTGCAAACAAAGTAAAAGCTTTACAAGGTATCTATCCGGAAAAAAATATTACCCAAGAATTTAGACAAGCAGAATTTGAAAACTACAATACAACAGACGACCATTTAATGCACATTACTGGGGTACTTCGCGATCAAAATGGCACAAAATACTACAAGGTAAAAAACAGTTGGGGAAATGATAAAAGTCGTATTGCAAACGATGGATATGTATATTTTAGTGAAGCCTATATGCGGTTAAAAGCTATTAGCATCACCGTTCATAAAGATGCCATCCCCAAAAAAACTTCAAAAAAATTAAATTTATAGTGCAATTTTTTACAAGATATAAATTGGTTTAATATTTGATATCTTTGTGGCAATGAAAAAGTATCTAATTATAGTATGGTTTCTCCCGCTGTCGGTTTGGGCTCAATTAGATTTTGAATCTAATAAATTGAAATTAGACTTTGTAAAACTCCCAGCGCTTGAAAGTTTAATGAGTACTTCGTTAGACTTAAAGCCCAATTTTACTTCAGAAAATAATAATAAGCTGCCTTCATTTAAATTAAACAAAAAAAATTACCGCGAGCCGGTGAGTATGTTTGATGCCATGGTAGCGAATGAAAATTACGTAAAATCTGATTTACAAATTTCACTCGACCCAAGAGAATTGGGTATTTACGGCGGCAACAGCAGTTACAGCCCCGATGGTGCTACCAAAGTTAAAAACATTTCGTATAAAGCTTCGCAAGGATATCTAAGACCAGAGCTTATGCCCTACTCCTACGGTTTTTATCAACGCCCACATCGTCGTCGCGGATTGCACTTTGGCTATAGAGCATATGGCTCGTACACCCAATAAATATTGAATAGACAGTCATTTTCCTTTTAAAATTTCAGCATACATTTTAGACTGCTATCCCACTTGAAAAAAGTTGGTAGCTAAAAATTTATTTATAAATATTTTATTTAGTTAGGAATCCTTACTATATTTACAGTAGCAATTTTGCTTTAATTTAAATTTAATAGTATGAAAAAGTCTGTTTTTTATCACGCAGGATGTCCTGTTTGTGTTAGTGCCGAACAAGAAATTTTACAATTAATGGATCCTGCTTCGGTTGAAGTTATTCATTTAGGCGAAGAGAAATCGAAAATTGCCAATGCCGAAAGCGCAGGGGTAAAATCGGTTCCTGCTTTGGTTACTCCTACGGGCAATGTGCTTCATATAAATTATGGAGCCTCAATGGCCGATGTAAAACAATAACACATCACTAAAAGGTTTTCAGTATTGATAACTTTATAGTTTTTTTTGAAAAGCTTATTATTTTACAAAAAAGGAAAACTGTAATTAATTAGGATTACTAACTTTGCCTGTTAAGAAATAGATCTTGACAGGCAATTATTATGAAAAAAAGCGTCTTCGATATAAATTTTCAGCAAACCAGTGTAAGCAATAAAATAGTTGTTGGCCTGGAGCGCCTATCGGAAGTTTTTAGAACTTTACTTTGGGAAGAGGCCAAAAAACACGGGGTAAGCCCTATACAAATTCAAATTTTAATTTTTGTTGCCAACCATAAAGATTCTCTAAGTACCATTAGTTATTTGGCTAAAGAGTTTAACGTCTCTAAACCTACAATAAGCGATGCCGTAAAAGCTTTAGAAAAGAAAGGACATATTTTTAAAGACTTTTCAAATTCTGACAGTCGAAGTTTTTTAATCGTACTTACCCAAAAAGGCAATGATTTGGTAGCACAAACAAGTACGTACGCTAATAGGTTAAAAGAAAAACTTGCTGGTTTTGAAGACGAAAAGTTAGAGACTGTTTACGATACAATTTCAAAACTAATTGCAAATTTAAATAGCGCGCAAATAATTAGCGTGCAACGTATGTGTTATGCTTGCAAGTTTCACAGCACTAAAAATAATAATGATTATTGCGAATATCTACAAAAGCCTTTATATACCAAGGATATTAGACTAGACTGCCCAGAATTTGTTGAGAAAACAAGCTAATTACAAATAGAGGAATTTACTTGTCGGTAGGACCATCGAGCAACTCGATACCATCTTCTTTAATAGAAATTTGCTTGTCTTTATAAAGTGTACCAATAGCTTTTTTAAAACTCTTTTTACTCATCCCCAGCATATTTTTTATGGTTTCGGGGTCAGATTTGTCGTGCAAGGGTAGAAATCCTCCAGCGGCGTCGAGTTCTTCACGAATAAAATTAGCGTTAGGTTCAATACTGCGATAGCCGGGTTTTTGGAGCACAAGATCTATTTTATTATCGTGTCTAATTTTTTTAACGTATGCATGTAACTTATCTCCAGTTCGAATATCTTCAAAAATATCCTCTATGTAAATTAGGCCTTTGTGTACGCCGTTCACTATAACATTTGCTCCTTTTTCGGTAATATGAGTCACTAAAATTTCAACTTCATCAAAAACCGAAACCGTTAAGATATCATTTTGTACAAAATTGTTTGTTTTGCTTGACCCTACTAGGCGATTGGTTTTTTCATCGATATATAAGTAAACTATATACCAATTTCCTTTTTTCATGGGGCGCGCTTGCTCCTTAAACGGAACAAACAATTGCTTTTCGAGCCCCCAGTCCATAAAAGCACCATATTCATTTACATCACTACAGTGCAAATAGCCAAAAGTGTTTAGCTGTAAAAATGGCTCTAAAGTTGTGGCAATTGGACGTTCTTCATTATCGAGATAAATAAAAACCGAAATTTTATCTCCTATCTCATAAGCTTCGGGTTTATATTTATGTGGCAAGAGTACTACATTCTCTTCATCATCGCCCAAATATAGTCCTGGCTCGGTTTCTCGTAAAATTTCTAACGTATTGTATTCACCCAATTTTATCATAAGTGCAAAGATAATTATATTACTACGCTAACTTCCAATCGCAACAACTATTTAAACTGTAATTACGAATGGAGTTTTTAAAAATATGTTTATGCAATAAATTTAAAATAATCTATTAAAACCTTATCATTTATATGTGCAGGGGTAAATATTTCTAAAATTGAAGGCTTGTCGTCTTTGGTAAAAAAAGCAGCCAAACAATTACCTAATTCATCATTTTCTTGCACAGCATTGTATTTAAATTGAAACATTTCGGCAAGTTGCTTCGCATTTAAATTGTGTTTGGTTTCAAAGAATTTATCAAAAACTTCGGTATCTTTTTCACCGGGAAGAATTCTAAATATTCCCCCTCCTCCATTGTTAATTATAATAATCTTAAAATTATTGGGGATATAATTATTCCAAAGTGCGTTACTATCGTAAAAAAAGCTTAAATCCCCCGTAATAAAAACCGTAGGCAGTTTTGATGTTAGCGCCGCTCCTATGGCAGTACTCATACTACCGTCTATCCCACTTGTGCCACGATTGCAAAATACCGCTACTGTTGCAGGTAGCGAAAATAATTGTGCATAGCGCACGGTAGCACTATTGCTAAGTTGCAATTGTAAGTTTTGAGGAAGATTTTGAAAAATTTGACAAAAAACTTTAAAATCTGAATATAAAAGATTCTCTAAAAATAGATTATGCCTATTCTGCCTATATGATTTTACAGCTAACCAACGGTTTTGATAATCGCTTTGTACAGATTTAGTTTTGGGTAAAAACGCATTTAAAAAGTGATTAATTGAAGTTTTAAAATGACGACTTAAAACAAAATACGTATCGTAAGCTATTTTAGTATCAACGTGCCAATGATATTTGGGCGGAAAATTACGCAAGAAGTTTTTTATGCGTTTTGAAACTACCATTCCACCAAAAGTTAACAATACCTCTGGCCGTAAATCTTCAAATTCAGAATCTGAAAGCGGCGTTATTAATTGGTCTATTGCCGAAATAAATTTGTCGTGATGTAAATTTGAAGTAGTTTCGGTTAAAACTAAAACACTTTCGTCTTTAGCCAATGCCTCAATAAATTGTTGTTCAACACTATTGGGGTTTAATACACCAACCAACACCAATTTCTTTTTACTGCCATTCCACTGTTCGGCAAAAGGCGTTAAATCATCTTGAATAGACAAGTCTGCACTTTGCGGCGGAACATTTTGCGGCACCGCCAGTTGTTTGTTTGTAGTTTCGTATAACGGTTCAGAAAAAGGAACGTTTATATGTACGGGGCCGTTTAATTCAATAGCCGAATTTAATGCTACGTTTATTTCGGTTTCATTTTTTTGTTGAAATTGATCGCCGTCAGTACAATTTGCGCTGTAAAGAATGTGGTTTTCAAAAACGTTGGGTTGTCTAATAGTTTGTCCATCGCCAATATCAATTCTTTCGGCAGGTCTATCGGCAGAGATTACCACAAGCGGAATGTTGCTATAATAGGCTTCGGCTACTGCCGGATAATAGTTGAGCAATGCAGAGCCCGAAGTACAAAGTACCGCGACCGGTTGTTTTATTTGCTGTGACATTCCTAAGGCAAAAAAAGCTGCGCAGCGTTCATCAACAATGCTGTAGCATTTAAAATTGGGATGATTTCCAAAACCAATTGTAAGTGGTGCGTTACGCGAGCCGGGTGAAATTACTATATGCCGAATACCTTTATCCAAACACAGTTGGATTAAAGTTTGAGAAAGAATTTTTGTTGATGCTATCATAGCCTGCAAAGGTACAAAGTTGGCGTACATTTTATAGCATTGGCGCTAACACTTGTAACATAGTTTGCATTTTGTTTTGAGTTTCCTGCCACTCGGCTAAAGGTTGCGAAGCTATGGTAATTCCGCCCCCTACATATATACGTGAAATATTATCATTTATTTCCATACATCTTAAATTTACCATAAGTGAAGCCGTGGCGCCATTGTTTGTAATTGGACCTAAAAACCCAGTATAGTAAGAGCGGTTATAACTTTCGTTTTCAATAATATATTTTTTAGCAAATTTTGTTGGCGCCCCACCCACGGCTGGTGTGGGATGCAATACATTTGCAATTTTGGCAAGCGTTGTCTTCCTTTTTTTTAAAACACCTTCAATATCTGTTTTTAAATGTAATAGTGATCCCGCTCGATGCGTATAAGCTTTTGAAACCTTTAAAATAGAGGTTATTTGCTGTAAATTGTTTGTAATAGCGTTAGTTACTAATTGTTGTTCGTCTAATTCTTTTGGGCCCCATTCTACTTGTTCGGTATCTTTATATGGTTGCGTACCTGCCAGCGCCATGGTTTTAAACGATTGGTTTTCTACTTGTACTAAGGTTTCGGGGGTTGCGCCACACCAAATACCTGTATGTGGGTGGTACCATACGTATCTAAATGCTGTAGGATATATGTTTAGCAACTTGTTTATTAGCTTTTCAATTGAAAAATTTTGAAGCTCAAAATCTTTATAGCGCGACAGTACAATTTTTTTTGCTTCCCTATTTTTAATCGTTTCAATTGCTTTTTCTAATTTTTTGAGGTAAGCGTCCTTTTCAGGTTTGTTGTTTGTAATTTCTGTTGCGAGCGGCGAAAGAGTTTTATCAATTTTTGAAGTAACTACTTCGGTTTTAATTTTTACCGAAGACTTTTCAGGAATAAAACTAGCCGTACCCGTGAAGTCGAAAGGCGCCATCACAAAGCCATTTTCAGATAAATCTTCGGTATAATGCAGCGTATTATCATTTTGCAAAAGCGCCTGCACCCTATTTTCAGTAGGCTTGGCGTATAATACAAAGGGTAATTCTTTTTTAAAATGGGCTGATATTTCTTGGGTAAATTCGTGTAGGTTCATTATTTCTGTCGGGATAAAGCAATAGTAGTAAGTTTTACAAGCGAAACAAGATTTCCGTCGTCATTAGTAATCTTAATTTGCCACAGCTGTGTTGTTCTTCCTTTGTGCAAAATTGTAGCATTTGCATATACGTACCCGCTCTTAACACTTTTTACATGGTTAGCCGAAATTTCAATACCGCGAATAGCTATGTCTTTTGAATTCATAAAAACAAATGCGGCAGCGCTACCAACACTTTCTGCCAATGCAACCGACGCACCCCCGTGTAATACCCCGTCGGGTTGATGTACTTTGGGAGTAACGGGCATTTTGGCTACTAAATAATTGGTACCAACTTCGGTAAATTCAATATTTAAGGTTTCCATTAAAGTATTTTGACACATCTTATTACAAGCGGCCAAAATTTCGGTATTCGTATAGTTCATAGCATTCTTTTACATTTGTAAAAATACAAAATTGAATTAAAGAAAATGAGCTTTCAAAAAGAGGTTACCTATAGCAGCACCAATACCTACCACACGCTTAACAAACTCACCAATAAAACCAAAAATATTTGGATTGTATTTCACGGCTTGGGGTATTTAAGTAAGTATTTTATTAGATATTTTTCTGAATTAGATCCCGATGAAAACTATGTAATTGCACCGCAAGCCCCTTCAAAATACTATCAGGATAATCGCTTTAAACATATTGGCGCATCCTGGCTTACCCGCGAAAACACCGCCACCGAAACCGAAAATATTTTAAATTATGTAGATGCCGTTTATAAAAGTGAAATGGCAAATTTCAATGCAAAACTCATTGTGCTTGGGTACTCACAAGGGGTTTCGATTGCAACGCGCTGGGTAGCGAAAAGAAAAATACAGTGCGATACTTTAGTTTTACATTCGGGCGGTATTCCAAAAGAATTAAATCCTGAAGATTTTGAATTTTTAACCGACGATACGAGGGTAATTTATATTTACGGCGATAAAGACGAATATATTACTGAGGCTCGAAAAACTGAAGAATATTTAAATGGAACAGCACTATTTAATAAAAAATTGAAAATAGAGGTTTTTAATGGAAAACATGAAGTATACAAGCCATTTTTATTAACGATTTCCAAATAATTTTAGAGATTTTATGCATTTCATCGAATAATTTTGTATTTAAGCATAGAGTTTTGTTCTTTTACTATGCTCTAATTCAAAATAGGCCCCAATTATGAAAACAAAAACACTTACCCTACTATGTTTATTTGTTGCCGCTTTAGCTTTTGCTGAGGTAAGTAAAAAGGATAAACAAATTCTTATTGATCTTCATAATAGTACAAATGGCGATAATTGGAAAGTTAAATGGAATCTAGATTTACCTGTAAATACTTGGCAAGGAGTTACCGTTGAAAACGACAAAATTGTGAGCATCAATTTGTTGTTTAACAATTTAACTGGAACGCTCCCGGCTTCTATAGGGGAGCTTACAAGTTTAAAAAAATTAGAACTTTCTTTTAATCCAATTACAGGAACTATTCCTTCAGAATTTGGAAATCTAAAAAATCTTGAAGTTTTAGCTATAAATGGAGCTTATCTTAGTGGTAGTATTCCAGAGTCGATAGGCAACCTTAGCCAACTTAAGCAATTGCATTTAAGCAGTAATCAGTTAAGTGGCACTATTCCAAACAGTATAGGTAACTTAAAAAACATTGAAATTTTTAATGTTTTCGACAACGATTTATCGGGCACTTTGCCAATAGAACTTGCAAACTGTAGAAATTTAAGAGAGCTTGTTGTAGCTGAAAACAACTTTACAAATCCCGAAGATTTTTCAATTGTTGTGCTTTCTACTTCGGGTAATAAGGTGCAGTTAAACAGCCAAAATACTTTAATTAATGACCAATCAACTTTTGCAATAGAACGCGAAGCTGAAGATTAAAATACTACTCAAAATCCCTCACTTCCTAAAGCAGCCCGTAATTGGGCTGTTTTTTTTAGAAAAAAAACAGATTGTTTTGAGTGTTAAATCAATATTCTCACAATCAAAATTTATAGATTTCGAATTACTAAAATTTACTGTTTATAACATCACAGGTTACAATTACAGTATGTGCTAGGGCATTTTGTTTTAACATATGAATAAAAAAAACCGCAACCATTAATGGTTGCGGTTTTTAATTAAACTATTTAAAGAAACTTATTTTACTTCTTCAAAATCTACATCTTCAACGTCGCTATTTTCTGCGCCGCCGCCTGTGCTTCCTTGCTCTGCTCCTGCTCCGGCATCACCGGTTGGGGCGTCTTGCTGTTCGGCTTGGGCTTTGTACATTTCTTCTGAAGCTGCTTTCCAAGCTTCGTTTATTTTATCTAAAGCGGGTTGAATTGTTGCAACATCTTTAGATTCGTAAGCTTTTTTCAATTCTTCTAAAGCGTCTTCAATTGGCTTCTTTTTATCGTCAGATAATTTATCACCAAATTCTTTAAGTTGCTTTTCAGTTTGGAAAATCATTCCATCAGCTTCGTTTAACTTGTCTACTTTTTCTTTAGCAGCTTTATCGCTTTCAGCATTTGCTTCGGCATCTGCTTTCATCTTTTGAATTTCTTCTTCAGTTAATCCAGAAGAAGCTTCAATACGAATGTCTTGCGATTTATTAGTAGCCTTATCTGTAGCGCTTACTTTAATGATACCGTTAGCATCAATATCAAACGTTACTTCAATTTGTGGCACTCCTCTTTGCGCTGGTGGGATTCCGTCTAAGTGAAAACGACCAATTGTTTTATTGTCGTTTGCCATTGGACGCTCACCTTGCAGTACGTGAATTTCAACACTTGGTTGATTGTCTGCTGCAGTAGAGAATACCTGACTCTTTTTTGTAGGAATTGTAGTGTTTGCTTCAATTAATTTAGTCATTACCCCTCCCATTGTTTCAATACCTAATGAAAGTGGAGTTACATCTAAAAGAAGAACATCTTTTACATCTCCGGTTAATACACCACCTTGAATTGCAGCACCTACGGCAACTACCTCATCTGGGTTTACACCTTTGTGTGGTTTTTTACCAAAGAATTTTTCTACAGCTTCTTGTACAGCAGGAATACGTGTAGAACCTCCTACAAGAATTACCTCATCTATATCACTCTTGGTTAATCCCGCAGCTTTTAATGCAGTTTCGCAAGGCTTCATCGTTCTTTTTACAAGGTCGTCTATTAATTGTTCAAATTTTGCACGAGTTAAAGTTTTAACCAAGTGCTTAGGACCACTCGATGTAGCAGTAATATATGGTAAGTTAATTTCTGTTTGCGCAGCAGAAGAAAGTTCAATTTTTGCTTTTTCAGCAGCTTCTTTTAAACGTTGTAATGCCATAGGGTCATTACGCAAGTCAAAATCTTCTTCAGCTTTAAACTCATCTGCTAACCAGTTAATAATTTTTTGATCTACATCATCACCACCAAGGTGCGTGTCACCATCTGTTGATAATACTTCAAAAACGCCGTCTCCTAATTCTAGAATACTAACGTCGTGTGTACCACCACCAAAGTCAAAAACTACTACTTTTTGATCTGTACCTTTTTTATCTAGACCATATGCAAGAGCTGCTGCTGTAGGCTCATTAATAATACGCTCTACTTTAAGACCTGCAATTTCACCAGCTTCTTTTGTAGCTTGACGTTGGCTGTCATTAAAGTATGCAGGCACGGTAATTACCGCACGGCTTACGTCTTGTCCTAAATAATCTTCGGCAGTTTTCTTCATTTTCTGAAGAATCATAGCACTTAATTCTTGCGGTGTATATAAACGACCATCGATATCTACACGTGCAGTATCATTATCGCCTTTTACCACTTTATATGATGAATATTCAGTTTCTACTTTAGACTCTGAAAATTTATTACCCATAAATCTCTTAATAGAGCTAATGGTTTTTGTTGGGTTAGTAACAGCCTGACGTTTTGCAGGGTCACCAACTTTAATTTCACCACCTTCTACAAAAGCAATCACAGAAGGGGTTGTTCTTTTTCCTTCGGCATTAGGAATAACCGTTGGCTCGCTACCTTCCATTACGGCAACACAGGAGTTGGTTGTACCTAAGTCGATTCCAATTATTTTACTCATAATAATATTGTTTGTTAATTATATTTATAAATGTATTCTTGATTTCCGGTTTCTATAAGTCAATGATTATGCCACCACACAGTTTATGACAGGATGGCAGAAGCAAAAAAACCATACCGTACTTTTTTGATTAACAACACCGTATCACAAAAGGATTGTAGGGTTTATGACACCTATAATTTTTACAGAAAATATTTCAGGAAAATCTACTTTCAAAACCTATAAATAGCAACCGAAAATTAAATAAGATGCTATCTTTGTTTAAAAGAATTTTTAAATGGAAAGTATTAGTGTTTTTGATATGTTATCTATTGGCGTGGGACCTTCGAGTTCACACACTTTAGGGCCTTGGCGTGCTGCTTTAAGATGGATTGAAGAGTTAAAAGAAGATAACGAATTTGACCAAGTTTTGGCAATTTCGGTAGATCTTTACGGCTCGCTTTCACTCACAGGAAAAGGACACGCTACCGATATTGCCGTAATGTTAGGTCTTTCGGGGTTTGACCCAGTAACATTTCCTATTGAAAATATAGAAGCAGAGATTGATTTTATACACGCTGAAAATAAAATAAAACTCAACAACCAATTAGCGGTCGATTTTAATCCGAAAGAACATATAATTTTTAATCGTAAATTTTTAGATTTTCACCCCAACGGGATGACGTTTCGTGCTACATTAAAAAACGGTAAAAGCATCGCATCCTCCTTTTACTCTATTGGAGGCGGTTTTACCGTGAAAGAAGAACGGGAAAACAAAAAAATTAAACTCGAAAAATTTTCGCAGTTTCCGTTTCCAATCCAAAACGGAAAAGAACTTTTAGCAATTTGTAAAACCGAAGGAAAAAGCATTTCGCAAATTGTACTCGAAAACGAAAAATCGCTGAGAAACGAGGCCGAAATTAACAACGGGCTCAAAGAAATTTGGGATGTAATGTTAGACTCAATGTATGTGGGCGCTCATACCGAAGGCGTTTTACCTGGCGGATTGAATGTAACAAGACGCGCCTTTGAGATGAATAAAAACCTTATTGGTGAACATACCTATAACGGTGCCGAAGAATGGATTACAGCCATACGTAACACCAAAGTACAATTTAGGCAAATTTTAAAGTGGGTTTCTTGTTTTGCATTAGCTGTAAACGAGGTAAACGCATCCTTGGGACGTGTTGTAACTGCCCCAACAAATGGTAGCGCAGGAGTTATACCTGCAGTCCTTTTATATTATATGGTTATTGAAAACCACGATGCAAATTTTGAAGACGTACGCAAGTTTTTACTTACTGCCGGAGAAATAGGCAGTATATTTAAAAAGGGTGCAACTATTTCGGCGGCGATGGGCGGTTGCCAAGCCGAGATTGGGGTATCATCTTCTATGGCAGCAGGCGCACTTTGTGAATTAATGGGAGGCACCCCAGAGCAGTGTTTAATGGCTAGTGAAATAGCTATGGAACACCACTTAGGACTCACTTGCGACCCAATTGCAGGTTTGGTACAAATACCCTGTATAGAACGTAACGCTATGGGCGCTATTAAAGCTATTAATGCTTGCGAAATGGCTTTAGACAGCGATCCAAGCAAAGCAAAAGTTCCTTTAGATAAGGTTATTGCTACCATGTGGGAAACTGCAAAAGATATGACTTCAAAATACAAAGAAACCAGTGAGGGTGGTTTGGCTGTACAAGTAAATATTAGTGACTGTTAATTTATTTAAACGCAATTGGCAACCCAATAAATAGGTATCAATTAGGGTAAATTAGTACTTTTGCCCTTCAATTTCTAATAATTATGAGTACAGCTAAAAAAGAATACAAACGTATCACCACCAAAACGTTGGTCGATATGAAAATGAAGGGAGAAAAAATCTCAATGCTTACTGCCTATGATTATACTATGGCAAAGATTGTAGATAGCGCTGGCATAGATGTAATATTGGTGGGTGATTCTGCTTCAAATGTTATGGCTGGTCATGAAACAACGCTACCTATCACATTAGATCAAATGATTTATCACGCTGCTTCGGTGGTGCGCGGGATAGAACGCAGTTTAGTGGTTGTAGATTTACCGTTTGGAAGCTACCAAAGTGATCCAAAAGAAGCCTTGCGTTCGGCGATTAGAATTATGAAAGAAAGCGGCGGGCATGCTGTAAAACTCGAAGGAGGAAAAGAGGTTAAAGATTCAATAAAAAGAATTTTACATGCTGGTATCCCTGTAATGGGACATTTAGGTTTAACCCCGCAATCTATTTATAAATTTGGTACATATACCGTACGAGCTAAAGAAGAAGCAGAAGCTCAAAAACTTATAGACGATGCTGTTTTACTCGAAAAAACTGGGTGTTTTGCACTTGTTTTAGAAAAAGTTCCGGCACAATTAGCCGAAAAAGTGGCGCAAAAAATTAACATCCCTGTAATAGGAATTGGTGCTGGTAACGGCGTTGATGGACAGGTGTTGGTAACTCACGATATGATTGGAATGACGCACGAATTTAATCCGCGTTTTTTAAGACGCTATTTAGATTTATATACTGAAATGCGTAATGCTTTTAGCCAATACAGCACCGATGTTAAAAGCGGTAATTTCCCTAATGAGTCTGAACAGTATTAATTAATTCTTTCAACTTTTTTTTAATCGGAAATTGTATTCTTTAAATTACTCAAACAATTAACCATCCAAAAACACAGTTTACATACTACAAAAGAAAATCTTCAAGTTTTATATGAAGATAATCACCTAATAATTGTAAACAAACGACCCGGCGATATTGTACAAGGCGACAAAACGGGCGACACGCCTCTTTCCGAAATTGTTAAAGCTTATATTTCCGAAAAATACAACAAACCTGGCGCTGTATTTTTAGGAGTTGTACACAGGCTAGATCGCCCCACTAGCGGTATAATTGTTTTTGCTCGAACTTCTAAAGCTTTAACTCGATTAAATAAAATGTTTTCTGAAAGAGAAACAGAAAAAATATATTGGGCAGTAGTAAAAAACACCCCGTCTAAAACTGAAGATACTTTAGTTCACTATCTAAAACGCAACCCAAAACAGAACAAATCGTACGCCCATAAAAAAGAAGTTTCCGAAAGCAAAAAAGCAATTCTTCATTATAAAATGCTAAAAAAACTCGATAAATACGTTTTGTTAGAAATTAATCTAGAAACGGGAAGGCATCATCAAATACGTTCGCAGCTTTCGGCCATTGGATGTTCTATTAAAGGCGATTTAAAATACGGTGCAGACCGTAGTAATAAAGACGGAAGCATACATTTGCACGCTAAAAAATTAACGTTTACACACCCTGTTAAAAAAACGCCTTTAACCATTGATGCGCCTCCACCAAATGACGCTATTTGGAATGCCTGCCGTTAAAGCTGAGTTAGATTATTTTTTAAAGCAAATATCACCAACCCTACTCTATTTTTTATATTGAGTCGTCTAAACAAATCTTGACGATAACCATCAATGGTTTTGGGACTTAAGTCCATTACATCGGCAATTTCTTTATAAGTCATTTCAGAGCAAGCTAACTTTATAAATGTAAGTTCGTTTTCTTTAAATTCTAGATTTTTTTCATCTTCGGTAGGATTTAATGAATGCAGTAAAGTTTCTGCAACCTTTTCGGAGTGATAGTACCCTTTTTCCTGTAACTCAACCAATGCTTTATTTAATAATTCGGGGTGAATGTCTTTAAGCAAATAACCATTTACACCTTTGCGCAGCATTTTTAAAATGGTTTGCTCTTCGTCTTCCATAGAGAGCGCAAGCACTTTAATTTCGGGGTGATTTTGAGCGAGCCATTCGGCAGTTTCAAAGCCATCCATAACTGGCATGTTTATGTCTAATAAAATAATTTCGGGGAGTACATCGTGGGCTAGCAATTTCTCTTGCATTTCAACTCCATTTTTAGCTTGAAATAATACTTCAAAGTTTGAAAATGAGTTGATTAAATTAGCTAACGACCGAGCAAAAAGTGAGTGGTCGTCTACCACTACAACTGAGTTTTTTTTAGTTACTTTCATTTTTTGCTATTATAGGAATAACTTAAAAATAATTTTGTGCCTTTTCCTATTTGGGACGCGATAGAATATTTAGCATTAATGAGTTTGGCGCGACCTTTTATGGTCTCCATTCCCGAGCTTGTAGTAGTTGACGAAGTGTCAAAACCCACCCCGTTGTCTTCAACTACTATATCGAGAGCAGTTTCTTTGTAGGCTAAAAGTACAAATAATTTTGAAGCACGTGCATGTTTTAAAACGTTATTAAGGAATTCCTGAATAATTCTAAAAATTATAATTTCGTTTGCACTGTTAATAGGAATTATATCGCCTTGAATTTCGAGCGTGGCATTGAGGTACCCTAACCTATTAAATCTATCTAATTCTACTTTAAGTGAAGCAATTAGCCCGTTTTTTAAAACCACGTCGTTATTTAACACTTTGGAAAGCGAACGTATTTCTTGAACAGACTCTTTAATAATTCCCTTAGTTTCTAAAATTTGAGTATGAGATTCTTTTGCGGCCGTGTTAAGCAGCACATTGAGCTGCATATTAGCCACCGAAAGCAATTGGCCAACATTATCGTGAAGTTCCCACGCAATATTTTTTAAAACCTGCTCTTGTATTTCAATTTGAGAGTTTGCAAGTTCTTTTTGAAAGCGTTGATCTGCCAAATACCGCTCTTCTAATAATTTATTTTTTCTACGTTGAAAGGCTATAAAAAAAACAACCACAAATAATACTAGAAAAAATATTACACCTATTAGGTACGTTAGTAAAAGGACTTCTTCTTTTTTGAGCATATTAAAAAGCCAAGGGTGAAAGTTAAGTACATAAATAGTATTGCATACATAAGTACATTAGCTCGCAATTTAACAAATAAATCGTTGCCATCCTCGAGTTTAAAATATTGAGTTAAGGTTTCTAAAGGAGTAACCGTAAGGTGAAATACTAAAACCGCAATAGAAAAGTAGAATGGTAAAAACTTTTGTAGGCGTAGTAACATATCACTTTTAAGAAGTTCAAAATAAAAAATAGCGATACTAATAAATAATAAAAACGCCCCCGAAATACTTGTAAACGAAGAAGTCATTAAAAAAAACTCACCACTTGTAGCGTATTCAATTACCCCCGATATAATAAAACCAAAAATTAATATCGCTGCAATTCTTTTCCAGATTGCATTTTTAACAAAAGAGATGAAATACCACGACAAAAAAGATACACTTATCAAGGTGTATATATTGTACCACCAATAGTTATTCTCAAAGCTTGTACCTTCAACAAATGAGAAATAATTAGAAAAGTAGGCGATGGGCGAATAAGTACCTATTAATTCAACAAAAAAGGTATACCATAAAAATATTACAAAATATTTTGTACTTTTAATCCAGTGAGTGGTAGTAATTAAATAATAGGTACCTGCTACAGCCGCCAATAATTCTACAATAAGAATGGGGAGTATTATTTTTAAAACATAATTTATTTCCAATTTTTAATAGTTTTTAGGAGGCCAACCAGAAATCCCCTTATTTAAGGGCGATAAATTATAATCATTTGCTGCTCCCTCATTAGTACCAACAGTAGGCGCCAAAAATACAGTGGCTTTATCGTTAGTTTCGTTATCATAAGCTCCAAAATAAATTCGAACACCCGGGTCAACACTTTTAGAGTTATCCCGAATGTATTTTAAATATTGCTCGAGTTCTGCTACGCTAAATAAAAATTCGCGCGTATCTGCCGAGCCCATTGCACGCTCTATATCTACTGCGCGCGTTGCAACCCAATTATCTTGTAAAGATCTAGCCTCTTCTTCTGTAATGTAATTTGATGGTAATGCCATAATATCAATTTTCAATTTAGTTGCAACTAAAATAAGGAAAACATTCAATGTGGCATTTTTTGTTTTAAAAATTAGGTAAAATCCTTTTTACGCGTAAGTGATTACTTACAAGTTTTGCGGGTTTTTACCATTATACAAAAGGCTTAAACCCGACTTAAATTATAGGTAAAATCCTATTGACTAACCACTTACGAATAAATACATTTGGTAAGAAATATTAAGACAACTTTTATGCTTTATGAAGTTTTTGAAATATTAAAAGATGAAGTTTCCAACTATTTGGAGCTAAAAACTAACGATAGCAACCTCGTAGTTTTAGATAATGTTTCAAATTACAACAATCCAAACGTCAATAGAATGGATAATAAAGTGGTGCTTTCACTTTTAAATATAGATGAAGAAGTTTCATTAAAAAACAATCCCAACGTAAAAATTAAAAACGGCGAAACGATTTATAAAAACTCACCCGTACACCTTAATATTTTCGCTCTCTTTTCGGCAAATAGAAGCACCTACACAAATTCGTTAACTAACATATCGTATATAATTGAGTTTTTTCAGTCAAAAAAAATATTTAATCAATTAAATACGCCATTAAATCCGGCAATCCCGGCCCTAGCAAATATTAAGGAATTTCGGTTTCTTGCCGAATTATATACGCCCACCTTTGAACAACTAAACTCCATTTGGAATACCTTGGGCGGCAAAGCGCTTCCGGCTGTTCTCTACAAAATAAGCGTTGTAAAAATAGAAAGTGGTGCTGTTATTGAAAAAGGCAAGCCAATTACACAAATTTCTGGAACTCTAAAAAATACAACTATATGAGTTTTACTACTACATACAGGCCTCTGTTTAATTTAAACGTGTATCATCACTACTTTTTAGACGATGGAAACAATGCTTTTGATAGTAGTTTAAGCTTAAAAGAAAATCAATTAAATAAGTACAATTTTCAAGATTTCTTTAAAATAATACCCTCAAAAAAAACACAAGAAATTTTTACAGCAAATAGAATAATATATAAAATCCTGCCCGCTGGGTTTACTATTTATGTTAAAGCAGAAGAAACCGCTCCCAACTCAGGGACGTATAAACCTTTTGTTAATCTGCCGCAAACTACAGTCTTCACGTTTTTAGTTTATGTGAAAGATTCACTTTTTGAAAATTATTCAACAGTAAATTCAATACCGCAAATCCCCTATTTTTTCTCGAATAAAAAACCAGATTCTGAAGGCGTTTCTTTCAAGTATATAGATTTGGAGACTACTACGCTGCCCATTTCAAATTTCACGATAAGTGAAACAAGTTTTACTGAAATTAGCCCAGCATTTTCAGAAAAAGAAAAATTAGGGCTTTTCGGAATAATTTCATTGGAAATGAGCGGCGATGACACCCTCCCTTTTGACGGTAACCCTCGCAATATTTTAAACCTAAGCGGAACCATTCCTGCCAACCCCAAAACTTTTAAAATTCAGATTAAAAATCGCAAAACCATTTGGAACTACCGCAATGCTGTAAATAGCAACTTGCTACATTCAACAGCCCCAACAGAACTGCCGCTGGCCAAAAATGGTATTATTGGGTATAGTTTCGATGGCATTGAGCGACCTTCAGCAACACCTACCCAACTCATTTTTGAAAAAGATGGCAGCGGAAATGTAATTAAGACAATTTCAGAAATATATATTAATCAATAACAACAACTATGGCAACTACGTACAAAACTCCCGGGGTCTATATAGAGGAAATATCAAAATTTCCTCCATCTGTGGCACAAGTAGAAACTGCAATTCCTGCCTTTATTGGCTACACCGAAAACAGTGATACTACTGTAAGAAACAAACCAAAACGCATTGTCTCGCTTTTAGAATATGAAACATATTTTGGAAAAGCCGAAAATGAGACCGATATAACCGTAACTATTGATGATAGAATTAATAGCGGTCCACCAACTAAACTTTTAGACCAAAAGCTAAGTGTTGCTATGCCAACTAAAAGTCCGTTTGTAATGTATTACGCAATTAGAATGTATTTTGATAACGGTGGCGGACCTTGCTATGTTTGCTCTGTTGGTGACTATTCGGGCGGCAGTGTAAGTCAGCCATCATTGGTTGGAGGATTAGACGAATTAGAAAAGTTTGATGAACCTACCCTTTACGTTTTTCCCGATGCCATGGCGGTTTCAACTGCAGATAGTTACTATTCGCTAATTAACAAGGCTTTAATGCAGGCGCAAAAGCTAAAAGACCGGTTTGTTATAATTGATGCATTTGCAGACAACAGTGATAATATTCGCAATTCGTCTACATTGGGTAACGGCGTAGATTTGTTAAAATATGGAGCCGCCTACCATCCCTTTTTAAAATCGGTTTACAGCTATGCCTATGTCGATGCAGATGTAACATTAGCTCATAATGTAACAGATGAAACAAATACCACGACAACAGGGGTTTACGACACTAAAAAATTAAACGAGTTAGCCGATAGTGCCGATTCAGATTTTAATTTAATACTGTACAACGCAATTAAAGCTACCTTAGAGAAACAATATGTTACCCTGCCGCCTAGCAGTGCAATGGCCGGAATTTATGCCAGAGTAGATGGCAACAGAGGGGTTTGGAAAGCCCCAGCAAATGTTTCGGTGAGTTCGGCCGTGGAGCCTTCAATAAAAATTACCCACGAGGCACAACAAGATTTAAATGTGCACACTTCGGGTAAATCCATCAACGCCATCCGTTCTTTTACAGGCAAAGGAATTTTAGTGTGGGGTGCACGAACATTAGCAGGTAATGACAACGAATGGAAATACGTTCCGGTACGACGATTTTTTAATATGGTTGAAGAATCTGTAGAAAAAGCATCATCGCAGTTTGTCTTTGAGCCCAACGATGCCAATACTTGGATTAAGGTGCGTGCTATGATAGAAAATTTCTTAACACTACAATGGCGTGCAGGAGCACTGGCCGGCGCTAAGCCGGAACAAGCATTTTATGTGCGCGTTGGATTAGGCCAAACAATGACAGCAGATGATATTTTAAACGGAATTATGAATATTGAAATAGGCATGGCAGCCGTGCGCCCCGCCGAATTTATTGTCTTAAAATTCTCGCATAAAATGCAAGAAGCTTAATTAAATAAAGCGTAAAAAAATCAATAACCTGAGATTTAAGCTTTAAAAATCTCACTTAAAACCAAACAAAATGGCCAATACATATCCTTTAGTAAAGTTTCACTTCTCTGTAGAATGGGGAGGAACAAACATAGGCTTCACCGAAGTTAGCGGACTAGACATAGAGACCCAAGTAATAGAGTATCGCAGTGGAGCAAGCCCAGAATTTAGTAAAATAAAAATGCCCGGGCTTCAAAAATATAGCAACATTACTTTAAAACGCGGTTCATTTGCAAACGACAATGAATTTTATCAATGGTATAACACCGTAAACTTAAACACTATTGAACGCCGAGACATTACAATTTCATTGCTCAATGAAGAACACGAACCAGTGGTTGTCTGGAAAGTAAAAAACGCTTTCCCAATTAAAGTTCAATCCACCAATTTAAAAGGCGATGGCAACGAAACAGCTATTGAAACATTAGAGATTGCACACGAGGGACTCACTATTCAAAACGGTGATTAATGAGCGCAGAATACCCTCCAGTAAGTTTTCATTTTAAAGTGGAATTCAATGGAATTTCCACTCAAGAGAAAGACGTACACTTCCAATCTGTAATGGGATTATCTGTAGATATTGAAACGGTTGAATTTGCCGAAGGTGGCGAAAACCGGTTTAAACACAAGCTTCCTACAAGGTCTAAATTTCCAAACCTTATTTTAAAACGTGGAATGGTAACCGATTCGTATTTAATAAAATGGTGTCAAAATGCTATCGAAAGCTTTCAGTTTGAACCCATAGACCTTACGGTAATTTTGCTAAATGAAAAACACGAACCGCTTGTAACCTGGAATGTAGTTCACGCATACCCAGTAAAATGGAATGTTGCCGAATTAAATGCTGAAAAAAGCGAAGTAATGATCGAAACAATAGAATTAGCCTATAACTATTTTACACTTGTATAAAATGCCGATAGAAATTAAAGAATTACATATAAAGATTAATGTAAATGGAACCGAACAAACCAACGCTTCACCAAAAGAGCAAAACGGAAAAAAGGTAGACACCATTTTAAAATCGTGTGTAGAAGAAGTAATGCGAATTAAATCTCGAAAAAAAGAACGATAATGAAGGGCGAATTAACAAAGTTGAAAATAACAGGTTTTAAAGACGATAAGTTTACAGAAAAGGTAAACGATGGCGAATTTACTTCGTTATTAAACCCAGAAAAGTACACTTTAAAATACAAGGTTGAATATACCGAAGCCCAAGGCCAAGGTACCAGCGCCACACAACCCAAATATTTGCGCTCGGTACCCGAAAAATTAGACTTACAGTTTCTTTTTGATCGTACAGGAGTAATTAAGGGAAAGGACAATAAACAGGGCGATGGAGTAATAGAAGATATTGAAAAGTTTAAAAAAATTGTCTTCGATTATAACGGCGACGAACACAAACCTAACTATTTAATGATTGCTTGGGGAACATTACTTTTAAAAGGGGTTTTAACCGAAATGTCTATTGAATATAAACTCTTCTCTTCTGAAGGTGTACCGCTTCGTGCCATTGTAGATGCAAACTTTAAAGGAATTATGGAAGATAGTTTACGCCTAGCCCGCGAAAACAACAATTCACCAGATTTAACCCACGTGCGAATGGTAAAAGAAGGCGATACGCTTCCGCTAATGACGTTTAAAATTTACGGCGATTCAAAATACTATTTACAAGTGGCAGCTGCCAATAAGCTTGTTAATTTTAGAAGATTACAACCCGGGCAAGAAATAATATTTCCACCCCTTGAAAAAGTTTCATAGATGAATAATAGCAGAACCATAACAACTTCGCGTAGCGCCGATTTGGTGAGCTTTACAATATTAGTTGAAGGCGTTGAACTTTCGGCAGAATACCACGTAAAGAACATTTCAGTAGAAAAAGAAATAAACCGAATACCCTTTGCGCAGATCGTGTTTTTTGATGGTAGCGCAGCTTCGCAAAACTTTGACCTAAGCAATGAAGATTTACTTATCCCCGGAAAAGAAATTGAAATTAAAGCAGGATACCACAACGACAATCAAACAATTTTTAAAGGAGTTATAATTAAACACAGTATAAAAGTTAGAGAAAATGCTTCGGTTTTAATTGTTGAATGTAGAGACGAAGCTGTAAAAATGACAATTGGCAGAAAAAGTAATTTCTACTACGAAAGTACAGACAGCGATTTAATTGAAGAAATAATTACAAAATACAACCTTCAGAGTAATGTTGCCGCTACCAGTTATACTAACAAAGAAGTAGTGCAATACCAAGCCTCAGATTGGGATTTTATCATGACCCGAGCACAATTAAACGGTCAAATTTGTACAGTAGACGATGGTACAATTACCATTGCTAAACCCGATCTTTCACAAGATGAAATTGAAACTGTAGCCTTTGGTGCAACACTCCTTGATTTTGATGCCGAAATGGACGCTCGTAATCAGTTTAATTCAATTACCGCATATGGATGGAACCCTTCTGAGCAAGAAATTGTAGAAGCGCCTGCTGCCGATCCCAATCTTACATTAAATGGCAATATTTCGGTTAGCAATTTAGCCGAAGCACTCGCAATAGACCAATTACAATTAAAACACGGCGGAAATTATAACTCAGCACAACTCCAACAGTGGAGTGATTCAAAAAGTTTATTTCAGCAACTTTCAAAAACGCGCGGCAGGATGAAGTTTCAAGGTATCGCAAACGTAAAACCTGCCACTATGTTAAAGTTAGAAGGGGTTGGCGATCGGTTTAACGGTAAGGTTTTTATAAATGCCGTACGTCACGAAATTGCCGACGGAAATTGGACTGTAGATGCCGAATTTGGTATTAATCCACAATGGTTTAGTGAAACCTATGATATTTCAGAATTACCCGCATCTGGGATTATCCCTGCTGTAAGTGGCTTGCAAATTGGTGTGGTTTCTCAATTAGAAGAAGACCCCAATGGCGAAAATAGAATTTTAGTTAAAATACCAATTTTCAACCAAGACGAGCAAGGAATTTGGACGCGCGTAGCCACCTTGGATGCTGGAGAAAATCGCGGATCCTTTTTTCTCCCCGAAATTGGCGACGAGGTAATTGTAGGGTTTATTAACGACGACCCAAACCATGCTGTAATTCTCGGAATGCTTCACAGCAGTGCAAAACCGGCACCAATAACCGCTTCCGACGACAACCACGAAAAAGGCTTTGTTACTCGCAGTGAGATGAAATTGCTTTTTAACGATGATAAAAAATCTGTTACAATTGAAACCCCCGGCGGTAAAAAAATAATTATAGACGAAGACGCCGGAACAATAAAAATTGAGGATGATAATAGCAATATAATAACCTTAGATAGTAATGGTATTATTATGGAAAGCGGTAGCGATTTAAGCATTAAAGCAAACGGCGATTGCAATATTGAAGCGACGAATATAAATATAAAAGCAAATGCTCAATTTACAGCAGAAGGTAGCGCGGGTGCTGAAGTTTCAACCAGTGCTATCGCTGTAATAAAAGGGTCTTTGGTACAGATTAACTAATCTAAAATTTTGTGGAAAAAAGCATTTTTTTCTACAAGTAATTTAAAAGAGGGAAACCAATATAAAATGATAAAATATTAAAAAGAAAATTTATGCCAGCAGCAGCGAGAATAAATGATATGCATATGTGTCCAATGACAAACCCAAATGGTAGTCCGCATGTTGGCGGACCAATTTTACCACCGGGAGAACCCACGGTACTCATTGGCGGAATGCCCGCAGCAAAAGTAGGCGACATGGCAACCTGTGCAGGTCCGCCAGATACTATAATTAGTGGTTCGTCTACTGTATTTATTGGTGGAATGCCCGCAGCACGAATGGGCGATAGTACGGCCCATGGCGGCAGTATTATACTTGGTGACTTTACCGTTTTAATTGGCTAAAACAGCAAGGTGATTGTATGCGAACAGCGCACAAAAAACATAGTAAAAGTAAAATATCACAGTATGAGTAGTGAAACGTTTTTAGGCGAAGGTTGGAGTTTTCCACCACATTTTGACAACAAAACAAACCAATTGATAACTGCTTCGGGAACGGCAGACATCAATGAAAGTTTAGAAATTTTATTGTCAACACGATTGGGGGAACGAATTATGACACCCAATTACGGCTGCAATCTCGAAGAATTATTATTTCAACCGCTGGATGTTACATTAAAAACCTACATAAAAGAACTAATTAAAACTGCGATACTCTATTACGAACCGAGAATTGACACACAAAAAATTACGTTGGATACAACCAACGAATTAAACGGAGAAGTTTTAATAAAAATTGAATACATAGTACGTATTACTAATTCGCGCGCAAATATGGTATTTCCATTCTACAAAAATGAAGGAACTGAAGTTTAAGAAATTATGGCAAAAGATTGCGAAAATAAATTTTTAAAAAACCAAAAAGGAACTGAACAAACCCAACGGTTTTTAACAAATATACTTCCTGAAAATTTCAATTTAAATAATTTTTCAGTAAAAGAATGGATGGAATTTGCGTATAATTTTTCCAAGGAAGTAAACTATTTTAACATTGATAATGCAACTACTCCATCAGGAAATTGGGAGTCATTTTTTATTACAAAAGAAGATATAAAAGCTTTTCTCGCCAAAGCAGAAACATCAAACAAACTATCGCCCCACTTAGCGCTTTTTGTATGTTTTTTAAAATTGATGGATATTTCAAAAGCACGGTTTAATAACATTACAAAGAGACATCTTGATTTTTACTACAGTAAAATACTTCAAATAAATAAAAAAGCTCCAGTTGCCGATAGTGTTCATCTAATTTTTGAATTGGCCAAGAATATTACAAATTCTAAAGTAGATGAACACACGCTGCTGGAAGCTGGAAAGGACAAAAATGGTAAGCGACTGCAATATGCAACAAACAAAGAAATTGTAATCAATAAAGCAGCCGTTACAGCGCTAAAAAGTGTTTATCACCATCGAAAATCAAACAATTTAAATCCCCTTGAAAACAATGGACTTTTTGCGGCTTCAGTAGTAAATTCGGCAGATGGAAAAGGCGAACCTTTTAAAAACGACCTAACTTGGCTGCCGTTTGGATACCCAACTCATTTTAAGCCAAAAACACCTTTGCAAACATCAAAACTGGGTTTTGCAATAGCCGCTCCTACGCTCAATCTGGCCGAAGGCGACCGTATAATACAAACTACTTTTAATCTTAAAAAGTCAATTTCAGTTTTTAATATTTCAAAAGTTATAGATTGTATAGAGGTTTATGCAACGGGAGAAGAAGGCTGGTTAGGACCTTTTAAAATTTCAGAAAATATAGGTGAATTTTATTCTGAAATTGGCAATAAAAAGGTACAATTATGCGTAAAAATTGACAAAACTCAAAAAGCAATTGTTTCTTATAATAGTGAAATTCATCAAGAAAATTTTGAAACCAATCAACCTGTGTTTCGATTCTTACTAAAAACAAAACAGCCAGAATTTACGATTGGCTATCAATTATATACCGAATTACTAAAAAAAGAAATAAAAAAAGCCACAATAAAGGTCTCTATTTCAAAAGCAGAGAAATTAGAATTAAGAAACGACTTTGGCAATCTTGCTGCAGACAAACCTTTTTATCCATTTGGTAACCAACCTATGGTGCGTTCGGCGTTTTATATTAACTATCCCGAAGCGTTTAATAAAAAATGGGAGGATATTTCAATTCACGCTACTTGGCTCAATACGCCAGCTGATTTTAAAAATCATTATATAGCCTATCGTCGAGACGATAACAATTTTAATCTATCGCCAAATTTATATTACAAAACACTCTATTTTAACTTTAATACTGTTTCAAAAATATATGCCAAGCCTGCCGGATTAAATTTTAGTCCTACAACAAACTCATCTAACTTGTATGTAACCGGCAACGATTATTTTAAAGCAAAAGTTTCGGTTGAAAACAATGAAAGTCTCGAAAGTGTAAAAACTGCGTATCCACTATTTACAAAAAACGGAAGTATTTTTGAAACCAATTTACAGTTAGAAAACGCCAATTATACAACGGGTAAAAATGGGCCCATCAAACTGTCATTAAATCAGTCATTTTTACACGCTATCTTCCCCAAAGTATATGCCTTAGCGCTAACTACTGAAGAAGACACCGTATTACCCAATGAGCCTTACACCCCTATTGTTGAAAAAATTGAGCTCGCTTATTCGGCTTCGCAAGAAATAGAATTTGGAGTTTCAGAAACACCTAATCTCGAAAAAATACAGCTTTTTCACGAACATCCTTTTGGTCAAGCCGCCACCGAAAAAACACTACTTCCCTCCTATTGTGTTGGAGGCGAATTATATTTAGGTCTCGAAAACACCGAAGCGCTACAACAAGTGCAGTTGTTATTTCAATTAATGGAAGGAACCGAAAATCCGTTGGCCGAAAGTTTTACTTCTACCGAAAAAATAACTTGGGCAGTACTTTCAAACAATTCGTGGATGGAGCTTTCGAGCGAATATTTATTAGGCGATACCACCGATAATTTTTTAAAAACAGGAATTGTTACAATTACAATCCCCCGGGAAGCTTCTAATAACAATACTTTACTTCCTGCAGGAAAGGTATGGCTGCGAGCAAAAAGCACAAAACATTTTGATGCCGTTTGTAGATTTATAAATATACACGCGCAAGTTATCACGGCCACATTTGTAGATAGTGAAAACGACCTAACCCACTTAGAAAATAGCTTAGCGGCTAATACAATTAGTAAACTTACAGAACGTGATTCTGCGATAAAAAAAGTTCTACAACCCTACAATACATTTGGTGGTTGCGGGCAAGAGAGCGATGAAAATTATTACCGTCGGGTTAGTGAACGTATTCGGCATCGCGATCGTGCAATAAATTTGTGGGATTACGAACGATTAATCCTTGAAAAATTCCCAGAAGTTTATAAAGTGAAATGTTTAAATCACACTAAAGGTGAGGACTATCACGCCCCCGGAAATGTCGCGATTGTTGTAATTCCAAACATTAAAAACAACAATGCTTTCGACGCTTTTCAGCCGCGATTAAGCACTGCAAAACGCAATGAAATTAGCAATTATATAAACAAATTAAACTCGTTTTTTATTTCGGCAGAAATTATTAATCCAAATTATGAAGAAGTTGAGGTTTCGTTAAGTGTGAAATTCAACACAGGTTTTGATGAAAATTTCTACACAAAACAAATTGAAGAAGACATTAAAAAATACCTTTCTCCTTGGGCGTTTTCAGAAACTTCGGTATTAAATTTTGGGGTGTCTTTTCACAAAAACAAACTCATTTCGTATTTAGAAAATCTGTCCTATATAGACTTTTTAGAAGATGTAATTATTAAACATCGCACTTCTAAAACCAATTCGTATTCTGAAAAAATAAATGTAATTCCGGCTAGTCCAAAAGCAATTTTGGTTTCAGCAAAAAAACACTTTATAACCTCAGTACAATCAAAATGCAAAAGTAAATCTCCAAAAAAGCCCACTGTATGTCTACCATAAAAACATATAGCACTCTTGCAAAAAATACTGCGAGTCTGGACGATCTCGATTTCGATTTTTTAAAGAAAAAAGGAATTGAATACATCGAGGCTTTGGGTAGCGAATTGTGGACAGACTATAACGCACACGATCCAGGGATAACAATTTTAGAGGTTTTATGTTATGCGATAACCGATTTGGGCGCGAGGCTTTCTTTGCCTTTGGAAGATATTTTGGCAGATAAAAACAATCCAAATTATTTAAACGAACAGTTTTTAACAGCCGAAAACGCACTACCTATCAAACCTGTTACCGCTTTAGACTACCGCAAGTTATTTATAAATATTGACGGTGTTAAAAACGCATGGCTAAAAAAACACGAAAAAAAGGTATTTGCGAATTGTAAAGAAAACAAACTTTCGTACCAACCATTCAATATTAAAGAAAAGTATAAAAAAGAGTTTATTTTAAATGGATTGTACGATGTTTTAATTGAATTGGATGAATTAAATACTGAAGTTTTTAACACAGTCGCAAAACGGAAAAAAGAAATTAAGCGCTTAAAAAACGAAGTAAAAACAGTTTATCACGCCCATAGAAACCTTTGCGAAGACCTTGTAGATGTCGAAGAAGTTAAAGATTTCCCGATAGCCATTTGTGCAATCGTTGAGCTAACACCCGAAGCCGATGAAGAAAAGGTACACGCCGAGATTTTATATACAATAGACGAATATCTTTCGCCTTCCCTCCGCTTCTATTCATTAAAAGAGATGCTTGGCAAAGGGCATACTACCGACGACATTTTTAACGGCCCTCTATTAAACAACGGATTTATAGATTATAATGAATTAAAACAAACTGAGCTGCGAACCGAAGTGCGTTTGACTGATTTAATTGATTTATTTCAAAAAATTGAAGGAGTAGACGTTATTCGCGATATTACCCTTAACAAATGTGATGGAAAGCCGCAAACCGAAAAAATTTGGAACCTTTGTATTCCAAGCGGCCAAAAACCGAAACGTTGCGAAAAAAGTTCGTTTAGCTATTTTAAAGGCTTTCTTCCTTTAAATATAAATAGTGATGCCGTTTCAAAACACACAAAAGATATTTATAATGAAATAGCCGCAAGTATTGAAGATGTAGCTTCACAAAAAAAATCGTTAGATATTCCTATGGGGAATTATTCTGGTGTAGAAAAATACAGCACCATCCAAAACGATTTTCCAGAAGTTTACGGTGTTGGCGAATTGGGTGTAAAAAGTTCAAGCTCGGTTGCAAATCGTGCCAAAGCCAAGCAATTAAAAGCATATTTATTATTCTTTGACCAAATTTTTGCTAGCTATTTTGCGCATCTTAAAAATGTAAAAGAAGTGCTATCAATCAACGGCAAAATGGAAAAAACCTATTTTACCCAAGCTGTTGAAAATGTAAAAGATCTTTCTGAAATAGTCTCTGAAAACTATACCTCCGATGAAGATTTAACAGACCTTTTGTTTTCAAATCTAGACGATAAAGTGACTCGCAGAAATGAAATTCTCGATCATTTACTTGCGCGTTTTGCCGAAAACTTTAGCGAATATGCCTTTTTAATGAAACAACTTTACGGCAGTAATACAGATGAAGCAGTTATTAAAACTAAGGAACGTTTCTTACAACAGTACGGAAAAATTGGCAGTGAAAGACCGCTAAGTTTTAACTATTTTAATCAAGAAACAGAAGATTTATGGAACACCGGCAATGTTTCAGCATTTCAAAAACGAATTGCACTTTTAAGTGGTAACCCAAGTTATTTTAGAAAAAATTTCTCTGACGATCCGCTTGAAATTTTTGAAGAAATTGATTCAGACGGGATTATTGAATATCGCTTTCGCATTCGCAATAAACATAAAACCATTCTTTCTTCATCTAGCAAACATTACCACAACCTATCTGCTCTTTACAAGGAAATTTTAGACGTAAAAAACTACGGGCGTTTTGCCGAAAATTATAAAATAAAGAAAAATAAAGCTGGCAAATTTTATTTCAATCTTACTAACCCAAACGTTCCCGATACAACAGACGAAGACCACGTAATTGCTCGAAGAATTTCAAGTTTTTCAACAAAAGCATTGGCAAAAAAAGCGGTTTTAAAAGTGGTTGAATTTATAAATACACTCGATTTTAATGAAGGCATGTATGTTATTGAACATATTTTACTTCGGCCCGATGTTACAAAAACTACGGCTACCGAAGATACTTTTCTGCCCATTTGCACAGAAAATTGTGAAGGTTGCGAAAGCATTGATCCTTATTCATTTCGAGTGTCCATTGTGCTCCCAGGCTGGACAGAGCGATACAGCAATGTAGATTTTAGAAGATACTTAGAGAATTTAATTCAAAAAGAGCTACCGGCGCATATCATGGCAAAAATTTGCTGGATTGGTTATCCAAAAAGTTACGACACCAAAGGCGAAGAAAATGAAATGATTGAACTGGAAGAGGCGTATAAAGCGTGGTTGTTTGCAAAAACCGATATGAATCAAAAACAACCCAATTTAAAGTTGAAAAGACTCATTAAAATTGTAAGCACGCTTCACACAATTTATACCCAAGGCAAATTACACGATTGCGATGACGACCAAGAACAACAAGATATTATACTAGGTAGGACCAACCTAGGGAAACTTTAAAATACCAAAGTTATGAGCACAAAATTATTGGAAATTACTCCACAGTACCGTTCATTTGTGGACGATCAAGTACTAACCTCCGGACAGCTGAATGAATTTATTGATTATTTTGAAGACCAAGATAGGTTAACGCGTGTATGCCTTGTAGGTGTTGGCGTGGCGTGTGGTTTTAAAGTTTCGGTTAACAACCAAAAAACGCTTGTAACAATTACCCAAGGGTGTGGTATAACTACCGATGGTGACCTGCTAAAACTTCAAAAAAACATTAAAAATTCTTCCGATACTTCTATTGTTTTAGAAAACATTAAATATTCGCATTTTCAAGATTTTGAAGACGAGAATGCTAACTACAAACATTTTATAAACGAGGAAGATACAATAGATTTATGGGAATTAATTCCGCAAGAAAAGGTTAACGAGGAGGCTGGTCACCTTCCTATCAATTCAGAGTTACTAAAAGATAAAGTGGCCGTACTTTATTTGGAAGCCTATCCTAATACACCAAATATTTGCACCACTACAAATTGCGATAACCAAGGGCAGCCCAACATTCAAAACCTTCGCGTTTTGCTTATCGATATTGAGGATGTTGTAAATACCGTAAACCCGCAAGACGAAATTTTTACAAAGCACGATACTTATGAAGCTTTTTCAAACCTGCCGCAAATTGCTGTCCCAAAATTGGTTTTAACCGACGATAATTCAAATTCGTATTCAAAGTTGGCAAGCGCCTACAAATCTGTTATTGTTCCAGCAAACTCGATGTTGCAATCGGCACTAAAGGATTTATTTAAAGGGTTTTCTGAAATATTAGAAATTGAAAAGAGCGATTTTAATCAACTTTTCAATAGGCTAACCAGTATTTTAGAAGATTTCGATACAAATAATATGATTCAATACAGGTATGATTTAGTGCGCGATTTAAGTGATACTTATAACGAATTAGCCGATTTACTATTAAAACAAAAAACCGAATGTTGCCCCAATATTAAAGCATTTCCTAAACATTTATTACTTGGCGTAATTTCTTCGGAAGAAAATTACCCCGAATTACGCCATGATTTTTACCATTCACCTACAAATAACGAATACGGCACGTATTTAAGGATGGCGAAAAGTTTGGTAAAGCGATTGTTAATTCTTGCAGAAAATTTCAACCTTACCAACGAGAACGAACTTGAAATTACGCCTTCCAAAATTTCTGGAAACTTAGGGGCAAAAGCAATACCTGTGTATTTTAAAGTTGACGAAAAACTGTTAAGTGCTTGGGACTTTTCAAAAACCGAAATTTACAAACAACGTTATAATGTGAGTTATCACAAGGAAAATCTGGAGCCAAATAGTTGGATTCAAAATCCGTTAAATTTTGAAATAGACAATATTGATTTTTATCGAATCGAAGGACATTTGGGAAGTCCAGCACAAGACAGTCGCAATACTATTAACAATATTAGAAAAACTAAGGCCTTAGATTTTGATTGCTTAATATTCGATTTAAAGCGCGATTCGCAAGCTTTTACTTCATTTTTACGCGAAAATCCTTCTATCACCCATAGAGCTGGCGTTCCCAAAGGGGGTACTTTTATTCTAGTTTCAGAAAAAGAAAAAATTGTAGCCGATTTCTGTATTGCAACAAAACAAACTAACAACGCTAACGACGGCTGTTGCTCACTAATGGAATGTACGTACCCGTGGATTAGTTCGCTAAAATATATGAACAATCTATCGCGAAGTTTAAAAGGAAAACAGAGCAGAAACAAACCCATGCCACAAAATTATGTATTGCAGGTAATTGAATATAAAATTAATGGTGAACCTTTAATAAATAGAACAACTACCATCACAATACCCCTATCACAGATATTTTTAAGAAGAATACACGCCGTCACCGAAGCGCTAAACAAAAAGTTTAAAAAAGGAGTGGTATTCGATTTTAACGAAAGCCAAAAACGTTTGGTAATTACGCGCGCAAAACAAGACACATTTACCATTCGATTGCGCGAAATTTCCATGGCTAATAACAATCCTATTTACACCTACAGCAATACTGGGATGTTTAGAAATAATTTGGTGTTTAGACCAGATGCTATGCGCTGTCGGGATTTACGCAGCTATCGCGAATCATTTTACGAAAAGTTGCAAGCTCGTATTGCGCCTGTTAATAAAGATGACGACTACGGTAAGTATGACAACAAGTGGGCCAAGTGGAGTAAATTAACACAGCGGTTAATTACCAATCCAAATATCGAAGAAGCCGGATTAACCCGAATGATTACTAGGGTTGAAATGTTGCCACAAGAAATTTTAAGCGTGGTGCAAAATATTAAGCGCGATTTACAAGCAACGCAAGAGGACAAAGACCTTGTTTTTAAACTCGACGGAGATTGGGTAAATGGTACTTGGGTTAACAAATTTATGTTAGATCATCACAGACGAAACAAGAAAAACACTCACGATGATATTGTTTTATTTGTAAATCTTCGGAAATATTTGCACAACGAAACGGGTGTTACAAAACTTTCTATTTACATAACCAATTTAAGATATTCAAACGAGTTGGATAAAGTGTTAGCTAAATATAAAACCCACGCCGACTTCTATTTTGGAAGACCCACGGGTGAAAATGCTATAAGTTTATAAATTTCGGGTAAGGATAAAAAAAGAAGGGTATCAGTCGGTAAAAATCGTACAATCCGAATGATACCCTTATGGGTCAAACATTATAGAACTAAGAACTTAAAAGAATGAAAAATAGAACATCGAAAGAAAAATAACCTAACGATAAGAACTAAAATACAAACTATAAAAGAACTAAGAAACTAACCTGCAAACAACCCAGTAATTCATCTCTGAATCGAACAGTAAATATAAGCTTAAAAGATTAAATAGCAAATGGTTGCGCAAAAAAATATCATTAAAAAAATAGCGGTAACGGTAAACACACAATCTCTGTCGCGCGGTACGCAATTAAAGGATGAATTGAGTACATTTTTAAAAGATGAAATCTTTCCTGCAATAGATGCGCATTTTAATTCTATTCAAAAAAAGGACGCTATTATTCGGTTTGAAAAGATTGAAATTGAAATTGGAGTTGATGTAGCAGATTCAAATGGCGATTTAAAGAACTTAATTCTAAACGAACTAAAAAAAATAATAAATACCGAAAGTATTACAACAAATAAAGTTGACACTTTTAAAAAAACTACAGTTGAAAAAAGCGAATTAGACGCTTTTATTTACTTTTTGGAATTTGGCATCCTACCTTGGTGGTGCGATGAAAAACAGAAGTTTGAAAGTAAGTTTTTCAGAAAAATAAAACCTCATCAATTATTTTTAAAAAATTTTAAAACACTGCTTACAAAGCCTCAAATTAGAAAAAGATTAATGTGTCAATTTGATGATGAGCAACTGGCAATTTTAGTATCAGCGAGCAACAAATTGCCAAAATTAAATAAAGAAATAACTTCTAAAATTCCGAAAAAATACCGAAATGTATTTTGGGAAACTGTGTTGTATTATTTGGCATTCAAAGAAGAACAAGAATTTATCGCCAACTTAAATAAATTTCCAATAAAAGTGACGGAAAAATTGTTGACTATTATAAATAAAGATTTGGGAATAGAAACTCCCATTGCTTACCGCGATTTTCAAAAGTTGAATACTAAAAAAAAGTTCACTGAAAATTCTTTATCTACAAATAATACAAAGGAACAAATGTCTTTTGCAGAGATTTTTAAGGTAGATAGTAGTTTGGTTACTTTTAATTCAACTGAAATTAAAGAGATTGTTAGTTCTGGGATTTTAGTAAAAAATGCGGGTTTAATTCTGCTGCATCCCTTTTTAAAAATGTTTTTTAAAAAGTTGGATTTCCTTACTGAAAACGATATAAAACCTGAGAAAATAGACGAAGCAATTCATATTTTACATTACTTAGCAACCGGTCGTGAACAACCCGCCGAACACGAGGTAATTTTTGAAAAATTTATATGTAACATACCACTTTTTCGAACAATAAACCGTCAAATATTTTTAACAGAGGCACAAAAAAACGCAGCTAATCAACTTTTAAAAGCGGTACTCGAGCATTGGACTACGCTAAAAAGTAACAGCATAGAAATTCTTCAAAATGAATTTTTGCAACGCGACGGTAAACTTACCATCACCAACCAAAAGCAAAACTTATTTCTTCAGCGAAAAACACAAGATTTACTATTAGATCGATTACCGTGGAATATACATTTGGTAAAGCTTCCGTGGCACGATAAAATTCTTTTTGTGAACTGGTAGTGGTTTCACTAATACAGTCATAAATTAATTGTCGTGCAATGTATTTAACGCATATATGGCGAAACTCCCCAACCAGTGGCCACCCTCATAGCTATCGCCAACAAGATTCGGGTATGAATATCTTAAATGTTCATTTGCCAAATTTTCGAGGTGTTGGTATTTTGGAAACTGCTTAGCCAAGCCGTAAAAAACCCAAGCTCTGCTAAAATTTAGACCGTCTAAATGTACGAGTTTCCCATCGGTTCGGTCGCTCACCTCTCCTACTTGTAAATGATAATTTTTATTAGCTAATTGAGGCATAAATTTTTCTGCCCATGACAAAAATTCCTCCTTGGGGAGTATACGGCGCATAATATCAATTTCTTCCAAACAAGGCGAAAGAAAATCGTAACCGCTGGGTTCCCAATTTATGGGGCAGTTTGTATCATTTAAATAAAATTCACGCGCGCGCTTTTCAATCAATTGTTTCAATTCACTGTCGCCAATAGTCACGGCATAATCATACGCAAAAGTAAGTCCGAATGCAGTATTTGTATGTTCGCCCACTCGAATTGGATAATTGAGTTTTGGCAAAAATTCTTTGTAGCGAAGCACAATAACCTCTGCCAAGGGCTTCATATTTTGCGCCAATTGTTGTGCCAAAGGGTCGTCCCAATTGTAAAGCTCTTCGGCTAGTTTTAAGAGCCATGCCCAACCGTACGTTCTTTCGAAAGATTTATTGATTGGCCTATCGAAAAAAGCAATTTCGGTTGCTATATTTTCTGCTGTAATTCTTTCTTTTAATAAATTTCGCACTTCGGTAGCCCTATCCATAGCAGGAAATTGTTTCAGCAAAGTTACCATGGACCAATACCCGTGTACAGCACTATGCCAATCAAAACAGCCGTAAAAAATTGGATGTACCGTTTTGGGTTCTTTTAAATCAGATTTGTTTTCTAGGGTATGCCCCGGTTTGTAAGGGTACGTTGTACTTACGCAATGCAAAGGTAGTTCAATTAATTTGTTGGCTTCGGCCAATGTAAACATGGGAGCTGCAAACTTTTTAACAGCAATAGTTTCTGTTACTGTAAGCTTTGTGGTTTTATTTGTTTCGTTTTTACAGCTAATAAAAAGTAAGATCGAAAAAATAAGTAAGTAAAACTTTTTCATAAATATGATGAATTTTTATAAAGATACTGAAATAAAAAAACCACGAATACACTAAATAATTTGAAGTTTTAGTGTATTCGTGGTAAGAAAATTTTTAAAAGAAAGTTTACATTTTTACGTCTTCGAGTTTTACTTCTTCGCCGTTTTTATCGAGAAGTACTACTTCATCAAAGCCCATTTCTTTAAACTGTGCAAACTGTGTTGCTGCATCACCTATTACTAAATAGGCCATTTTTGATGCATCTAAATATTTGTTCGCAAGTCTTTTATGTTCTTCGAGCGTCATATTTTGAACGATTGCTTCTTCTTTCTCAATATAATCTGATGGAAGGTTGTATGCATTAATTTCTTGCAACATTCCTAAAAGCGATCCTTGAGTTTCAAAACGGCGTGCGTTAGATTTAATAAGTGCATTTTTTGTAAACTCTAAATCTTCTGCCGAAATACCGTTTTTATACTTAGAAATTTCATCTCTAAAAATAGCTACCGACTCGCCCGTGGTATTTGTTCTAACGCTCGATGACGCTGTAAAAGTTCCTGGAATTTTACTTCCGCTAAATCCCGTTCGTGCGCCGTAAGTATACCCTTTTTCTTCACGTAGAATTAAATTTACGTTACCCGAAAATGAACCGCCTAACTTATAATTCATCACTTCGGCAGGATAAAAATCGGCATCTGTTCTTGGTAGCGCTATATAGCCAATATTTATTACAGATTGTTTAGCATTTGGGATATCTACAAAATATAAAGATGCTTTATCGCGATTATTTGCTACAGGGTATTCAGGAATTGTAACATCTTTTGCGGCCCAACGCTCTTCAATTCCTTTTAAAGCTTGTAAAACTTTTTCCTGATTTATTTTACCCACCACTTGAAATGTACTTATTGATGGTGAAAAATTAGCGTTATAATAATCTTTTAAATCGGTCATTGTTATTGCCTCAACAGTTTCAACCGTCCCAGTGGTGGGGTGGCTAAAAATATGATCTTCACCGTATAATATTTTGTTATAAACACGGTTTGCAACTACATTAGGATTTGCGTTTGAACGTTCAATTTGATTAATAGTTTTTGTTTTAATTCGGCCTAACTCATCCGCGTCCCAACGGGGTTCTAAAAGAATTTCGGCAACTAAATCGATAGTTTCGTCAAAATTACGAGTTAAGGTATTTCCGCGAATTACGATAGACTCTCTGGTGGTGTACATTCTAATAGAAGCACCTAACAAATCTATCTCTTCTTCTAACTGCTCGGGGGTTTTATTGGCGGTACCTTCCATTAAAATATCGCTCATCAAATTGGCTACACCATTTTTATTTAAATCATCGAGCAAATGACCGCCTTCAATCACTAAGCTGAAATTTACCGTTGGAATTTCATCCTGCTCAATGCCTGAAACTGTCATTCCATTCGCGAGTTCTGTTTGCCATATTTCTGGAATAGAAAGTTCTGGTGAAGTTCCTTGCGAAGGAGGCGTTGAACGGTCGAAGTTTGAAGGTGTTTTTGCAACTTCATTTTGAGATTCTTCCACTTCTTTGGCAACATTTTCCTTAATTTCTTCTTCTACAACATTTGCTTTTTCAGAATTTTCGGCAATTAATTCACTTTGTCCTTTAGGAACAAAACTGGTCATAACAAAAGGTTTGTCTTTAATGTATTTATTGTAAACACGTACAACATCTTCTTTTGTTACCTTTTTAATACTTTCAATGTCTTGCGTAATAAAACCAGGGTCGTTTGTAAATACATTGTATTGCGCAAGTTGAAAAGACTTACCTAAAACGCTGCTAATACCATTGTAAAATTGAGTTTCTAATCCCGCTTTAATGCGTTCAATATCGCGATCGGTTACGCCTTCTTTTTCAAAAAGTTGAAAAGCTTCGTAGATTCCACTTTCAACCGAATCTAAATCTACACCATTGTTTGCGGTAATTGAAATTCTAAAACTCCCAGCTAATTCACTCGAATTATTATAAGCTGTGGTTCGAGAGGTAAGGTTTTTATCTTTAACCAAAACTTTGTACAACGGCGCTTTTTTACCTTGTGAAAGTATTTCGCCTAAAAAGTTTAAGGCATAAGCATCTTCTGTATACTGCTCTAAAGTAGGCCAAACCATATTTAACTGGGGCGCTGTAGCAAAATTATCTTCGTGATATAATCTTTTAGTTTCCGAAAGGGTTACAGGTTGTGGCTTAAGTGGTTCAACCTCTTGGCGACGTTTAATTTCGCCAAAATACTTTTCAATCATTTGCTTAGCTTCGGCTTTATCAAAATCTCCAGCTAAAACCAATGTGGCATTGTTTGGTCCATAAAAACGATCGTAAAATTCTTTTACATCTGCTACGGTTGCATTTTGCAAATCTTCGAGCTCGCCAATTACTTGCCAGTTATAGGGGTGACCTTCGGGATATAAATTTTTATCGATTACCCAACTCGTGTGACCGTATGGATTGTTATCAACGCGTTGTCTTTTTTCGTTTTGAACTACTTCTTGTTGATTGTAAAAAGCCGATTCGGTAACAGTATTAATTAAAAAGCCCATACGGTCGCTTTCTAACCACATAACAGTTTCCATAGCATTTTTTGGCACCACTTCGTAGTAAATTGTTCCATCTTTCCAGGTACCACCATTTAAGGTTCCCCCTGCATCTTGGATGGTTTTAAAGAATTGATCTTGCGGCACGTTTTCAGACTCTTGAAAAAGCATATGCTCAAATAAATGAGCAAAACCAGTACGACCAGTCTTTTCGCGACTAGACCCTACACCGTATTGAATTGCAACCGAAACAATAGGATCACTTTTATCCTGATGTAAAATAACATCGAGTCCATTTTCGAGTTCGTATTTTTCAAATTCGACCGAGAGTGTTGCATCTTCATCGGTACTGGCATCTTGTTTTGTTTTACAAGAAAAAACAACAAATGCAGTAAGCGCTATAGCAACCACACTGGTTTTTACGGAAATTTTAAACATATTTAATTGGTTTTATTTATGAAGGTTTTAAAGATAATATGGGAAGATATTATAACTCTTAAAATTAAGTTAAAACGATTTGTACACAAATTTGCTATTTAAACACAAATTTTGTTGAAACGAGTATGATTATTCATTATAATTCCGCAGCGTAACAAATTGAATATAAAGCTATTAACCAAACCAACCATCGCGATCTAAGCTTCTGTATTGAATAGCTTCTGAAATGTGATTGCCATTTATTTTTTCTATTCCTTCCAAATCGGCAATTGTGCGTGCCACTTTCAAAATACGGTCATAGGCTCGAGCAGATAGGTTTAACCGTTCCATGGCAGTTTTTAATAGGGTAAGTGATGCTTCGTCTAATTGGCAAAATTTTCTAATTTGTTTTACCCCCATCTGTGCATTGTAGTGTACGTTTTCAAATTCTGAAAATCTTTTTGATTGAATTTTTCGGGCTTCGGTAACCCGTTCGCGAATTACAATACTCGATTCACCACGGCGTTCGTCACTAAGCTTTTCAAAAGGGACAGGAGTTACTTCAATATGAATGTCTATTCTGTCTAAAAGCGGTCCCGAAATTTTGCTCAAATATCGTTGCATTTCGGCTGGGGATGACATTACGGGCGCATCGGGATCGTTAAAATATCCTCCCGGACTTGGGTTCATACTAGCCACCAGCATAAAGCTTGACGGGTAAGTTACCGTAAACTTGGCGCGCGAAATAGTTACATCGCGATCTTCCAACGGTTGCCTCATTACTTCCAAAACGCCGCGTTTAAATTCGGGTAATTCATCTAAAAACAAAACCCCATTATGCGCCAAGCTAATTTCGCCCGGCTGTGGATATTGCCCACCACCAACCAAAGCCACATCGCTTATTGTGTGATGCGGACTGCGAAAAGGACGCGAGGTCATAACCCCACCTTTTTCTAATGTTCTACCAGCGACGCTATGGATTTTAGTAGTTTCTAAACTTTCTTGCAAAGTCATTGGTGGTAAAATACTTGGCAATCGTTTTGCAAGCATAGTTTTTCCCGAACCTGGCGGACCAATTAAAATAATATTATGACCACCGGCTGCAGCAATTTCCATACAACGTTTAATAGACTCTTGTCCTTTTACATCGGCAAAATCGAATTCTGGGCGTTCAAGGTGATTGTAAAATTCGGCAACCATATCAACTTTGGTCATTTGTAGCGGAATACCTTCATTAAAAAAGTCTATTACTTCCTTAATAGTTTCAATACCAAAAACCTCAATTCCATCTACTATGGCAGCTTCTTTGGCATTTTGCTTGGGTAAAATAAATCCTTTAAATCCTTCTTCTTTAGCTTTTAATGCTATTGGCAAAGCGCCGCGAATGGGTTGCAAATTTCCATCCAAGGACAATTCACCCATAATAATATAATTAGATAATGGATTGCGTTCTTCAATTTGGCCAGTAGCAATAAGCACGCCCATCGCTAACGTAAGGTCGTATGCAGAACCTTCTTTTCGAAGATCGGCGGGCGACATATTTAAAATTAATTTTTTACCCGGAATTTTATAACCGTTGTTTTGAAGTGCGGCTGCAATTCTAAAGTTACTCTCACGAATAGCATTATCGGGCAGTCCAACTAAATGATATCCAATACCACTATCAACATTTACCTCTACGGTAATAGTCGTGGCATCTACGCCAAAAACAGCGCTTCCATATACTTTAGTAAGCATAATTTTGAATGTAATTAAGGGGAGGTAATTATTGTAGTAAGTTAATATTTTTTTATTAAAAATACCTAAAAACCAATCACTTAGTTAGGTGAAAACGCAAAAAACAGGACAATTCCCCGTTTTAACATAGGTAAATTCCTAAAGAACCTAAAGGCATAATACTTTGAATTTCAGGATTTTAACTTTTTATGAAAAAATTGTGATTGCTACCTTTGTAAGGGTGAAGCTGCAAAAAGTTTCAATAAAAGAGGTATTAACTAAACAATAAAAGTTATGAATAATCAAATTTTCAAAAATTCAAAATGGATTCTTCTTTTGAGTTTTATTTTGATTTTTAGTACCATTTCCGTTTCAGGAAATAGGGAAATAGGCGGATACGTAGATCAAGCCGAAAGTAGGTTTGTACGAAATGTATGGAATTTTATTAAAAACTTTAAAACTTCAAAAAATATTGGTTCACACAGTTGGAAATACTACCAATACTATTGGGCAGAACCTTATGAATTTACCACATCTCATAAAAACTATGTAGATGCTATGGATTTAGCCTACGTAGCCGGACACGGAAATTATCATTTTATAGAAACCAATCAAAGTTTGGGTTTAGGGGTAGATTTAAGATCGGTTCCTCAATACGGTGACACAGGTGACGACTTAGAATTTATGATAATTGAATCGTGTTATACAGTCTCATCGGCGCCAGAAAAATCAAATTGGTGGAGCGATTACAATGCTATGTTTGGAGGCTTACACCAACTGGTGGGTTTTCATACGTTAAGTCATTCAGACAATGGGATTCCAAACAATTATGCGGGGAAATTAAAAAATAATGGTGGCGTGTGGCAAGCTTGGTTTGATGCCGTAAACGAAGAACGTTTTTGGATTTTTAATCCTTCATATTACGACCCGCAATACGGAAGCAACTACCCCTACCCTGGCTTAGCTAGTGTTATTATTGGTGATGGTTGTGCAAACGACAGATTAGGGTCTTATGCAAGCGATCCTGCCCCAGGTACTAGTGGAATGTACACCTACTGGCAATACTAATCTTTAAATTAAAATATCATGATTTCTAAATATAAAACAGGATTACTTACAGTAGGAACAATTGTAATTGCAATGTTAACCACATCTTCTTACTTAAAAGGTAAAAATATAACACTCGATAATAATGAGATAGAACTTACAGCCTATAATAATTTAATTACCTATCAAGAAGGCGAAATGTACGTTTATAAAACCGGTGCACCCGAATTTGAAACAGTAAACAGATTTCAAAAAATGGCAGCTAGTAAATTACGGTCAAACGAGCTTCTACCAACTTCTAATAGTAAGGCATCGTTGGCATTTAACGAAAAGGACCCTTCAGCGTTTTACGAACAAGACTTAAACGCTGGAATTTTATCTTTTAACAAAGGAATAAAAGAATATCACGGAAATTCCAAACTACGACTCCCAGAGCAACAAAAGGCCAACGATATTTCCTTAAAATTTATTAAAGAAGTAGGTTTAGCTCCCAAAAATATAAAAGAGCTTAAAATGCTTCACTCTGGCGGTTTACGTGCCGGAGCGGCAGGTTCTGAAAAAGTTATAGATGTAATGCGAACTGTTACTTATGGACGAATGCTAAATGGAGTGCCAGTGTATGGCGCTGGCTCAAAAATAATTGTTCACGTAGGAGATAAGGGAGAAGTTGTAGGTGTAAATTCAAGATGGAAACAGATAGATAAAAAGAATGCAAAAAGTTTAGATAAATCTTCTTTAAAAAGTGCTAAAAAAGCCGAAATGGAAATGAGACAACAGCTTGTAAATGATTATGGAGAAAATGCGAAATTCAAAATTAGAGATATGTATTTGGCTTATTATGACGGCGGAAAAAACTATATACAACCGGCCTATTTTTTCCAAGTAGATGTAATGCTCCCTAAAGTAAAGGAAAGACCCAGAATTACATTTGATTACGTAGGGATAATTGCTGCATTGTCTAATCCACCAGAGGAAATTATACCAGCAGAAGAAGCTCCCGAAGCTCAAGAATATATTAAAAAAGCAACTTTAAAAAAATCGCGAATAAAGAATATTAGAAAAAGAAAGGATGTAGAATAGCATTAAATTATAACTAACTAACCGAAAGCTATCAAGTTCTTATATAGGTCATTCTATATTTGTAACTTGATAGTTTATTATAAGCAATTCAAAATGAAAACCTTGCAAGCCAATTTTCTTCAACTTAGAAAAATAGGGCTCTGTTGTGCTTTACTGTGTTTTACAGCATGCAACAATAGAGCGCATAAAACCCCAACTGTACAAAACCCACAACCTCCCACCCCTCCCCGTACTTATGAAAAAACAAAGGCTCCCGAAGCTGTTCAACTAAAAAATTTAAGCAGGGACTGTTATGAAGAAAACACAAAAACATATAAAATTCCCTGCCCAGATTTATTTGATCCAGTTTGTGGATGTGATAACAAAAACTACAGCAACAGTTGTGAAGCCGAAAGAGCTGGAATTAAAAAATGGGAAAAAGGAAATTGTAAATAAGGAAAATTATTAGGCTACAAAAAGTAAAAGTCAATTTTGTTTAAATGCAGAAATTAAACCTTTAGTTGATTGATTGTCAACGCTTGAAAAATCGTTAGTTTGTATAGCTTTTAAAGTATTTTTGGCTACAATTTTACCTAACTCTACCCCCCATTGGTCGTAACTAAAAATATTCCAAATTATACCTTGTACAAATAGTTTATGCTCGTAAAAAGCTACTAAACTACCTAAATTTTTTGGTGTTAACTTATTAATTAAAATTGAATTTGTGGGTTTATTTCCTTCAAAAAATTTAAAACAATTTTTAATATTTTTATCGTGTGTTCCTTCCCAGAGCGATTCGGTTTGCGCAAAATAATTTGCCATCAAAATGTTGTGGTTTTCTGTGTTTCCGTGCAATGATTCTTTAAAACCAATAAAATCTGTCGGGATTAGTTTGGTACCTTGATGTAAAAGCTGAAAAAAGGCGTGCTGGGCATTTGTACCAACACTACCCCAAACAATTGTACCGGTTTCATAATTTATCTTTTTGCCATTCCTGTCTACACTTTTTCCATTGCTTTCCATTACTGCCTGCTGAAGGTACGGAACAAGTTTTTGAAGGTATTGCGAATAAGCAATTACTGCTTCGCTTTCACATTTAAAAAAGTTGTTATACCAAACCGATAACAATGCAAGTATTACTGGAATATTATCTTTAAAAGTTTCATTTTTAAAGTGTTTATCGGCCTGAAAGGCGCCTTTAAGCATTGCTTTAAAATTACCGAAGCCTACGGCACAACAAATAGAAAGTCCAACAGCACTCCACATTGAAAACCGACCCCCAACCCAATCTTGCATCGGGAAGATGTTTTTTTCTGAAATTCCAAATTTTTTAGCACCATCAATATTTACGGTAACGGCTACAAAATGCTTTTGAACATCGTTTTGGTTTGCGGTTTTTAAAAACCAATCCCGTACAAGGTTTGCATTTGCAAGCGTCTCTTGAGTAGTGAAACTTTTTGAAACTACAATAAATAATGTCGTTTCTGGATTTAGACTTTGTAAAGTTTCGGCAACTGCATCGCCATCAATATTGGCAACGTAGTGAATGTTTAAATGATTGCGATAATATTGAAGTGCATCGGTTACCATTTCAGGGCCCAAATGGCTTCCGCCAATCCCAATATTTACAACATCGGTGATGGTTTTACCCGAATATCCTTTAAAATCGCCGTTAATTATCGCATCGCTAAACGCCTCCATTTTGTTTAGAGTCGTTTTTACTTCGGGTTTCATATTATCAAAATCGCGCAAGGCAGTATGCAACACAGCACGGTCTTCTGTTTCATTTATTTTTGCACCTTCAAATTGCTTTTGAATAGCTTCGGAAAGTTTCACCTCTTCGGCCAATTTCAGTAAAAGTGAAACAGTTTTATCGGTAATTCTGTTTTTAGAATAATCTATATAAAAATCTTCCCATTCAATCTTAAAACGCTCGGTGCGCGTGCTATCTTCCGAAAAGATTTGTTGCATTTTTTGAGCTTTTAGCTCCTTAAAATGTGCGTCGAGTGCGCTCCAAGCTTCGGTTGTGGTTGGATTTATAGCGGGTAAAATCATTTAAATTTTTAATTTGTAATTCTATTTTTATAATACTCAATTAACCCATCTATTGGCCGTTGAACGATGGTTCCAAGATTCAAGCTGTATTCATCGCAGCACTCCTTTATTATCTGTTTAGAAAAATGTGCGATAGAACCAATAAAATGAATTGGTACATCTGCAGCTTGTTTTAAATTTAGAATTCTGCATTCAATGAATTCTGAAATACCATTTTTAATGAGCGCATAAAAGTATGGGTTTATTTCTTCTTGAGTGAATATGAATTGAGCAAAAGATGCCAAATAAGCATTTGGGTTGGCCTTTTTATACAAATTCACTTTAATTTCATCGGGTTCAAGGTTAAATTCCGACTCGAACTGAGAAGCAATTTGTAGTGGCATTTTATTGTAAAAATAATCACGAAGTAATTTTTTTCCGAAGTAATTACCACTGGCTTCATCCATTAAAGTATACCCTAAAGCCGGAATTGGAGCGTGTACTTTAGTCCCGTCAAAATAGCAACTGTTACTACCAGTTCCCAAAATACAAACAATACCAGGCTTTGTAGTAACAGCGTAAACAGCGGCAGTTAAATCTTCAAAAACTTCAACTTTTGCATTGGTAAACAAAATATTTAAAACTTCGTTTAATATGCTGCGTGGCGTAAGCGTGCCACATCCTGCCCCGTAAAAATGGAGTGTTTCTACTTTTTTAAAGTTAGCACTTAAATATTCATTTGAAGCAATTCGGGAGTGCAATTCATCTCGAGAAACCACAGTGGGATTTAACCCCAAAGTTGTAGTTTTAAAAACCACCGCTCCAGAATTATCGAGCAATACCCAATCGCATTTGGTTGAACCTCCGTCGGTTATTAGGGTCATATTTAAAGCTTTGCAGCGTAAGCAGCCATATCAATTAGTTTTGCTGAATAGCCATATTCGTTATCGTACCACGCAATTAATTTAAAAAAATTATCGTTTAGTGCGATTCCAGCGTTGGCATCGAAAGTACAAATATATGGATCTGAAACGAAGTCTTGCGAAACTACTTCGTCTTCGGTATAATTTATTATTCCTTTAAATTCGTTTTCGGCAGCATTTTTAAAAAGTGCTTTAATTTCGTTATATGTAGCTGGTTGTTTTATACGAACGGTTAAATCTACCACCGAGACATCGGGCGTAGGAACCCGAAAAGCCATTCCTGTAAGTTTACCTTTTAAATCGGGAATTACTTTAGTTACCGCAACAGCAGCACCAGTTGTAGTAGGAATAATATTGTTTAATGCAGATCTACCTATTCTATAATTCTTTTTCGAAGGTTGATCTACTGTAGACTGCGATGCCGTTGTTGCGTGCACCGTGGTCATTAATGCTTCTACAATTTGGTACTCATCGTTTATTATTTTGGCCATTGGTGCCAAACAGTTTGTGGTACACGAAGCATTAGAAATTATGGTATCGGTAGCTTTAATATCTTTATGATTAACCCCCATAACAAACATGGGTGCAGTTTTTGATGGTGCTGAAATTAGCACTTTTTCTGCTCCGGCTTTAAGATGGGCTTGGGCCGATTCTACTTCTTTAAAAATACCCGTGCAATCTATTATCATCGTGGCGTCTACTTTATCCCAATTTAAATTTTCAGGATTTTTTTCTGAAGTAACTCGAATTTCATTGCCGTCTACAACCAACTGGTCATTTTTCACCTCTACCTTTCCCGGAAATTTTCCGTGAACTGAGTCATACTTAAGTAAATACGCAAGATGATTTACATCTAACAAATCGTTTACTGCAACTATTTTAACATCCTCTCTTTGCGAGGCAATCCTAAAGGCTAAACGCCCAATACGGCCAAAACCGTTAATTCCTATTTTTATCATATCAATATATTTTTTTTAAAGTATAAGTTTAAAACAGCGCTTTTTTAAACCGAGATAATATCGGCAACGCGTATTAATTCTTCATCTATTTCATTGCTCCCCTTTATCGCTTCCGAAAATGGCACCGAAGAAACCTTATTGTGAATTAAACCTATCATTACATTATTTTCGCCTTTTAATAAAGCATCTACAGCACCTACGCCCAACCTACTCGCCAAAACCCGATCGTAACAGCTTGGTGCGCCCCCTCGCTGAATGTGCCCCAGCACCGTAACCCGCACTTCGTATTCGGTTAAGTTCTCTTTTATATAATCGGCAAGACCAAATATATTTTTTCCAATTTGGTCCCCTTCAGAAATTACAACAATGCTCGACGATTTTCCCGACTTTTTACTACGACTTAAAGATTCGAGCAATCGTTCGCGGCCTAAGTTTTGTTCGGGAATTAGTATTTCTTCGGCACCGGCGCCTATACCAGCATTTAAAGCAATATCGCCCGCATCGCGCCCCATAACTTCAACCAGAAACAGTCTGTTATGTGAGTTGGCAGTATCCCTAATTTTATCAATTGCTTCAACAGCAGTGTTGAGTGCCGAGTCGTATCCAATGGTAAAATCGGTACCATTTATATCGTTATCAATAGTACCAGGAATACCCACAATCGGAAAATTAAACTCACCATAAAAGATGGAAGCCCCTGCAAATGTGCCATCGCCACCAATTACTACCAAGGCATCAACATCATTACTTTTAAGGTGATGAAAGGCTTTTTTCCTACCTTCGGTAGTCATAAATTCTTTGGATCGAGCAGATTTTAAAAATGTTCCACCGCGATTAATTATATGCTTTACCGAACGTGCATCAAGCTTTTTAAAATCGCCTTCAATTAATCCTTGAAATCCCCTGTAAATACCTACGCAATCTAAGTTGTAATAAGCGCAAGCCCTTACCACTGCGCGAATGGCGGTATTCATACCTGGAGCATCACCTCCACTAGTGAGTACTGCAATTTTTTTTGGTTTTTTCATTGGGTTAAGTTACTATTTATGTTTAAAATTATAAATGATTTTAATCACTTAAATATACGTGTTAGCACGTATACCACGAAAGAAACTACTTACATATATTTGCTATATAGAATTAGTGGATATGCACTTGAAAACATTTTTTGTGGGGATAGAAAATGTTTTTAGTGCTCTAAAAGTTTACTAAGTTAGGTTTGTTAAAGAATCTCGGTCTTTTTGGCCGAGATTCTTACTTTTAAAACCTTTGTAAACCTATGGTAGATAGGTAATTTTTAATATGTGCAGGGTATTTTTGGTAACTTTAAAGTTGTCATCCATTCGATGACCTACAATCCAAACTATGCTATCATCACTTACCAGCACCCACGTTTTTTCTTTTTCTAATTGCGATAATTTTTCATCTTTAAAAAATTTGCTCAATTTCTTTTTTCCCTTCATCCCAAAAGGATGAAAGCTATCGCCATCTTGCCACCTTCGCAATTTTAAAGGAAAATTTAATCGTGCCGAATCTACATAAATTAGGTTTTTTTCGGTTTCACCAATATATTTTGTCTCTTCAAATTTTAGTGAAATTGGTGTTTCTATTCCTTTTTTAGAAACTGGAAACTCCCTATTTAAGTTATCCAATTCCATTTTAGTTAGTAGTAATTCGTTTCTATTTTTTAACAATCGATGCGTTTGTGAATACACTTGTTTCCCTGTTTGTGCATCGAGTAAATTTGAAACATCGTCCCATTCGGTAAAACCAAAACCTTTTAGTAATTCGTACAGCAATTGTTTTGTATGCGGAAAGTCACGAAGCTTTTGGATATCAATTTTATAGGCATTTTCGGTCTCGGTAACTACCCTATTGTAAACAATTGCAATATAATCGTCAATTAGCAATTGCGATGCCCGAATGTTACTTTGTGTGGTTTTAAAGTTTTTAAGCACGGCCGGATTTACCGTTTTAAATTGAGGCAAAACCGCTAATCGCAATTTATTACGAAGGTAATCTGCTTTTTTATTACTACTATCTTCGCGCCAATTTAAACTATTTTTTTGAGCATACTGAAAAATATCTTCCCTCGAAAAATTTAAAAGTGGCCTAACTACTTTGTTATTTTTCTTCGGAATTCCTGAAAGACCGCTTAAACCCGTACCACGAGAAAGATTGATAAAGAAAGTTTCCAAATCATCATCTAAATGGTGAGCAGTAACTATATATTGAAATTTATGGAGCGTTAATAGCTCTTCAAACCACGCGTATCGTAAATCGCGTGCCGCCATTTGAGTTGAAATTTTGTGTTCTTTTGCATACTTTTTAGTATCGAAAGTTTCGGTATAAACAGTAACCTCTAAATTTTCTGCTAGATTTATCACGAAATCTTCGTCGTCATCGCTTTCTTTTCCGCGTAGCGAAAAGTTGCAGTGCGCAAGGGCTATTTTTAAATTCATTTTTGAAAGCAAATGTGTTAATACCACACTATCGAGTCCACCGCTACAGGCAACTAAAATTCTACTTCCTATTAAAAAAGAAAATTTATTTTCTATTTCGTATTTAAATTGTTTAAACAAAGTGTTGTAATTAAAAAAGATTAATAACAATTCCTACAATTACAGCAATACCAAAGCTTAGTAGGGTTCCTATTAAAACATATTCGGTTTTTAGAGTTTCATTATTGCCGTACCGCAAAATAGATTTTGCTGCAATTAAAAATCCTACTGCCGAATATTGCGAAACAATTATTAAAGTAAGTGTTAAAATACGCTCTAAAACGCCAATTACTTTACCGGCATTGGGCATTTCGTTATCGCTGCTAACTTGAATTTCGGTGGCTTTAAATACTTCTCTAATAAAAATATTCGCGGGTTTTAAGCACAAAAGATAGCCTGCAATTATTAGTAAGTATTTAAAATTTAAAGTAATAATTATTGTGGGATTTAGCTCTTTCCACTGTGAAAAAAGAAATACAACAACGGTTATTATTGCAAGGTGAATAGCTTGATCTATAAAAAAAATGTACCGTTTTAATTGTTGAATTTTTACAAATTGATTTTTAAATCCATCAATTAACAAGTGTGAAATAGCTATAAACGCAGCGGCAAACACAAAGTTTAGTTGAAGGGAAAACACCCACGAAAGCAAGAAACAAATTAGTCCGTGCCAATATAAATGTGCACTTCTAAAACCAAAATTATTTTTGTGTAGCGCAGATTGGTTTGACTGAAAAAAATAATCTAAACACAAATGTGCAATAAATTGAAGCAGAAGTAATTCTTTTAATTCCATTATTGCTGCTTTAAAATTATCGTTTTATAAAATTTAACCGCCTCATCGATAGCATTCCAGCCTACACTTGTTGAATGTTGATTTACGGCAGATTGGCTTATCCCAAGTTTTTGCGCTATTTCTTCTTCTTGACAGTTGAGAAGTTTTAAGTACAATACTTCGCATTGACGCGAGGTTGCTTTGCTAAAAAGCACATCTAAAAGCGATAAAACAGGTTGAAAAATAGTGTTTAATTTGTCATTATTGGCTACAAAAAATAAAGTGTTTTTAATAACAATTCGCTCTTTATTATATGTTGTCCCGCCACTAATTTCTCTTCCCGAGAGGTAAATTGCTTCACCATCAATAATTCCATCTTCGGGTAAATATCTACTTAAATTGCCGTACCCAATGGCCAATCTTATGCCGTGTGTTTTAAATTGTTTAAAACGATTATCGTCTTTTTTATAATTTTGGGTGTTAATAGGTAAAGCTTTTATAAAACTTTTTATCGCCAGTGCCACCTGTAAACCTTCTGAAGCATTTGGAACAACACACTCAATATAATCGCCTTTTATTACCCGACTATACGCCTTGAATTTCTTGTTTAAATCTTGAATTAAAATTTTTAGCTGTGCTTCAACCAAAGCACTATCATCACTTTTTAAACTTGTTGATGAAACAATATCGCCCGAGATAACTGAATACATTTTTCGCCGTAGTTTATTCAAATATACATATTTATTAGTTTTTAAGCTAATAAATACACTTTATAAGTTTAAAAACTTATAATTACTCTTTATAAGCAAAATAACTAATACATGAATTATTTTGGTTTATTTAGTACTGTTTTCATAGCTTTTGCTTTAATCAAGCATTCCTCGTATTCATTTTCAGGAATCGAGTTAGCCGTTATTGCGCTACCCACCGAATAACTAACGTACTTTTTTGAAGCATTATAAAGAATAGTACGGATTACAACATTAAAATCGAAATTATTTAACGGCGTAAAATAACCTATTGCCCCGCTGTAGAGTCCGCGTTTAGCATCTTCGGTTTGTTCAATAATTTGCATTGCCGATATTTTTGGGGCGCCAGTCATACTCCCCATGGGGTACGTATTACGTAATATTTCAACGCTTGGTAGTGTTTGGGCAACCTCACAGCTAATGGTTGAAATCATTTGATGAACTTGTTTAAAGGTGTAAATTTTACATAATTCTTCCACCTTTACAGAACCTTTTTGGGCAACCCGAGAAAGGTCGTTTCTAACCAAATCGGTAATCATTATGTTTTCACTGCGTTCTTTAGGATCGGCAGCTAATTGTTGTGCCATTTTTAGGTCGCCTTGCAAATTTTCTAATCGTTTGGCGGTCCCTTTTATGGGTTGCGAAATTACCTTGTTGCCATCCCTTTTTATATAGCGTTCTGGCGAAGCCGAAAGCGCAAATAGTTCTCCTAATTTTAGAAAAGCCGAAAAAGGGGGGGTTGAAATTTTATTTAAATTTAAAAAAGTAGTCAACGGCGCTATTTCAGCACTTTCTGAATAAAATTCTTGACAAATATTCGCTTCATAAATATCGCCTCGTTTAATATGATCGAGCACGCTATTTACTTTTGAAATATAACGGTCTTTGGACGTACGAGCATTTATTTTTAAAGGTTTTGACGATCCAGTTTTAACTGGCTGCGGTGTTAAATTGGTAATTGTATTCCAATCGTCTTCTATTTCATCGGCCACCATATTTAAGTATTGAATCGTGACTGTATTTTCAGTAAAAAGAAATATTTTTTGAGGTTGAAAAAAGTATAAATCGGGAAAATCTAAGCCGTCAAAATTGTTTGAATTTAATTTTTCAACATCATTTTTTAAATCGTATGATAAATACCCAAAAATCCAGTCGGCAGTGGTGGTTTGATATTCTTTTAATCTCTCAAAAGCATTAAAACAATCTGTTTTTAAAGCTGTAAACGCATCTACCGCCAAAATTGCTTTATACGATTCGTACTCTTGTGTATAGTTATTGCTATCTAACCAAATAACCTCATCGAATTGCTGTGCCCAATGTAGTAATTGTAGTTTGGTCCTTTCATTTAATTGAAATGAAAAACTTTTTTCGGTTCGCATTAGTCGCTAAGTTGATCTTCAAATTGTTTTAAAACCTTGCTAAATACAGTTAATTGACCGTCGTCAATAATAGCTTGTTCTTGCCTTGAGAAATTTTTTGAAAAAGAAGGTAAACTAAAGCTATCAACAACCTCAGCTCCAAAACGCGGTAAAACTTTAGTTGTGTATTCAAGTGCTGCGGAAGCTCCTCTTTTTCCGTTTGAAGTACTTAAAAGCAGCATTTTTTTATCGTTTAAAAACTTGCGATCTAACCTTGATAACCAATCTAAAACATTTTTAAAATATGCCGATACCATGCCATTGTGTTCATTTACCGAAATAACTATCGCATCAAACTGTTGAATTTTTTTATTGAGGTTTTTTAATGCTTCAGAATATCCCTCATTGCGTTCTATATCTTCACTAAACAAAGGTAATTTATAGTCTGTGAGTTTTATAATTTCGGCTTGGTGATTGCTTAATTGGGTAGCGGCAAAGCTCACCAATTGGTGATTGATTGACTTACTACTATTACTTCCAGCAAAAAATAATACTTTATTCATATGTCAAAGTTATAGAAAATAGAGGTATGAAAAAACCCGCATTATTATTAATAATGCGGGTTTTTTAAGTTATTAATTAATCTATTATTGTTTTACAATACGTTTCACCACACTGTTGCTTTCGCTATTAATTTTTACGAAATACATCCCAGGAGCAAAACTATCTATAGAAAAATTAGTTTCTATTTCTGATTGTGATAAATCTATAGTTTTTATAACTCTACCTTTTACATCAGTAATAATAGCATTAGTTAGCTGTGTAGTTGTTTTATTAAGCAACGTAAGCGATCCAGATGTAGGATTAGGATACAATAAAAGATTTTTATATAATTCGCTTTCTCCTAAACCTAACACCTCGTCTACTGTTAACACAAAAGTACAAACGGCTTCATTTCCGGCGCTATCGGTTGCAGTTAAGGTAATTGTTGTGTCTCCGGGTCCTACCATGGTGCCTGGCGCTGGCAACTGAGTAACCGTAGGATTAGGACAATTATCTGTAACTGTAGCATCTCCAGTATAATCTGGGATTGTGTATTGTTCGCCTTCAACAACCTCAACAACTATATCTGAAGGGCAAATAATTACCGGGTTTTGAGAATCTATTGTAACCTCGGCCACAGTGCGTTCGCCTGGACAACCGGGCGTACCTAAATTGATATCGCTGTTGGGGGTTCCAAAATCTTCTGGTTCACAAGTACCACTCCAATCGGCTGCAGTATCTGTATCGCCAACGCGTCTAAAGGATCCTGAGGAACAATCAGCACTCAAATCAGCTCCATCCCCAGTCCAATCTAAATCGGACGCTGTGATATTAAATCCTGCAATATTAACATTGAAATTTGCTATTTCGGCGGCGGTAAAATTCCAAAATACTGAATCTACCACGTCTCCATTTGGATCAATTATTAAAATCCATCCTGTACCTAAATTATCCCAAAAAATATTATTACCCCAGTATCCTGCTCCACCAGAATCATTCCAATCCATTACCGAATCGGGCCCCATATTTCCTAAGGTGGCTACAATACTATTTACAGAGTTAATATTAGCATATGGCGTATCGCTTAATGCCACTCTATACCCAGTGTAATCTTTGGCTATCCCTACATTTTGAATTTCAAACCTATCGGGTGTTTCTAAATTGATTTCAGAAATAACGAGTTGCGATAACGGACCTGGCGCACTTTCTTGCGCATAAACATTCACACTACTAGTAGGAGTAAAGGTGTACGAAGTACCTTCAAACAAAAAGTTTCCTCCTGTAGGGGCATCGTACCATCTAATTACATTATTTGGATCATTAAGAGTAGCAGTAACAGTTACTGAATCTCCTACGCAAAAATCTGTAACTCCTGTGGTAGTAGGTCCATTAGGTACAGCTAGAACTTCAATTGTATCGGTGGCGCTTGAGGCTACAGAGCAAGGTCCAGCAGGTACATTATAAGTAACCGTATGGGTACCTACTCCAGCAACAGCTGGGTCGAAATTAAAGGTAAGTCCATCACCATTATCGGTTACACCCGGTCCGCTATATACACCTCCAACAGGAGCTCCACCACCTAAATCGGTTAAAACTGGTGAAGAAAAGCAAACTTCTTCAAGGATTGATAAAGTAGCGGTTTGCGAAGGCGTATCAAAAGCTTCGGTGCCATCGCTTCTACTAGAAGAAGACCCTTGACTAGCGCTGTAACCCAATCCTCTTTTAGCAAAAGCATCCCATAGTATACAAATGTTTGCACCACCATAAATAGCTTGATCGGCCGCCATTATGGCGTCACGCCCATCAATAAAGCCAGGGCTACAAGGTTGTAGTTTCATCCCTTCGGTAACTAAAGCTAAAGCTTGAATGTTTCCGGCATCTAAATTTACATCACCAGTAAAATTGTAAACATTTGGGTCATAACCATGTTCATCTATTAAAGCCCAAGTAACTTCCCAAAGCATTTGAGCCCAAACCGAACCAACACCGTGAGGAACAGCAGCTGTTTTAATATAATCATACGTTTGCGGGTTAACCGTCATATCTGTACTATACGGGTAGTCACGAATACCGCTACCACCTTGGCCTTGACCAAATAAATATGTTCCTACTGCTCTAGCATCGGGACCTACATCGCCGGGTTGCATAGTTAAAAGTACACCAAAGAAATCACTCCATCCTTCGCCCATTTGCTCAGAATTTTGTAGACATCCCGAAGCTCCCGGACCACCGGTTAGCCTATTAGAAACTCCGTGTCCGTACTCATGTAATATTACTAGATTATCAAAATCGCCATCTTTATCGCCACAAATGTACATTTGCATTCTTGGGTTACTTCCGTCGGGTGGAGTTCCAAAATTGGCATTACAGGTACCCGAACCGTCTTGCGCTTCGGCATCTACAGAGTCGTTTCCTAATCCACCATTACCGTAATTGTTTTCTTGAAAGTTTCCGCTTATTTCATCAAAACCATATTGGTACATGATATCGTGAAATACATTATTCATATAAAATAAGTTGGTAATTGCAGCATCTTCGTACTGGTTTGCATTTGTATAAATTTCAGAAAATGGATAGCCAGTAAATTCTAAATTGGAACCGGCATCGGGTTGATAACCTGGGTTGTTTCCATCTTCGTAAGCATTTACATTATTTCCGCGCGTTGTGGTATACTCTGCTCCAGGCACCCCATCTGTATCATGCCATCCAAAAGGAGAAGCTACAGGGTTTGCCGGTTGTACTTCAATAGTACGAGCGCCGTAATAAGGACTTTCTAAAGGCAAAGCAAAAACCTCGTAACATTCTGTGCAAGCTGCTGCAGATTCGGCTTCGGCTTTATAATTTGGAATATCAAAAAGATTGGCGTTAAAATTGATCTCTTGAACGTCGTTGCTATGGTCGTGATGTATGGCACAGCTTACCATCCAATTGGCTCTATTTACAATAGCTCCCGTACTGGCATCTACTCTTAAACTCCACCAATCTTGTCCCGTTTTTTCTTCAATAGAAATATCCCAAGTTAAAACCAGTTGATTCTCTTCGGTAAGGGTATACATTAATTTAGCCGGAATTGGGCTTAATGAAATTCCACCATCGCTTAATAAGGTTTTTTGTTCCCGCCCTTTTTCAGAATTGAGTATCGAAAGAGATTCAGAAATTGAATAATTAAGTTTTGCAGCAGCAGATTGTACAGCCTGAATTGCCGTTAAAGAGGGGGTTGTGGAACCAGATAATTTTTCCGAAATGTTTTTAATAAATTTATTGTTTTCAGAAACAATTTTTCCATTATTCGCAATATGAATACTCGATTCTGTTCCATAAATTTCAATTCCGTTTAATAATTGTCTAAAATATACGTGCTGAATGCCGCTGGTTTTACTATGGCTTTCACTCGTTACTTGCCACTGTACATCTTGCGGCAATAAATCTTTTTGTTCTAAAGATTTGCTTAATTGTTGGTTAATTGCTTGATTGTAATTTTGAGCAACTACATTGCTCGCAAAAACGAAAAGCATTGCCAAGAATATGTTCCAGGTAATTTTCTTCATTAGTTGGATATATTTAAATTAATAAAAATTTTATGATGGTTTTATCTTGTAAACTTAAAGAAAATTAATTTTTTTAAAGATATTTAATAGCAATTCCGTAAAATTTAACACCTATAATTATTAAAACCGAATATTTCAAACCGCTTAATATTAACCCATTTATTGATTGTTTTATAGTTAAAAGTATTATTGAGGTATAAAAAAAGAGAACCTAAACAGATTCTCTTTTTTCAACAATTATTTTTAAAATATTTAAAACGGTTCGGCCAAATATGGAAAGCTCGTTGAAAATGTAGCATCGTTTGCAGGCACTCCATCGTTTGTTAATTCAGGATTTTCTAAGCCATCTGCTCCACCAAAAATCCACAAAAGCGAGGCATCGGCAACATCATCGGTTAAGGCTCTTCCGGTTAAAATTTCAGTCCCGTTGCTATACGTTGTGGCTCCTGTTTGAGCCAACCACAAAACGTCTTTAGAGAGCAGTGTTGTAAATTCTTCGGCATCGAGCCCTAATATATTTGTAGTATATGCTGGATTTACAGTTAAGAGTTTTTCCTCAAATTTATCTTGAAAAGCAGCTTGCATTTCAGAAGGAACCGTAACATTATAAGCATCTTTAAATCCTTCTGTACCAAAAATAATATTTATTCCTGGTCGCCCCATTTGGTCTTCTTGCACGTAGGTACCACTAAAATCTAAAGTTTCGCCACAAGGCTCGCAATCTGGTCCGCCACAATCTACATCGGTCTCCTCTCCATTCATAATTCCGTCTGAACAGGTAATTTGCGTAATTACATTGTCGTCATCATTTTCACATTGTACAAACAAAAGTGCGGTAAGAACAACTGCAAAAAGTGTCTTTAATTTATATAATTTCATTTTATATTTTTTTTGGTTATCAATATTTATTGTTTTCTTTTCGCTTCAACCCAAACATTGTACATTGGGGTTGATGGCGCAAATGGATTTACGCCTGTTGTACCCGAAGGCAACATAGATTTTGGGAATTCCACCACCACGCTTAAAAGATTTGTTTCGGCAAATGTATCGGTACCTGGGTCATCAAAAGCAGTTGCCGTTCCATCGATAATTTCGTTATACTTATTTAAATCAAAAAAGAACGGATCTTCACGCGGACCGGCAAAAAACTTCATCCCGTCTTCTTCGGTTATTTGAATATCATCTTTAGTCGAAATTTTTACACTTCTTCGGGTGGAGGTAACAATCGTGCTTTCTAAGCCTTGCATAGCTGGAGCCGACGGCCCAAAAAAATACATAGAATCACCGCGTTTAATAGCCTGAATTACCAAATCTTCTTTTAAGTCGTTGTTGGTATCTATATTAAATTCGAGTAAAACAGATTCGTCAAATTCGGCTTGGGTTGTGGGCTGTCCAGGCGGCAATAATCCTTGAATATTAGCGACAAAAACAAAATTGTCTTGGTTTTCACCTTGAAAGGCAAAAAAGTCTGCAATATCTGCTGTTGTCCCCGAAATAGACGGGGCGTCCAAATGGTCTGCAGAAATAAATAGAAACGAAAGTGCAGCTAATCCTACCCCTCCAAATACGCCTATAAGTTTTGATTTTTTCATTTTATATTTAATTAATTTATATAGTTTTATTTATTTAAATTTTATGCTGAAATTGGGCAATCTCCTTTATTATGTCGAAAAATAGTAATTTTGAAGCTTTTAAAATAGTCAATAATTAAAAAGATGAACCCATCTGCATCTGATTGGATTTTAAAATTTTTAGATCTTTTTAATAAGAGCGACCTAATTGCACCTTATAAAGACAAATATGCTTTTTACAAAGCCTTAAAAGAAACAGGGTTTATCTATGGAGCATCTGCGTCAGCCTTACCTAAAAAAGCCCTTAGCAATTTAAAACTTACAAAGCAGGAATTAACTAAAATAAACCTTTTTCACGCATTACTCTATCCTTTTTTTGAAAAGTTTGAAAATGCAAGTAATGATAAAGCAATAGAAAGCATTACCGCATTCTATACTCATCTTGAAAAAAAGAAAACTAGTTTTTTAAACAAATTTTCCATCTCGCCGCAACCGGCAAATATTTTGGAAGATATTTTGTCTACTAGGTTGCAAGATTCAAATACGGTGTTAAAGAAAAATACGGTTTCGCTTTTAACACATTCACTATTATTTCTCGATGTTTTGGCATATAGTTATTGGCTTTCGCACCCCAATGCTACTAAAACATATTATAAAAATCTTGAAAATGCGGTATTAACAGCCTGTTTTTATACCCTAAAATCTAAACACAACAAGACCAAATACGATGCACTTTTAATTTCACTTTTTGAAACATCGTCCCATTATATAGTTGATGGAACCGAAAGCGGCGCGGCAACTTTTTTAGAGAGTTTAAACTATTTAGATAAAGTTGATGAGTCTTTAGAAAAATACTTTTTACTCGATTTGTGTTGTTTAACGGTGTGGGAAGATTTACAAATTGACAGGTTTGAACATCAGTTTTTGCAGCAATTGTTAGTAACCCTTAATTTTAGTGACGAGGAGTTACAGAAAAGCTTATTGGCACTACAGAATTTTTCAGAAAACTACACCGAAAAAATTCTAATTTTTGAATATTCACATCCTGTACGGCAGTTTTACAAACAATCTGCTGCTACAGTAAAACTGCTAATAATTAGAAATAAAGATAGGTTGGCTCGCGAGCTTGAAGAGAGTGGCGAATTGGTTTTATTATTAGGCCAGTCTACGCTTAGAGATTTATCTACGCAAGAAAAGGCAAAAGTTAAAGAACAATTGTTAGATATTTGTAAAACCATCCCTTCGTTAACCATTTTTCTATTGCCGGGCGGTACGGTACTCTTGCCGCTATTGGTAAAATTTATTCCAAAATTATTGCCGTCTGCGTTTCAAGATAATAGAATAGATTCTAAGAAAAACTAATTTATTCCAACCACAGTTTAAAATCTTTTACGCGTTCGCGAGCAACAATTACATCCTGTTCAGAATACGATTTTAATTTAAGTTGTAATCGCGAATTGGTGTAAGCAATGATGTCTTTTATAGCATCTATATTGATATAAAATTTTCTGCTTATTCTAAAAAATAATTCGGGCGATAATTCGCTTTCCAATTGTTCCAAAGTACTTTCAATAAGGTAATTTCGACCATCGGTTGTATGCGCATAGGTTCCTTTATTTTCAGAAAAAAAGCATTCTATTTCATCTACCGAAATCATTTTAATATGTTGCCCTATTTTAGTGGTAAACCGCTTTTTATATTCGCGTTCTACGGGGTTTACCAACAACTTTTTAATATCGTCGAAGTTTAGTTGAATGTTTTCGTAAGTTGGTTTAAAGTTTTGATATTTCTTTACCGCCAGTTTTAATTCGTCTTCGTCAATTGGTTTTAGCAAATAATCAATACTATTTAATTTAAAAGCTTGCAGTGCATATTCGTCAAATGCCGTGGTAAAAATAATAGCGCTTTTTATTAGTATTGCGTCAAAAATTTCGAAAGACAAACCGTCGCTTAATTGTATATCGAGAAAAATTAAATCGGGATGTGGATTGTTTAAAAACCATTCAATTGCTTCTTCAACACTGTGTAGCATCGTGTTTACCTCAACATCGTATTTTTTTAACATACGTTGCAGGTGGCGCGCCGAAGGTTTTTCGTCTTCGATAATTATTACATTCATTGGGTTGATGGTTTGTTAGTTTTTAAAATTTCAAATTTAAAAATCTCCTAAGTTTGGTCTTCGTCCAAAAACTCTTTTATTTTCTTTTCTTCCCACTTTCTGAGAAAATTATTTTCAAATTTCATTATGTATAAAACATAAAGCGCATGGCACAGTAGCCCTATGCCCCAAAATGCTGCGGTAATGTAATTGCTCCATTTTGAAAAGTTTATTTCTTCAGAATTAAAAACATTTGCCGAAACAAGAATAATTAAGGTATTTATAACCACATAAACCAAAATATGACTGTAAAAACTCACTAAATACTCGACCTTTCTTTTGGCTCTTAAATAGGCTAAACTTTTTTCAGATTCCATAGTAGTACTTATTTTAACTGTTTTTTTCCTCTTCTTCCTCCATAAATTGTTTAATTTTTCTATCGGCCCAATTTTTACCTAAAATATTGGTCCATCTAAAGGCTTTTGCCGCTTGAAAAAAGATACCAATTCCCCATCCAAACGCAGCCCATAAAAACCACGGATTGCGCAGCTCATTTACGTAATAATTTAGTCCGGCCAAAAAGGCAATAAATATTACGTACATCATTAAACTGGTGTAAAATTGTTTAATATCTGCCACCCGTTTTTTTGCTCTGTGATATTTAGATTCGTAATTATCTGGTTTATTTTCCATTGCTTTATGTCTTAAGAGAGTGTGTTTTATCTATGTATTTGCTGAAATATTAATCGCTATTAGCGTCTTCTTTTTCCATCAATTCTTGAATTTTACGTTGCTCCCAATCCTTTCCGAAAAATGGATTGTAGTTGAAGGTTTCGGCCGCATGGCCAACCACGCCCATCCCCCAACCTGCTATAGGAAATATTGCCCACGGAAACCCTGCTCGTGAAATGTGATTTAAATAAATAAATACGGGTACAAACAATAGGTAAATGGCCAAGTGTAAATAAAAACCTTTTAATTTTTCAACCCGCTCTTTGGCTCGTTTATACTTTTTTTCTGAAATATATGTTTGCGATGTATTCATAATTTTAGTGCTTTCTTCTAAGATAGGAATTTCAATACTAAACTCTTTTGCGGTTTTATTTACAACTACAGGTTGGTCTGTAAGCAAGGCATACCGTTCGCGAATATTTATAAGTCCTATCCCTGTACTTTTTTTAATAATTTGTTTTGGCTGGCTGTTGTTTATTACTACCAAATTGCCATTGCGAATAGCAATTTCTACATACAACTTTTTTGAAGGTGTAACGCGATTGTGTTTTACTGCGTTTTCCAAAACAAGTTGCAACGATAGCGGAACCACCTTTGCCTCTGGATTTTCCAAAGTTTCTGGTGCTGTAAAAACAATACTATCTTCAAACCGTACCGCTAATAGCGACATATATAATTTGGCAAAATTTAATTCTTCTTGTAAGGTTACAAGTTCTTTGTTTTTTTGCTCCAAAACATATCTATAAACTTTTGAAAGCGATGTTGTAAACCGCGTGGCAGCTTGTGGATTTTCTTCAATTAAACTTGTTAGTACATTTAAACTATTAAATAAGAAATGCGGATCTAATTGATTTTTTAAGGCATCAAACTTGGCCGAAGCTGTTCCGGCAATAAGCTTTTGGGCTTTTACAATAGATTGCTGTTTATTTTTATAGTAGAAATATGTGTAAAAAACAATTGTTACTACTACCGAAATAATAAACGATATATAATAGTACCCTACTTTTTCTGAAGCTACAAAATCGAAAAACGAATCGCCGCCAATAATTACTTGCGTAATAATCCTGATTATGAAAATTGCTACAAGCGTTATTATAATCCCACCTAAAATACCTTTTAATAGATTTTTAGGTTTAAAAACTTTATTCGGGAATTTTTTAAGCAAATAACCAAAATAATACGCATTGGCCATGTAGAGTATTACAGCATACAATTGATTGTATAAAAAAAGCACAAATAAATGCTTAAAGCTATTTATGGTAAAACCATTAATGTACTGTATTACACTAAGAACAATAAAAACTACTATCCCTACTAAAAAAGCTTTTGCTAATTCTTTTTCAATGCGCATTATAAAAATTATAAAAAGTTAATGTACTCAAAATACGGTACTCAACGTTATTAATTACAGCTTTCTGCCTTAATTTGTTTAGCGCGTTCTTCACCATAGCTTGGGTAAAATTCGCCCTGTGGTTTAAAAGTAGCAAAAAGATCGATTGCACGTTGAATCTCCTTACAATACGGCTCAACAGATTGGCCAAAATATTTTGCACTTCCCATATCCCATTCGGCTTTTGTTAAAATAATCCTCGGGTTTTGCGGTGCTATCGCTAAAGCCTTAGCGTAAAGCTCAGATGCTTTGGGCGAATATGTCATTCCGTATCGTTGTCCGTCAAATACAATCCAAGCGGTATAAAGTTGTGCTTGCAATACCATTAAATCTGGATTATCTTTTGAAATGGCTTTCGCATCGTTTATAAAGTTTTGTGCCTTATCTAATTGCGCTTTTAACTTAGTTTCGTTTTTTTCAGTAAAACTGTTTATCACGTTAATTTGTGCTACGTAGTACGGGGGTAGCCAGTTATCTGTTTCGGCAGTGGCAATACGTTCAAAAACATTGGCTGCCTCCCAAGATTTATTTTGTTGCCACAGCTGAAATGCTTTTTGCATTCCTTTTTGATACTTGGTAGGTTCTGCCGCAGCATTTCGCTGAACATTAGTTTGCGCCTGCATAATTAATCCCGTAAAGAAAATTATAATATAAGTAACTACATTTTGCATAATTAAAGTTTTAAAAGTTAGTATTAAATTAATTGTATTCAAATGTCCTTTATAAATTGATTAAATAGAAAATCATTTTACCGAATTGTCAATTTTTAAGACCGAATTGTTATTCTTTTATTCAATTAAAGATTATCGAGTTGATTATCGGTTCCATCTTCACTAATCGTCCAGAAAAACCCAACGAAGAAAAATTGATCTGCTGCCGGTAATATCTCGCGGCGTGCAAAATTACCGTTGGTATCGGGAGTATTTGCATATTGATACCCATTTATATTCTTGGTGGCTAAAACATTATTAACAGAGGCATACAATATTTTTTGAGGCGAAATTAAATACGCCCAATTTAAACTTACATTGTTATATCCCTTGGTTTTACTTTGCAAAAACCCTTCGGTATTGGGGTTGGTATAGGTGCGGCCGCTTCCGTATTGGTAACTAAACCCAAGCTGACTTTTCCATGCGTCGACCCAGTATTTTCCCACTACCGAAAGATTGTGAGTGTTGGCGTAACTGGGTGTAGCCGCTACGGGGTAATTTTTATACTTGCGCTCGGTATCCAAATACGAATAACTAATCCAATAATCCATGTTTTTAATAGATTTATTATCGCGCCAAAATAAATCTAACCCCTGAGCAAAACCATTACCACTATTAGAAAACTCACTGTCAAAGGAGGGATATTCATCTGTGTACATAACCAAGTTTTTATAATGTTTTCTGTACACTTCGGCTCTAAAAATCCGGTTGTTGGCAGAGTACTGATAATTTAAAATGTAATGCTGCGTTTGCTGGGCACTCAAATTGTTGTTAAACTTTAGAATATTACTCTCTGGTTGTTGATAAAAATTACCGTACGCCAATGAAAGCTGACTGCTTTTTCCTGTTTTATACGCAAAGGAAACTCGAGGCGAAAGAGTAGCCTCATCAAACAATTGGCTATACTCGCCTCTTAAACCGAGCTTTAAGGCCAAACTACGCGAAAATATTATATCGGTTTCGGCAAATGCAGCCGAAATATTATTATCAAATTCTAACTGGGCCGCTGTACTATCATCGTTAAAATTCTCTTTAAAACCTGAAAGAAACTGTTCTGCGCCAAAACTTAAAATTAGCCTATTGTGAAATCGTTTTTTCAGTTTTAACTTTAAATGTGCAGCGTTTTCGGTACTGTTCACCGTAGTTTCTTCAAAACCTACTTTAGTTTTTCCCGAAGTAAAACTCGCTCCGCCAAACACGGTCCAGTTGTTAATTAGCATTTTTAAATAACTCGCGTTTGTATAAAAATTGTTATTGTTTAACCCAAAATCTTGCCCTTCGGGTTTGTTAATGTCTTCTTGAGTAAGTTCGAAATTTGAAGTGTCAAAAGCACTGTAAACTTTTAGCAATCCGTCGCCAATTCGCTGTCTAAAAACGGCCTCTCCGGCAACCGATTCAAATGGTTTTTCCCAATCATTTCTATCGGGAAACAGTGCAATATAAGGTGCTAAATTTATATATGTAGTATTTACACTTATCGAACTCTTATCCCACTTTTCGGTATGTCCTACCCCTCCTCCCACAGTCATTAGGGCGATATCTGTTTTTTCCTGCGAAGGTTCATCTACGGTGTTTAGCAATAAAACCGACGAAAGTGCTTGCCCGTACTCGGCAGAATATCCACCGGTAGAAAAGGTAATTCCATCAAATAAAAACGGACTATAACGCCCCCGCGTTGGAATGTTATTTGCTGTAGGCGAATATGGCTTAAAAACTCTAATCCCATCAATAAACACTTGGGTTTCGTTAGCATCGCCCCCGCGAACAAACAACCTGCCATCTTCGGCCACGGTGGTGGTTCCGGGCAGGGTTTGCAGCGCCCCCACAAAATCGCCTAATGCACTGGCGGTTGTAACAATATCTAAAGGTTTTAACGCATTTATTTTACTATTGTCTCCAGCCGTAAATGATCCTGCCGAAATAGTAACCGTTTCTAACGAATTTACATCTTCGCGTAAATTAATTTTAAGATTCTGCATTTTTGAAACTTCCATTGTAATTTCGGCAGTCTCGAATGACACATAAGAAATCACTAAAGTTTGAACGCCAGTTTCTGAAGTACTAAAAGTAAAATAGCCGTTCTCTTCGGAAGTTGCACCGTCATAAGCCCCGTCTAAGTACACATTGGCTCCCATAATAGGCGTGCCATTAGTATCGAAAACACGACCTGAAATTTCGGTTTGCGCAGAAAATATACTTGGGAATGTAACGAGTAGAATTGTAAAAAATAAAGTTTTCATTTGGTTGTGTTGTTTCAATTTTGAGACAAATATGGGCTGAAAACAGAAAGTTTCAGAAGAAAAAAAACCGAACTGTTAATTTTAAATACCGAATTGTAGCATTATTTATGTTTTCTATCACAAAAAATGAAAACAGTAAATTGTATCTTCGAATAAATAAAAATTAAAGATGACCGATTCAGAAAAAGTAGATGCCTTTATTGCCAAGCAAACACAGTGGAAAGAAAACTTTAATACGCTTCGAAAAATTTTATTGACAACCGAATTAAAAGAAGAAATTAAATGGGGCAAACCGACTTATACGCTCGATGGAAAAATAGTAATTGGCGTTGCCGATTTTAAAAACCATATGGCATTGTGGTTTCATCAAGGTGTGTTTTTAAAAGATAAACACAACAAACTTGTAAATGCACAAGAAGGGGTTACAAAAGCCCTGCGGCAATGGCGTATTGAGCCCCATGATAAAATTGAATCACAAATTGTTTTAGAATATATTAACGAAGCTATTGACAATTGCAAAGCAGGAAAGGTTTTAAAACCTTCGCGTAATAAGAAGGTTGAAATCCCAGCCCTTTTAAAATCTGCCTTTGAAAACAGCATCGAATTAAAAGAAAATTTCGAAAAACTTACCCCTGGAAAACAACGCGAATACACCAAGTATATTTCGGAAGCCAAACGTGAGGCAACACAACAAAAAAGACTCGATAAAATTATACCCATGATACACCAAGGGGTTGGGTTACACGACAAATACAAAAACTGTTAATGGCTATAAAACCACACTTCCAAAGATATACCACGCGACAATTGTGGTATTATATACGGCGGGCATTTTGGATATTAGTTTCTTGGGTATTCATATCAAACATTATGTTTTTTTATGAATATTTAACCCTAAAAAGTAACGGCATATTAAGCTCGAGTTATGATTTTTACTCGGCAGTAATGGCCAATTTAATAGTGGCAGTATCGGCAGGGTTAATTGGCGGGTTTATTACCGTAAACCTCATGGAGCGATGGCTTAGACGGTTAGTATTTTGGAAAGCGCTACTCTATCTTATAATTGCTTATACAATTACTGCATTTTTAGTGGGTTCTTTTGGTGCAATTTATATTACCAGTGAGGAGATGGGTATTCCATTTTACTCGGCCGAAGTTTTAAATAACACCCTTTATTTCTTTGGCTCGTGGTTGTTTATTAAAAATTATATCATTTGGCTTTTTATTGTTTTAATTACCCTTATAATTTTAATGGTGAATGATAAATATGGCCCGGGAGTGTTTCCAGATTATTTATTAGGAAGATATTTTAGACCTAAACACGAACGACGTATTTTTATGTTTGCCGACATTAAAAATGCCACCGGAATTGCCGAAAGCTTGGGAGAAGAAAAATACTTTAACTTTTTAAAAGACTTCTTTAGGCATATTGCCCCTGCTATTGTACAAACCCGTGGCGAAGTTTACCAATACGTAGGCGATGAAGTAGTTGTATCATGGAAAATGAAATGGGGCCTAAAACACGGTAATGCCGTTCAATGTTTTTACAATATGAAAAAAATTATAGCCTATAAAGCACCAAAATATTTAAAACGCTACGGCGTAGTACCCGAATTTAAAGTTGGTTTACACTACGGAACGGTGATGGTAGGCGAAATAGGACAAATAAAACGAGACATTGCATTTTCTGGCGATGTGTTAAATACCACTTCACGAATACAAGCAATGTGTAATGAATTGGACGTTGAAATTTTAGCCTCAAAATCATTTGCCGATATTGCCTATAATTTACCAAAAGGCGTAAAACCTCAACCCTTAGGAAAAGAAAAATTACGTGGAAAAAGTGAAGAAATAGGCTTGGTTACGTATATAAAAGATTAATCGTTATACTTAACAATCAACTATTCGTGCTTTTTATTATACGGTCTAATTATTAATCTTGCCGCACGATCATAATTAATATAGCTATAAATCCAGTTTATAAAAGTGACTACTCGGTTTCTAAATCCTACTAAAAACCAAAGATGAACAAACATCCATAAAAACCATGCAATTGCGCCTCCAAATCGCAGTTTTTTAATATCTACTACGGCTTTATTTCGTCCTACGGTCGCCATTGTACCTTTATTGAGATAATTAAAAGGTTCCATAGGTTTGACTTGTAGCATTTTATTAAAATTATCGCCCAAATGTTTTCCTTGCTGTATGGCTGGCTGTGCTACTTGTGGATGGCCTTCGGGGTAGTCTTCGGTTTCCATTAAAGCTATGTCGCCCAATGCAAAAATGTTTTTAAAGCCAACAATTTTATTAAACTTATCTACCTTATATCTATTCGCTTTTCCTACAAGGGCATTGCCATTAATTCCTTTTACTGGTGCACCAGTTACACCGGCTGCCCAAATAAAAGTTGCACTTTCAAATTTACGGCCGTCTTTTGTAGTAACAGTTTTTCCATCGTAATCACTTATAAAGGTTTCAAGATGAATTTGGACGCCTAATTTTTCGAGAAATTTTTGCGCTTTTTCTGAAGCTTCTTCGCTCATTGGAGGTAAAACTCTGTCTAAACCTTCAATTAAATGAACATTCATTTCCTCTTCTTCAAGTTCGGGGTAATCGTTTTCTAATATGCCTTTTCTAAATTCTGCTAAAGCCCCAGCCAATTCAACACCCGTTGGTCCGGCTCCAGCAATCACAAAGTTTAGCAAACGCTTTCGTTCTTCAGCATTGGTAGTTATATCGGCTTTTTCAATGTTTTGAAGCATTAAGCTTCTAATATTTAATGCCTGCGGCACCGTTTTCATAGGCATACTATACTTGGCGATATTATCATTTCCGAAGAAATTAGTACGCGTACCCGTAGCAATTACTAAATAATCGTATGATAAATTTCCGATAGAAGTTTCTATAATATTATTGGTAGGATCGACAGCCGTTACATCGGCCATTCTAAAATGAAAATCATCGTTTTTTCTAAAAATCTTCCTAAGCGGATAGGCTATTGAATCTGGTTCGAGGCCAGCGGTAGAAACTTGATAGAGCAAAGGTTGAAAGGTGTGGTAGTTATGCCTATCAAACAAAACAATTTGAATTTTTGTTTTGCGAAGTTTTTTTATAAATGAAATACCAGCAAATCCCCCTCCTATTACCACAATACGAGGCGCGCTAGTTTTAGGAATATTCATAAAATATTGTGTTTTTATAAATTTAATAATACTAAATGAGGTTTTCGTATTTTTTAGGAATTTTGTAACAAAGTGCCAAGAGTAAATACTAATGCTACAACAACAGCAAACCATTGAATAAAGAACTTGAACATAGTTTTGTAACCCAACTAGAGGAAAACCAAAACATTGTACATAAAATTTGTAGGTTATATACTAACGACAGCGAGTCGCACAACGATTTGTTTCAAGAAATAACCATACAATTATGGCGCGCCTACCCTAAGTTTAGAGGCGACTCAAAATTTAGTACGTGGATGTACCGCGTAGCGCTAAATACGGCAATTACACTTTATAGAAAATCTAAACGCAAAATAAAAACGCAAGATTATGAAGGTATAAGTTTTAAAATTTCATCGGTGCCTTATGATGATACCATTGAACAACAATTAAAACTTATGTACAGTGCGGTAAAAAAACTAAACGATATTGATAAAGCCCTAGTATTCCTTTATTTAGAAGATAAAAGTTATAGAGAAATTTCAGAAACTCTAGGTATTTCTGAGGTTAATGCACGTGTAAAAATGAATAGAATAAAGGAAAAACTACGAACGATTTTAAATCCGTAAGCAACGATGGATGAATTAGAATTATTAAAAAAGAAATGGCAAAGCGGGGAACACGAGCTTCCCAAGCTTACCTATGACGATATTTACAAAATGCTTTTAAAGAAGTCTTCTTCCATCGTAAAATGGATTTTTTTTATAAGCATTGCCGAAATAATTTTTTGGACAGTTTTAGCATTATTTGTACCCGAATCGAGTAGAAAATTTACCGACGATATTGGCCTTCACAATGTGTTAATAGGCGTAAATATTGTTAACTATGCTGTATTTGCAATATTTATCGTCTTGTTTTACCGAAATTATCGAAGAATTTCAATTACCGATACAGTTCGCGAGTTAATGCACAATATTATTGTAACTCGAAAAACTGTAAAGTATTTTGTTATTTATAACATAGCGGCTTCGGCTTTATTGATTATAGGCATTAACGTCTATTATTATTTAAACCAAGATATTGTATTTCAATATATGATTGCCGATTTTGGTGTGACTAATATTTCACAAGAAAAGTTTATGAATATGTTTTTCTTTATTCAAATAGCTTTTGGGGTGGGAATGATTTTATTGATAATGCTCTTTTACCGTGTAGTTTACGGCATCTTGCTAAAAAGATTGAGCAACAATTACAAAGAGTTAGAAAAAATAGAAATGTAGCATTAATAGCGCCATTGACGCTCCTTATTTAACTCTTCTTCGCTTTTTAATTCGTTTGAAGGAATAACTTTAAGGAATGAAGGGTGCTGCTCGATAGCATATTGAATTTGTTCTACAATTTTATCCATTGAGTCGTTTTCGTAATCAATTTCCAACGGTTCTTTAATATCCATAGTTTGAAGAATACCGCGCTTTTTAATACGCAAACCTTTTTTATCGAACGATCTTCTAAAACCATCGATTACAATAGGCACCACAATTGGTTTGTTTTGTTTAATAATATGAGCTGTACCACGCCTAATTGGTTTCCAAGGTTTGGTTGTGCCTTGCGGAAAGGTAATTACCCAACCATCATTTAATGCTTTGGTAATATTGTTAACATCGCTCATTTTAACCTGCTTATTTACCTCTTTTCCCTTTTCACGCCAAGTACGTTCAATACTCACCGATCCTGCATAAGCTAATATTTTGGGTAGTAAACCAGATTTCATGGTTTCTTTTGCCGCAACAAAATATATATTAAGTTTTGGACGCCATAGATAGCCTACATTTTTTATACTGTCGTTTCGGCCGCTCAAACTTGCATTAAACACATGCAACATAGCAGCAACATCGGCAAAATAGGTTTGATGATTACTTACAAAAAGTACATTTTTTTCGGGTAAGGTTTTTATAATTTCACTGCCGTGAATTTGCAACTCGTTAAACCCTTTAAATCGTCTATGGGTTAAAACTCCAGCAATACGTATTAACCAGAGTTTCAAGAAAATATAATGTCCAAATGGATTTTTTTTAAAAAGGCCCATGCTTTTATCGTTGGTGTTGCGTTGTAATAAATTTTGTAAAAACTAAGTTTTAAAAAAGTGAAAAACTAAAAGGTTTTTAAGCAAATTCTAGGTTTTAAAATTTCAAACTTCAACTCGCAAATATACTAAATTATGCGGTTACAGTACCTTTTTAAGTAATTCGCGCACTTCATTTAACATCATGGCAGTCGCACCCCAAACTATATGACCGTTGAGTTTAAAAGCAGGAACTTTAAGATTTGTTGCATATGAGGTTGTTATAATTTGAGAAGTAATACTATTATCGTTTAAAAAATCTTTTAAGTTTACTTCAATTAGTGCTTCAACTTCATCTTCCTGCGGAATAAATTTTGGCATTTTTGAAGTTATACCCAAGTAGGGTTGAACAAAATAATTACTTGGCGGAATATATATTTCAGTCAATTCTTTTAAAACTGCTATTTTTTCGCGTGGTACGCCAACTTCTTCTTCGGTTTCGCGCAAGGCAGTGTCTTGCATGTTGTTGTCTTCTTTTTCTACCTTCCCTCCCGGAAAACCTACTTGAGCAGAGTGTACTCCTTTATACGATTTACGTAGAATTAAAATTAAATGAGTTTCTAGATTTTCCGAAGGATAAAACAAAGACATAACCCCCGCTCTTTTTGCGGTATTTTGGTGTTTGGCAACCCGTTTTAATTCTTGCAAACGTTCCATAGGTGCCATTCTATATTGAACAGTTTCACCAGGAAGTTCCATTTTTGTTACTTTTACAATCCTTTTTTCAAAATCGTGAAAATTCATTTATGAAATATTTATTTGTTTACTGTTTAGGAATTGTATTATTAATTGGAGGCTGTGAAGATAAGAAAAAGGCTCCCGAAACAAACCATCAAATTAAAAACACAACAGTACCCAAAACTGAAGAACCCGATAAAAAAGTTGAAAAAACAAAAGATACACTCGAATTTCCGAAAATTACAAATGAAAATGTAGTTTCATTTTTAACCGAATACGGCAAAAAAAATAAAGAATCCAAAGTTTTAATTAGCTCTCGCTTTGGTGATATTGAAATTGAACTTTTTAACGATACGCCGCTACATCGCGCCAATTTTATTTATTTGGTAAAACAAGGGTATTTTAACGAAACTTTTTTTCATCGTGTTGTGCCCGATTTTATTATTCAGGCAGGAAATAGTGACCTTGCTTCAACCCAAAAAAAGAGGGCCAAACTAGGGAAAAGTTATTTGCTACCTGCCGAAATAATCTCGGGAAGAGTTCACGAATACGGTACGGTTTCGGGAGCTAAAAATTATCGCGAAAACCCCGATAATCGCACCGCACCTTATGAGTTTTTTATCTTTTTAGGGCCTAAATCTTCTACTACTCATTTAAACGGTAAGTATACAATTTTTGGAAAAGTAACTAAGGGTATGGATGTAGTGGAAAAAATTTCGCAAGTAAGAGCCGATGACGGCGACTGGCCTTTAAATAATATTTATATAAGTGCGAAAGTTTTATAAACTTACTCATCAAGTTTTTCTAATTCATCTTTTCGGTAAATTGTGGGTAGTGAAAGGTTAAAATACACTGCCAAAAGGCGAACAGTAAATACAATAGCCCCCGAAATTATTACAACAAACTCTAAAGGCATGGCAGTTTTTAAAAGTATAAAATATGCCGAAGCCCCCAAAATACAAGCTGTTGCGTAAATTTCTTTTCTGAAAATAATAGGAATTTGATTACATAAAATATCCCGAATTACCCCACCAAAACAAGCGGTAATGGTTCCTAAAGAGATACAAATTATTGGGTGAAAACCTGCAGCAATTCCTTTTTCAACCCCTACAATTGTATAAAGGGCAATCCCTATTGTGTCAAACATAAAAAGTGACCGTCGAATATACCCGAGTCGTTTTCTAAATAAAACTGCAAAAATAGTAGAACCAAAAATTACATACACATAGGTTAAATCTCGCATCCACGCTACATTGGCGTCTATTAAAATATCGCGTAACGTACCACCACCAACGGCTGTAACAAAAGCAATTATTAAAATCCCAAATGGATCTAAGCGTTTACTCAAGGCTGTAAGCACTCCAGATATGGCGAACGCAATGGTTCCAAATATGTCCATTAATACTAATATACTCACATGTTTTGTGTAAAGTGGTTATAATCTTTTATTACGGTATCTAAAAACGACAGCGGTTTGTCTTCGTATTTCACCTCCATCAAATTTGCAACTTTAATTGCCAATTCCAAAATTACTTTATGATTTCGGTGGTATCGGGCTTCGGTATAAATGTTTTTAATAGTTTGCATTTCCGAATCACTAAAAATAGTAACCTGCGGGTAAGTAGGACTATAATTATCGGGAATTTCGGTTAAAAGTGTTTGTGAAAGTGAAACTGTTTCTTTTTCAGAAATTACGGTAGTAACCGCAGCGACATCGCCCAAGCGTTGTCCTTTTCCATTTAATAAAATTGTAACCAGCGCTAAAGCCCCACTTGTTGCTGTAATTTCAATACTTCTTAAAAGCCATCGCAATAAATAGTTTGAAAACGCAGGTTTTGAGCCATCAATTTTTACTACTCGAAGTTGCATTATGGCTTTCCCCGGGCTTTGCCCATTATAAAGAGTTTCCCAAAGCAGATGATATAAAAATAACGGAAGTCCAATAGTAAGCCCAACAATAAAAAAATGGTCGCTCGATATTTCAGTATTTGCAAAAATTACAAATACAATAATAGCGTAAACTCCCATAAATAAGCCGTCGAGTAAATACGCCACTATGCGGTCTCCCACTCCTGCCACATTGTGAACAATATTTACATTTTGAGCAGTTTCTACTTGAAAATTATCCATTAAATATGTTTCTTTGAGCAAAACAACTGCACAATATGCGCGAAGCCGCTTTTGCAAAGCAAAATAAGGATAAATGGTTAAAATTTGAAAGCGTTCTTCGGAATAATATTTCAATAAACCCCGATGAATTAAGTGCGCTTTATATAGAAGTTACAGACCACCTTAGCTACGCACAAACGTTTTACCCTAATAGCAACACCCACAAATATTTAAATGGGCTATCGGTTTTAGCGCATCAAAAAATTTATAAAACAAAACGCGAATCGCGCAACCGTATAATCTCCTTTTACACGCGCGAATTTCCGCAGTTTTTTGTGCAATATCACAAGCAGCTATTAATAGCATTTTGCGTATTTGTTCTATTCTCAATAGTTGGCGCCTATTCGGCAGCTACTGATGGTAATTTTGTACGGCTCATTATGGGCGACGCATATGTAAATATGACGTTAGCAAACATACAAAGTGGCGACCCCATGGCAGTTTACAAGCAAATGGGCGCCATAGATATGTTTTTAGGGATAACCATTAATAATATTCGTGTTTCGCTTTACGCCTTTGTGTTAGGTGTTTTCTTAAGTTTAGGCACCATTTACATCGTAATGCGCAACGCAATTATGCTTGGTTCTTTTCAGTACTTTTTTTACGATCAAGGACTTTTATGGGAATCGGCCCGAACCATTTGGATCCACGGAACTATTGAAATTTCAGTAATAATTGTCGCCTCATGCGCAGGATTAGTTTTAGGAAATAGTATCCTGTTTCCCGGTACGTTTACCCGACTGCAATCTTTTATACGCGGTGCAAAAGACGGACTTAAAATATTAATGAGTACAATACCTTTTTTTATAATCGCCGGATTTTTGGAAGGCTTTGTAACTCGCCATACCGAAATGCCAGATTGGCTAGCCATAAGCATAATAGGAATTTCACTTTTTACAATCTGTTTCTATTATGTAATATTTCCTATACAATTAAAACGACGCTTAACCGCAAAACAACTTTAACCAATAAATACAATGAGCGAAATAATTATTTTTAAAAAACAACGAGAAGTAGGTACGATACTAACAGATATTTTCAAATTTATTCGTCAAAACTGGAAATTGCTCTTTGAGTTAATTTTAAAAATAGCCGGTCCCGCCCTGCTTTTAGTACTGGGAGGATTTATTTTTTATCTACAAACCTTTGTAGGCGCAAATGGCATGGTAGATACTTTTGAAATGGTTGAAACCATGACAACTACCATGGTGCTGTCACTATTTTTATTGATGATTGTGGGTGTTTTATATTATTCGGTGCTAAATGCTGTGGTATTACATTTTATAAAATCTTATATAAAAAACAATGGTGTTGTAAGCCGCGATGAAGTTAATCAAGGTGTGAGAGATGACTTTTGGAGGCTTTTAGGGACTAGTTTTATTGTGGCAATTTTAGGCTTTTTAGGTGCAATGTTATGTATACTTCCTGGTATATATTTATGGGTGGTTTTTTCAACAGCACTCGCTATAGTTGTATTCGAAAGAAAAGATATTGGAGAGACACTAAGCTATTGCTTTAAACTTATAAAAGGCGAATGGTGGATTACTTTTGCTACCCTTTTTGTAACAGGGCTACTTTATTATTTTATAAATATTATTTTTCAAGTGCCACAGTATATATATTTCTTTATAAAAGCTATAAGCGCTAGCCAAGAAATTGCAGCAGACCCCACACAAATGTTTGATTGGGTGTATATTGCTTTAGCTACTCTGGGGATGGTATTTCAATATTTGCTTTACACCATGCTGGTAATTTGCGCAGCCTTTATTTACTTTAACTTAAACGAAAAGAAAAACTTTTCTGGCACTTTTGAAGCCATAGACTCACTCGGTAAAAAAGAATTGTAACCATGTTTAAGCTAACTTTCTTTTTTCTATCACTGCTTGTAAGTAATAGCTATTTGCAAAACAGCTTGAATGACACCATTCAAAAAAATACGAAAAAGGAAATTAGATACGACAATTCTCAAAACCTGAAAACCCCAGAGTTTAATCAAGCTACTATTGAAAAATTTAAAAACGATAAAAATTTTAATTATACCGATCAAATTAACGCAGACTCCTGGTGGAGCCAATTTAAAACCTGGTTGTGGAATGTATGGTTAAAATTTTGGCATTGGTTAGCCGGCGATTTTGAAACGGGTGGCTTTATTTCCTTTTTGGTACATCTACTCCCCTACCTATTTATTTTTGCATTAGTGGCTTTTGCAATTTGGCTATTTTATAGACTAAATCCGGGTGCTTCATTTTTTAAATCGGGAGAAAAATCGGAGGTATTTTTTTCGGAAGATGAAGAAATTATAAAACGAAAAAACATCCCCGAATTAATTAAAAAAGCAGTGAAAAATAAAAACTACAGGTTAGCTGTACGGTATAATTATTTGCTTATTTTAAAAAAATTGACCGATGCCGAACTTATAAATTACGCTGTCGATAAAACCAATAGTGAGTATTTTGCTGAAATAGCTTCCGAAAAAATAAATTCCAGATTTCAAAAAGTAACTTCAATCTATGAATTTATTTGGTACGGTAATTTTTCGGTAACACATAACGATTATTTAAAAGCACAAAAGACATTTAATGTATTAGAAAACCAAATCCCGAATAACATTGACTAAATTTCAAAAAATATTATTCTTGGTGTTTCTACTGTTGTTGGGGGCTTTGGTGTATATGGAAGCCACAAAACCTCAGCCTATAAATTGGTTCCCCAGCTATCACAAAGAAGATAAAATTCCGCTTGGAACACTGGTGATTAACAAGTTGCTTCATGAAAGTTTTCAAAAGAAATTTATTGAAGTAGACGCTCCTCCTTTTGAAGTTTTAAAAAATAATGAAGTTAGCGGAACTTATTTATTTATCAATGACGAAATTGGTTTTGACGAGGTTGAGCTCGACTCAATATTAAATTGGGTCCACAAAGGAAATAATATATTTATCTCGGCAAATTATTTGGGCGACAAACTTTTAGACACCTTAAAGGTTAAAACCTCCACAGTTGTAAATGTTGAAAAAATTGGCACCGAACCCTTGGTAAAATTAGTAAATAAAAAATTTGCTACACCACAACCTTTTCATATTAAAAAAGATTTACCCGTTCGTTATTTTTCTGAAATTGACACCCTTCGGCAAACTGTGCTTGGAGTTTCGGGAGGGTTAATAGATTCTATTAAAATAAAAAAACCGCGAAAAAACTTTCTTAAAATGACGCACGGCAAAGGTCAGTTATTTTTACATCTGCAACCCGAAGTTTTTTCGAACTTCTTTATTCTTTCAAATAAAAACGCACAACATACTGCACAAGTACTTTCTTATATAAACAACAATAACAACCTTTATTGGGACAATTATTACAAATCTGGAAAACCCCTCGATGTATCGCCACTACGGGTTTTACTAAAAAATAAATATTTTAAATGGGCGTACTATTTTGTTTTAATTGGGGTTTTATTGTTTATAATTTTTGAAGGAAAAAGAAAGCAACGTAGCATTCCTATTGTTAAACCCCTGCAAAATAAATCTTACGAATACACTCGCACAATTGCCGGGATGTATTTAGAAAAAAAGGAGTACAAGTTAATTGCCGAAAAGCAAATTAAACTATTTATGGAATACATTCGTACCCGGCTGCAACTTAACCCCCAAACTATGGATAAGGTGCTGTTAAATAAAATTGCCGAACGCAGCGGAAATTCATTTAAAACCACCGAAGCGCTATTTAATTTTATAGAACAAATACAAAGAGAAAATACTATTAGCAAAGCCAATTTGCAAAAACTTTATCACGATATTAACGACTTTAAAAAGAAAACCGATGGAAAATCCTGAAGAAGAAAATACCGATCTACACTTTAATAATCGTATTGAATTAGATGTTTTAAAAGAGGCTGTAACCAATATTAAAAACCAGCTATCGCAGGTAATTATTGGTCAAGACGATTTTATTGAGCTGTTAATTGTTGGATTGCTAGCAAACGGTCACGTGCTAATTGAGGGAGTTCCGGGTATTGCAAAAACGCTAACGGCAAAATTGTTTTCTAAAACTATTGAAACCGATTTTAGCCGAATTCAATTTACGCCAGATTTAATGCCGAGTGATGTTTTAGGGACTTCTGTTTTAAATATGAAAACTTCGGAATTTGAATTTAAAAAAGGTCCTATTTTTTCGAATGTAATTCTAATTGACGAAATAAACAGAGCCCCTGCAAAAACGCAAGCTGCTTTATTTGAAGTGATGGAAGAGCGACAAATTACTATGGACGGGATTGAACATAAAATGGAATATCCTTTTATAGTTTTAGCCACTCAAAACCCAGTAGAACAAGAAGGAACCTACGCGTTGCCAGAAGCTCAATTAGATCGATTTCTTTTTAAATTAAAAGTGGGTTATCCTAGTTTAAAAGACGAAGTTACTATTTTAAAAACGCATCACAACCGTAAAAACGAAGCTACTTTTAATTTAATTTCGAGCGTAATTACTCCCGAAACACTGCAAAAATTTCGCAATCAAGTTCGCGAGGTTTTAATTGAAGACAAAATATTTTCGTACATCGCGCAAATAGTAGATAAAACCCGAAATCATCCACATCTATTTTTAGGGGCATCGCCGCGGGCATCTCTTGCAATTATGAATGCTTCAAAAGCTTTTGCCGCAATCCAAGGTCGCGATTTTGTTATTCCAGACGATGTAAAAAAAACGTTAACCCCTGTACTTCGCCACAGATTAATTTTGTCACCAGAACGCGAAATGGAAGGAATGACGCCCGAAACAGTAATCAATATAATTAGTCAATCTATTGAAATACCGCGATAAGTGATTACGTTTTTAAAATCCATCTATTTAAAACCTCGTTTGTTTTATTTACTTACGGGGATATCAATTCTATTTTTAATATCGTATTGGTGGCAGCCGTTATTTGGAGTGGTTTGGATTTTAATAACTGCATTAACGGTATTTGTTTTATTAGATGTTTCAATGCTATTTTCAAATTCACTTCTCGAAGGAAAGCGCATCTTGCCAGAAAAATTTTCGAATAGCGATGATAATGAAGTTGCCGTTGCCCTTATTAATAAATATACTTTTAAAGTAAATATCGCAATCATTGATGAGCTGCCTGTTCAATTTCAAAAGCGAGATTTTTTAAAAGAAATTACTATTTCAGCTAAAGAAAAAACCACTTTTAATTACCAAGTGCGTCCAGTTGAACGGGGCGAATACACCTTCGGAAATTTAAACTGTTATGTATCTTCAGTAATTGGGTTGGTTCAAAAAAGATATACTTTTAACAGCGAACAAATGGTGAAAGTGTACCCTTCATTTATACAAATGCGAAAACACGATTTTCTTGCCATTGACCAACGACTTTCGCAAACTGGACTAAAAAAAATTAGACGCATTGGCCATACCATGGAGTTTGAACAAATTAAAGAGTATGTGGTTGGTGATGATGTGCGCACTATTAATTGGAAAGCCACCGCAAAGCAGGCACATTTAATGGTTAACCAATTTCAGGATGAGAAAATGCAACCCATTTACTCAATTATTGACATTAGCCGAAATATGAAAATGCCTTTTAACGGTTTAAAACTGGTGGATTATGCTATTAATAGCACTTTGGCTTTTTCAAATATTGCATTAAAGAAAAATGACAAAATAGGCCTTTTAAGTTTTTCAAATAAAATTGGTTCGTTTTTACCTGCGCAGTCTAAAAAAATGTATTTAAACACAATTTTAGAGACTTTATATAATGTAGATTCTAAATTTTTGGATGCAGATTTCGGCAGGTTGCAAACCATGGTAAAAAGAAAAATACCGCATCGTAGCCTACTTATGCTTTATACTAATTTTGAGCATATTTCGGCATTAAAAAGACAGTTGCCCTATTTGCTGGCAATTGCAAAAAAACATGTACTGGTAGTTGTATTTTTTGAAAACACCGAAGTGTCCAAACTCAGCAATAAAAAAGCTGAAAATATTTCTGAGATTGTAGACCAAACCATTGCCCAACAATTTGAATTCGACAAAAAGTTGATGATTCGAGAACTACAACAACGAGGAATACAAACTATATATACTACCCCCGAAAATCTTACAATTAGTACGATAAACAAATATTTAGAAATTAAATCGCGAGGCCTACTTTAACTCGAAAGCTATAAGTTATATTGATTAATTACTTAACTTTGTATAAATATAACTTACTATGACGATTACCCAACTTAAATATGTATTAGCTGTAGCCGAGCATCAAAATTTTACCAAGGCTGCCCAAAAAACATTTGTTACGCAACCAACGCTTAGTATGCAAATTCAAAAATTGGAAGAGGAGCTTGAAATTCGAATTTTTGACCGTACAAAAAAACCGATAGAACTTACCGGAGTAGGAAAAAAAATAGTTGAACAAGCAAAAAATATAGTAAATGAATCTGAACGGATGCAAGATGTTGTAGACCAAGAAAAAGGATTTATTGGCGGAACTTTTAAACTTGGTATTATCCCTACCGTAATGCCAACGCTTTTACCCCTATTTTTAAAAACATTTTCAAATCGGTATCCAAAAGTTCACTTAAAAATAGAAGAACTAAATACCGACGAAATAATTGCCAAAATAAACGATGGATATCTCGATGCTGCTATTGCGGCAACGCCCTTAAGAGACGAGAAAATTATTGAACGACCTCTTTATTACGAACCTTTTGTAGGCTACATTCCTGAAAGCCACCGATTGGGTTCGAAACAGAAATTGGACGTAACCGATTTGGATATTGATGATATTTTGTTGTTAGAAGATGGCCATTGTTTTCGAGATGGAATAATTAATCTTTGCAAAGCATCTAAAAATAATTTAGGTGAGAAGTTTCAATTAGAGAGTGGAAGTTTTGAAACTTTAGTAAAACTCGCCAATGAAGGTTTAGGAATGACGTTGCTTCCATATTTGCACACTTTAGATATAGATCAATCCTTTACTCAAAATTTAAAATATTTTAAAGATCCTTCACCGGCGCGAGAAGTAAGTTTAATTTACAGTAAAAGCGAATTAAAAATGCAAATTATCAACGCCTTGCACTCCATTATATCTGGTGTTATTCGTGGGGCTATAGCATTTCAAGATGTAAAAATTATTAGTCCGATGAAAAACTAAATAGGCTAGCAAATAAAACTAAAAAAGCCCTCTGATTTCTCAGAGGGCTTTTTTTATGGATTTAAATAAATTAAACATTGATTAAGTTGTGGATTCTGTTTTATTAGCGAGTTTATCCAAACTTTAAGCTCCTCCACTTCGTAAGGAAGCAAGCGGGTTAAAGCTTTTTGTAACTCTTTACAGAACAAATTCACATCAAAACTTACTTTTGCAAGTACGGCTTTGGTGTAGTCAAACATTGCTCTTGCCATAGCTAATTGAATTTTTAAAATTTAGGTTAGGTAGAAATTTTCAATAGGCGAAGAATTATTTTTAATTTGAAATAAATATAGCAATAATTATCTAATATTTGAAATATAACACGGCAATTGTTCTTGTTAAAAATGTGTTAACCACACTTTTTAATTTGTAAGTAGTTGTATTAATGAAGGTTATTGAATTTTCACCTTTAAGGTCCATTCAAATTCAAAAGTTGACACAACATCGCCAGCCTCGTCTTTTCCTTCAGACTTTAACCAAACTGTTTGTCCTTCGCCAGTATGAATGGCTTTTTTTATAGCACTATCTACTAGGGCCCCATCTGTACAGGAAAAGCTAATTCTACCTTTGGCTTTTTTAGTAAACGATGCCTTATTATTTGCTACCAACATAGAAATTTTTTGGTCGCTTTGTTCTATTTTCTGCATTATTATTGCTCCGGTGCTCAATTCGGCAGCAATACCTTGCACGGCCCAAAACATTGAATTAAATGGGTTTTGGTTTATCCACCTATGTTTTACCGTAGTTACACAACTGTTTTCTGATATAGATTTTACACGTACTCCCGTAAAATATGCCGATGGTAATTTAAACAGCAAATAGGTTTTGATTTTCTTAGGTGAAAGGCTCATTTTCTAATTATTTGTTTACGAAGATATCCAATAATTTCTTGCAAACCTATTTGTTAAATAAATGTTAATTACAGTACTATGCGTAACATACTACTGTCTTTTAGACATATATTTGTATAAGAAAATATTTAGCAATGGACACTACAATTACAGAAACTCAAAAAAACACAAGCGTTTTCATTCATTTATCAACGTTTTTAAAATACTTTTTTCCTTTCGCAAATTTTATTGCTCCCCTATTAATATGGAGCTTTAACAAAGAGAAATCTTTTGTAGATAACCACGGCAAACAAGCTATTAATTTTCAATTAAGTGTTTTGCTTTACACAATCTTAATTGGGTTAATCTGCCTTCCCTTTGCAATAATTTTTGCAGCCGATATTTTTACGATTTTAGAAACTTTAGATAACGCACACTCCTTATCAATAGGTACAATTAAAAATATAGCAGGATATATTACGCTATTTGGCTTAGCTGTTCTTTTACTTACAGCACTGTTTATTTTTGAAATATACGCTGTTGTTAACGCAGCAATTCATGCGTCTCAAGGAAAACTGTACAATTATCCGTTTACTATTTCATTTATAAAAACTAACCAAAAATCAATTATTAATCATGAGCACACTCGTTAGTTATATTTTAGCAATTGTATTACAATTTATAAGCGTAAGTGCAAATAAGCCTACAAGACATAATTTTGTAAGCACAATGACTCATCACCATTGTGAAAAACCACTACAGCGCTTTTATACACATTCATCAATAAAAAACGAACAAATAGTTCAAAACCTTAATTAGAATAACATGAAAATTGAAAACACAAAAGCACAGATGCGAAAAGGGGTTTTGGAGTACTGTATCCTTTCCGTATTAAACAGTGGAGAGGCCTACACTTCAGATATACTCGAAACCCTAAAAGACGCAAAAATGCTGGTCGTGGAAGGTACTATTTATCCCTTGCTAACAAGGCTTAAAAATGCTGGGCTTCTCTCCTACCGCTGGGAAGAATCTACAGGAGGACCACCACGTAAGTATTACGAACTCACCGAAAAAGGCAAACTTTTTTTAACCGAATTAGACGGCACCTGGAACGAATTACAACAAGCCGTAAACAAAGTAACTAGCGAAAAAAACACAAAATGAACAAGACAGTAAATATCAATTTGGCAGGCACTTCATTTCATATAGACGAAGATGCCTACGGCAAACTTTCGCGCTACCTTAACGCCGTAAGACATTCATTAAAAGGTGCACCCGGTAGTGAGGAAATAATGCATGACATTGAAGCCCGTATTGCCGAACTTTTTTCAGAAAAAATTGACAACACATCTCAAGTTGTTACATTAACTATTCTCGATGAAGTTATTGCAGTAATGGGGCAACCCGAAGATTATGAAGTGGACGATGAAATTTTTGAAGATATTCCGCCACATGCTAACCAAAAAACTTACCGAAGCACCTCACACAAACAACTTTTTAGAGACGTAGATAACAAATACATCTCGGGGGTTTCGTCAGGTCTTGGCCACTATATTGGTATCGATGCCATCTGGGTAAGACTGCTTTGGATTTTATTAATTCTGGCAGGTTTTGGGTCACCAATCTTAGTTTATATCCTGTTGTGGGTGCTTGTTCCTCCAGCACTCACAACATCAGATAAACTTAAAATGACTGGGCAACCTGTTAACATTTCAAACATTGAAAAAAAATTTAAAGAGGGTTTTAACAACGTTGCCGATAAAGTAAAAAACGTAGACTACGATAAGTATGGCAACCAAATAAAAACCGGAACATCGGGTTTTTTTGAGGGTTTGGGAAACGTATTCGTTACCCTTTTTAAGATTTTTGCAAAACTAATTGGCGCGCTTATAATTATAGTTTCCTTATCTACTATAATCGGACTTGTTATTGCGTTTTTCACCTTTGGTTCTATCGATTTTTGGGGCGATAACATAATTTTAGAAAACTTTGCAATGGTCGATGTTACCAACGCTCCAATGTGGTTACTTGCACTATTAGGCCTTTTTGCAATCGGGATACCGTTTTTTGCACTATTTATCCTAGGCTTAAAGCTTTTAATTAGCAATTTAAAACCCATGAGTTCTACGGTTAAAATTTTGCTAATCGTAGTCTGGGCACTATCAATTATAAGTTTGGCGGTTTTAGGAATAAAACAAGCGACCGAACAGGCGTATGACGGAAATTTTATTGAAGAAAAAACCTTAGCAATTAGCAACGTAGATACACTCCAAATCAATATGCGAGCAGACAGACAATACAGTTATAACGCGCGTCGCGAACGTGGTTTAGAATTAAAATATAACGACAACGACCAAAGAGTAATCTACTCAACCGATATATTGCTTACCGTAAAGTCTACAACAGATTCCATAGGTAAAATTGTAATTGAAAAAAATGCTGAAGGCAATAATAGTTTAGACGCAAAAAAACGCGCCGAAGCAATTGAATATAATTATACCATTAAAAATAATAACTTGGTTCTCGATGGCTTTTTCACAACCGATGTTACAAATAAATATCGCGACCAGCATATTGAAGTTACTCTTTTTATCCCTGAAGGCACAGTAGTTATGCCCAAAAAAGAGGCTAATTCGTATTTTACGTATCGCTCAAGTTTTAGAAAACTCAATAAAGATCGAAACCAATCGCATTATTTTCAAATTTTAAAAGACGATGTAATTTGTCTGGATTGCGATGTGGTTAAAACGACTTCTAAGAAAACAGATACCACAGAAATACTAATTGAAAAATCCATTGACACGCTACCTTTACAAAAGTCAAATACTTGGAAGGATAAAGTAGAAGAAGATTTTGAAGAATAACTTGCTGTCAAATTCTGTCAAATTTTAAAACAAAAACTAACTAAAAACTATACATATGAAATCGTCAAATTTTTTTCTTGTTTTAGCAGTATCCATACTACTTACCGCCTGTAATTTTAATATTAATCCTGGAGAGAGAGGCAATGGAAATGTAATTTCCGAAGAACGCCCAGTAACTTCAAATTTTACCGAAGTTCGCGGTAGTTCGGGGCTTGATGTATATTTAACTCACGGAGAAACACCACAAATTATTGTAGAGGCAGATGAAAATTTGTTGCCTTATATTGAAACTGAAATTGAAGGAGGGAAGTTAAAAATTTCAACTTCAGGAAATATTGGCCGTTCTACTGCGAAAAAAGTGTTTGTAACCTTTACAGAGCTTAACCGTATTGAAGCAAGTAGCGGTGCCGAAGTTGTAACAAATTCGGTAGTGGAAAGTCAAAACTTAAGTTTGCGAAGCAGTAGTGGTGCCGATTTGGAAGTATCGGTTTTTTCTGAAAATTTAATTGCAAAAGCTAGTAGCGGTGCCGAAATGGTAATTTCAGGAAAAGCCTCAAACCTTGAAGCCGATGCCTCAAGTGGTAGCGAAATTGAAGCGAAGGATTTAAAAGTTATAACCTGCAAAGCCGAAGCCTCTAGCGGTGCCGAAGTTATTGTTAACGTAAAAGACAGATTAACAACCAACGCCACGAGTGGGGGCGAAATAAATTATTACGGCAATCCCGTATCTGTAGACTCAAATAAAAGTAGATCGGGCAGTGTAAAGAAAATGTAGTTACATCTTAGATAGCTATTAAATAAGCAACTCATTTTCAGCTTAAAATAATGCTAAAATCTTGTTAGACCTTTGTTATTTATTAAATAGTTAAGATTGTTTTGTTATAAAAGTTTCATCTTTACTACAAAACAAATAATTATGAAAAAGATATTAATATTAGCATTAACGGTAATTATCGCTTCGGCTTGTAGCTCTAGTGACGATGCAGGCGACGTAAATACGAGCGAATTTGAAGAAATAACAACTATTTTACCACAGGGAAAATGGTTTATAAGTAGATTAATTGATGGCAATTCTGATAAAACTTCAGAATTTGAAAGTTTCGATTTTACTTTTAATACAGATGGAACCGTAAAAGCTCAAAACGATTTATTTACCGAAAACGGAACATGGAATTACGACAATTCATCTAGCGATGACGAAGAGTTAGTACTGCAATTTGGAAATACTACGCCTTTTGATGAAATTAATGACGATTGGGAAATTGTTTCAATAAGCAATTCGCAAATTGAACTCTCAGACATTAGCGGGGGTGATGGCGACCTTGAATTATTGACCTTTACTAAACTATAATTTCCAATCAAGCATATAACAAAAAAGCCGCTCAATGAGCGGCTTTTTTAATTGCTAATGTTATAAAACTAAGCTGTAACTTCAGTTTCAATAGTTGCCAAATATCTTTCGGCATCTAAGGCAGCCATACAACCAGTTCCGGCAGCGGTTACCGCTTGTCTATACTCTTTGTCTTGTACATCGCCACTTGCAAACACTCCCGGCATATTAGTTTTTGTAGACTTCCCTTTGGTAATAATATACCCAGTATCGTCCATTTCTAACTGACCCTTAAAAATTTCGGTATTTGGCTTATGACCAATGGCAATAAATAATCCAGTAATTTCAATCTCAGATTTTTCGCCTGTTTGATTATTTACCATTCGTAATCCTTCTACTACAGTATCGCCCAGCACCTCATCAACTTCAGTATTATACAATACCTCTAAGTTTTCGGTGTTATTTACGCGATGCTGCATTGCTTTTGAAGCACGCATATAATCTTTACGAACTAACATTGTTACCTTATTACAAATATTAGCCAAATAAGTTGCCTCTTCGGCAGCAGTATCACCTGCTCCTACAATTGCTACGTCTTGTCCTTTATAGAAAAAACCGTCGCAAACTGCACAAGCCGAAACCCCGCCTCCGCGCAATCTTTGTTCACTTGGCAACCCTAAATATTTGGCGGTTGCCCCAGTTGAAATAATAACCGTTTCAGCTTCTATTTGGGTAGCGTTATCTACAGTAATTTTATGAATTCCTCCTACTTTATCGCTAAACTCAACATTTGTCACCATTCCTATTCTCACCTCGGTCCCAAAACGTTCTGCTTGCTGTTGTAACTGAACCATCATCGTTGGGCCGTCAACACCTTCTGGATATCCAGGAAAATTATCAACTTCGGTAGTTGTAGTTAATTGTCCGCCAGGCTCCATTCCTGTGTAAACAACAGGTTTTAAATCTGCTCTAGCTGCATAAATAGCAGCAGTGTATCCCGCTGGCCCCGAGCCAATAATAAGGCATTTAATTCTTTCAATAGTTTCGCTCATAATTTATCTTTCAATTATTTTTTTCGAACGGTAAAAATAACAACTTTTAAAGGATTGTCATTCTAAAAGTTATGAAGATTTATTATCAAAGTATTGTCAATAGCTATTTAGGAGTTATCTAAAGATTTCAACTTAGCTTTTCAATATTTAAAATAAAAAATAGCGTAGCACAACAATTAAATAACGACAATTTTACTGCTGAAGTGTCAACCAAAAAAAAGACATCGGTTAACCGATGTCTTTTAAGTACTGTCGGGATGACAGGATTTGAACCTGCGACCACACGGCCCCCAGCCGTGTACGCTAACCGGACTGCGCCACATCCCGTTGTTTTGAAATTTTGCAGTTTCTCGAAAATTTCAACCGCAAAAATAAGTAAATCTTAAACTTAAACAAGTTCAAAATTGTGAAATAAATACTATATAAACATAATTGCCAAAATAGAGCTAATGGATATAAAAATCCACAGTGAAATCCCGAGAATCATAGGCTTCCACCCTGCCGATTTTATTTTATCTATTGAAAGGCCAGCGCCAATTAAAAACAGAGTGAGCACTAACAATGATTTTGATACCGTTGTGATACCACTGGTTACTACTGCCGGAATTGGTAAATAACTGTTTAATAGAATTGCAACAATAAATAAGAATATAAAATACGGAATTTTAAGCTGCTTTCCTTTTCCTTTAAAAAGAAATACTGAAACTAACGAAAGCGGAATAATCCAAAGTGCACGTGCCAATTTTACAGTGGTTGCAACATTTAATGCTTCTTCACCAAAAGTGTATGCCGCCCCAACAACCGAACTTGTATCGTGAATGGCAATGGCACACCAAAGTCCAAATTCGTGTTGCGATAATTCTAAAAAACTACCAATTGGCGGAAAAGCGATAAGCGCAATTGAATTTAAAAGAAAAATTACGCCTAATGAAATGGAAATATCTTTTTCAGAAGCATCAATCACAGGAGCTACCGCTGCAATAGCACTTCCACCACAAATAGCTGTGCCCGAACTTACAAGGTGGCTTGTTTTTCTATTCATTCGTAAAAGCTTCCCTAAAAAATACCCTAATAAAACGGTGGCTAAAATTGAAAATATAGTGAGTAAAAACCCTTCGCGGCCAGCTTTTATGGTTTCTTGAAAATTCATTCCAAACCCGAGACCTATTACAGCAATTTTTAAAAGCCAATTAACCGCTTTGGCATTTAGCGCTAAAAATGGATTTCCCAAAAAATAGGTAAAAACAAAACCACCTACCAATGCAACCGGACTATTTACAAACCCGAGAATACACAGTACCATGCACAACACAAATAATACTTTTTTTAAAGTATCATTCTCCTTTAACCAAAGCGCCATTGTTAAAATTTATTGAAGAATTAAGGAATAAACAGTCTTGCAAAGATAGGTTGCAAATTCATCAATTTTAAAAAAAAAGAATGTTATAAAGTTAGTTTTAACAAATATGTTTATTAATTAGTTTTTTACCCACAATCTGTCCCCAAACCCGTTAAACCTCCTCAATAACTTGGGCGAAATATACATATTGGTTAAATTGCAAAAATTGAATTTTAACATAAGAAAAAGCTATATAATTGATGTTTAAATCAGTAATCTCTATTTTATTTACCCTTTTTTTAACAATTTCTACAAATGCTCAAAACCTAAATAACCAAAACAGCCCTACAGATGGTTTTACTGTAAATCTTGATTTAGAAAACCCATCGCCCGAAATAAATAACGCCACGGCGCAAGTAACAGTAAATGGTGGCACCCCTCCCTTTCAATATAAATGGAGCAACCAAAACACTCCACTTCTTTCAAAAAAATCTACTGGCTTAATTGAAGGTCAAACTCATTCGGTTACGGTAACTGATAGCCAAGGAAATAGCGTATCAAAAAACTTTAAAATTCCAGCAAAATCTATTGTTGAAATTTTTAATAGCAATGTTCAGCCCGCGGTAGATTTTTTAGGCGCCATATTATTTTGGGATCCCTTTGCTGCCTTGGACGTTTACGATCCAAAAGTTTATATTTCTGAAGAAAATATCGCACCCCCTACCTCCAATGTGGTCCATCAAAATTACTATTTAAAAAAGTGGTTGGTATCTCATGGTGAAAATGTTAAAAAGAAACAGCAATTGGCAATTTTAGAAATTGATGGTGAAGAATTAATTTTAATTGCCGATTACGCAGGAAAAATTCACCATTTAATTTCCGAAGGCACTCAAATCACACCTACTTCAAAAGCATCGCTTACCGAAGATTTAACCATTGGAAGAATAGACTTTACTAAAAAACAAGCCTTACTCTACCCCAATGGCGACGTGGTGACAAACACTATTCCTTTTATCGTTATTTGGCTTATTTTGGGGAGTATATTTTTTACACTTCGTTTTAAATTCATCAATATTCGTGGGTTTAAGCACTCCATAGATTTGGCTCGCGGAAAGTATGACGACCCTAAAGCTCCGGGAAGTATAACGCACTTTCAAGCTATGACTACAGCTGTATCTGCTACGGTAGGTTTAGGAAATATTGCCGGAGTAGCTGTGGCAATTTCATTAGGGGGTGCTGGTGCTACTTTTTGGATGTTTATGGCAGGATTTTTTGGTATGTCTATGAAGTTTGCCGAATGTGCTATGGGTGTTAAATATCGTGTTATCGACTCGGACGGTCGGGTGTTTGGAGGCCCAATGAACTATTTACGCTACGGCCTCGAAAAACGAAACTTAAAAAATTTAGGAAAGTTTTTGGCAGGATTTTTTGCCATTTTGGGTGTGGGTGCATCGTTTGGTGGTGGTAATATGCTGCAGTCCAATCAGGCTTTTAAAATTGTATCTGAACAAATTCCTGTACTGCAAGGCCAAGGTTTTTGGTTCGGGATTGGCTTTGCAATTTTAGTAGGAATGGTAATTATTGGTGGTATAAAAAGCATCGCCAAGGTAACGGCCAAAGTTGTTCCGTTTATGGCAATCCTTTATATAGTAGGATGTTTGGTTGTTATTGGTACAAACATCGAAGGACTTGGAAGTGCATTTTTAGCAATTATTGACGGAGCGTTTTCTGCCGATGCGCTAAAAGGTGGATTTATTGGGGTATTGATTGTAGGATTACAACGAGCTGCATTTTCAAGTGAAGCAGGAGTTGGTTCGGCAGCGATTGCACATAGTCCCGCAAAGACAAAACATCCAATTGCCGATGGTTTCACCTCTATTGTCGAACCTTTTATAGACACTATGGTGGTTTGTACAATGACAGCTTTAGTTTTAATATTTACAGGAAAGCATCAAGGTAATTTAGGAATGGGTGGTGTTGAATTAACTTCGGCAGCCTTTGGTAGTGTAGTTTCGTGGTTTCCTATTGTATTAGCAATCGCGGTATTTTTATTTGCCTTTTCAACAATGGTTTCGTGGTCGTACTACGGAATGAGATCTTGGACGTATTTATTCGGAAGGAGTAAAAAAGGCGAGTTACTATACAAATTTATGTACTTAGGCTTTGTGGTTTTAGGTGCCTCTGTTAGCTTGGGCGCTGTACTAAGCTTTGCCGACATGATGATTTTGGCAATGTCGTTCCCTAATATTGCTGGACTATATATTTTAGCCCCAGAAATTTATAACGATATGAACGTTTATCTTGAAAAACTGAAAAAAGGAAAACTGTATATAAATGAAAGGTTTAGTAAGGCGACTTAAATTTTATTTACACTAAATACGAAATTGTAATTATAAGAAGATTAGGTTTTCCATTTTACACTTTTTGAGCTTTTCCAGCTTGCAATCCGGCAACTAATTTATAGCAGCTTACCAAAATTAAAAAGCCAAGGGAGTACTTCCAATTATTGGATAAATCTTGAATAAGACCAATAATAAAGGGACCAATGGCGGCTAAAAAGTATCCAATAGATTGCACTATTCCAGACAATTCTGCAGCGGTTTCGGAGTCGGGAGCACGTAAAACAATAAGTAGCAAGGCTAATCCAAAGGTTCCTCCTAACACAAATCCTAAGCTTGCTATCCATATATAAACTGGGAAACTATGCGGAAACATGAGTCCAATAAAACTAATTACCTCAACCACAATTAATAGCGTAATTACACTGCGTTGGTCTTTTTGCGAAGCTGCCCAAACCGGAATGGCTAAAGCTCCTAAAATACCACTCGCTTGGGAAAGTGATAACATCCATCCGCCAAACTCTTCATTGTAACCATAATCTAACAATATACTGGGTAGCCACGCTAAAATTACATAGAACGCCAAAGATTGAAGCCCCATATAAATTGCAATTTGCCACACGAGCCGCGAACCACTTAACTTTCGCATTGCCACTTTTAAACTGCGAGTTGTGGTTGTATTTTTAATTTTTTTAATCTGAGGTATCCATATAAATATTGCAATAAAGGATAAAATAGCCCAAGTAATAAGCGAACCTTCCCATCCCAAGTTTAAATCGCGCGCGAGTGGTACACTTAACCCAGCCGCCAAAGCTGCCCCAAATGACATGGTAGCCGAATGAAGGCTTGTAACCAGTCCAGCTTTATTGGGGAAATTATTTTTAGTGATGGCGGGAATGAGCACATTGCCAAATGCAATGGCAATCCCTAAAATTGTAGTACCCAAATACAAAAAAAATACTCCTTCCAAAGATCTAATAACTATACCTGCAGTTAAAAGTACCATCGACCAAAGTAAGGTTTGCCCTAAACCAAATCGCTTTGTAAAGTACGGCGTTACGGTTGAAATTACGCCAAAAGCAATCAACGGAAGTGTAGTTAATAGCCCCAACAAACTTTCAGATAAGTTAAATGTACGGCCAATTTCATCTATTAATGGGCCAATACTTGAAAGTGCCGGACGCAGATTAAGCGCTAAAAATAGCACTCCAAACAATAGCCAAAATCGAGAAGTTTTATTCACTTGTTGCATTTAAAAATAACACAATAAAAAAGTTTAAAAGTAAGCTATTATAATTGGTTTACGGCTTAAAAATTTATACATACAACTTCGTTAAGACGTTAAAGTCTAAAGCAATCATCTATCATTTTAAACAGTAATATTCCGAATAAAAAAAACTACCTATCACAAACTTGATAGGTAGTTTTTACAGTGTGACAATTAAAATTTAAATATTTTCGGGGATAGTTTCTTCCTCTTCAGGTTCGTATAAAAACCGCTCTTTACTATCGTCCAATTCGTCCATCCATTCAGTGTGGTGCTCGGCAGCCATAGTACCAGTTACAACACTTTGGTAGGTTTTATCGCGATATGTTAAAATGTTTTCGGCCTTGTCATTAAGCCACGATTTAAACATTTCGGCAACTTTATCTAAGTTAAAATCTGGATAATCTGAAAGTGCCAACAAATCTTTTATATAATCTGTTTGAAAATCGACGTGGTCGTGAGACGATTGTAAGTTTTCATTTCGTTCTAACCACTTGTCCATATCAAGCCTTCTTTCGGCTTTCTTTGGAAGCTTATACGTATCCATAATAAAGTCGCGCGCTACCCAAGCTTGTGCATCAAACATATTAAAAGTATAGTATTGATCCTGCATTCCCAAATAGATTAACTCTGGTAAATCGTTAAAAAAGACACCTTTATATAGTTGATCGGGGTATAAATTATTTTTTGTCTTTAATCGAAGGTTATCGGGTAAAAACGGAAATTTGTGTTGGTACCCAGTACACATAATTACTGCGTCGTATTTTTCGGTAGTTCCATCTTTAAAATGAGCTGTATCGCCATCAAAATGGGTTACTAACGGAAGCTCTTTAATTCCTTCAGGCCAATTTACCCCAATTGGGTTACTTCTATAGCTTAAGGTAACCGATTGCGCTCCGTGCTTATAGCATTGTACTCCAATGTCTTCGGCCGAATAACTACTTCCTATTAATAATAAATTTTGTCCTTTAAATTGATCGGCCCCTCTAAAATCGTGGGCGTGTATAACGGTTCCAGGAAAATTTTCAATACCTTTAAAATACGGCATATTTGGTGTTGAAAAATGCCCCGATGCCACTACCAAATAATCAAATTCTTCCGAATAAGTTTTATCAATTTTTAAATCGTCTAAAATTAAAGTGAACTTTTTTGTTTCTTCGTCATAACTTACCCAACGTGCAGTGGTATCAAACCGGATGTAATCGCGGGCTTTACTTTTTTTAATTCGTCCTTGAATATAATCGAATAAAACAGGCCTTGGTGGGTACGATGAAATAGGCTTTTTAAAGTGCTCATCGAACGAATAGTCTGAAAATTCGAGACATTCTTTAGGCCCATTTGACCAAAGATATTTATACATACTACCATGTATGGGTTCACCGTATTTGCCTACGCCCGTGCGCCAAGTGTAATTCCACATACCACCCCAATTGCTTTGTTTTTCGAAGCACATTATTTCGGGCATCGCGTGCCCTTTTTCTTTAAATGCTTCAAAAGCACGAATCATCGCCAAACCACTCGGGCCCGCACCAATTATACCTACACGTTTGTCTTTCATTAAGTTCTTGTTCTTCATAACTCTTTTTAAATTTTTGCAATAGTTTTAAGGGAGCGCTTAAAATGCTATTGCAGATTAGCGCACTTTTATATTTAGATTTCTAATTGTAAAATATCTGAGAAAAGCAGATATATTTTAGGATTTTGACAACTTATTTAAAACTAAATTTTAAAAACAAATCCTAAGAAAAAATCATAAAATAGCGATTTCTGCGAATTTAATCATTTATTAAACAATTCGCAACCAAATGGTTACCCATTAGCGTATTATTGAAAAAATGAAGACCAATTGATAAATTTTTTGCGAAATCCTTAATTTTTCAAGCTGAAATTTCACATTAATTAATCGCAACATTATGCAGTTTCTTAAAGTGACTGATGAATATCATTTTATGCTTTTTCTACCTGTGGTAGTTTTGTCGCAAATTAATTCGCTATGCATAATAATTTAGTCAACAAATACAATGTTCCCGGACCCCGATATACAAGCTACCCTACCGTTCCTTATTGGGATGATACAAAATTTTTAGGCGATGATTACCAAAAAAATGTAGTTCAAAGTTTTTCTGAAAGTAACGCTAGCGAAGGAATAAGTTTATACATTCACCTCCCTTTTTGTGAAAGTTTATGCACGTTTTGCGGTTGTAATAAACGAATTACAAAAAATCACAAGGTTGAAACGCCATACTTAGAATCTGTTTTACAGGAATGGCGCCTCTATTTGGCAATGTTTCCCGAAAGGCCTATTATAAAAGAATTGCATTTGGGCGGTGGTACTCCAACTTTTTTTTCGGCAGAAAATTTAAAACGATTAATTGACGGGATTTTTGAAGGCGCAATCATGGCTAAAGACCCGTCCTTTAGTTTTGAAGGTCACCCCAACAACACCAAAGGCAATCACTTACAAACTTTATACAATTGTGGCTTTACCCGGGTGAGCTACGGAGTACAAGATTACAACCCTACAGTACAAGTTGCAATTAACAGATTACAGCCCTTTGTAAATGTAAAAAATGTTACTAACACGGCACGCGAAATTGGTTACACTTCGGTGGGGCACGATATAATTTTTGGGTTACCATTTCAGACAAAAGAACACGTAATGTTTTCTATTGAAAAAACAAAAGAATTAATGCCAGACCGCATTGCCTTTTACAGCTATGCACATGTACCTTGGATTAAAGGAAACGGACAACGCGGATTTAAAGAAGCCGATTTACCTACTGCAGCCGAAAAACGCGAAATGTACGAAATAGGCAAAAAGATGCTAGAGGACGCTGGGTATATTGAAATTGGCATGGACCATTTTGCGTTGAAATCTGATAGTTTATACAAGGCCGTTAAAGACAAAAAGCTACACCGTAACTTTATGGGTTATACTGAAAGCAAAACACAACTTATGATTGGTCTTGGTGTTTCGGCAATTGGTGATAGTTGGTACAGTTTTGGTCAAAATGCTAAAAATGTTGAAGAATACCAGAGTTTAGTAGCGCAAAATAAACTTCCTATTTATAGAGGTCATTTACTAACAGACGAAGATTTAGTTATAAGAAAACACATCCTTAATTTAATGTGTAGGTTGGAAACCTCATGGAGTGACAAATCGTTGTGGTTTAATGAAATTCCCGATACATTAATTAAACTTAAGGAGATGGAAAACGATGGCTTGGTTTTATTAAACTCAAACAGTATTAAAATTACCGAAAAAGGTAGACCGTTTGTTAGAAACGTGTGCATGGCTTTTGATGTCTTATTACAACGCACAAAACCTGGCACCCAGTTATTTTCTATGACTATCTAATTGATAAAAACCAAAAAAAAATTCAAGTTTTTTAGCAATACTGACCGTTGTCATATTTACAATTGTCATTTAGTTAGACTTTTGTATTACAAATTCGTAATAATTGAAAATGACCTTTTCCCGAATCATAATAACACTTTTTTCGGTATTTGCAATCTCAAATGCCTATTCGCAATTTATTATCGATGCCGAATTAAGACCTCGGTTTGAGTACCGACACGGATATAAAACACTTTTCCCCGACAATGCAGATGCAGCTTCGTTTGTTTCGCAACGTACACGGTTAAATTTTTCATATAAAACCGAAAAACTTCACTTTTATCTCAGTCCGCAGGATGTAAGGGTTTGGGGTGATGTTCCTCAATTAAATGTTGCCGACAAAAACGGCGTTTCAGTTCATCAAGCTTGGGCAGAATTTTTACTAATCCCTCAGGTAAAATTAAAATTAGGACGACAAGAAATTGTATACGATGACCACCGTATTTTTGGTAATGTGGGATGGGCACAGCAAGGTAGAAGCCACGATGCAGCCATTGCAAAGTTTAATTCTGAAAATTTAAAATTACACCTTGGAGCTGCCTCTAATCAAGATGGGGAGGCATTAACGGGAAATACACTATATACTAAAACGTATAAAAACTTACAATATGTTTGGCTTGAACAAAAATGGCAACAGCATGCGGTAAGCTTTCTATTTCTTAATAATGGCTTACAATTTATAGATGAATTCGACGAAACAAATAATAAAACGCGTTATAGTCAAACTACGGGCGTACATTTAGTAACCCAATTCAAAAATGTTAAACTAGCATCAAATCTCTACTATCAATTTGGAAAAGATGTTGCCAATAATGATTTAAGCGCATATTTACTTTCAATAGATGCCAATTATAAAGCAACTACTAACCTCAACCTCGGTCTTGGTGGCGAAATACAAAGTGGTAACGACTTTGGCGCACCACTAAATGGTAAAAATAATGCCTTTACACCCCTTTATGGTACCAATCATAAATTTAACGGGTTTATGGATTATTTCTACGTTGGCAATCATTTAAACAATGTAGGGTTGGTAAATTTTTACGGAAAAGCGAAGTATAATATTAACAAAAAGGTGAATTTAAACCTTGCCCTACATCAATTTTATGCTGCTGCCGAAATTGAAGGAGAAAAATCTAAAAATTTGGGATTTGAAACAGACTTTTCAACCAAAGTTAATATAAATCAATTTGTTAACCTACAAGCTGGCTATTCGCAGTTTTTTGCTTCCGCTGGAATAGAAGCCGTAAAAAATAATTTTGATAAAAACACCAATAATTGGGGTTGGTTAATGATAACTATTGACCCTGTATTATTTACCTGGGAGCAACCAAAATTATAATTATTAAAAACGAAATCAACCAAAATTAAAACTTTCAATTTATGAGGACAACTATTAAAAAACAAATGGTAACTAAAATGCTTGTTGGCGTAGGCGTTATTGCTTTGCTTACTAGCTGCGTTAACGATCAATCTGACAAAAAGTACGATGACGCTATCGATATTCCTGTAAACCAAGAAATGATAGCCGAGCTTACTGCCCCACCTATGGTACCAACCCCTGTTGGTAAACGTATGGCCAAAAAATTAATAGTAGATCTTGAAATTCAAGAGCGCGAAGGCGAAATGACTAGCGGTGTAAAATATGTATACTGGACCTTTGGTGGTACCGTACCCGGAAGTTTTATTCGTACTCGTGTGGGAGACGAAATTGAATTCCATCTTAAAAATCACCCCGATAACAAGCTACCACACAACATAGACTTACACTCGGTAAATGGTCCTGGTGGTGGAGCAGAGTCTTCATTTGTAGCACCAGGCCACGAAAAAGTATTTTCATTTAAAGTGCTCAATCCAGGCTTATATGTTTACCACTGTGCTACGGCTCCTGTGGGGATGCACATTGCAAATGGTATGTACGGTTTAATTTTAGTTGAACCAGAAGGCGGACTTCCACCCGTAGACAAAGAATACTACATTATGCAAGGTGATTTCTACACCGAAGGGAAATACGGCGAGCGTGGTTTACAAGCATTCGATATGCAAAAGGCTATTGATGAAAATGCAGACTATGTAGTTTTTAACGGTCACGTAGGTGCCATGACAGGCGATAACGCTATTACAGCCGAAGTGGGCGAGACAGTACGACTTTTTGTTGGTAATGGAGGACCAAATTTAGTTTCATCATTTCACGTAATTGGTGAAATCTTCGACAAGGTTTATGTAGAAGGCGGCGATTTGGTAAATGAAAATGTACAAACAACGCTAATCCCTGCTGGTGGTGCTGCCATAGTTGAATTTAAAGTAGAAGTTCCCGGTACATTTATCCTTGTTGACCACAGTATTTTTAGAGCCTTCAACAAAGGAGCTTTAGGAATGCTTAAAGTACAAGGTGAAGAAAACGAAAAAGTATTTGCTGGCGAAATATACGACGGAATTTACTTACCAGAAGGTAGTGTAATTCAGTCTATGCCTACTTCGGGAGGGGCTAAAAAACCTAAAGAAGAGATAAAAGCTCTAAGCTTTGAAGAAAAAATGAAATTTGGTAAAGACAAATATATGGCTACTTGTGTTGCTTGTCACCAAGCAAACGGACAAGGTATTCCAGGAGCATTCCCACCATTGGCAAATGCCGATTACTTAAACGATGATGTAACGCGTGCAATCGATATTGTGCTTCACGGTAAATCTGGCGAAATTACTGTTAACGGTAAAAAATACAACAGTGTAATGACCGCGCAAGCGTTAAGCGATGAAGATGTTGCAAATGTTCTTACTTATGTTTATAATAGCTGGGATAACAATAAAACCAATGTAACCCCAGAAATGGTTAAAGCCGTTAGAAATAGATAAAATTTGAATAATATGAAGTTTTTAAGCACCGCTCTTTTACTTGTCTTTTCGTTATTTTATGAGGTAAATGCTCAAAACAATAATATGGCTTTAGTGGAGGGCGGTGTTTATTTACCACTGTACGGAACCGAAGACAAACTGGTTAAAGTAGACCCTTTTTTAATGGATATCCACCCCGTTACCAATGAAGAGTTTGTAAAGTTTGTAAAAGAAAATCCGCGTTGGAAGAAAAGCAATGTAAAGCGTTTATTTGCAGATAAAAGCTATTTAAATTCTTGGACTAGCGACACTACTTTTACGGGTATTAAAAACGCTCCAGTTAACAACGTGTCTTGGTTTGCAGCAAAAAATTACTGCGAGTGTCAAGGCAAGCGATTACCTACTATTGACGAATGGGAATACGCCGCAATGGCAAATAAAGATGTTCCCGATGCGCGACGAATTAAATCGTACAATCAATATATTTTAAATTGGTACGAAACTCCAAAAACCTTTAATAAACCTGTGGGTTCCACCTTTAAAAATTATTACGGAATTTACGATTTACACGGGTTAGTTTGGGAATGGACCGAAGATTTTAATTCGGTGCTTATTTCGGGCGAATCTAGGAAAGATGTTGATAAGGACGCCAATTTATTTTGTGGCAGTGCTGCTATTGGCGCTTCAGATTTAATGAATTATGCTGCATTTATGCGCTTTGCCTTTAGAGGAAGCATGAAAGCTCGTTATAGTTCGCAAAACTTAGGATTTCGCTGTGTTTCAGATTTAAAAAATTAATACAATATGAATTTCACCTTAAAATACATACTTATTGCCCTATCGCTCGTGGCAATCTCTTGCAATAATTCAACAAAAGATGCCGAAATAATTGCCGAAACATCTACTGAAAGTGTTGCGCATACGCCTATTTCAGATATGTCTATTTATAACTTACCGTCCAATTGGACTACCCAAGACGGTAATGATATAGAGCTAAAGGATTTAAAAGGAAAAGTTTTGGCAATGGTGATGATTTATACCTCGTGCCAAGCTGCGTGCCCACGATTGGTTGCCGATATGCGCAATATTGAAAAGCAAGTTCCTGATGCAAATAAAGACGACGTTCAATATGTTTTTGTAAGTATTGATCCAAAAACAGACACTCCCGAACGATTGCGCAATTTTGCCAAAGAAAATAAAATGGAGGACGACAAATGGCTTTTTTTACGTGGCACCGAAGCAGACACACGCGAATTTGCAGCTGTTTTGGCAGTAAATTATAAGAGAATTTCGCCTATGGATTTTTCGCACTCGAATATTATAAGTGTATTTAATCAAGGTGGCGAATTAGTGCATCAGCAGGAAGGATTGGGTGTAGATAATAAAGAAACTGTACAAGCAATAATCAATTTGGCAAAATAAAACCAATTACATAACATTTTTTGTAGCTAAATGACTACCCTCGTTGTTCTGGGTGGTCATTTTTCTTTTCCTTATTTTGAACCATATTTTTTCGCTTTTTACTTCGTTTAACGTAGATTATTAATGCCATAATTATAACAAAGCAAATAACTATAGAAAGTATTGTAGTTACTACACCCGCCGTAAAATCTACTAACGAAATGGAGTTTAAAAAATTCATAACGTTAAGTTTTAAAGTTTCTCGTTTTTAGATGAAGTTATTTCATCTTCATTATTTTTCTTTTTTCCGCTTAATACAAAGCTTAAAACAAGGGCACTTAAACCTACGCATAAAAAAGCGAAAAATATAATAATTGCGGTTCCCATTCCCCAATTGGCTAAAGGCAAAAATAAATTTGTCATAATTCTATAAAATTTATTGGTTATTTATTGTTTTGTTTTCTAAGCTTACTGGTGCGCAGTTGTACGAGGCATCTACAGTTTCTACAACGGGTTTGGGTGAAATATACGGTATACCAAGGCCCAATCCTCTAATTATAAAAAGGCACGCTATAACGACTATAAATACTGGAATTGCTCGCCGAACGCGCTGCCTTACTTGTGCATTTAAGAAATTACCCAAATAAATTGCCGAAGTCATTAAAGGGATGGTACCCATTCCAAACAACGCCATATACAAACTTCCCTCCCATACACTGGCCGAAGCTATGGCGCCAAATACCGCCATATAAACCAATCCGCAGGGTAAAAAGCCATTTAAAAACCCAATGGTTAAAAATGTATCGGGCGATTTCTTTTTAAGCTCTTTTCCTAAAGCCGACTTTACTTTTGAAATAGCTTTAAAAATAGGTTTTGAAAAGTTGTATTTATTGAAGGTTTGCTGCGGAATAAAGACAACCAACAACATTAAAATTCCGATGGCAATTGAAAGTTGTTGTTGAATCCCGAAGAGATTTAAACTTTTACCCACCAAACCAAAGGTAAACCCAATGATTGCATAAGCCAAAATCCGACCAAAATGATATAAAAATATCTGACCAAATTTTTTAAAGTTATTACTTCTATCAACGGGTAGTAAAAATGCAATTGGGCCACACATTCCCACGCAGTGAAAACTGCCTAAAAGGCCAAATATGAGTGCGGTGTAAAGCATTTAAAAAACTAAATTATGTTCTAATTTCGGAAATAATCTATTTTAGAGTTAATACACTATTTCATTTTTATAAAGGTAATCTTCACCTTTGTAATTCCAGTAAACAATAGTATTCCATCTACCCGGTATTAAACGCGAATCGGGTATTAAAAAAGTATTGTTTAACAGCTTTAAGTCTAATTCAAAATCTAAATTTTTGTTTGAAGGCCTGTAAAGCAAAACCTTTCCAGTTACTTCTGAATAGTTTATTGTTTCGGGAAAACTTAGCATCCATCCCGCATTGCTTTTTTTGCCCGTTATTTTTCCGTTTAACGATTTTGAATTTTCTTCGGCATCAAATTCTTGTTGAAATACTAATTCCTTTTGATAATATTGTTCGGTTACCAAATCGTAATCGTATTTTTTTTCGGTGCTAATTCTTATAACAAAGTATAGAATAAAACCAATAAATAGCACTAACCAAATTGCCAATCCTGTACCCCAATTCCACTTCATTATTTTTAATTTTAAAATTTCAATTAATAATTTTCAATCTTTCCTTAGTTAAAACTACGGGGACCCAAAAAGGTAACGCTTGTTGTTTCAATAAGGTTCTCACCACTATAAACTTCTATCACTGCTCTATTTTTATCACCGCTTAAGGCAGCGTTGTTAATTTCAATAAAAAGGGTACCCTCTGCCAAGTCTTGTGCCGGAACATTAATTGTTCCCTGCTTTACCGTGTGTATTGTACCTTTTGGTGATTTTAATTTAAAATGAATATCGTCAATATTTTTAGTGGTTTTATTGAGTAATTTATACGTAAATACATTGCTAATAATATTGCCATCTTTATGCTCGTATAATTGTCCTGGCAGCCTTAAAATATTTGCTTCAACATCGCTTCTTAAAAATAGTAAACCGGCCAAAACACCAATTAAAATTACCAGTACAGCAGTGTATCCTTTTAGTCGAGGAGTAAATTTAAAGGGTGCTTTTTTTTCTATATTCTCTACACTTGCATAACGAATTAATCCCTTAGGAAGATTTACAGCTTCCATAATACTATCGCACGCATCGATACACGCCGTGCAATTAACACATTCTAACTGAGTACCGTTTCTTATATCTATTCCTGTTGGGCATACATGTACACATTGAAAGCAGTCTATACAATCTCCTTTACCTGTTGCTGCTCTATCTTCATTCTTTTTAAATTTAGCACGTCCAACCTCTTTCTCTCCTCTTTTATGGTCATATGCTACAACTATGGATTTATTGTCTAATAAAACCCCTTGTAGCCTTCCGTACGGACAGGCAATAATACATACCTGCTCTCTAAACCAAGCGAAAATAAAATAGAAGACTCCTGTAAAAATTAACAGTGAAACAAGGGTGCTTACATGCTCCAACGGTCCCTCAAACACATATTGAATTAAGCGGTCGCTGCCTATAAAGTACGCCAGAAAGATGTTTGCAATTAAAAATGAAATAATAAAGAAAATAGACCATTTTAAGGCTCTTTTCTTAATTTTTGCGGCATTCCATGGGGCTTTATCTAACCGCATTTGCGCTCCGCGATCGCCATCAATCCAGTATTCTATTCTTCGGAAAACCATTTCCATAAAAATTGTTTGCGGACAAATCCATCCACAAAAAATACGTCCGAATGCTGCGGTAAAAAATATGATGAAAACTACGCCAATAATCATCATTATTACAAAGAGATAGAAATCTTGTGGCCAAAAAGGAAACCCGAACAAGTTAAAGCGACGCTCCAAAACATTAAAGAGTAAAAATTGATTGCCGTTTATTTTTACGAAGGGTGCAATAAATAGAAAAGCAAGTAAAAAATAACTCACATATTTTCTGTATTGATACAATTTGCCTGAAGGCTTTTTGGGGTACACCCAAGCTCTTTTACCCTCTTCGGTCATGGTGCCAATACTATCTCTAAAACGTTCGTTTTCTGGAGTATCCACTATTTTAAATGTTTAAAAACGATTTCGAAATATAATTTTGAAACCGTTTTTTATGTTAAATATTTTATTTTAAGCATCTATTCTTCGGTCCACAAATCGCCTTCTGGTTCTTTGGCATTTGGTGGATTGGTGCCGTGCATACTTATTACATAACTCGCAACTTGTGCAATTTCGCTAGGTTTTAAATCACTTTTCCAAGCAATCATTCCTTTTCCTGCACGTCCTCCTTCACTAATGGTTTGGTATACATTTTTAATACCGCCACCTAAAATCCAGTAGTCGTCTGTTAAATTAGGGCCAATACCCCCACCCCCATCATCTTTGTGGCAGGCAACACAGCTAGCAGTGTAAATAGCTTTACCAGCGGCCAAATCGGATGGATCGGTTAATAATTCAACTGTGCTTGCGTCGATTAAATCTTTATTATTTTTTTTGTATTCGGCAATATCAATTTCGGCTTGGGCAACTTCGGCTTCAAATTCATCAATTTGCGTTGGGCCGTCAAACATTTGATAATACACAAAGTAAACCACGGCAAAGACAATGGTAATATAGAAAAGATATGTCCACCACGGCGGAAGGTTATTATCCAATTCGCGAATGCCATCGTATTCGTGATCTAAAACTATTTCTTGCTCTTTTGCAATTGGTTTTGAATCTAATAGCTCGTGGTATTTCTTTTTTATCCAAGCAAATTGATTTGCTTCGTGTTCAGTTTCGGCAGCCACATAACGAGCTTTTGCTTCTTCGGTTAAGCCCGAGAACAAAATACGGTGTAAGGCTGCAACAATTATCTCTAAGGCTATGGCAAAAAGTAGCACTCCTCCTAAAATTGCCCAAATAATTGGGTATTTTACAACGGCCCACGTGTCGCCAGAATCTACGATTAATTCCATTAGAAAAAATGCGAGAATCATAAAGCCAATGACTCTTAGATATGAAGCTGTGGTTTTCATCTTTTAGTAATATTTTGTTTGGTTAGATAAAGATTGCTTTTGTAAAAAACATCTTCGTGTTTATTGTTTTTTTTTGAAATGTTACAAAATAGTGTCGTTTTCATACTTTGAATCATCGTCTAACGGAATGTTACTCACTTCGGCAATATGATCTTTTTTGGCTGTAATAACCCAGTAAAATAGGGCGACAAAAAAGATAAAAAATATTAAAAGTGATATCATTGGATAAATTTGAACGTTATCGATATTTTCTAAATTTCCTTTTACAAATTTTAGCATAATTAGTCGTTTTGTACCGAAGCTTCTTCGGTGTTTTCTACTTTAATATCTGTTCCTAATCTTTGTAAATAAGCAATCATAGCAACAATTTCACGGTCTTTCATTTCAACAAATTCTTCACCATTTTCCTCGGCATATTTTTTATCTGCTTCATAAGTGGTAACAAAATCTGGATCACTGTAAAGGTTTTGCTCAATTTGCGCTCCTTGCTCATCCATCCATTGTTGTGCGCGCTCTATTTCTTCTTCAGTATAGGGAACCCCAAGTTTTGAAAGGGCACGCATTTTACTTTCTGTATTCGATTTATCTAATGCCGAACTCACTAACCATTTATACGATGGCATAATGGAACCAGACGAAGTACTTTGTGGATCGTACATATGGTTAAGGTGCCAGTTATCGGAATATTTTCCTCCTACGCGATGTAAGTCTGGCCCTGTACGTTTGCTACCCCATAAAAACGGATAATCGTAAACAAATTCACCCGACTTTGAATAATCGCCATAGCGCTCTACTTCGCTCCTAAACGGCCTAACCATTTGTGAGTGACAGCTTACACAACCTTCTCTAATATAAATATCTCTCCCCTCTAATTCTAGAGGTGTGTACGGTTTTACACTCGAAATAGCCGGTACATAATCGTCTACCATTAAAGATGGTATAATTTGCACCATACCCCCTATTAAAATAGCGATCGTTGCATAAATTGTTAATTTAATAGGTCTACGTTCTAACCAAGTGTGATAACCTTCGCCTGTAGTTTGCTTTTTTGTAACAGGTGTAAGTGGCGCAGCTTCGGCAAGTTCGTCGGTTACTTTACTACCTTTACGTGCGGTCATCACTACGTTATACAATAAAATAAACGCCCCAGCAATATATAAACTACCACCAATGGCTCGCATCCAGTACATTGGAATAATTTGCGTTACCGTTTCAAGAAAGTTACCATAGGTTAGTGTCCCGTCTGGATTAAATTGGTTCCACATTGAGGCTTGCATAAACCCTGCAACGTACATAGGTAATGCGTACATTATAATGCCTAACGTTCCTATCCAAAAGTGTGCATTTGCTAACGGAATAGAATATAGTTTGGTCTTAAAAAGTCTAGGAACCAACCAATAAATCATACCGAAAGCTAAAAATCCGTTCCAAGCTAAGGCGCCTACGTGTACGTGCGCAATAATCCAATCGCTAAAGTGTGCAATTGCATTTACGTTTTTAAGCGAAAGCATTGGGCCTTCAAAAGTTGCCATCCCGTACCCAGTAATTGCAACTACCATAAATTTTAAAACAGGGTCTACACGCACTTTATCCCAAGCGCCACGCAAGGTTAAAAGCCCATTAATCATACCTCCCCACGATGGCGCCAATAACATAACCGAAAACGCCACTCCTAAATTTTGAGCCCATTCGGGAAGTGCTGTATACAACAAGTGGTGAGGGCCAGCCCAGATATAAATAAATATTAACGACCAAAAGTGAACAATAGAAAGACGGTACGAATAAACCGGTCTATTGGCCGCTTTTGGCACAAAATAGTACATTAACCCTAAGAAAGGTGTTGTAAGGAAAAACGCAACAGCGTTATGGCCGTACCACCACTGCACAAGCGCATCTTGCACGCCAGCGTACATTGAATAACTTTTTAAAGCTGTAACAGGAATAGCCATACTATTTACAATATGCAACACGGCTACGGTTACCCAAGTTCCTAAGTAAAACCACAGTGCAACATATAAATGACGCTGGCGTCTTTTAACCATTGTCATAATTAAATTTATACCAAAGGCAACCCAAATAATTGCAATTGCTATATCTATAGGCCATTCGAGTTCTGCATATTCTTTTGATGAAGTATACCCTAACGGAAGTGTTATCGCAGCAGCCGCAATAATTGCTTGCCAACCCCAAAAGTTTAAGTTACTTAAAAAGTCGCTCCACATTCGGGCTTTTAGCAGGCGTTGCGAAGAATAGTAAACCCCCGCAAAAATAGCGTTACCCACAAAGGCAAAAATTACGGCGTTGGTATGTAACGGTCTTAAACGACCAAAACTTAACCACGAAACACCATCGGTTAAGTTTGGAAATAAAAACATAAAAGCCAAGAGTAAGCCAACACTCATACCAATGAGCCCCCAAAATATAGTAGCATTGATAAACTTTTTGACAATTTGGTTGTCGTAATAAAACTGTTCTGTTTGCATAGTGGTAATAGAATTATTTATCTGGATTGGTTTTTTCGGTGTTATTTGGAAGTTTTTTTAAGTTTTCTTCCGCTTTAGAATTCTCTGGATTTTTAACAAGCTCATCTTCAAACAACATTCGTACGGCTGGAGTGTACGTATCGTCATACTGACCTTTTTTAACTGAAAAAACAAACAGTATAAAAAAAAGTATCGCTACTAATAGACTGATGATTAACAACATATAAATTATCGTCATGCCCGAAGATTATTTTTCAAAAATATTATTGACTTAAGCTTTAAAAAATGACAATTGTCACATTTGCTTGTTTATATTCATTCTTAGTTTCTTCCCGATATATTGCGTTGCTACCGTTGTAAAAACAACAATACTTATAGAGCTTAACGGCATTAAAATAGCGGCTACTACTGGCAATAAATTACCTGTAACTGCAAATGAAATCCCGATTAGGTTATAAAATAATGAAAGGACAAAAGCCCATTTAATTATTTTTACCCCCCGCTTAGAAAAGTCTAAATAATCGGCAATTTTGTTAAAATTAGACGCTTCCAAAATGCCGTCGCAAGCGGGTGAAAACACATTTGTATTTTCTGAAATAACAAAGCCTACATCGCTCTGTTTAAGCGCACCTGCATCGTTTAAACCATCACCAATCATTAAAACGCGTTTTCCCTCTTTTTGTAGCGCTTTTATAAAGTTTAATTTATCATCTGGTTTTTTATTGAAATGTAATTCAACTCCTGCTGGCAATAGAGATTCTAATCGCTCCCGCTCGCCATCATTATCGCCAGATAGTACAATTACCTCGTTTTCTTTAATGAGTTTGTCAAAAACTTCGGTAACGCCAGTTCTGTATTCACTGTTAAAAATATAACAGCCTTTATATTTTGAATTTGTACTAATATGTACAGCTGTTCTATTATTTTCGGCAGCTATTTGGGGGGTTTTTCCTACAAATTCAAAAGAGCCTACTTTAATAGATTTATCGTTGTATTTTGCCGCAATACCCTTCCCTACTTCTTCTTCAAATTCATCTAAAGTTTGAATGTCATTTTTGTCCAAAATATTATAAAGCGACCTACTTAATGGGTGGCTCGAAGCGCGAAGCGTATTGGTTAACAATTGCTGCTCTTCAAAAGTAAGGGCTACGCCTTGGTATGTAATAAGGTTTTTTTGATTGGTAGTAAGCGTTCCAGTTTTATCGAACACAATGGTATCTAAGTTTGCCATTTGCTCTATTACCGAAGCTTCCTTTAAATACAAATTTTCTCTTCCAAAAATTCGCAATACATTTCCTAAGGTAAAAGGTGCCGCAAGCGCAATTGCACAAGGGCATGCAACAATAAGTACTGCTGTAAACACATTAAAAGCCTTAGACGGATCTACAACTAACCAAAAAATAGTTGCAACAAATGCAATTGTAAGTAGGGTTATAGTGAAGCGTTTGCTAATACTATCAGTAAGCGACGTAAAAATACTGGTGTTATCTTTTTTAAATACGTCATTGCTCCAAAGCTGCGTAAGATAACTTTGCGAAACGGGTTTTAAAACTTCTACCTCAACAATACCGGCTTGTTGTCTTCCACCGGCAAAAAGTTTATCACCACTTTTTTTAGCTATAGGTTCGGCTTCACCCGTCACAAAACTGTAGTCTATTAACGCATTTCCTTTTATAAGTATAGCATCTACTGGAAGAATTTCGTTATTTCTAATGAGTAATCTATCGCCTTTTTCAACTGTATAAACTTCGGCTTGTTCTTCAATGGTTTTTCCTACTTTACTTTTTACTAAACGCGTAACTGCAATAGGAAAATACGATTTGTAATCGCGTTCAAAAGAAAGATAACTGTAGGTTTTTTGTTGAAAAAATTTACCGAGCAGTAAAAAGAATACCAAACCCGAAAGACTGTCAAAAAATCCAGTCCCCCAATCCATCACAATATCTATAGTACTTCGTATAAACAACACTGCCACCCCCAAGGCTATTGGCACGTCAATATTGAGCATTTTGGAACGCAAGCCTTTGTATGCAGACGTAAAATAACCACTTGCCGAATAGACTACCACGGGCAGAGAAAAGGCAAACATTAACCATCTAAAAAATGGTTTAAATTGATCTAACCAAAACTCCGAACCTTCAAAATATTCAGGTAGTGATAAAAACATAATATTTCCGAAGGCAAAGCCAGCAATGGTTAATTTATAAAGTAAACTTCTATTTATATTTTTTTCCTTTTTCTCAGAATCATCGAGCGAAATGTATGGCTCGTACCCAATTTTACTCAATAGAATTACTAAATTTTGAAGCGAACTTTCTTTTGAAGAAAATGAAATGCGAACCGTTTTTTCGGGGAAATTAACTTGCGAAGATTTAACTGCCAGACTCAGTTTATTAAGGTTTTCGAGTATCCAAATACAACTGCTACAATGAATGGACGGAATTACAAAAGACACAATTTGAGTGTCGCCATCATTAAATTCTAGTAGTTTTTCTACAATAGTTTCATTGTTTAAAAAATCAAATTTTCCTGCAATATCTTGCGGTGAAGTTCCTGGCGAATTTTCTAAATCGTAGTAATAGCTTAAATCATTTTCGTGGAGAATATCATAAACCGTTTTGCAACCGTGACAACAAAATGTTTTGTCGTCATGTGTTATTTCGACATCCAAACACGCGTCTCCACAATGAAAACAATTTACCATTGTAACTCTATTTTACTGATAATTAAACGTGCAAATATTGCAAAAGCACAATCTAATTTAAATGATAATTATCAGCTTTCTATTTTAAAATATTATCCTTAAAAATGTACTTTTTAACTATTTCTTGGTTAAAAATTAATGATTTTTAATGTTATAAAAAAATAACCCGCCAATTGCTAATGGAAAACAAGTACTTAAGACTGCTATATAAATGTAGTAGTCTTGAAAAAAGGGTAGGCCAAGCCAAATAGCGGTGGCTTTATAAAATATAAGTAACTCGGTAGTAACAAAGGCGAAAAGATACAATTGTAAAAACCGCTTCGGAATTTTAAGCAATTTAAAATACTGTAAATACACCAACATTGCAGAAATTACAATTCCTAAAAACACCATGTGCAAATAACCAATTACAAAATCCTTAAGCACAAAAACCAAGTTTGCTACGTACGGAAAAGCCGAAAAAAACTGCATTAAAATTTTTACAACCAATAAAACCCCAGCCGTTTTTAATAGCAATATTGCTTGCCGACTAAAAGCTTTTTTAAAACTAACAAAATTGTTTCTAAGCAAGCCATAAAGCTCGTAAAACGCCTGCCACTGTACTACTGCGCCCACCAATGCGAAAATATAAAAGACCATTGGCGGTTTAAACCAAAGCACCGAAAGGAACAGTGTAAATAGTACGCTAAAATTTAAAAGGAGATAAAATGATTGTAAATCGGCTGCGCGAAATTTCACATTTCTTTCTTCTAAAAAGTAAAATAAAATACCCAAAAGAGCCAAAATAAACCATCCGTTGTATTGAAAGTGGAGATAGAAATATATTGAAGTTTTATACCAAACAGAGGTTGTGCCTAAAGTAGCCATAACAATCCCGATTGCCCAAGGCCCCAGGCTCGAAATTACCAAATACCACAATGATGCTTTTACCAATTTCCACGAAAATTTGTTTTTAAAATTGGCAGGGACGTATTTTATTGCAAACCACGCAAACCAATATGTTGCAAATAAAAATAAGGTCGAAAATATTATAGAATATAGCGCATAACCCTGAAACGGAAACGTAAACAACATCCCGAGAATACAAATATTTGTAAATAGAAAAATGCGTTTGTACAGCTTTGGTTTCGCTGCTTTGGTTAAAAACAGCTTATAAATTATGGTGGTAAGTCCCAGATAAATCCACCCTAACAATGCGGTGTGTGAGTGGGCGTGTAATAAATACTTAAAATTTAACGGCAGTGGTGTAACATAATAAATTCGAAGCAATAGCCCCATTACTGCCACAATTAAAAAATATGCTAACGCTACTTTTATATGTTTTTTTAAATCAATCAAACACTAAACTTACAAAAAACAGTTTGGAGGTAAACAAAAACATTAAAATTGTTTACCGTCCAAACTGTTGTTAAAACCAACTAAAAATTCTCAAAATGATCACTGTAATTAGCAGTGAATACGTTTATATATTTTTAAGCTTATGCTCTAATTTTAAAGTTTTTGGGAATAAAATATTATTTTCTAAATGTACGTGATGGTGCAAGTCTTGTTCAAATTCTTCAAGTTTTGCAAAAAATGCACGGTAAGTATTGCAAGCACCTTCGGGTGGCGTATAATTGTTGCTCAACTTTGCTATTTCGCGCAATAATTCACCAGCTTCTTCGTGCTCATCTTCCATCATTTTTATTGGATTTTCGGCAGCTCCAAAATGGGCTACTGGCATCTTTTCGTTATTGCGTTCGGCCATAACAAGCTTTTTAATAAATGGAAAGAGAATTAACTCTTCCTTTTTCATATGCGATGCCAATTCTTGAACAACTTTTATCACTAAAGATTCAATTTTGCCCAACTCGGTATAATGATGACCGTGAACATGATTTACGCGTTTTGCGTATTGCAAAAGTAACGGACTATTTTCTTCAACATATTGATGGTGAACGTTAATTATATGGTCGGTAAGAAAGTCTAACTTCCAACTGTTGTAATTTGAAGCACGATCGGGACTGTTGCTTAAATTCTCTAACTCGGTTATTAAAATTTCAGGATTAATATTTGCTTTTTCGCAGGCCTTGGTAATGCTTACACCTCCCCCACAGCAAAAATCGATGCCGTGTTTTTTAAAGATATGTGCAGCTTTTATGTTTTCGGTAACCACTTCGGCTACTGTACGGTCTTGAAGTGTTGTCATAATTTCTATCGTTTTATTGAATATTTACTGAAGCAAATTTCAGTAGAAATTAACTGTTTATTTATGACTTAAGTCATAAACCGATATTTTCATCTTAATTAAAAAATAAAGATAATAACCCGCTGTTTTTAAAACAATTGAATAAAGCTTTAAATGAATTATTCCCAGAAAGGGTCGTGATAATCGGGCGATTTTTCGAGATTGCTATGTACTTCTTCAATTTTTTGAAGTTGCTCTTCGGTAGCTACTTTTTGAATTTCATTAAAAAGTATTCGCTCTTCAAACCGTATGTGGGCATCGAGTTCTTCTTCTAATTGATGAAGGGTTTTGCCGGGATTTTCGGTATCGTTAAACAAGCGTTTAAGTTGGCGGTGTTCCTTTAATGCACGTTCTACAAGTTCATTTCCTTCTTCTAAAATAGGAAAAACATAGGTTTCTTCGTCGTAGAAATGAGGTTCAATTTCTTGTTTAAAAAACCATTTAGCATACGCCTGCATTCGGTTTATTTCAACATTTTTATTAAAACCTTTTCTAATTTTCCAACTAAACAACAATCCAAAATGGTGCTGTCTGCTTAAAGGTTGTAGCGCACTATGCCGTTTAATAGGCTTTCTTTTTTCCATAGTTTAACATTAAAAAACCAATAAGTTCAATTTGTTCTTAAAAAAGTAAATACTTTGGCAATTTTTAAATGCATCCCCTTAAAGCGAGTTGATTTTTAAAGTTTTAAAAAGGTTTGTCCTTCTTCAAGGTTATTTGCGAGGTCCATCACTTTTGTGTTTTCGCACATTTCTCTCAACCCATTGCGTACAGATGCAAATTGGTTGTGTACGGGGCACGGCTGCTCTGATGAACATTCGGGTAAGCCTAATCCACAACCAACAAAAATTTTATCTCCATCGATTACCGTAACAATTTCGGAGAGTTTTAAATCTGAATCTTTTGCTAAAAAAAATCCGCCATTTGGACCCTTTTTTGAAAGAATTATCCCGGCGCGTGCTAATTGTTGACAAATTTTTGCCGTAAAAGGTTCGGGAGAATCTACTGCCTTGGCAATTTCGGTAATATTTGGACGAAGATCTTTTTGAGACTGTTTCGCAATAAATAATACCGATCTAATACCGTACTCGCAAGCTTTTGAAAACATATAAACGGATTTTCTTCAAAAATAAAGAATACCGCACTTTAACATGGATAAAATTATCTTAAAAAAAGATATTTTTATTTTCTAATCCCTTAATTATGAAATCGTTTATACGCTTCACGCTCTAATGCATCGCGATGATCTGGGTGTGCTATTGAAATTAAAGCCTTTGCGCGTTGCTCAATTCCTTTTCCAAATAAGTTTACAACTCCATACTCTGTAGCCACGTAATGTACGTGTGCTCTCGTGGTGGTAACGCTGGCACCTTCTTTTAAAAATGGCGTAATTTTAGACACCCCTTTTTTAGTTACCGAAGGCATTGCAATAATTGGTTTCCCTCCTTCAGAAAGTGAAGCACCACGTATAAAATCCATTTGGCCTCCTACACCCGAATATTGATACATCCCAATACTATCTGCACAAACTTGGCCAGTTAAATCTATTTCAATAGCACTGTTTATAGCGGTTACTTTGGGGTTACGACGTATTATGGCAGTATCATTTGTATAACCGGCTTCTTTAAAATGCACAAGCGGATTGTCGTCAATAAAATCGTATAATTTTTTTGTTCCCATGGCAAAACAAGTAACTATTTTACCTGTTTTAATTTCTTTATCTTCTCCCGTAATAATACCTTTTTTCACCAATGGAAGAATGCCATCGCTAAACATTTCGGTATGAATTCCCAACCTTTTATGGTTTGTTAAATTATGCAGTACCGCATTTGGGATGTTACCAATCCCCATTTGCAGCGTAGCACCATCTTCTACTAATTCGGCAACGTGTTTACCTATAGTTGCCTCAATTTGTGAAGGCTCTCCAATTTGCGCCGCATAAATTGGCGTGTTCACTTCTACTCCAAAATCAATACTATCTATATGAATTATCCCATCGCCGTGCGTTCTTGGCACGTTTGGGTTTATTAATGCCACAACGTGCTTTGCAGTTTGAATGGCTGGTAAAGTAACATCAACCGAAAGGCCGAGCGAACAATACCCGTGCTTGTCGGGCGTTGAAACTTGAATAAATGCCACATCCAATGGCAGAATATTGCGTCTAAAAAGCCAGTGAATTTCACTTAAAAACACCGGAATATAATCGCCGTACGAAGAGTTTACACCTTTGCGTACATTATCTCCCACAAAACAGCTCGCAAGATGAAAAGCACTGTTGTAAGGCGCTTGAGTATACAAAGCATCCCCGTGAGTATGAATTTGAATTATCTCTACGTTTTCCAGTTCGCGATAACGCTCGCATAAAGTGTCTATTAACAAATTTGGCGTCATTGCTGCGCCTTGAAAAAATACACGATAATTAGATTTTACTATAGATACAGCCTCTTGGGCAGATACAATTTGCATGGTTTTAAATTTTGTGCAAAGGTTGCTATTTCAAATTATTTGATAAATGATATTCATCAACCTTGTTTTAAAAAAGTGGTAAAAATGTAGATTGAAATATTAATTGTTAAACAAGTTTAGCAGACCAAAAAATAATTCAGCTATCCGTTTGTTAGGCTTAATTATTTACAAGTAAGGTTTCCAACAGGTCTTCCACAATAGAAACTCCTTTATCTTTATTATACCAATTTTGAAGTATTTCTTTAAAGGCAGCGTCAATTTTTCCGTGTTCTATTTTATAGTCTGAAACTAATTTTGTTGCCGCTTTTGAACGTGGACCAAAGGTGTTTATAACATTGTAATTTGTATCGAGCATAATTACCATAGGTATTGATTGCGAACCATTAGTTAAAAATTGGTTCATCAACTCTAAGTTTTCATCGCGCAGTACAATTTTTAAATCAATATTTTCTGAAAGCTGCGCAATTTTATTTAAAAACGGAAGCGTTTGCGCAGCATCGCCACACCAAGGTTCACTGATTACCAACCAAGTTTGTTTTTCTGAAACATTTTTAAAAACTACCATGCTTTCTTCCGAAATTTTAGCGGTTTTGTCCAAACGCTTTGTGCGACTGAAATTCAGTTTTGTGTAATCGATTTTCTCTTGTGTTTGTTCGCCAGTAGTTCTGCCTTCTTCTACCAAATGTTTAAAAAGCAGGTTATATTGCGTATAGTCCATTGCTTTTTGAACGGATTTCTCTAATAATAATTTCATAGTATATTTATTCAATTGTGCAAAAATAACGGTTTTAAAGGGTATTGTAAATGATAAATATCACCCTGCGAAAGCGGTGTAATTTAAGCGTATGGTAGTTAAATTGAAATTGATAAATGTTTTGTTTATAACAACTTTTAAAAATCTTTCTTTTTAGCAATTCTCCAAATAAAGAAAGTTGGAATAATTACCCAACAAACTAGCATCACAAATGAGAGGACTAAACCAAAATTGGTCCCAAAAAACTTTTGAAATACTGCTCCAGTATATCCTAAAAGTGCCGAAATATCGAGCTTTAAAAGTATCAATACCCGCGATAAATCTACTGGGTTTAACATGGTTGCACCCAATGAAAATTTATCTAAAGGATAATCTTCAAAATACAATAACGACATTAAAAATAAGCCGTCGTAAATTACTGCCATAAACAACCAAAGCAAAATAGCATATCCAAAACCTTTTATTTTATTTTCGTTGGACAGTGCAATAACAAATGCCAATGCCGTGAAAATAAAGGTTAAAAAAGCGCCCGTAATTAATAAAAGTGAAAAATCCCAAATAGCACTACTGTTAAATATTCCATAGAATACAAAAGGAAAACCTAAGCCAATTACTAAACTCATAGATAAAGACGTAGCTACGCCTAAATATTGCCCTAAAAATATAGAACTGCGTTTAACGGGTTGTGCCAGCAATAACTCGGTAAATTCGCGAGAGTTATAATAGTACATCACCCCAAAGATGGTGCCTATTAAAGGTACAAGAATTATTATTACATTCATAAGCGTAATTACTGCTTTTGAAAGGTCGTTGTTTAAAAATAGTAACACTACCCCGAGTAATAAATAAAACAGAAAATATACGTAACTCCAACGGCTACGCATTAAATCGTAAAAACTGTATTTTAAAATTTTAAGCATAACTAGCAGATAAAATTGACGCTATAGCGTGTTCAAAATCGGGTTGACTGGTCTTCAATTTAAGTTCGGTAATACTACCTTTAAAGTAAATTTTTCCTTCTAAGAGGAATACAATTTCATCGGCTATTTCTTCCACAAAACTCAAAATATGCGAAGTAACCAAAATAGTTTTCCCTTTTTTCTTTTCGGCAAAAATTAAATTCTTTAAACGCAAATGCGAAATTGGGTCGAGACCACTTGTAGGTTCATCTAGTATAATTAAAGGCCCGTCAAACATAAAAGTAAGTACAAGATTTACTTTTTGTTTTGTTCCTCCAGAAAGGTTAACCAATTTTTTATTTAAAAAAGGTTGAAGTTTAAATAGCTCAATTAATTCGCGATCATTTGTAGCTTTTGAATTTCTTAAATCTTTAATCATTTCAATAAGCTCCTTCACTTTAAGATTACCTGGAAAATTCGCAATTTGTGGTAAATAGTCTATATTTTCACGATACTTAAAACTGTTTTTTAAAGACTTGCCATTGATAGAAATTTCACCTGAATCTGGCAAGACCATTCCTAAAATAGATTTTATAAGTGTTGTTTTTCCCGAGCCATTTGGGCCGAGTATTGCAAATATTCCTCCTTGATTAATTGACAAATCGATGCCTTTTAAAACCTCGTTTTTCCCAAATTTTTTATGAATATCTTTAATTTCTATCATGGCTTATAATTTTCATTTTTGGATTTTTATCCATCAAATCATCTGGAGTAAATACTGGCGATACTTTTTCAGAAAAATCTATTATATCTATAAATAAACTTCGCAGTAAAATTATAGTTTCAGGAGTGCGGTTTACAATGTAAGAAAACAGTTTAACGGGCCGGTAAGGCACATCGCCAATACCGTTTTTATCTAAATCGTACCCCGTATAATTACTCCAAAAGTTATTGTTAAATCTATTGTCGTTTATGCGCCCATTGTATGAAATATCAAAAGAGTTATATAGAAAATTATTTTCTACAATTTTATTGTCGTAACACGCACCTTTTACTTTTAAAGCATAACCATTACTCGTAAAATCGTTGTGAGAATAAAGCAATCTGTTACTACCCTCAACAGTTATTCCCACCGTATTTTCTAAAAAAACGTTATTCACTAAATTGGCATCGTTAACTTCTTTTAATAAGATACCATAGGCTGCGGTGCCCCAATTTTTTTGAATAATATTGTTTTCAACTTCCATAAATTTTGAAAACATAAGTGCAATTCCGGCGCCGTTGGTTTCAAAAATATTGTTAATTACATAATTGTTGTTACTAAACATAAAATGGAGTCCGTAACGTACATTATTCTTACTTAAATTGTCTATAATTTTAATGTTATGCGAAAATTCGAGATAGATACCGTCTCGTACTTTTTGCACGTCATTACCGCGTACTTCCACGTTTTTACAGTACCATAGATGTATTGCATTGCCCGAATTAAATTCGGTAACCGCTTCGCCTCTCACTTTGTTGTTAAGCACTTTTCCGTTATTGGACTTTTGAAGATAAATTCCGAAGAAAAGCTTCTCCAATTCTAAATTTTGAATAATAAAGTTTTCGCTATTTACAACTCGTACCGAAGCATAATCGGTAGTATAACTCACACCAACGTTTATAATTTTAAATCCGTCTAAAGTAACATTGTTAGCGCCAATTGTAATTATTTCGCCTTTTTTTTCGCCATCGATTACCGGGAGGTCTTTTCCTAAAAGTGTAATGCCTTTATTAATTTTAATATTAGCCTCTTTATAAATTCCTTTATGTACAATTACGGTATCGCCAACTTGGGCTTTTGCAATACCTTCACTTATTGTTTGCACAACACACGTAGCGCATACGGTAATTGTATTTGCCCAAGAATTTGTTGTGCAAATTAGTAGTATAATAATGACAGATATAACGTTTGTATTTCTCAAGATTGATTAAATATTTATCAATATGAATTGTTCATTTATAATAACGATTAAAAAGATGAAGATACAGAAGGTAACAAAGTTTGAAATTTTATAGTTTTTAATAATCAATCGCTGTTTGATTTTAATAAAAGCGACATCCGTTTAAAAACTGATTGTTATGGAAGCTTTAAATGCTGCTGTAATTTTTCCCAGTTATAAATTGTACCTGTAAATTTTTCTTGGGCATTTTTGCTCACTTCTGCATTTTTAAAAGCAGATAAATTGGCCCCCATAGGGCTTTGTAGGTTTTCACTTACCAGATATGAGGCTTCCGAGGCGTTTACCAATTCACCCGGATTATTAAAATTGGCTACCATTTTATAAGCCATATCGGTACTTTTAAATTCATCTTGTAATGAATGAACCATACATTCAATTGCATCATACTTATAAGCTCTGCCTTTTGATGTTACAAGTTGAGCAGCGTGTTGTTTATCTACAATTGTCATATTGCAATAATGACAAGAATCTATGCCATAATTAATGGGTTGCGGACTCACATTACAAGCGGCAAACAGTATTGAAACAAATAATAATTGTAAGATTTTCATAGCTGTAATCTCTTAAAATTGAGATGTAATTTTTAGATATTCTTGTATTCTTTTCTTCCTAAAAAGAAGGCAATAAGTGTTAAAAACATACCTACCATTAACATATATCCTCCTGCTCCAGGCCACGAATCTACATCAAAATTTAGCATTTTTTGGTATCCTAAAAGAGGTGGTTTATACGTCATTGGCGTGCCATCGGGATTTAGTAATTTCATAATCGCTTTGGGATCTAGATCGGTACCGTACTCAATTAACCATAAATTAAAGTCGTACATACCCAATAATCCAAGAACGGCCATAAGTATAAACCATCCTAAAAACCACTTGTAACTTAGTTTTCCTAAAAATCCTAAAACTCCAATTAAAATTCCGAGTAACGACATAGCTGCTATTACTTTCGGAAAAACGCTAAACTCCCACATATCTTCGGCTTTAGGAATGGTTTTCATTCCTATATAGTGATTTAGACCGTCAATATTTTGAATATCAAATTCTTCAACCCCTTGAATGCCCTCAATATAGATATCCATTCCCAATGGATCTGGATATTGCGGTGCTCCAAGCATAATATTCCACAACGGAAATTTAAAAAGTCCCAGTAGCAACAAAGAGCCAATAATCATTATTATTCCTGCTTTTTTCATAGTTGAAAAGGTTTAAAATTGCTTGTATACAATTTAAGTAATCGTGAGGTTGATAATTTAAGTGCAATAAAAAGAAGCACCTTGCTAGTTTAAAAGACGGGGGAAATCAACAACCCCCGTCTTATTTTGAAAATACTATTAATCACTAATCAGTATTCTCATAACTAAAAACTATTTTTATTAATCTTCGCCTAAAATCCAAGACAGTTCAATGTCTGAATCTGCTGGGCTTACACGAATGTAACCTTGCATTTCTTGGTGTAGCGCAGAACAGAAGTCGGTACAGTAAAACGGCCATACGCCAACTTGTTTTGGTTCCCAAACCAATGTTTCGGTTGCTCCAGGCATCACTAATAATTCGGCATTGTTAGCTCCAATCACTGCAAACCCGTGTGGTACATCAAAGTCTTGCTCGTGGTTTGTAATATGGAAGTACACCTTATCTCCTACTTTTACACCTTCAATATTATCTGGATTAAAGTGGCTACGAATCATATTCATATAAATATGAACTTCGTTTCCATCGCGCTCTACTCTTACATCGGCATCTTTTAACACTGCATATTCGTGAGTGTTGTCTGCCAGTTTGTAAATCTTCTTTGAATTTGGCGCAACCAAATCGGCAGGAATCGCTGCAGCATAATGAGGCTCACCAATGGTTGGGAAGTCTAACAACAGTTCCATTTTTTCACCAGAAATATCAAATAACTGTGCAGATTGTGTAAGCTCGGGTCCTGTTGGCAGGTATCTATCTTTTGTAATCTTGTTAAGCGCTACAAAGTATTTTCCAAATGGTTTACGAGAGTTTCCTCCTGGAATCATACCGTGACCTACAGAATAAAATACGGGTTGACGATCTAATACTTCCCAAGTTCCAACTTTCCATTTAACAACTTCAGAAGATATAAAGAAGGTAGTGTACGCATTTCCTTTGCCGTCAAATTCGGTATGCAATGGGCCTAAACCTGGTTGTTTTACAACCCCTGCAAGTATATCATCAAATTTTAAAATTGGAATCCCGTATGCCTCACCATCAAATTTTTCATTTTCAATAGCGTCTATCATTTTTGAAAAACTATGAACAGTTAAATCTGCTGATAGTTTTCCGTTACCAATAATATATTCACCTGTAGGATCTACATCACAACCGTGAGGAGATTTAGGTGTTGGTAAAAAATATACCGCTCCTGGTACATCCATTGGGTTAACGGTAAGCACTTCTTTAATCATAGTTGAAGTTGCTGTATGAGAGTTTTCATCTAATACATTATGTGCATAATTTGCAGGCACTTTTGTACCGCCCCCATTATTTACATATTCTTCAATTTTTTTCCAGTTTACTGCAGCGATAAAGTCTTTATCATTTTGTGAAGCGTTTACTTCTAAAAGTGAGTGTGCTTCTTCGGTATTATACGTTGTAAAGAAAAACCAACCGTGACTTTTATCGCGCCCTGGATGTGAGAGGTCATAATTAAATCCTGGCATCATAAGTTGAAATTTAATCCCCATTCTACCAGTTTCCTGGTCTACTTTAATGAATGTAAGGGCTCCTTTAAAGTTTCCTTTGTACTCATTAATAGACATATCTTTCTGCGGAACAGGTACAGAGAAACGTGTACCGGCCACAACATATTCGGTATTTTCAGTTATAAAGGAAGAACTGTGGTTACCCGCTGTATTTGGAATTTCAATTATTTCTTCAGTTTTAAAACTCTCTAAACCTATACGAGCGATTCTTGGAGTATTATTACCATTTATAAATATCCATCTCCCGTCCAACTCTCCATTGGTTTGTGAAATATCTGGATGATGGGCATCATCCCAAGGCACAAATCCATACGATGTATTAAGCATTGGTTTTGTTTCTTCGGAGTATCCCCAACCGTTTTCTGGGTTTTGTGAGAACACTGGAAGCACTTTTAATAGACGCCCAGAAGGCAGACCATAGACCCCAAGCTGACCACTAAATCCACCAGACATAAAGCCGTAAAATTCATCGTGCTCTCCAGGGGCTACGTAAACACGTTCGGCGGCGTTTGTAGCTAAACCACCTTGGCCTCCTGTATTTGTTTTTTTAGTTTCGCCATCATTACAGCTTACCAAACCGGCAACCATAGCGAGTGCTGCTAAGATATTTATTGATTTTTTCATCATTCTATTATTTAAAATTTTATAATTAATTAGTTGGTAATATTACTTTATCTACTATGTGAACAATTCCATTTCCTGCAGGCACACTCGCAATAATTTTTGCGCCACCAACAATTACATCGTCGCCGTTTACTTCTACTTTCGCATCGTTGCCATCTGCTTGTCCTACTTTTTTAAATTTCTTTAAAAAATCTTTTGAATAATTTCCAGGCGTTACGTGATGCTTAAGAATTGATGCTAGTTTTTCTTTATTTTCAGGTTTTAAAAGATCTTCAACAGTTCCTGCGGGTAAGGCATCAAAAGCCTCATTTGTTGGTGCAAAAACCATTAACGGTCCTGCGTTTACAAGTGCATTCTCTAACTCTGCAGCTTGTACAGCTGCTACCAATGTTGTATGATCTGGCGACCCCATTGCTATTTGAAGAACATTGGGAGTAGATTCATCATCATCTATAAAGGCTTGTCCTTGCTTTTGTTTTTGAACAACACTTTTATTGGAACTTTCTGCCGCAGCTCCAGAATCGTTAGTAGTTTCATTTTTACAGCTAGTAAAAAATATTATTGCAGATGAAACAAATAGAAGTTTAAGAATTGTCTTCATAGGGTTTGGTTTTAATCCCTTGCAAGAATGATTATTCTTGCAAGAGAATGGTTGGTTGTTTATATATTAAAGAGTTCTAAAATACTCTAACACCTGTCTGGCCTCCTCTTCGGTAAGATGCTGGTTTGCCATTGGCGAACCATTAAACTCAACCAAAAGCGCCTTAGCAAGCGGGTCTTTTTGAGTCATCTCTTCAGGATTTAAAATCATATTCATAATCCATTCTGGCGTACGTCTCTCTAAAATCCCTTTAGGTGCTGGGCCAATAAATTTTCTGTCTGGCTTATGGCATGCCATACATTTATTTTTAAATGTTTCTTCGCCCTTAGCCGCCATTAATTCATCTACAGCCGCTGCAAGCTCTATACTTTTTACGGGGCCTATACCCTTGTTAGTTAGATCTACTGTTTGCGATGGTTTTACATCAGAAACTGGAGCTTTTTTAGTAGTTTCAGTAGTCTGTGGTTTTTTGCCAATCTGAATACTGTCTTTCTTTTTTTCTTCTTTTCCACCACAACTAACTAATAATAGTATCGTTAGCGCAGCCATTGACTTTAGCATATTTCTCATAGTTGTTAATATTAATTTATACCACAAAATTACGTGGCGAAGTCTTTTTAAAATATGACTTTAGTCATAAAAAGGGAGTTTTTTATCCTTAATAATTGAATGCGAAAGGATAATTTATAATTGACTGAATGCGCAGCAATTACATAAACCTATTTAATATTTACCTATGATAAAAATCATTTTTAACCCTACCTTTATAAGGTATATTTGTAGAAAGCGACTGCCATGAAAAACATACTATTACCTACAGATTTTTCTGAAAATTCAAAAAACGCCATTAAGTATGCTTTAGATTTTTTTAAAGACGAAACCTGTACTTTTCATATATTAAACACACACAAACCATCGGGTTATATTACTGCCGATGTTTTACACAGCAAACCTGGCTCATCGGTTTACGAAAGTGTTTTAAGAGATAACAAAGAGCAGCTTGCTACAATGGTTACTTTTTGTGAGTCTTACTCAAAGAATGAAAATCACACATTTATCCCGAAGATAGATTTTGACGACATTGTATCTGCCGTTAAACAAATTATTAATAAAGAAAATATCGATTTAATTATAATGGGTACCAAAGGTGCCACAGGCGCTGCCAACATTATCTTTGGAAGTAATACAATTAAAATTATTAGAAATGTTCAATGTGCTTTACTAGTTGTGCCACAAGATTTTAAATTTGAAGGAGTAAACAATGTATTACTCTCACTGCATCAACAAAATGATATTACCAAAAAATCATTTCAACTGTTTTTAAACTTGGTGCAACTACAACAAGCATCTATTAAATTGCTAAACATCTCTGAAAACAATACAGTAGATACTTTACAACAGAGCTATTTAACTTCTATTTTTAAAGAAGTTAAAGTGGCTCAATACACACTTAAAAATATTTCGGTACCGTTGGCAGTAAGCGCATTTACGCAGCTTATCCCCGTAGAGTTACACGCTACCATTGCAAGACACAAAAGCTTTATCGACAGGTTGGTTTATGGCTCAAATACTTCTGAAATTAACCATAATTCGCGAGTGCCTCTTTTAGTGCTTCACGAATAGCTTGCGTTTAATCGAGTATTAAAACATTATTTCGCTTAAGACTGTTTATTAGTGTTTTTACGTAATTTCTAATGGTACTTGTTATGCCCTCCGGATCTACAACATCTATTTGTGCACGCCAAATTAAATCGCGTTTTTTTTCGGGGCATAAACAATAGAGCGAAGTTTCGGTATTATAAACTGAATAATTTTCAGGTTGAGTACTATTGTAAACAGGACTATTTTCTTTGTAATATTCATTAAAAGTTTGAAAAGATTTGGCAATGTTTCGATACGATTGCCCAATATTAACTTTGTTTTCCTGCCCTGTTACTTTTGTAAACAGTACCGCATCAAAACCATCATGCATCAATCGCAATCTTAGACTGTCAAGATTTTCTTCGGTTTGTTCAATCTGGTGTATATTTTCTTTAAAATAATCTACACTTTGTACAGCATCAAGATTTTCATCCTTTAAAGCCGTAGCTAAATTGTATTCAAATTGACGCTGCAAATCTTGATCTACCGATAATCCCACAACCAAAACTTTTGCCGCTTGAAAATTAGGTCGCTCCGGATTAATATACTGGTCTACTAACCGGCTGCTAGAGCAGCTTATTGTTAATGTCGAAAAAATAAGCATCGTAATTAATAACTTCATAAAATTCAAATTTAAGCGCATCCTTTTTGGAAAACTGAATTAGAATCGTGGTTTTTTATTCTGAAAATTTCAGCAATAAGATAAATACTTTCCATAAAAATCTGTTATGATTTTAATCATATGAATTTAAATAAGATTTTCGGTCATTTACCCAAATTCTTTCAATGATTAATAAATTATATGAAAACTACTAATAATTATGAAAAAAGTATCTTTAATTCTTGCATTTCTTTCATTAGCAGTAATTGGCTGCAATAATAAAAACGAGGCTGAAACTGCTAATAAAAACACAGAAGTTGAACTTGAAGTAGACAAAAAAAACAACCAAATTAACAACAATTGGTTATCGGAAATACAATTAAATAATGGCTCAAAGTGGATTGCTAATGCCGAAACTACCGATGGAGTTGTGCAGATGTTGTCAATAGTGAAATCTACAAAAACCACTACCGTTGCAGACTTTCACGATTTGGCAGCGCAATTAAACGATGTAAAAAATTACATTGTAAAAGAATGTACCATGGAAGGTTCATCTCACGATAATCTTCACATATTTTTACACCCACTTATTGAAAAAATAAACGCTCTTGGTGCAATTTCTGCCGTTGATGAAGGCACCAAAATTAAGCGAGCTATTCAAGAAAACCTTACAGCTTATTACAATTATTTTGAATAATGATTTTTAAGTTAAAATAGAAACTTTAAAACCGAAAAAGCAGTATTTAATTAATTACGCGTATCGTGAAGCGCTAAAACCGGAACGGTTGAATGCACTCCTAAACTTTTAACCAGCGGATTGGAAAATACGCTACCAAAAAACCAGTGTTTTCTATTTACAAAGGCAATTAAGTCGCTATTTTCTTTATCGACAAAAGCGAGTACTGCCTCTTTTACACTGCTTTTTTCTACCCAATGAAAGCTGTAATGGAGGTCTTTAAAATAGCTTTCTAACAGTTTTCTATTCTCTTGCTGTTTTGAATTTAAATTAGCTTCTTTCCCGATATGTAAAATTTTTATCGCTGCCTTATCTTGTGCAGCCAGGGTTGTGAATGTATTAATTTCTAATTCGTTAAAATGACTTTTAAAGTTTGTTGGAAAAACAATTTCGTTTAGTTTTTTATACGAAAAATTTGCCGGCACTGCGAGGGTTGGACAGCCTTTTACATTTTCCATAACATTTACGGCATTTCGGCCGTAAGCTATCTTCACATCATTAGTAACACCGCGGGTTCCCATAATAATTAGCGCGATATTATCTTGCGTCACTTTTTCGTTTAATAAATCTATAAGCGTACCGTATTTATCTTCAAAAAATATCGTGTGGTTAGAGTTTGCGGGCAATTGATTCACTCTATCTTTTAACCGAAGCATACTTAATCCCGATGCTTTTGCAGCCTCGTCGTACTCGTGAGGCTCTGGTTCTGGAAATAACAAATTCCCTTTGGCTGAGCGAGGTAAGAAATACGAATGAAAAATGTGAAAATTACATTCTTTCTCTTTAAAAAGCTCAAAAGCATATGTAATTGCATTAAAAGCATTTTTAGAAAAATCTGTAGGTATTAAAATATTTTTACGCATAACCAAAAAGGATTGTTTAGGATATTATAATTTACAATTAATTTCTTAAATCGTGCATAGCTAATAGCGGTACGTTGGCGTGTTTCCCCAGCTCTTTTACCATGGGGTTTGAAAATATGCTTCCAAAAAAATTGTGCTTTTTATTTACAATAGCTATCATTTCGCTTTCTCTACTTTGTACAAAACAGCTAATCCCATCTTTTAAATCTACATCGTAAAGTCTGTGATGTGTAAAGTTAGCAGGATCTAAAATTTTCTCTAACAGCTTTTTATTTTCAATCTGGTCTTTGTTTAATTCTTTGGTACGTTGCACGTGTAAAATTCGAATAGGTGAATTTACCAAGCGTGAAATTTCAACCAAAGTTTTTAGTTCTCGCTCTTTATAATGTGTTCTAAAACTGGTAGGAAATACAATTTCATTGGGTTCTTTAAACATTACCGAAGCAGGAATAGCAAGGACCGGGCAATTTCTAATCTTTTCCATAGCATTTACAGCATTACTACCCAAAATAATCGTTCTGTTATCGGTTTCACCTTGGGTGCCCATAATAATTAGTTCAATATCGTGTTTTTCAACGGTTGCTTTTAAAACGTTAAAAAATGAACCAAATTCACTTAAATATGTAAAGCTGTGATTAGTATTTTCTTCGTAAATACTCAATTGCAATTTTAATTGTTCAATCTTTTTCTCAGACTTTTCTTTTACTTCAAGTCTGTCTTTCTCAGAAGGTTCTGGCGTTAACAAATTATCTTTTGCATAGCCTGGCAGGTAATAAGTGTTGAGGATGAAAAACTCGCAATTCTCCCTTTTATAGAGTTCCATCGCATATTTTGTGGCGTTAAATGCATTTTTTGAAAAGTCTGTTGGGATTAAAATTCGTTTTTTCATCATACTATTAGTTTTATTTAAAAATTAAACTTCAATTTACTAATTACTAAGCGGAATAATTAAGGTTGGCGAATTTGTTTGCTTTCCTACCCTAGTTACAACTGGCTCGCGAAACAATTGTTTTAAAAAGGCGTGCTTGTGATAAACTAAGGCAACCAAATCTATTTCTGCCGAAGTGCTAAATTCGTGTAACGTATTAGATATACTACCCCTTTTTGAGAGAAAATGAAAGACCGTATTGTATTCCGAAAGGTCGTTTTTATATCGCTCTAAGTTTTGTTGTTGCAACGCGTTTAAATTATTTTCATCCCCTACGTGTACAATATGTAATGTTGAATTATACTGCCTTACAAGCCCAACTATTGGTTTTAATTTTGAAATTTGATAAAAATCTTGGTAATCTGTTGCATAGGCTAAATTTAAAGGAATAGCAAAATTTACTTCGTGCGGAACAATTAACAACGGGCACCCTACTAACGATTTTGAAATAGTTATAGTTGTACTTCCCATTAAAACATTTTCGGCCTCCGTTCGACCTTTGCTTCCCATTACAACCAAATCAATCCCATCACTAGAAACCATTTTATTTATAGTAGTAGTGAGTGTTGCTGGGGTGGTAATAACCTCAAATTTATGTGCTTTTTGCGTAATGTTATCAGTAATTTTTTCTACCAACCTCTTTCCGTCTAAATTTGTTTGTTCGTACAATTTATCAATCATTGTATCAGATCGGCCACGGTCTACCCTACTGGTAAGCAAACTAATTTCATTACTAAAAGAATGTAAAATAGTTACGTGTAACGCTTCATCCTTAAAAAGTTTTGATACGTACAATAAAGCAGCATACGCATTACTGGAGAAATCTGTGGGAACAAGAATTTTTTTCATCGAATAGGTGAATTATATTATTTATCGTGGCAAGTTTTGAAGTACTAAAAATGGAATATTAATATTTAAACCAATCTTTTCAATGGTAGACTGGTATAATATATTTTCTAAATACGAATGCCGTGTATTTAACATAACCAGCATATCAATATCATTTTCTACTATAAATGTATTAATACTTTTAGTAACATCTGTATCCTTTTGGAGATTAAAATCTACTTGATTATCTGCAAACGAAGCTTCTAAAAACTTTTTATTGTCTTGTTGGCGCAATGACAAATTTGAAAATTTAGATATGTATAAAAAGTTTACTTTGCTTGCAAAACACCTTGCAATGTTGCTAACCAATTTTAGTTCTCGCCTTTTATACGGTAATAAAAAATCTGTGGACAACAAAATATTGTTAGGGTGTACATCAACAAACGACTCGGGAATTGCCAATACTGGGCATTTTACGTATTTTATAACTTGAAGCGTATTACTCCCAAAGGTTATTTTTTTGTCGCTTGTTTCTCCTTTGGTACCCATGACCACCACGTCCATATTTTCTTTTTCTACCCAGTCATTTACGGCATCTACCAGTAAACCAAATTCGGCTATCGTAGTAATTTTATGTTTTGGGTTGGGTGAAATATCTTCTAATTTATTTTGAAAATTGGCCAAAGATTCTTTCGCTTTTGCCAAAGCTTTGTCTTTAAGGTCGTCAAAAAACGCATCGGCCAAGCGCGATTTAGCCTCGTAAACCTCATCGGCAAAGGCGTGAAGCAAATAAATTTCGGCAGGATTGTGTTTAAACAATTCGGCCGCATATTTAATTGCATTTAGCGAATTTGATGAAAAATCTGTAGGAATTAATATTTTGCGCATAGAACAAGGATTAAATTGATTTACGTAAAATTAACCAATAACAATTGTTTAAAATATGACTAAAATCACTTAAAACACTGAGTTTTAGGTATTTTTTAATATATAAAAAATACAGCTTTTTGTAACTTATAAGAAAAATGTTATGAAAACTTCGCCCATTATTTATTTGCTAATCACCACGATTGCACTAGTAACCGTTGCAATATTTGCCGCGTTGGGTATTGCCTTTCACTGGATATTTGTAATTACTATTATTGGTGAAATGTTACTACTTTATTCAGTATTTAAAATTTTAAAAGACAATTATAAAACCGATAAGACTTTTAAACATTTCTACGAAGATTTCCCCATTAATAACGAAGAAAACTAAATGTGATAAAGTAGTTAAACTCGAAACTTATTCGTGTAATATTAAAAATGGCACTTTGTATGTTTTAGTGACATCGATACTTGAAGGATTAAAAAGAAGGCGTTGCGTTAGGTTTAAATTTTTGGCAACTATGGCAATCATTCCAATTTCCCAAGTATTTACAAATTCTTGTACGCCAGTTTCAATACTTTTATTTTCTAAAAAGTGAAAACTGTGTTTTGTGTCTCTAAAAAAGTAATGTAAATACCCTTTGTTATCTGTTTGCGATGCTGTAAGTATTGCATTTGTAGTGCGTATATGAAGTACTCTTAGCGCAGCATTTTGTAATCGTAGTGCTAATGATAATCCCGCTATGATTCGATTGCGATAAATACAGTTATAATCGGTTAAAAAAGTTACATTTTTAACTGGTTTATACTGTACGCCCTGCGGAATTACAAATATTGGACACTTCACCTTGGTAATTACTTCCCACGTTTTGCTCCCTATGCCCTGCCTTCCACTTTTGGGAGCTCCTTTAGTCCCAATTAAAATATAATCTATTTCCTTTGGTTCTATTTGCTTGCGAATGACTTCAATTAAGCTCCCCTCTTCTTGCACCGCAAAAAAATGATGATTTGCGTTTTTAGCGAGTAACTTAAATCGCTCTACTTCTTCTAATAAACCAATTTCTTTTTCGTGAACGGTGCTACTAGCAGTTGTAGCAGTAACCGTGTCATCTAATTCGTGGGCAGGCTGTAACGATTTTTGTGCTGAAGCATTTAAAATATAAAAATTTACAGTTTCATTAGCAAAATATTCCAAAGCATACCTAATGGCATTCTGCGAATTTTCATAAAAATCTGTAGGGATTAGAATATTCATTTTCACATCAAAGTTTGCTGAGCAAAGATAGTTCGTGCCTTTAGTGTAAAAAATGATATAAATCAGTATAACATTGTCCCAATTAAATATGTTGTGGGCTATTTTAGAATTAGCTTAGCGCTATTCCATTTCGCGTAAACGTTGTAAATCAATAATTCGAATATCTCTTCCTTCAATTTCAACCAAACCTTTTCTTTTAAATTCTGAAAGGGTTCTAATTAAGCTTTCTGTGGCAATTCCTGCAGTAGCAGCAAGGTCATTTCGTGAAATTTTAAGAGGTGCATCGGGTCTTGTATTCATTACCTCTACAAATTGCAAAATAGTATTTGCAGTCTTTTTTCGCACCGAACTATAAGCCATATTTATAAGTTGCAACTTTAAATCTGATAGATTATCGCTAAGAACGTTCATCAATTCTAAAGTAGCTTCACGACTATTTGTTAAAATATCTTTTACTTGACTTTTTGAAATACTCGCAACTTCGGTAGCTTCAACCGCTGTCGCCGTTTCGGTATACGGACTATTATCATCAAAAGAACTAAACCCTAAAAACTCGTCTGGTTTGTATAAACCTGTAATGAGTTCTTTAGCGTTATCGTCCATTCTATGCGTTTTCACAACCCCTCTCAAAATTAGGTATAAATTATTAGAGTGATCGCCCGTGCGGTAAATAGACTCTCCTTTTTTATAGGTTGAAATTTCACCTTCATCACAAAAAAAGTTTTTAACCTGATTTAAATTTTGAAGGCTTTCATTATCGTTAGCATTGAAATTAGCCTCATTATTTTCGCGCATCGCCAAAATTTTTGCCTTGGCTAACCGGCTTTCTATTGCGCTTATTAAATCTTGCTCGTCAAAAGGCTTTGTAAGGTAATCATCGGCTCCTAAATTCATACCTTTTCTAATTTCTTTATGCTCGGTTTTTGCCGAAAGAAATATAAACGGAATATGTTTAGTTGCCTCGTTATTTGCCACGTGTTGTAGCACCCCGTAGCCGTCTATTTCGGGCATCATGATATCGCAAACAATAATATCGGGCAATTCAGTTTTTACTTTTTCAATCCCCAGTTTTCCATTGGCTGCCGTACAAACTTCATAGTCTGATAGCTCTAAGAGTTCTGCAGTATTTTCTCTTAAGGCTATATCGTCTTCGATAAGTAAAATCTTTTTCATTTTATTGGGAGTTATTTATAGGAAATGTTATAGTAAACTTGCTGCCTTTTCCTTCCTCGCTTTCAAAACTAATGCTACCATTTAGGTTTTCTAAATGACTTTTTACAATGTTTAAACCAATACCGGTTCCTTGATTTAACAAGGCGTTTTCGGCGCGAAAGTATCTATTAAAAATATATTTCTGTTCGTCTTTAGGTATGCCCATTCCCTCATCAATTACATCAATACTAAGTTGATTGTCATGAGGCCTAACCACTACACTAATTTGAGTAAATTCTGGCGAATATTTAATCGAATTATTTATCAAATTAGTGAGCGCCAATTCTAAAATTATTTCGTCAAAATTTACAATTATATCTTCAATATTACTAGGGTAAATAATACGTTGCCCATCTTTTAACAACATATTCGAATTGTAAATTACCTCATTAATTACCTTGCTCAACGGGAAGGACTCAAACTTATAAGTAGCCTTGCCAGACTCTAAGCGCTCAATCGATAAAAAGTCGTTTAAAATATTGTTTAAATATTTAACCTTGCTCTGTATTGTTTTTAAGTGTTTATCGCGCTTATCTTGCTGTTCGGTTTTGGTATATTTTCCCGCCAGAGTGGCCGAAGTTAACACCCCGCTTAATGGCGTTTTAAATTCGTGAGAAACTAACGATAAAAACTTTGTTTTAAGCTCGTTTAGTTCGCGTTCTTTCCGAAGCGATTCTTTAATTCTATGTTCGGCTTGCTTGCGTCTGGTTACTTCTTCTTCGAGCTCTAAAATCGTTTGTTTTAACTCTTTTGTACGCAGCTCGATTCTATTTTCTAATTGCGCATTGAGCTCCACAATTTGTAATTCTTGGTTTTTTCTAACTGTAATATCGGTAACCAATGCCATTACATATTTTGCTCCCGAAACTTTAAAGGGGTTTAAACCAGCCTCAACAGGAAATGTAGTTCCATCCTTTCGCAACCCATACAAATCGCGACCGTGGCCCATCTGCCGCGAATCGCTTTTTTGCATAAAATTATCTACTTGATGATGGTGGTTATGATGGTATTTTCGGGGTATTAGGGTACTTAAATCTTTCCCTAACAATTCGCCGTGCTTATAACCAAACATATTATCGGCAGCCTCGTTAGAGGTTACAATTTCTTGTTTTGAATTTACAATTACAATTCCTTCTGAAATCGATTCAGACAAAATTTTAAAAATATTACCCTTTTTTTCGTCAAATACCTCCATAGGCCAAAAGTATAGAATTTAAACTATTTTATTGAACTGATTTTTATCATAAAATATCAAATGAAAACATTTTAGTTTTACCTCCTTAAAACTTTTTTGTTATGGAAAATACTAACAAACCACAGCTGCTTTTTTATCAAAAAATGGGCGAATTATTTTACGCCATTGCCGCTGCAGATAAAGTGGTGCATAAAGAAGAATATAAAACACTTAAAAAACTTGTTTTAGAAAAATGGAAAAACCTTGACGATTACGAAGACCCTTTCCACACCGATGCTGCCTACCAAATTGAAGTTGTTTTTGATTGGTTTGATTATGAACAATTAGATGCAAATGACTGCTTCGAAGATTTTGTAGACTATAAAAAAGAAAACAATAAATACTTTACAGAAGAGCGCAAAAAACTAATTTGGCAAACTGCCAATGCTATTGCAAGCTCATTTGCAGGAAAAAATAAAAGCGAATTAATAATGCTCGCTAAGTTAAAAAAGGTTTTAAGCGAATAATTTCTTTTAAACTTTTATAGGCTACTAAAGTTTCGTTAATTTTAAAAAAACCAAAGTTTACTGTTACAATGAAAAAATATTTCGCAACGCTACTCATACTTTTTGCGGTACTTGGCTGTAAAAACGAAACAAAAGAAAAGCTTCCAATAAAAGACGATGCAGTCTCCACAGAAAGTATTCAAGATTCCACAATTTTACCAAAACAAGATATTGAATTAAGACAGCAAACACTGCAAATTAAACGCAGTCAACTTTTAGAAAAAGAAGACGAAAAAACCGAAATGGAAAGCCTTCTTATTTCAAAATCAATTTTAAAAGAAACAGATTCGTATACGCTCAATTTTAAATACCCCTACCTCAACGAAAAGATTAAACCAGAGTTTGAAAACTTTAACGAATTTATCAGTAAACAATACTTGGATGTAAAGCGTATTGAAAAACAAATTTTAGAAGAAAAAAGACTTTGCGATTCGTTAGGAATCCCAAAACAAAATGAACTACGAACCGTAGATTACAAAATCTTTAATTTAAATGATAGGCTTATAAGCGTTCTTTTTTACAAAGAAAATCATTACACCGGCGCAGCACACCCAGCGTACACTTTTGAGAGTTTAAATTTTAATCTTGAAAGTGGTGCATTTATGAAATACGAAGACTTCTTTAACAATGGCACCGAAGAAGAATTGCGAAAAATTTTAAACACACAACTTACCGAAAAAATTAATTCGGGCGATATTTATTACGACTGTTGGGAAATTTCTTCAGACGACTTTTTTAGTGCAAAAAACAACTTTTTAATAAACGACACCATAATAGAGTTTTATTTTGACGATTGCGTTATTTGCCCATCGTACACAGGGACCTACTCTATTGAAATACCGTTAAAATTATTACAGCCCGTTTTACGAAAAACTCCTAAAAACCCATTGCTTTTATAGTTGCAAATTATTGCGATATATGTTATTTTACTGTAAAAAATTAGTTTTATGAAAAGTAACTTTAAAGATATAATTAATTCTGAAACACCCGTTTTAGTAGATTTTTTTGCCGATTGGTGTGGCCCGTGTAAAATGTTGAGTCCTATTTTAAAGCAAGTAAAAGACGCAATGGGCGATCAAGTAAAAATTGTAAAAATAGACGTAGATAAAAACCAGCCTTTGGCCACGGTTTATCAAGTGCGTGGTGTTCCTACTATGATTTTATTTAAAAACGGAAAACAGCTTTGGCGCCAAAGCGGCGTATTGCAGAAAGACGAAATTATTTCAGTAATTAATCAACACGCAACTCAATGAATTTAAGCGCCTATATAGACCATACATTACTCAAACCAACCGCTACGCCCGAAGACATAATAGAACGTTGTAAAGAAGCGAAAAATTACAACTTTTACGCAGTATGTGTAAATAGTTGTTATACTATTTTGGCAGCCGATGAGTTGCGAAAAAGCGATGTGAAAATAGCGACCGTTGTAGGTTTTCCACTGGGAGCTGCAAATACCGAAACAAAAATTTGCGAAGCCCGACAAGCCATTGCAGACGGTTCGCACGAAATAGATTTGGTGTTAAATATTGGCTTTTTAAAAACAGGATTGTTTGATATTGTTCAATATGAAATTGCTGCAATAAAAGAGGCTATTGACGATAAAATTTTAAAGGTTATTATTGAAACTTGCTACCTCACCGATGCCGAAATAAAAAAAGCATCGCAATTGTGTAAAGCGGCAAAGGCAGACTATATAAAAACTTCTACCGGTTTTGGCCCTGGCGGCGCTACCGAAGAAGCAGTAAAAATAATGCTCAATGAAGCTGGTAGTAGTTTAAAAGTAAAAGCTTCTGGCGGTATAAGAGATACTGCTACCGCACAAAAATATATTGACTTAGGGGTAAGTCGTATTGGAACATCTTCGGGTGTAAATATTGTCAACGCCTCAAATAACGAACAAGATGAGCACACATATTGATGCCAAAGTTGGCGAAATAGCCGACTCGGTTTTACTTCCTGGCGACCCACTACGTGCCAAATGGATTGCCGAAACTTATCTCGAAAACCCTGTTTGTTATAATGAAGTGCGAGGTATGTTAGGGTATACAGGAACATTTCAAGGAAAGAAAATTTCGGTTCAAGGAACGGGCATGGGCATTCCTTCGGCATTAATTTATTGTCACGAATTAATTAACGATTACGGGGTAAAAAATTTAATACGTGTGGGTTCGGCAGGTTCGTATCAAAAAGATGTAAAATTGCGCGATATTGTTATTGCCATGGCGGCATCTACTAATTCGGGTATCAATAACAACCGTTTTAACGGTAGCAATTTTGCGCCTACCGCAAATTTCGATTTGTTTATAAAAGCTGCAACCTATGCAAAAAAAAACAATATTGAAATAAAGGCCGGGAATATACTTTCAAGCGACCAATTTTATGAAGACGACTTCAATAATTATAAAAAATGGGCAGATTTCGGCGTGCTGTGCGTAGAAATGGAAGCCGCAGGTTTATACACACTTGCAGCAAAATTTAAGGTCAATGCGTTGGCAATTTTAACCATATCAGACTCATTAGTAACCGGAGAGTCTACAACTTCGGAAGAACGCGAAAGCAGTTTTTCAAAAATGATTGAAATAGCACTTAATAGCTTACTTTAATAAAAAAAGCAGGATTTGATAAACAAGATCCTGCTTTTGGGCGTTAATTGATGTCGATAGCAATTAACTATACTTTAAAGGTCATTACCGGCAAATCGGAATGATTTACAACGTCTTCGCCTATGCTTCCCGAAAAGAAATGTGCTAACCCTTGTCTACCCTGTGTAGGCAACGCAATAATATCGGCATTTGTTACCTGACTGTACCCAAAAATACCTGCCTCTACAGAGTATTCGTTGTACTGAGCTACTTTATTTAATTGCTCAAAAGGATTGGGGTCGCCTGCTTTTTCTAAGAAGTCTAAAATGCGTTTTTCTATTTCGCGTGTACTTCTAAAATCGCCTGCAAGGTTTACATAAAGCATTTGCATTTCTATTCCAAAGGCATCAAAAACCTTTTGTGCTCGCTTAAATGGACCAATTGAATTTTCCAAAAAGTCGCACGCAAAGACGCCTAATTCGGGTTTAAAATTTTTGTGGCGGTGCTTAATTACTAAAACAGGAATTTCAGAAGTACGTACTACTTTTTCGGTGTTACTACCCACAAAAACCTCTTTTAAACCAGAGCTTCCGTGAGATCCCATTACTATTAAATCGGCCTTTAATTCTAAGGCAACATCGTTAATTTCACTAAAAATTTTATAGTTATGAACGGTATCGGTAACCTTAATTCCTTTTAAATAATCTTTATCTAAAAATTCAGAAAATCGTTTTTCGGCCAGGCGCATATAAAACATAGCCTCAAAAGCCTCTTTACTTTCGTTGCGGGTTACCACGGCATCGCTAAGTCCCATCATATGGAGGGCTATAATTTCGGCGCCTTGTTTTTTAGCAATTTTAGCTGCAACTTCTAAAGCGTATTCCGAGTGTTTTGAAAAATCAACGGGAACTAATATTTTTTTCATTGGTTTGGTTTTTAATGAGTTGCAAACTTTGCTTTTCGTTTTTTAAGTTGTTTATCAAGATCGGCAATAGTTTCTTTTGCCGCAGCTTCAAAAGTTGTTTCCTTTGAGGTCGCAAAAATTTTAGGACCCGGAAGGCTTAATTCTATTTCGCAAATGTTGCCTTTTCCAAATTCATTATTCTCCAACTTAAAGCTTACATCTGCTTTTATAAGCCATTCGTATTTACTGGCTAACTTTTCAAGTCTTTTTTCAACGTATGTATTTAATGCCTCGCTCGAGGGCATTTTTACGTATCGAGTGTTAATTGTCATATTCGTTTAGATTAGTTATTGTAATCAAATATACTGCTATTGTTACACTCTTAAAATGACCAATATCATATTGGTAAAAATCACTTGTTGTAAAATGTACTTACAAAAACTCCCGCTACAATTTTATGCAACGGGCTTTAATTAAATTTATGGAAAGGGTATGTATTATGAACAACAACTATCGTTATTAGGTTTATCTTTTACACCTAATTTTTTTAATATCTTTTCCATCAAGCACCATTTTGTAAAGGACGATTGTAAAAGATTTGCACCTACAAATCCCGTAAACCACAGCCAATTCATATTAACATAAACAGCTAATATTAAGCTTATTAATATAAACGTTCCGGCAATTGCTCTAATATATCTATTAATCATATCTATAAAATTTAAATTATTTTCTGAAGTTTTTGTTTGAAGTATTCAACACTTCAATTTTTTATCCTTTTTCTATTTTTCGGGTTTATGATTTTTTCTTTCAATCATATAATAAACCAAGGGAACAACAAGAAGCGTAAGGACTGTAGATACAATAGTCCCGCCCATTAACGAAATTGCTAATCCCTGAAAAATTGGATCGAATAATATTACAAAGGCGCCAATTACAACCGTTCCTGCCGTTAACAAAATTGGTGTAGTTCTCACGGCTCCAGCTTCAATAACGGCTTGTTTTAACGGTATTCCTTCGGTAACACGAAGGTTTACAAAATCAATTAGCAACACCGAATTTCGAACCATAATACCAGCTAAGGCAATCATTCCGATAAAACTGGTGGCAGTAAAAAATGCTCCTAAAAGCCAGTGCCCAAGCACAATCCCAATTAAGGATAACGGGATGGCAACCATCATTACAACTGGAGCTTTAAAGTTTTGAAACCACCCTACAATTAAAATGTAAATTATAATTATTACGCCTAAAAAAGCGATCCCCAAATCGCGGAATACTTCAAGGGTTATCTGCCATTCGCCATCCCATTTTACCGTAAAATCGTCTTCGTATTTAGGCTGCTCTAAATAGAGCTCATCGATGCTATATCCTGCAGGCAAATCAATTTTATTTAACTTTTCGGTCATTCCCAGAATGGCGTAAACAGGGCTTTCAAGTTCACCAGCCATATCGGCGAGGACATACACGACCCGCTTTTGATTTTTTCGGTGAATACTTTTTGCTCGTACCTTTTCGCGAATATCTACCAAGTCACCCACCGAAACCATATTTCCTTGTTTTGAAGCAATTTTTAATTGTGAAATATCCTGAATTGTAGATTTTTCTTTTTCGTCTAACGCGAGCACAATACCCACCTGATTTGTAACATTTTCATCGTATAAATTTGAAACTGGCTTATTTGAAAGCGCCATATTCATTGTATAAACAATTTGTTGGGGTGCCACCCCATAGCGCATCGCTTTTTCTTTATCGACTATAAATTCAAACTCTTTTTGGTTGGCTTCAACCATCCAATCTACGTCTACAACATCTTGTGTTTGGTTCAATATATTTTTAACTTCTTTGGCAACTGCAATTTGTTGGTCGTAGTTGGGACCGTAAACCTCGGCCACGATAGTAGATAACACGGGAGGGCCTGGCGGTACTTCAACCACCTTAATATTTGCACCAAATTTTTCTCCAATTTCTTGAATCTTCGGGCGTAGCAATTTTGCTATATCATGACTTTGAAGACTGCGTTGGTCTTTTGGTAGTAAATTTACCTGTATATCGGCCATGTTACTGCCGCCGCGTAAATCGTAATGCCGCACTAAACCATTAAATGTAATAGGTGCCGAAGTACCTACATAATTTTGATAGTTTACCACCAAAGGCTGCGTTGAAAGGTATTGACCAATCTCGCGAGCAACCACTGCCGTGCGCTCTAAGGTGGTACCTTCGGGCATATCTATTACAACTTGCATTTCATTCTTATTGTCAAAAGGCAGCATTTTTACTGCAACCGATTTTGTAAAAAACATTGCAACCGACCCTAAAAGCATAAACACGGTAACACCTAAAAACAACCATCGCTTTTTCTTATTTTCTATAAGCGGGGTTTCAAGCTTGGCGTATATTTTATAAATAAAAGTCTGTTCTAACGGTTTTTCGGTTTTTTCGTGATTCTTTTTACCATTTTTTACTGCCGATTTATCTTTTTCGCGTAGAAATATATATCCCAAATACGGGGTAATTGTAAGTGCTACAAATAGTGATAAAATCATTGCAATTGAAGCGCCAATAGGCATAGGCGACATATACGGCCCCATTAATCCTGAAACAAATGCCATAGGTAAAACCGACGCAATTACAGTAAAAGTTGCTAAAATTGTTGGATTTCCAACTTCATTAATAGCGTAGATTGCAGCTTGTTTAAACGGCAATCGTTTCATTTTAAAATGCCTATGCATATTTTCGGCAATAATAATGGAATCATCCACTACAATTCCCGTAACAAAAACCAACGCAAAAAGAGTAATTCTATTTAAAGTATAATCCAGCAAATAGTAGCTTAAAAGCGTTAATGCGAAAGTAATTGGCACCGAAAGGAAAACTACCAAACCACCACGCCAGCCCATGGCTAACATTACTATTAAAGTAACAGCAAAGATTGCCCCTACCAGGTGCATCAACAATTCCGAAACCTTTTGCGAAGCGGTTTCGCCATAGTTTCGCGTAATTTCAACATGCACATCATCTGGAAGTAAATTGCTGCGTAAATGATCTACTTTATCAATTATAACATCGGCAATTTTCATGGCATCGGCACCTTTTCTTTTTGCCACTGCAATGGTTACTGCCGGATATTCTGAAGGAAATTTTAAGGTGCTATCTCCTGCCCCGCCAAACCCAAACGAAACATAATTTTTTGGGATTTCGGGTCCGTCTAAAATTGTTGCTATTTGCTTTAAATAAACTGGCTGTTGCTGTTGCACTCCAACCACCAAATTTTCAACATCAGCTGCTGTTTTTAAGAAATTTCCGGTTGAAATAATAAACTCCGAATCGTTATTGTTTATGCTTCCAGAGGTGAGTTGTTGGTTGTTTGCCTTTATCATTTTTGAAACGCCCAAAAAGTCTAACCCGCTGGCGGCCAATTTATCTTTATCTAAAACAATCCGCAATTCTCTATTTCGGCCTCCAATTTTATTGGTGGTAGAAACTTCGTTTACCTTTTCAATTTCTTGGGTAAGCTCATCTGCAATTTGCTTTAGTTGAAAGTCGTTGTAATTTTCACTCCACAACGTAATACCCAACATTGGCACATCGTCTATAGCCCTTGGTTTAACAAGCGGCATGGTAACGCCAGGAGGCATTTGGTCCATGTGTTTGTTCATTTCGTTGTATAGTTTTACAAATGAACGTTCAATATCTTCACCCACGTAAAACTGTACACTTACCAATGCCCCATCGTTAAACGAGCTAGAATACACATACTCCACCCCCGGAATATTGGAGGCCAATTTTTCTAAGGGTTTTACTACACGCGATTCAACCTCGGTAGGCGATGCTCCCGGATAGCCAACAAAAATATCGGCCATTGCAACATCAATCTGCGGCTCTTCTTCGCGCGGAATTAAAAATGAACTCCACACGCCTACTACCATAAATACAATCATTAACAGTACAGTAAGCTTGGAGCCTATAAATAACTTGGCAATTTTGCCTGCTAGTCCTTCTTTCATGATTATTGTTTAATAGTTAATTTGGCCCCGTTATATAGCTTACTTTCCGAAGAAATAATATAGCGTTCATCTGCCGCTAAGCCTGAAAGCACTTCAACATGTTCGCCAAAACTACGGCCAACACGCAGCCAACGTAAGATTGCAGTATTACGCTCGCTTACGGTGTAAATTCCTGTTAGTTGCCCCTGTTCAATTAGTGCTTTTTTGGGCACCAAAACGGTTGTGGTTTCGGCAGTTTTTTCAATAGGAAATTGAACCGTAGCATACATCCCTGAAAAAATTTCGGCATCGGTCTTGTCTAAGGTTACTTTTACTAAAAATTGTCCGCCAGTTTTATTAGCCGAAGCGCTTACTTCGGAAACCGTACCGGGAAGTATTTTGTTTAAAGACTTTACAATTACTTGTACCTCGCTCCCCGATTTAATTTTTGCAATTTCGGTTTCTGGAACCGAAGCAGTAACCTCAAAATTACCGGGGCCTTCAACCGAAATTAAGGGTACACCGGGATTTGCCATATCGCCAGCTTCAATAAATTTATTGGTAACCACCCCGTTAAAAGGAGCCCGCAAATTTACATAGGCAAACTGCGATTGCACTTCGTTTTTCATTTGTTTTGCACCTTCTAATCGCGCTTTGGCCATTTTAAAACGCGCACGTTGATCATCTAATTCTTTTTGGCTAGCGCTGTTGTCGTTAAATAAATTTTGAAAGCGTTCAAAATCCTTTTTAGCATTGTTAAAAGCTGCTTGCGCTTCGGTAATATTAGCGGTTGTTTGCGCGCGCTTAGCAGATAAGTCGGCATTATTAATACTCACTAACAATTGTCCTTTTTTAACGTTTTCGCCTACTTTAACGTGTACCTTATTTACAAAGCCCATCATACGGGTGCTAAGGGTAGCACTGTTAGTGGCTTCTATTTTTCCACTGGCGGTTAAAAACGGAGTATTGTTTTGGGCGTTGGCAGCATTTACAGTTACTGCCACTGCTGGAGCTTTGTCTATTTTATTTTCTTCGGAAGCATTTCCGCAACTCGATAATGCTAAAACTGCTGTAAAAAACAAGCTTGTATATAGTACTTTCATGTTAATTGTTTTAAATCTTAAGTGGTTATTTATTTAAATTAGGTTTCGACTGCGCTCAACCTGACGACTGCGCTCAACCCGCGATTGAATTACAATTTCAATCATTCTTAGTTAAAAAATGGAGGTATGCTAAGGCGTAATTATGCTGAAATACCGTATTAAAATATGCTAATTGTTTTTGCGAAAACTGCGTCTCGGCCATTAATAAATCGGTTGTTTTTTCTAAACCTTCTTTAAATCGATTGGTGCGAATTCTAAGCGCCTCTTTTGATTGTTCGAGTGCTAATGCAGTTAGTTTTAAATTGTTTTTTGCATCGCGGTACGCGCGTTGAGCCTTCTTAAATTCTAATTCACTTTCGGCTTTATATTGAGCCAATTCTAAGTTTGCTTTGTTGTATTGAGCTTTGCTTTTTTGTGTTTTCCCAAAACGTTTTGATCCTTCAAAAAGATTCCATGTTAAAGCTGCTCCCACCAAATAGCCGTTGGCATCAGCCTGAAAGATTTCATCATCGTAAAGTTCGTAGCTTCCAAAGGCATTAAGCCTTGGCAAAAACGACATTTTTTCGGCTTTATAATTTTGTTTGTAGGCTTGGGCGGCTAACTCCATTGCTTGAATATCGGCTCGCGAATTTGAAAGATTATCGATGGTTACTAAAGATTCATTTAACGCTAAAGAATCTGTGGGTTTTAAAACGCCTTTAAAACTCTCATTCATTAACATTTTAAGATATTCTGAGGCATTTGCCACGTTACTTTTGGCATACTGCAATTGGTTTTCCACTTCGGTTACTCGTACCTGTACAGATAAAACATCGCTTTGCTGTAAATAGCCTTGTTTAAAACTATTATTCGCCAACCTTAAATTCTCGTTTGCTGCTTTTAAGGCCTGCTGCAAAACACTTACACTTTTATATGCCAATTGCAATTGCATATAGGCTTTTTCGGTTTCGAGCGACAGAAAATCTCCAGATCGCACCAACTGCATTTTACTTGCATTATATTTTGCTTTTGCCGCTTTTCTTTTAAAAATACCGTCCACATTAATTATGGGTTGCTCTACTTCAACCTTTGTTGCAAACATTTTTATCTGCGAAGGATTGTTAAGACGATTAGGGTCAAAATCGGTTTGTGAAACTATTTCTTGATTTAGCTTAAAACCAAACGCCATTAACGGATTGGTAGTTGCCATTCCTGTATGCGAAGCCGTAATATTTGGCAAAAACACGGCCTTTGTTTGGTTAAAATCGGCTTTGGAAGCTAGTACCTCCTGCTCTCCAATTTTAAGCGTATTGTTTTGAGCAATTACTTTTTCTAAGACTTCAGCTTTAGAAATAGGAATAATTTCCTGTGCAAAAGTTAGCGCCGGCAGTAACACCAATAGGGTAATTATATTTTTAATCTTCATAGGTAAACTAAATTTGAGGCAAACCTACGACAGATTTAAAGCGAAGTCAGTAACTTTTGTTACTAAGGAAATTGCAAGCGTAGCTAATAATTGTTAATGTTTTCTATAAACAATTCCTTCTGTAACTTAGGTTACATTAAAATTGAATAAAAGCTATAATTTTGTCAAAAATGCAATTACAAAAAACCATAGCAATAATTTTTACAGGGCTCTTTCTGTTAAACCTTAGCCTGTCGCAATCTGGCAGTTTACTTAAGGTTTTAATGGGGAAAGAGGTTACTGTGGTTCATCCTTTTTGTAAAAACGCTAAAAATAAAACAACTGATAGTAGTGCTTTTAAAATAGATAAGTCTGTATCAAACTCTTTTGAAATTTCGGCAATTTGCACAACAGTTTTTAATTTTAATACTGCCAACTTCACCTTTATTGCTGCAACCGATAATTTTAAAGAATATTTATTTAAAGATTCGTTAGTAATCAATCTCTTTGCAGACCAGTTTTATATTCCGCCGCGGGTTTAAATTTTTTCTTTTACAACTTTCTTACTAGCAACAAATGCGTGTTTTATAAACGTATCTGTTGTAAAACTATTCTATTAACATATTTAATTTAACTAATATGACTTCAGTTATAACGGTAAGCAGGCGTTCGGTACAATTGCTTCGCATTTTAGTTAGTGGCATTTTTTTAGTAGCGGGATTTAGCCACCTCATCAATATAGAAAAAACCGTTCAACGAATTGAAACGGCAAGTTTTAAAGGCTTTGCCCTCTTTTTTGGCAACTTAGAATTACTGGTAATTCTTTCAGGAATTGTCATGTTAATTGCTGGACTTAGTTTTTTAATTGGCTTTAAAACGCGATGGTCTGCAATTGTTTTACTACTTGTTTTAATTCCTATAACCATTACAATTCAGGTGGGACAAATTACAAGTTTGGGTCCGCTGTTTAAAAATATCGCCATTACTGGCGCCCTTCTATTTTTTATCCTAAACGATATTCAAACCTTTAAAAAATAACTTATGAAAACTATATTTTCAGCCTTACTATTAACACTATTTATCACCTTTTCAAATACTTCAAAGGCGTTTTCGCAAACTGCTAAAACTCAAAACTATGTTGTGCTTACCAAAAAAGTACCTCAGCTAAAACCCATTTTACTTGCGGCTAAAAGCCTGAAAAAAGAGGACGGAGAAAACTTTGGGAAATTCGAAATTATTTTCTGCGGAAAAAATATTGGCGATTTAACCCAAATGGAAACGCTAAAACCTCATATTGAAGCGGCCCAGGCCATTGGGGCTAACATTATTGCCTGCGGATTTTCACTAAAGAAGTTTAATGTAGAAGCAAATAAACTTCCGAAGGAAATAGAAATTGTAGACAACGGAATTCTTCATAATCTACACCTTCAACAAAAAGGATATTTGAGCTTAGAACTTTAAAATTTAAGAGAGATGAAAAAATTAATCCAAATACTAATTGTACTTGTTGGTTTTGGTGTTACCGCACAACAAACCACCCAGACAAACAAATTTGTAGTACTTACGCCCAAAGTGGAACAATTAAAACCCATTCTTTTAGCTGCAGATAAGTTAACCGAAAAAGAAGATTTTCAAATCGTGCTTTACGGACAAAATGTAACTGATATTCTAAAAGCTGAAATGGAAGAATATATTCGTTGGGCACAGAAATCGGAAGTCAATTTGGCTGTATGCAAAATGTCTTTAAACAAATTACAAATAGACCCAGCGAGCCTCCCAAAAGAAATTGAAGTAGTTGACAATGCTTTTTTAACGGCTTTTCAACTTCAAAAGGCGGGATATATATTGTTAAACTTATAAAATAATTAAAATGCAATTTCAGAAAATATTAAAATATACATTGCCCATAGCAATTGTGGCAGCGATATTGGCTTGGCAAAAACCAACTATTTTAAAAAACCAAAATTCACTAAAATCCAAACAAGACACCTTAAAAATAACCATCCTTCAAACTGCCGATATTCACGGTCAATTAGATTTGCATCCCGAATTATTTTGGGAAGATGAAAAAATTGTTTTTAAAGAACGCGGCGGATTAGCGCATATAAAAACGCTTTTTGATATAGAACGTGCTAAAAACCCCAATAGAACTGTTATTGTAGACGGCGGCGATTTAATTCAAGGGAGTGGGTATGTTGCTTTTTCGGAAGGAGATGTAATGATAGACCCTATAAAAAATATGAATTACGACCTGTTAGTTCCTGGCAATTGGGAGGTAATTTACGGTAAAGAAAAGATGCTGGACGTTTATAAAAAGTTTGAAACACCAACAATAGTCCAAAATATGCGGCACGAAGCTAACAACAAAAATTTATTTCCTTCATATTTGGTAAAAGAAATTGACGGCATTCGTTTGGGTTTTGTAGGTATAAACGACCCCCAAGTGCCTGTACGGCAAAACCCAATTTTTAGTAAGGGAATTAGCTTCACTGACATTGACGACAATGTAAAAAAGTTAATCGATCAAATTAAAGTTAGGGAAAATATAGATGTTATGTTTCTCGTTACCCACATAGGCATTTATAAGCAGGTAACCCTTGCCAACAGCCTTATAGCCGAAAATGTAGATTATATTTTAGGCAATGATACACACGAAAGAGTGCGTGAACTCATACAAGGAAAATACGCCAAAGTAACCGAACCTGGCGCCTTTGGATCTTTTGTTGGAAAACTCAACTTATATTTTGTAAATAACAAACTTGTAAAAGACGATTTTGAATTAATACATGTAGACCCAAATGTTTATCCTGCAGATCCAGAAATACAAGCGATGGTAGATAAAAATAAGGCGCCCTATAAAACAAATCTTGAAACGGTTGTAGGCTACACAAATACACCTTTATATCGGTACTTAACTGTTGAAAACCCAATGGATAACCTTATAACCGATGCAGCTCGATGGAAAACAGGAGCCGATATTGCTATTAGTAATGGGTTTAGGTTTGGCAATCCTATTGTTCCTAAAAATGGCGAGCCAGCGCCCATAACACGTGCTAACCTTTGGAATTTAATGCCTGTAAACGAAGCTGTAAAAACTGGAAAAGCAAGCGGTAAACAAATAAAAGATTGGCTCGAGCAAGAAATGCACAACGCTTTTGCTCAAAATGCAACCGAAAGGTTTGGCGGTTGGTTGGTTCGTTTTTCGGGGATGCAAGTAGAATTTAACAGTCAAAGAGAAAAAAACAACCGGATAATTTCAATTAAAGTAAATGGAGAACCGTTAGAAATGGATAGATTCTATACAATTTCGGCTTGCGAACGGCCTGGCGACCCCGAAGACGTACTGTGTAGAATGCCCAATGTGCAGGATGTAGAAGTAAAAGATTACACAATCCACGAAGTTGTTGAAGAATACCTAAAACTACATTCTCCCGTAAGTCCAACCTTAGACAAACGTGCATACTGCAAATATTTGGGTGAAAATTCTTTTTCAACAGTTCCGGGTACCAATTATATTTTTAAATAATTAATTTTCACTCCTATTCAAAGTAGAGTTATGAATAAAAAACTTAAAAAACACATTTTAGAATATGGTCTGCTGGGTGTAGTAATTCTCGTTTTATATTTAACCGGTTTACATACCCAAATTATTGGGTTTGCGCAACGCGGACTTTTAGCCACAGGCATTATGAATCCCGATGTGGAGGCGGTTGAAAAAAACTCAAATACAAATAAATTACATGCTACCAAAGCCGATTTTAATTTGCATTTGGTGAATTCAAAAGGCGAAAGAGTTGCTATGGAGCAATTTCGCGGGAAAGTAATTTTTATAAACTTTTGGGCCACTTGGTGTCCGCCTTGTGTTGCCGAAATGCCAAGTATTAACAAAATGTATAACAGCATTGACACAGATAAAATTGAAGTACTAATGGTATCTGTTGACCAAAAGTTTGAAAAGGCAATAAAATACAGAGATAAAAATAAGTTTAATTTTGAGGTATATGCTCCGGTGGCTGCAATTCCTGCTATGTACGAAACTAATAGTATTCCTACCACGTATATAATAAATTCAAAAGGAGAACTTATTTTTACTCATTACGGTATGGCCGACTATAACCGTCAAGATTTTAAAGACTTTTTAAAAGCCTTGTAGGTAACCGAAATCTTCCAATAAAAAACCATCTTTAAAACTAAAGATGGTTTTTTTATCACTTTATAAATTTATTATTTTTTAGGTGGCGAAATCATTATGTGCGACCTGTGAGTTCCGGCGTCCATAAGCCAGGGCATGCCGGGGGCTTGCGGTTTTGTAGGTAAGCCAGTGCTCTCGCCCGTCATATACGGTTTGTAAAGTACATATCTAACTCTACTTTTTAGCAACTCGCCTGTTTCTTCACTATAATCGGTTTCTTCGCCGGCTAATACGTAAACCATAGCAGGTTCGGTAGGCATTGATAGTGTTCCCGCTTCAATTTCTTGTTTTCTAATTTCGCGTTTTTCTTGTGTTGTTTTCCCTTGGGCAACCAAAGCTCTTCCTCTTGCCATAAATGGCTCTAATTCGGCGCCATAACAAGCTACACTAATTCCTTCTTTATTAGGGTCGTCTGCTAAACAAATCATTTTATTTGTACCCTGTCTTAAAGTTACCAATTCACCAGTTTCATTATACCCCAAAACAGTAGCATTATCGCGATACATTTCGGGTGCCGCCAGAACTGCCGTTTGAATTTGAATGTGTTTTGGTAATATTTTGTTTTGCGCTCCTACCGAAATCGTTACTGCAAAAGCAAATAGAAATAAAAATCTTTTCATAGTTAAACTTTTAGAAATTAACGGTTAAGATACAAATTCTTAAGTAGTAAAACGAAAGTTTTTGGCAAGCCAGAAATATCAAAAAACCAGTTCCTTAATTTTTTGTTTTAGTTTTTGTTTTACGTTTTTAGGATAAGTGCGCTGGCCGTGAAAAACATTTAACATCTCTTCTACAATACGTTGACCGTACTTTTTAGCCAATAGGTTTCTAATTGTTTTTTGCTCATAAAACCATTTAGACAACCAAATTGCGGTTTTAATTTCGGGTAGCAATCCGGCTTCAAGTTTTTCAATATACAATTCGGCTGCTTTTTGTGGGTGCTTATCAGTTTCAATAATTGCTTGGGCAGCAAGTTTTCCGCTGTAAATAGCGTTGGAAATACCTTCGGCAGTAATGGGGTCTGCAAAACCTGCGGCATCGCCAATTAAAAACACATTGTTTTTTACAAATCCGTCGGTACGAGGGGTTACTGGTATTTGAAAACCGTGTTGCGACTCGCTAACTACTTTAGAAATACCCAAAGTTTCCATATAAGCGCGATAGTATTTCTTTAAATTAATCTTGGTACGTCGTGCCGAAGCGACCCCTATTGATAGGTGATTCTTTTTCGGAAAATTCCATGCGTATCCGTACGGTATAGCATCAATATCAAAACGCACATTTTTAGAAAGGCGTTCAAAATCGGCTGGGGTTACTTCCACTTCGTATTCTAATGCTGGAATTAAATTACGAGTATCATTGATCCAACCCGCCATTTTTGCGGTAGGACTTAAAGCGCCATCGGCAGCAATTACAAAATTTGCAGTAAGTGAAATTTGAGAGGTGGTAAGAATTATCTTTTCATCTTTAAAAGCTAGCGTTTGTAATTTGTGATTCTCCAGCAGTACTACCCCTTGCTCCTTAGCTTTATCGGTGAGCAATTTATCAAAGGCATCGCGCATTATCATGGTAATGGATGGCTCTTTTCTTTGGGTTGTAAAGTGAAGATTTTCGCCAAGATAAATATCTATTTCACGAAATTCACTTTCTACAGCATCGTGAATATCGAAAGGCAGACTCTTTCGACCTCTAAAAACTAAACCTCCACCACAGGTTTTATAGCGGGGTAGGGTTTCTTTTTCAACTATTACTGTTTTAATTCCTGCTTTAGCCAAGTGATAGGCAGTTGAAGCACCCGAAGGTCCACTGCCAATAATTGCTACGTCAAAATGCATCGGTTAGTAAGTTTTGATGCTATAAATATAGTGTTTGCAGACTATATACTGTAATACTTAAAAGCGCTTTTTATAAATTAGTTTTCGGTACCCCTATCCAATGAGGTTATTTTTTTTTTATAATTACGGCCGTACCACATTAACATTCCTGTAACCGGCAAACTGGCTATAAGCAAACTAACAAAAAATGCAATTGTTTTTCCGGCAAGCCCCCCAATGGCTCCTATGTGAATATCGTAATTCATTCGAATAATTTTTTCTGGTAGTTTGGCATCTTTATATTTTCCGTATACCCCGGGGGTTTCAATTTCTTCTAAAGTATTTTGGTCGAAAAAGCGAAAATCGGAATCGTAATACAATCCTTCAGAATTTGATATTTCAACATAAATACTCTCGTCTTTAGTTTTAGGGTAATGTAACTCGTACGCCGTGGCGTTTGGCGACTCTTTTTGAAGTTTGGTGATTAAAAAATCTATGGGTTTAATCTGTAAAGTATCGTTGGGGAAACTATTATTTTTTGGAATAATAAATTGTGCAACCTTTTCACCTCCAGCCGATTTATACACAACGTATTTTAACCAATTATACGATAAAACAGCACCGGTAAAGGCAACGATTAAAGCCAGTGCGCAAACATAAAACCCAATGATAGCGTGTAAATCGAAATTTTTACGTTTCCATTTGGTGGATTTTTTCCATTTAAAACGTGTGCGTTGTTTTAGGTTTTTTCGCTTTTTAGGAAGCCATAAAATAAAACCCGAAATAATTATTACAATAAAAATTAATACAGACACACCTACTACCTGCTCCCCTATTTCTTTAGGAAGCCAAAGCCGGGTATGACCTTTTAAAATAAATGCAAAAAAGCCTGAAAGATGATCATCTACTTTAATAATTTCGCCCGAATAAGGATTTAAAAATACACTTTGATAAAACTCTGGTTTGGCGTCGTAAAAGATAACTTCAATGGCATCATCGGCTTTTTGAAAAAGCGTTCCGTGAACGGTATTATTAGGGAATACGGTTAAAGCAACTTCTTTAGCCTGTGTAGGCGTAATAAATGCTTTTTGTTGGGGCGCTACTTTTTTATAATCGCTATACAAATTTTCAATTTCATCGCGAAAAGCCCAACAGCAGCCCGTAATAGCAACAATAAAAACAACTACCCCCGTGGATAGCCCAAGAATTTTATGAAGTTGAAAGCATACTTTTTTAAATGACATAGTAAAAATTTTAAAAAGGGCAACTCATAAAATCAAGCTGCCCTTTTTGTGCTAATTAAAACGAATATGATACATTTGCCAAGAGTGTTCTCGGCGTTTGTGGGTTTATAGTTGTCCAACCTTTGTAATACGTTTTGTTAAAAGCGTTATTAAGTTTTAACCCAACTTGGTATTTATCGGCCTTGTAAAACACCGAGGCATTTGCAATCGTGTAGCTCGGTAATATAAAGTCGCCTGTAGATTTATAGTTTATTGCAAAACTTTCGCTAGCTCCGTTAAATCCGGCGCCAATACCAAAACCGTCCAACTTACCTTGTTGAAATTCATAACTAGCCCAAAGGTTGTAAAGAGTTTCTGGACCAGCTTCAAGCGGACGTTTATTTAAAATTTCTTCGTTATCAGATTTGGTAGTTTCACTATCATTTTTACTAAAACCACCGCGAATGTTTAATCCGGTAAACGGATTGGCATTTACTTCAACTTCAAAACCTTTGCTTACTACTTCGCCTCCTTGTATTTTATTGAATGGTGACGATGGGTCTGTAATTACGCGATCTTTAACTTCAATATTATAGTAGCTAATGGTAGCATTCAACCTATTTTTAAACAGGTTTGTCTTTACCCCAAATTCTATTTGATTGGCTTGTTCGGGTTTAAAAGTTTTTAAGGTTTGAGCGCCTTCGTCTGGGTTACCAACTAATTGCGGTGCTACGTTGGTAAAACCATTTTGATAGTTTGCGAATACCGACAGTTTGTTTAATATTGGCTGATATAACAATCCAAATTTTGGTGAAAGCGTTGTTTGGTCATAATCGTCTTCGGATGTAGTAATATCGCCTTCGTTGTCAAATCTATCTAAACGTAAGCCTAACATTGCCGAAAAATTATTGGTAATGTTTATAACGTCGGAGGCATATAGGCTGTAAATGTGATACTTCGATTTGTTATTTCCTACGGGTTGCGCAGATAGTGCTGCATCTACCCCGGCTGTGGAAAGTGGAAACGGTGTTGTTTCAACTTCTTGTGTAAACGGGTTGTCATTAATAACAGTACCATCGGGAGTTACGTTGCCGTAAAACGCGTAGCCAGTACCATTGTCGGTTTGCGTTGCATTAAAGTAATCTAAACCAATAACAACTCTATTACGAAGCGAAGCAATTTTAAAATCGCCTATAAAATTTTGCTGAATATCGGTGGTTTGGGTGTTGGCATTTTGCTTGTTAATAAACCGCGTAAATGCATTATTTTCTAAGATACCGTAATTAAACAAGTACGAATAATAACCTGTAGTAGACGTTGAACTTTTTGAAAGTAAGGTTTGCGATTTCCAAGTGTTAGACAGCTTATAATCCATTTCAATTCTATAATTCTGATTTGGATTTTTTAAGGTTAAGTCGTTACTGGTAAACGATAATTTTGTGTTGTAACCCAATTCTTCGAGGTTTTTGGCCTCCATTGGCGCGCTTCGGTTAAGAAATAAAAAGGTTGGGTTGGTTTGTTCGGCTTGGGTTATTTCGGCATAAAAAGAAAACGAAAGCTTATTATTCACTTTATACGAAAGTGATGGCGCTACAAAGAAAGATTTTCTAAACCCGGCATCTTGAAAACTCTGCTGTGTTGCATACGCTGTGTTAATTCTAAAATACAGATTGTCTTTTTGGCTTAAAGCCGTATTAAAATCGGCGACCACTTGGTTTAATCCGTAGGTACCCGAGGTGTACGATAACTGCCCGCCAGTGCCCACATAAGGTTTTTTAGTAACCACGTTAATAAGTCCGCCGTATGAACTTACAGCATTCCCGAATAAGGTTGCCGACGGACCTTTTAAAACTTCAATTCGTTCAATATTTGCCGAGTTGATTGTTCCATTGGTTAAGCCGGGAAGGCCGTTAACCAATTGCGGTTGTACCGAAAAGCCGCGAAGCGAATAATACCCTGCTCCATCACCACCTCTTCCAGTAGATGCCCAAAGCTGTTCAACGCCCGTGGCATTTACAAGAGCATCGTCAAAGTTTGTAACAACTTGCGATTCGAGTAATTCGGTAGGGATGGTACTATAAACCTGCGTGTTTTCCATATCTTTTAACGGAAGCTTCGCCACATAAGCTGTTTTTTTACGTGAAAATTTGTTGGGGCGTTCGGTTTCAATAACCACCTCGTTTAAAATTTCATTCCCTTCGTAAAGCACAATATTCCCCAAGGCTACCGATTGATTGTTAGCAATGGTAACAGGCAATTCTCTGGATTTATACCCTAAATACGAAATAGTAAGCGTATAATTTCCATTGGTAAGGTTGTTGATTTTAAAACTTCCGTCTGTACTGGTTTGAGTGCCCTTAGTTGAATTTTGAAGGTATACGTTTACCTCTTCGAGCGGAGTTTTATTGGCATCGGTTATCGTTCCGGTGAGGGTAGCATCTTGAGCAAATACTACGGTTGAGAACAGCGAGAGTAACAAAGCGCTATAAAAAGTTTTCATTGATTTTTATTTAGACTTGATATAAATAGTTAATTTTGGGCAAAAGTAATTTTCATTTTTTTACCAGCCAAACTATTTATAATAAATCTAAATAGAGATTTTTAAGAAGGTGATTTAGTGAAATTTAGAAGGGGAAATTTTAGAGGGTTTACACATTGGTTTGTTGTGCGTTGGCTTTTATTCCATTTACAAATCTTTCAACCGTTGAAAAAAACCTCGCTGTTTATATTTTTTGGGTTGCTTAATCCCTTTAGCGAAACGTGAGTTCACGAAATCCATAAACAACTTAAAAACTGTGAGTAATTGTAAAGGTGCTATTTGTGCGGTTATATTTTTTCATATTGCACCCAACGGTCTTTTCTATAAGTAGTTGCTTGGTTTAGCAATTAACTTTGCAGGTCCACACCAAACTGAAAAATCCGCGTCCCGAAAGCTATCGGGATTTAGAAGTAGGCGAGAACAAGCAATAAGTTATAGGCATTAGTTGCACAAGTTATTTTATAACCTTCAATATTGATTCGGCTAGTTCAGATTGTCCTTTTTCGGTTGTTAATATTTCCCTATCATTTTCGTTCGTCAAATAACCAAGTTCCAGCAAGGCAATTGGATATTCCACGTTTTTAAGAAGGTAAAAATCTGCCTTTTTAATTTCCACATTTCTATCATTGAAGCTATAAAATAATTCGAGAGCTAAATTCCCAGATTTTTCTTTCTGTATGTTTTTATCACTTACAAATATTTCTTTACCGCTTTGATCTATGTTATCTGTTGCGTTCGCGTGTAAAGAGATTACAAAGTCTGGTTTTAACGTATTTATTTTTTCTGCTCGCTCGTTTAATGATAAAAATTTATCCGAATCTCTGGTCAAGATAATTTCTATGTTTGAATTTTTATTGAGCTGCTTGATTTTATTCGCAATATTTAGTGCAATTTCTTTCTCAGTAAACCCGTGTACCGTGGTTCCATTATCGTGCCCTCCGTGACTAACATCAATTACAATTGTTTTTTTGTCAACATTGGTAAAAGCCAATGTGATTGTTAAAAATGCTAATCCGATAAATTTTAATAGATTTCTCATTGTATTTCTATTTTTGGTTTATTCTGATAACGATAAATTTTGTAATTAATTATTATTAAGTCCTTATAACATCTAAAATGATAACCACGCCAAAACTTGCGCAGGTGGATAAAATTATGTGGGGAGAGATTAGGCGTAATGCCTAGTTTCAAATATATTGAAATTTTGGAAGGATTGGTGGGTGGATTTTTAAAAACCTACCTCTCGGTTAACTCTAAACCTTCTTTTTCAATCTGTAAGCCTAGAATAATACTATCAAAAAATTGATGAAGAAATATGTTGTTTTTTACCTTAGTTCTTTGTTAGCTGCTGGTTTTTTCTTCAAATGTATATTTTCCAAGTCTTAAAATACAGAAGAAAACTAATATAACAGCTTGTAAGTTATAATCAGAGTATTGTAAAAATGAATGTGCTATATTATTCCGTAAATTTTTTCCCTTTAATGTAAATGTGTATTTGAATAACTCAATATCCCTTATTGTGAAATGTTTTTTTGTAGTCGGATTGTCAAGTAATTCCTCCAGAAGTTGTTCCTTTATTTCTCCTCTTTTTGATGTAGACGTATTTCCACCTGACAAACGAATAAAATCTCTTAAAGCTCCTTCAAACTTTAAAGTTAAAGAGTCCATTGCTAAAATGAAATTGTTGATTTTATTAGTATTCATTAATACTGATAGTTCAAATTGAGCGAATAAATTATGAATTCCAGGTGCAAGCATTGTCAACCAAGATGAGTTTTGGTCAATTTCATTATCAGTCATTCCTCGCTTGAATTTAATACCATACCAAGTGTGAGTTTCCAAGAACTCAAATATTTTGTAATAATTTAGTTTACCTGTTAAGATCCCATCTACGAATACTTTTAGAAAAAGGCTGGTACATTTAACTCCGTGAGAAATGGTATAGCTTTGAATTATTTCTTTGTCAATTTTCTCTGAATCTTTGAGATTCTTAAAGTTGCTGTTTATGTCAAAAACACTTGTGCTAAAAAGGTGACTAATTGATTTCTTTATTGATTTTTTTGCGTTTTCTTCATTCTCAATTGGGTCAACAAGTATGTCCTCATTAATTGAAAAGAAAGCAAGAATTCCTTCTGTTGGCATATCTAATATGATTTTAGATTTCATATTAAGATATTCGTTAAACATTTCTGTTTCTTTTTCACCAAGTTGCCAACTTACTTTTCCAAGTTTTACAGTTTGTTTTAATCTATTATATTCTTTTAAAACTTTTTCAGCTTCATCTAATTTACCTGCTAATCTTAAATATTTAGCTTTAGTTCCAATTGTTGTGTATTTAACAAAGTCAGTATCTTCAGGATGTTGTTCGATAATAATATCTTCATTTTTAGCTAGTAACTCATATAATCTATTCAATGGAAGTTCGAGAGAATTATAAAGTCTTATTCCAGAATCAAGTGTGCTTTTATTAGAAAAATATGAAACAGATTTGTCTTCTTTTATCCAACTCGGTAATTTCTGTGCTATGTCATTTAGTTCTTCACTTGAAAGTATATTATTATCTAAAATTGAATTTAGAATGTTTGGTTTAAACCAATTTGGTAAGTCGTTAATTAATATAATTGCAGTTTCTTTAGCTTGTTCTATTTTCTTCTTTGACTTTTTTGATATATACAGAATTGCGGAAAGAATAATTGTTAATTCATTGGCTTCATCTGATTTTATTCTGTTTATAGTTTGAATGTAATTATCAATTGCTATTTCTGCATATTTGTTGTGTTTTGTTTCTTGCCATAATAAGTGCGAATATCTAGATTTTAGCCAAGTGTTTTCAGTTTCGTCTAATCTTCTCTTTAAATATTCTAGGTCTTTCTTTTCAAGTCCAATTCCTACGATTTGACCTTTCGTGTCAGTGACTTGAACATTAGTTTTTAATTGCCCTTTATTTAAATTGTAGTTTAATGATTTTCTTTCGGTGATTAGTTTATCCTCCCAATCTCCATCGATTCTTGTGGTTTGTTTGATTTCTCTATGAATATTCCAAGTGCTCAATGAATTGAGATTTTCAATTGAGTTATAGAATTCTTTTAATTCATCTGGAATTTCTTTCATATGAGTAGGTCAAATTTGCATACAACCCCTTACAACCCACAAAACATCAGGACTAACCCGTATTTAAGTATGGTTTATAAGAAGTTATATCTATTATTAAGTCAATTAATCATTCTATACCCAAGTTAATTACAGCTTGTGCAAGGGGATAAAATTATGCGGGGAGAGATTTGGCGGTAATGCCTTGTATCAAATATATCAAAATTATTGAATGATGGATATGCTTCTCAATTTTTTTCGATAAAAGGAGTTTGATGTATTTGTGAAAATAAAGACCATTAATTTTTTCTTTAAACCTGTCATTGCACTAACAAGCCTTTTAAAAATCTTTGTCACTTTTTGGGGTACATTATGGGGTATTTTTTAACTTCGTAGCAATTCTTGTAAATTATGACAGTTCACGATTTTAGTACCGAAAAATCTATTCTCAACCAGTTTGTTTTGGAAATGCGCGATGTGTCTATCCAAAAAGATTCTATGCGTTTTAGAAAAAACATAGAGCGTATTGGTGAAATTTTAAGTTTTGAGATGAGCAAAACTTTTAAATATAAACCCGAAGAGGTTACCACACCTTTGGGTAAAAAAACGGTACAAGTTCCGGCAGATAAAATTGTAGTTTGTTCTATTTTAAGAGCCGCCCTGCCCTTGCACAACGGGGTTATTAATTTATTCGATAAAGCCGAAAACGCCTACATTTCGGCATATCGCCACCACCCCGATGGCGGTGACGATTTTGAAGTAATTGTAAATTATTTGGCTTCGCCTTCTATTGAGGGTAAAATTTTGGTGTTAACAGACCCTATGCTAGCTACAGGCCGAACCTTAGAAAATGTATTAAAAGCATTTAAAAGTCACGGAACGCCAAAGCAAATTCACATTCTTTCGGTCATTGGTGCTAAGCCCGGCATAGATTACATAAAACCTATTTTTCCAGAAAATACGCACCTTTGGATTGCCGCCGTTGACAATGAATTAAACAGCCGTGGCTATATTGTTCCTGGTTTGGGCGATGCTGGCGATTTGTGTTTTGGCGAAAAGCTGTAGTTATTTAAAATCGTTTACATCATCGCTTAAATCGAATACATTTTTTGTTTGTAATTCCTTTTCAAGAATACTGGCGCCCGCTGCACTGCGGTAGCCCCCGGCACAGTGAACAACAATAGGTTTATCGGTAGGAATTTTAGCTACATTTTCTCGCAATTCGTGTAAAGGGATAGCAAGCGCATCATCAAAAATTTTACCTTCCGAAACTTCACTCGCGTTTCGTATATCGACTATGGTATAATTGGCTGTATTCTTTTTAAATTCTTCTACATTAAAGTTTGATGATTCTTGGTGTTTAGTACTGCTAAGCGTAAGCACACTTAAAACATTACTCTCGTACCCAATTTTGGCAGTGCGGTGTAAAATGGTTTCGGCATTTTCAATTGAATCTACAACCAAGTGAAATTTTTCATCGGGTTTAACAATAGAACCCAACCAAGTTTCAAATTTTGAATTTTCCGAAACCGCCATAATATTGATACTCCCTTCCAAGTGATTTTCTTTAAAAGCTGCTTCATCTCTAATATCTACAATTAGCGCATCTTTAGTGCTTTTATCATTTGCAAGTTGATAGTCAATTTTACCCAGCGATGCGCGCAAATTTGCTGCGCCATCTTTATTAATATCAACGTTATATCCAAAATAATGTGGAATAAAAGGTTGCGAATCTAACAAATGCGCAACAAATTGTTCTTCGGTTTGGTTTTTAAACGCCCAGTTACCCATCCGTTCGTTCCCCAGCGTACTTGAAGTTGCATCGGCACTCATGCCTTTTCCGCAAAGCGAACCCGCGCCGTGAGCGGGATATACATAGGCAGTATCGGGCAGATCTGTAAATTTATTTTGAATAGTATCGTACATCATTTTTGCCAATTCTTCGCGTTTTGCCTTCATATGGCCTGCTTTTTCGCGTAAATCGGGGCGTCCCACATCGCCCACAAAAAGGGTATCGCCCGTAAATAAAGCGGTTTTATTTTCATCTTTGGCAATAATTGTTACACTATCGGGAGAATGCCCAGGGGTGTTGCGAGCACTAAAAGTAACACTGCCCATACTAACCTTATCGCCATCGTCAAACGTTTGATGAGGGTATTCGGCACCAGTTTTTTCGCTGCAATACAAAGTAGCACCCGTCTCTTTGTGTATTTGCAAATGCGAGCTTACAAAATCGGCATGGGGGTGTGTTTCAAAAACCGCTACAATCTTGGCATCGTTTTCTTCGGCGTATTTATAATATTGAATTGGATTACGTTCTGGATCTACCAAAGCCATTTTACCATCGCTAATTATCGCGTACGAAAAATGCGCAAGTGGCTTATATTCAAACTGTTTTATTTTCATAATGCAAATTTTTTATTCAATTTATAAAAGTCTTTTCAAATAGAAAAAAAGTTGTAAAAAATGTAACAAAATTTTAAAACTATCTTTTTTTGAGGTTAATAAACAACTCGTTGCCCTGCCTTGGTGGTATTGAATTATAGGCAACTTCCATAGTTTTTATAATAAACCTTTTACTAAACAACTTTTGGTATGCTGTTTTATTTCCTCCAAAAGGTGGCCCATCTTCGGTTAACGGAAAAGTAAACAACAAACCTACTAATCTCCCATTGGGCCTAAGCAGACTGTGCATTTTATCAACATAGGCTTCCCGCAAATTTGGGTTTAAGGCACAAAAAAATGTTTGCTCGAGAATAAGGTCGTACGTTTCATTTAAGTTGAAAAAATCTAAATTTAATAGGTTTTCTTGGGGAAAAGAGGGCACTCTTTTTTTAAAATTTTCTAACGGTATAGGTGAAATATCCACCACATAAACATTTTTAAATCCGTTGTTAAAAAGGTATTCGGCTTCATACGAATTACCGCCACCCGGAATTAAAATCTTAACTGTTTTATCTGTAAGTTGGTCTATATATTCCTTTATGGGTGTTGAAACATAACCAATATCCCAGCCTGTGTCGTTATTGCGGTATTTAGTGTCCCAAAATGTCTTTTCATCTTTCATAAAAGCACCGTTAAAAGCGTTTGTTAATTCTGTTTTTTAATTGAATCGTTTTGAAGCATTTTTTTATAATGCTGCTTAACCCATCTTGGCTCTTCTATTTTATGGGTAAACATATAATCGGCAATTTGCCGAATGCTACGTTCTGGATAAAATTGATACGGCATTAAACCAAATTTTTTAATCGCCATTGGCATTTTTGATTTTTCTACGGAAGGGTTTTTGGCCCACACCACCATAGCTTCAACAAATTCTTCCTTCGTAGTTTCACTCGAAATATAATGCTTCTTTATTGCCACCATTGGCGGAGCAATTAAGTTTTCTTTTGCAGTGTGCGGATTGTGACACATATAACAGTTGTCTTCCATAAGCTGCTTCCCCGGATGCTCCTGATTATTATTTACAACCGAAATATTTGTCACTTCTGCAATTGCCAAATAATTATTCTGTTTTTTGCTATCACAAGCCAGTAAAACTAAGGGCAGCAACAGTATTACGAATAGTTTCAAAACCTTCATTTTAAAAATTTAAAGATATGTTGAAATATATATTTCTTCAGTAACAAAAGTTACAATGGGAAAATTAAAACTGATGAAAATACAGTTTTACAGCGCTATAATTTTAACGCTGTTTCTATTGAGTTCAATTTTGCCCATAGATTCCAACTTTTTTAACAACCTCGAAACCACTACCCGCGAAGTATGTAAATCGTACGCAATTTCTTGATGCGTGGCTACTATTACGTCAGATTTCCCAATATTTCTTTTATCGCGAAGGTATTTCATCAATCGTTCATCCATATTTAAAAATGCAATACTGTCAATAGTATCGAGCATTTCCATAAGCCGAGTATGGTAACTGCTAAGCACAAAATTTCGCCAACTTTTATACCGGCCCATCCACTCTTCCATTTTTTGTACTGGCACCATTATTAGATTGGTATCAAGTTCGGCAATGGCTCTAATTTCGCTCTTTTTTTGCCCGAGGCAGCAGGTAAGGGTCATGGCGCAGGTATCGCCGGGTTCTAAAAAATACAACAAAAGCTCATCTCCTTCGCCATCTTCGCGAAAAATTTTAATTGCTCCCGTAATTAATAGCGGCATGGATCTAAGGTAGTCACCTATTTCAATAAGTTTATCACCGCCTTTTACTTCTTTTATCACCCCTACTTGGCTTATTTCTTCAATAAGTTTATCTTCAAAAAGGTGAGAAAAATTCTCCTTAATATTCGTTAGCATTTATAGGTGTTTTAGTCAATTTTTTAGAATAGCTAATTTACAGTTTTAATATCACATTTACGTATTAAAAAGTGTACTACCTTAAATGAAAACGCTATATAAAATATACAATGTGAAGGGAAGTTTTTTTACATTCGGCATATAGTTTTATCACTTTCCTTTCCCTATTTACAGTACGGTTTGGTATCTTTAACTTTTAAAAAATTATAAATTTTACTCACTATTTATGGCGAATTTGGGGTTGGTACTTTCGGGCGGAGGTGCGCGCGGCGCTGCACATATTGGCGCGCTAAAAGCATTTGAAGAATTCGGGATTGCACCTACTCATATTTCGGGGACTAGTATTGGCGCCATTATAGGCGCTCTGTACGCTGCAGATATGCATTGGGCCGATATTTTTAATTTTTTTAAAAGCACCTCTATCTTTCACGCTAAACGATTTGCCTTTAACAAACCGGGTTTTTTGGATACCGAAAAGTTTTACGACGACTTAAAAACTTTTCTTCCCGACGATAATTTTCAGGCTTTAAAAAAGCCTTTATTTATTACGGCAACTAACGTACTTACTGGCGAGTTAAAGTTTTTTAGTGAAGGTGAATTAATACGGCCTGTAATTGCTTCGGCGTCGTTTCCGGGCGTTTTTACCCCTACCGAAATTGATGGCTCCCACTACATAGATGGCGGCATTTTAAATAATTTTCCAGTTGAACCGCTTAAAATTCACTGCGAGAAAATTATTGGGGTTTATATTAACGCCTTAAAAAAGGTGACCATAAAAGATTTAAAATACTCGTATACCGTTGCCGATAGAGCTTTAAAAATTAGAGCCGAAGCAGATTCAATTTCAAAATTTCCCGATTGCAACCTTGTTATTTCTCCCGAGAATTTGGGCGAATATGGGGTGTTTGGGATGAGCAATACCGACCTAATTTTTGAAATGGGTTATACCACCGCAACCAAGGTTTTGGAAGCGCAGGCCAATGCTTTTAAATAATTGTCACTTATCCAATTTCAAGTTGAATTGGGCAGTGATCTGAACCAAAATACTCCGATAAAATAGTCGAACTTTTAACCTGTGGCAATAAATTTTCGCTTACAATAAAATAGTCGAGACGCCAACCTGTATTGCGCTCTCTGGCTTTAAACCTGTAGCTCCAGTAAGTATAAGCTTCGGTTTCTGGATTAAAGTGCCTATAAGAGTCTACAAACCCCGCCTTTAACAATTTGGCCATGCCATCAATTTCAACCTGAGTGTAACCAGCGGTTTTATTGTAATTAGACTTGTCGTTTTTAAGATCAATCGCGCGATGAGCCACGTTTAAATCGCCACATAAAATAACAGGCTTGGTCTTTTCTAAATTTTTTAAATACGCTCTAAAATCGTCGTCCCATTCTTTTCTGTAATCTAAGCGCTCTAATTTCTGACCTGAATTTGGCACATACACATTTACTAAATAAAAGTTTTCGTATTCGGCCGAAATAACGCGGCCCTCATTATCGTGCTGCGCAACACCCATATCAAAAGTAACCGAAAGTGGTTTACTTTTACTTAAAACGGCAACGCCCGAATATCCCTTTCGCTCTGCCGAATTATAGTATTGATGATAGCCCGTTAATTGCGCCAAGGCTTTTTCTACCTGCGTATCTTGTGCCTTAGTTTCCTGCAAACAAAGTATTTCGGGATTAATAGTTTCAATATCTTTAAAAAAATCTTTTTGAGTAATCGCTCTTACGCCGTTTATATTCCACGAGATAATTTTCATATTTAAATTTTTATGTAAATATCCATAAGGCAGCTTAATTTACCAAGATTCTGGAAAAGATGTTTTGCGTTAGTTTCAATTTGTAAAAAGGTATGCCTATAGCAATTTCAAAATTGATGCATTAGACGGCATATAAGCACTTAAAAATTTATAAGTTCAAAAACATACATTTTTTAAAATAATAATTAACCTTGCATTTATAAAATTTGAACTATTTCTTTTTTAATGGAATTTATTGAAATATTAGGATATTTTGGGGCGTTACTGGTAGGAGTAGTTTTAGGCTTAATAGGCGGTGGCGGCTCCATTTTAACCGTACCAGTAATGGTTTACTTATTTGCAATAAACCCTGTGGTAGCCACAGGATATTCGCTGTTTGTGGTAGGAACAACTGCCCTATTTGGTGCTATAAGAAATATGAAAAAGAAGATGGTAGATTTTAAAACTGCCCTTGTTTTTGCCACTCCTGCTTTTATTGCCGTGTTTTTAACCCGAAGATATTTACTGCCAGCAATACCAGAAAATTTATTTTCCATTGGCAATTTTGAATTTACCAAAGACATTGCAATCATGATATTTTTTGCCATTGTAATGTTGGTAGCATCAATCACAATGATAAAAAACAAAAGACCCGAACCCGAAGCAGGGGCCCAAATTGAATATAATTATCCGTTAATTATTGTTCAAGGAATTTTCCTCGGCTTTGTAACCGGTGCTGTTGGTGCTGGCGGCGGATTTTTAATAATTCCAGCTTTGGTTTTATTAGCCAAACTGCCCATGAAAAAAGCGGTTGCCACATCATTATTAATCATTGCTGTAAACTCATTAATAGGGTTTACTGGCGATATTTTTACCTTAGAAATTGACTGGAAATTTTTACTCACATTTACAGCAATTTCAATACTAGGCATCTTTATAGGTATAAAATTAGGCACCTTTATCAACGGCAAAAAACTCAAAAAAGGTTTTGGGTGGTTTGTGTTGCTAATGGGTATTTATATTATTTATAAAGAAGTTAGCAGTTAAGCTATCAATATTTTACAAAGGAATATTTCCGTGTTTACGCTTTGGACGAACAACTTCTTTAGTCTCTAGCATAGTAAAAGCTTTTAACAATTTTCTACGCGTTTCCCGTGGCTGAATTACCTCATCTATAAATCCGCGTTGGGCAGCTTTAAACGGGTTTGCAAATTTTTCGGCATATTCTGCTTCTTTTTCCGAAAGTTTTAAAGCAGGGTCATCGGCTGCGGCAATTTCTTTTCTAAAAATAATTTCACTTGCACCTTTGGCTCCCATCACGGCAATTTCGGCAGTTGGCCACGCGTAATTCATATCGGCACCAATGTGTTTGCTGTTCATTACATCATACGCTCCACCGTATGCTTTACGGGTAATTACCGTAACCCGCGGCACAGTAGCTTCACTTAAAGCGTATAATAATTTGGCACCGTTTAAAATAATTCCGTTCCATTCTTGATCGGTACCCGGAAGGAAACCTGGCACATCAACCAATACCAAAAGCGGAATATTAAAACAATCGCAAAAACGCGTAAAACGAGCTCCTTTTTTTGAACTGTCTACATCCAAAACACCTGCCAAACTCATAGGTTGGTTAGCAACGATACCAATGCTACGACCACCCAATCTGGCAAAGCCTACAATAATATTATCGGCGTAATCTTTGTGCACTTCAAAAAACGAATCGGTATCGATAATACCTTTAATAACCTCGTGCATGTCATAAGGTTTATTTGATGAATCGGGAACAATAGTTTCTAATTCATCCCGAAATTCATCGGCTGGCTCAAATGGTAATTTTTCGGGTTCTGTTTTATTGTTTTGCGGCAAATAACTCAGCAAAGTTTTTATCTGTTCTAAGCAAACAATATCATTGGCAGCGGTAAAATGTGTTACGCCACTTTTTGTAGCGTGGGTGCGAGCGCCACCCAATTCTTCTGAAGTTACATTTTCGTTGGTAACGGTTTTTACAACATTGGGTCCCGTTACAAACATATAACTACTATCCTGCACCATCATTGTAAAGTCGGTCATTGCGGGTGAGTAAACAGCCCCTCCCGCACAAGGTCCCATTATTGCCGAAATTTGCGGAATTACCCCCGATGCCTGTACGTTTCTATAAAAAATATCGGCATAGCCACCCAAAGAGCGTACCCCTTCTTGAATACGAGCTCCTCCAGAATCGTTTAAACCAATTACGGGTGCTCCAACACTCAGTGCGTGATCCATTATTTTGCAAATTTTCTCGGCGTGTGTTTCAGAAAGTGCACCACCAAATACAGTAAAATCTTGTGCAAATACATATACCAAACGCTTGTTTATTGTACCGTAACCGGTTACAACCCCGTCGCCGTAATACACTTCATTTTGCATATTAAAATCGGTGGTTCTATGGGTTACAAGAATCCCCATCTCTTCAAACGAACCTTCGTCCAACAGATATTCTATTCGTTCGCGGGCGGTAAGTTTTTTCTTTTGATGTTGCTTTGCTATACGTTTTTCACCTCCACCTTTTTTGGCTTCGGCAATTATTTCTTGTAATTTTTTATTGTTGTCGCTCATAGTAATTCCATTAAAACCCAAATACTTTAGAAACCTGTTGGGTTTAGTTTGTTACTTCGGTAGTCGAAGTTTTTCTGAATCTTTTAAATATTGTTGTAAAGCAAATAGTGCGGCTATTTTTGCTTCCTCTTCATTTACAGCTCTTAATTTTTCTTCGGAGTAATATGTCTTAACAAAATTGGTGTCGAAATTTCCACTGCGGAAAGCGTCGTGTTCAAAAACAAATTTCCCAAAAGAAAGCGTTGTATTAACCCCTTCTACTTCATATTCTGAAATAGCCTTTAACATTAATTGCATTGCCTCACTTCTAGTTTTACCGTAGGTTATTAATTTTGATAGCATTGGGTCGTATTGAATGGGCACTTGCATACCTTCGGCAAAACCGTCGTCTACCCGAATGTTTTTTCCACTTGGGGGACGATAAACTTCAAGTTTACCAACGCTAGGCATAAAATTATTAAGCGGATCTTCGGCGTAAACGCGTACTTCAAAAGCGTGTCCAGATATTTTTAAATCGCCTTGCGTAAATGCTAATTTTTGGTTGTTTGCCACATTAATTTGTTGCTCTACCAAGTCTAATCCTGTAATTAATTCGGTAACTGGGTGTTCAACTTGTAGGCGGGTATTCATCTCTAAAAAGTAGAAATTGTGGTCGTCATCTAATAAAAACTCAACTGTTCCTGCGCCTACATAATTGCAAGCTTTGGCAACTTTTATAGCGGCTTGCCCCATTTTTTCTCGTAATTGAGGTGATAAAATGGCAGATGGTGCTTCTTCCACTACTTTTTGATGACGGCGTTGAATACTGCAATCGCGTTCAAAAAGATGAACCGTGTTTCCAAAATTATCAGCCAAAACTTGAATTTCAATATGGCGCGGGGAGGTAACAAATTTTTCAATAAAAACCGAACCATCGCCAAAGGCGTTTTCTGCCTCGCTAATGGCTCTATTCATTTGCTCTTCAAACTCGCTGTCTGTTTCAACAATGCGCATTCCTTTTCCACCCCCACCAGCAGAAGCTTTTATAAGAATTGGAAAGCCAATGTTTTTTGCAATTTCTTTGGCTTCTTTTACATCGGTAATTGCTTCATCGGTACCGGGAACCATGGGTATATCGTAAGCTTTTACAGCGTCTTTTGCAGCTAATTTGCTTCCCATTACGCGAATAGCGTGCGATTTTGGGCCAATAAAAATTAAATTATTTTGTTCAACCTTTTCGGCGAAATTGGCATTTTCACTTAAAAAACCGTAACCAGGATGAATGGCATCCACCGCCAAATCTTTGGCTATTTTAATAATTTTATCGCCCAAAAGGTACGATTCGTTTGAAGGTGGAGGCCCAATGCAAACTGCTTGGTCTGCAAATTTTACGTGTGGGGCATTTCTATCGGCTACAGAGAAAACCGCTACAGTTTTAATACCCATTTTATGGGCGGTTTTCATAATTCGCAGCGCTATTTCACCTCTATTGGCAACCAGTATTTTTTTAATCATTTTGCTCTAATTCTATTAACAACACTCCTTTATCTACAGATTCACCTTTAGCAATATGTACCGCTTTTATTACTCCATCGCGTGGAGCAGTTAAAGTGTTTTCCATTTTCATCGCTTCCAAGACGCATAAAAAATCGCCTTTTAAAACTGTATCGCCTGCCGCTACATTTACCTCTAAAATAAGACCGGGCATAGGCGCGTGAACCTCATCATCTTCGGAAGCATTACCCAAAGAAAGCCCCATTTGCGATATAAGCGCATCGAGTTCATTTTGCAATTTAACGCGATAGCGATTGCCGTTAAGGGAAATTGTATAACTTCTGTTGTTGAAATTGGCTTCGAGAGTTTCTACCGCAACCGAATTGTTGTTGTAAATAATATGAGCCTGTGAATTGTTGGAAATGACGTCTATTTTTTTTAAATCTTCTGAACTCAACGAAAATTCAAAGTTTTCGTTGACAGTTGCTTTAAACTTTTCCTTCATAAATAGAAATTTTGATAAAGGTAATACTTGTAAAAAGATTATACCAATTTGAAATTCTATAATTGTTAGAATCGCTTAAAATGCAACAGCTTCAAGTCTTTCAAACTATTTTTTATTTTTTGAACTTTTACTCGGTTTTGAACTTGTTTTAGTTTTTGAAACAGGTTTTTGCTTCGGTTTTATTTTTAAATTCGAATTTTTTTGGACACTGCTTTTGGCTTTTACAGCTTTACGCACATTACTTAAAGCAGTTTTTACCTCGTTAATTCGCGTTTCCAAATCTTTGTTTGGGTTGTAAGTGGCGTCTTTAATATTAACAGTTGCGTTTAGTGAACGTGTTAAAAATTCGAGGTGTTCCAGCTCGGCTACTTTGTTTGCAACTGACCCCGCCTTGCGCCAGATTGTATTAAAATTTTGAGTAATCTCGGTCCACAAGTTTTCAATATCTTCATCTTCAGACAAAAAGAGCAAACAAAGATCTATGTTTAAAGCAGCAATTAAATCCCAATAATTTAAATTTTCGTCTTTAGACCTTTCAACTAATTTTTCTTTTAAAACGAATAACATTTTCTTTGTCTCTGCAATAGTTCTTAAACTGTATTTTTTCTTATCCACGGTAAAACTACCACCGTCTTTTATAGCATCGTTAAAAACTAACAAACAGCCCAATTCTATCGAATTTACCAAGGAATAAATTTTATTAGTGTTTGAGCCGTGTTTGTATGCTCTTTCGTAATGCGAAATGGCCAATTTATAAGCGTGAATTCTTTTATTCTTGTTGGCTGCAAGCATCGACAATCGTTTATAAGCACTACCTAAAAGATTGTGTCTTTCGGCTGTTTCACCGGCAAAAAGTAGCACTTCAAGATCCTGAATTACACGTTCGCATTTTTTATAATTTGCTTCCACAGCTTTATCTGTTGCTGTTTCGGCTTCAAAAATTTCACGTATATATAATTTTGATCGGGTGTTGCAGTATTTCTCCATACAAGAGAAAGAGAAATCGGCGTCTTCCATTTTAAGTAATTCTTCAAAATGCTGTGTGGCTTCAACATACATTGCCAATTCTTGATAAATTTTTGCAACCCTTTCAACAATTTGGGGGGTTCGCGACACATCTCTATCTACTGCAGTTAAAATTTTTTTAAGATCGGATAAGTGATCGTGATTTGCACTGGTTGCCATTTGCAATTGGTTAAGCAGATTTTCTAAATCTATTTCGGCTTCCTGTGGCACAATATAGCTTGGCGACCAAGTGCCTTTACTTCCCGAAATACCTTTTAATTTAAAAAACGGGTCGCCATAACATTGGTATGCGCCCCACGTATTGTTATTTGGGTGTTTGTCATAAATATAATTTCGCGCCTTTTTTACGGCATTGCCAAAGTTGTCGCCACTAAACATACTGCTGTAAAAAACACGTGCAAAATCTAATGCTGCAGCATCGTTTACAGCCCATCCTGCGGCAATTACCACTTTCACTCCAATGCTAATTAATTGAGTACCAATATTGGCGGCAAGTTTATACCTATTTTGATAAAACTTTTCATCTGCCGAACTACTATAACCCAGATGGCAGCAGTTTACAAATACAAGTTCGGGGACAACCGGCATTTGTTCAATTTCAAAAACAGTTAAAAAGATATTATTTCCAATAACCATCCCCGATTGTTTGGGCGAATTGGGATTAAAAACCCCGTGACCAGCTAAGTGAATAATTGAATAATCGTTACAAAAGAAGTTTTTCACAATACTCTCTGCGCGTGTGCCAATTAAGTGTACAGTTGGATACCCAACATTTTCTAAAGTTTCTTTAACTAGCATTCCTTCTTCTTTGGCGCCGGGCAGTTGCGAGATAAAACCGTCTAAAATTGGATCGGCAATAATTAGTGCGCCTTTTTCGGCTACACGTTTAATATTAATACGGTAGTCTTTGGTAGAAAGCTGTCTAATCATTCCGGCATTAATACAAAGCGGTTTGGCATTGGTAGTATTGTCTTGCAACAATTCCCACGGATATGCTGCTGTTTTACTATCCAATATCCAAGAGATATTGTTTTTGCGTTTTAATTTTTCTTTTAAATTATTCGGAATCAATAACTCAAACAAGGTTTTTGCTGTACAAGCAGACCACTGATTGTTGCTAGACACTTCCGAAATAAACAGATCGATTAAAGGTGTACTGCTGTGTAATTCGTTTTCTTCTTCTCTAGAATCGTTAGTTGAAGAGCCAAACACCATGCTGGATGGTTCACCAGTTTCATTATCACCTTCTTTATATTTTATGGTAATTCTGTTCCACCAACCTTCCGAATTATTTAAAGGGGTTCGTTTTTTTATACCTAACAGCTTTTTAATGCGCTTGTTGCCCAAAATAATATTGTAGGTTGTATTTTCTTTATAAACAATTTTATTGAGCACGTACATGCAATTGAGCGCTTTACTGGCATACAATTCAATAATTTCAATATATTGTACAGTTCGGTAGCCTTCATCGCCTAAAATCTTTACTTTTTCATTTGCTCTATTTACGCCATCAATAATAGCTTTTAGCGATCCTTCTATTGTAAGTCCGCCGTAACCGGTAGCGATAATTAAAGATGAAATTCCTATTCCTTTTTTAGGAATTTCCGTACCCCGAATACTCAAAAGATAATTAAGCACTCCTTGCTCAATAGATTTTGAAAGTTGAAAAGAAGTAAGCTGGTCGGGTTCGCCAAGGCCTACAATTATGGCGCCTTCAAAGTCACTATTTTTAGTTTTTCCGAAGATTGCATTTGTTCCAATATCGCCGGGGTACAAACCCAAACGGTGTTTTGATGAAAGATTGCCTTCTAAAGAGTGATCTATAGCTCTTTCGGCATATAAAATACCATCGTTTAAAAAGTGACCTGCAATAATTGGGTACGATGCGTACCGTAAATCGCCATTACTTACGGTAACCGAAACGGGAATCTGGCTGGCAACGGCGCCCGTATCATTTGGAAGTCCTAAAATAGTTTTTTCTAATCCAATTTCAGACAGGTCAAAATCTACCTCGGGTTCGGCTCTAAATATTTTTTGTTCGCCTCTTAAAAGTGGTTTTGTTGTACGCAGTAAATTGGTTTTCCCCGTTTCAAGTATTTCTTCAATTGCGTTAAATAAGTCGGGGTCGTTTGCCAAGGCACCGTGCGTAATGCGCGAATAATAAACCGCGTTGGCTTCAATAAGTTGTTTTGGTATCCCCGACTCCCAAGTAACGCTTTGGTCGCCCTCGCTGGTATATAAAAAGTAGAGTTGTTTTTTGGGCGGAATTTTATCTAAATAATACCCGCATGGTGTCATTTTATCCTTTCCGGCAATATAAACCATGTTTGAATAATCAATGTCATCTCTCTTATTTAAAATAGTATCGCGGTAATTTTTAAAATAGTTTAAATCTTCTTGGGTGGGTAGTGGCCAGCGCGATTTTCCGAAGTATTTGCGCATATTCTTCCACGTTTGCATATTGGCAAAATCGTTTTTAGAATCTGTAGTTAGCGGAAGAAGTGCTAAAATACCCGGAAACTTGGAAAACATTTTTAACAATCGCTTTTTTGAATGAAATAAGTCGATAGCGCTGAGTTTCTTTATAATGGGGTCTTCGCCAAATAACACTGAAGGAATTCTAAACGAGCCGCCCAATGGCGAACCCAAATAAATCATTTTAAACCCTTTGGTAGCCTTTAATTCTTGCCACGTTTCGTCATGCTGAATAATAAAATCGCGAACCAATACGCCTCCCATTGAATGCCCTATAATTTTTATGGGTTGTTCAATTTTTAGTAGGCTCTTTATTTTTGTGTTAAACTCGCTGGCACTTTCGGGTAGTGGTTTTCTCCAATCGAATGGATAAACTACAACGTCGTACTTTCCCGAAAGCCATTTATACAATTTATAATATGAAGTTTTTACAACCGAATCGGCAACAATTTTATTTACATTAGAATAACCCAAATTAAGTAAGCCACCGCTAATAATCCTGCCGTAATGAAGCCAAATTTCCTTGTTTTTTTGGGTAAGATTAGACCCCATAATTCCCGGAAGCAAGATAACAATAGGCTTATCTCCAGCCGGTGGTGTGGGCGAAGGATACAACTCACCCGACTCAATAAGTGCTCTATCACTACCTGGGATTTGATATTGTGGAATGCTTTTAAAACCGGGAATTAACTCGCCTTCGGCAGTTTTTAGAGCTAAGGTAATAGCCTCTCGCGTTTTATCATTTTCAAAATACTTTACGTGATTTACCTCGGCGCCTTGATCAAAGAAATACTGAATATTACTACTTCGCTTGGCCCCCAAATACATCGAATCTGTATTAACAACCAAATCGTTACGCTGCCAGTAAAATAATTTGCCAAGGATTACAAATAGCCCTTGCCCCGAAAAACTCACTCTTCCATTTCCAGAAATAACTGCCAAAGGCGCTCCATTAATTGCACTTTCGGGAGATGGGTCGTTTAAAATTTTTATAAATGGCGATTCGGGCCGTTGCGCTTCTAAGCCGGGAAGTACATTTACATCGTCTTTACTTTCTACTGCAGCCGAGAGTAATTCTTTTAAAATATCGCCAAAAATACCGCCTAAAATACTCCCAATATTTAAAAATACATTCAATACATGGTCAAGCCTTTTTGAAGCTAATTTAGTGCCTGCAGCAGGACAACCCACTCGTATAAACTTGGTAACAGATATTTTTTTGTTTTTGAATACTTTGTTTAAGGCTTCAATATTTTTAATGTCGTCTTCCCTATCGCCTTCCTGCTCCAGCAAAGCAAGGTGCGTATTGCTAAACCCTATTATTGAATCATCGCCATTACTGCTGTATTTGTTTAAAATATCGCCTACAATTCCGCCCCTTGAATGAGTTAATATATGTACAACTGCATCGTTGGGAAGCATAGCTGCAAGTTTTACTGCATTTTCAAGCGGACTTTCACTTAATGTTCTATGCTGAAATGCGATTACATTTTCACCATATAATTGGTGAATAGCCTCCCACGTAGGGGTGTTTTGTAAATCTTGAAAAGCGCCAAAAGTATCTGAATTTGTTCCGTGAATAAACAGAAAAAACGGCTTGGTAGACGGTTTCCCGTTAAATTTGCTAAAACTGAAATCTTTATTTACTTTAAATAATCCTGCGCCAATTTCTAAAAAATTACTGGGTACAACAGCAGGATCAATTTGGTTTTGTAAATTTTTATCTTCTAATTTTTTAGCGAGTGCTATTATTCCTTTGCCTACTGGTTTCTTTGCAAAAACCTTTAAAAGTTTTAAAGCAATTTTACCAATTATTCCTCTTTCGGTGGCAGGGGCTTCAACCACATTTGGGAGCACAAAAACCTCAGATTGCTCGTCCCTACTTCCGGGTGGTTTTAAAGCGGGGTCTAATTCTGGAAATACCTCGTGCATTGTAGAAGCGTCGCACATCCAAGTAGTACCATCATCGAGCACCAATTCGAGTAATTTGTCGTTAGACGCTAATTCTATTTGGTGTTCGTTTGCAACACTTCTATCGCTACCCTGAAGATTGTAGACAATAGCACCTTCGGCATTGGTTTCTTTTTTACCGTAAACCACAAGCTTTTTAATTGGTTCCATATTTATAATTGTTTGGTTGTTTTTAGAACCAAAAGCTAAACTTTTACGCAATTAATACAATGGAAATAGCATCTTGTATTCAATTAACTAAAAAGCTACAGTTAAGTAGATTGTAAATAAAAATGGGGGTGGTTGAGGAGGATAAAAAGTTACAACAATTTTTTAAACTTAAAAACTTATTTCTGAAATGACATTTCAAAATAAACTATAAATCATTCTCAATATCAATTTTTAAAAAATTTCTGTATCTTTTTAGAAACTTAAAAAGTATGAAAAAGTTAATTTATTTGTCGGCGTTTTTAGTTGTAATAGTTTCTTGTGCACAACCCAAAAAGAAAGAAGATGTAGCCCTAAAAACTAAACCACAATCATATAATATTGAACCGGTAGTAAAGGGTTTAACCATTCCGTGGGGTATGACCTGGCTACCCGATGAAAGTATGTTAATTACCGAAAAAGACGGCAGGTTAATTCATTTTAAAAATGGCAAAAAAACCGAAATAGCAAACGTACCCGAAGTTTATAATAGCGGTCAAGGTGGATTACTCGATATTGAGTTACACCCCAATTACAACGAAAATGGCTGGATTTACATGACCTATGCTTCAAAAGAAGGTGAAGGATCTGGTGGTAACACCGCTTTAATTCGCTGTAAACTCGACGGCGATGCCCTAACAAATATAGAAACACTTTATAAGGCAAGCCCAAATACAACAGCTGGACAACACTTTGGCTCGCGCATTGAATTTGACGATGATAATTATGTTTACTTTTCAATTGGCGAACGCGGTGCACGCGAGGTCAATCCGCAAGATATAACTCGCGACGGTGGTAAAATTTACAGATTACACGACGACGGGCGAATTCCGCAGGACAATCCCTTTGTAGACCAACCCAATGCTAAACACGCTATTTACACCTACGGAAATAGAAACCCGCAAGGAATGGCAAAACACCCTAAAACGGGTAAAATCTGGATGCATGAACACGGTCCTAAAGGTGGCGATGAGATTAATATTGTTAATAAGGGAGCTAATTACGGTTGGATGGAAGTTACCTACGGCCTAAACTACAGTGGCACCAAAATTACCGACGAAAAAACCCGCCCAGGTATTGAACCGCCAATTTATTATTGGACCCCCTCAATAGCGCCCTGCGGAATGGACTTTATTACTGGCAATAAATATGGACAATGGGAAGGCAAGTTATTAGTGGGCTCGCTTAAATTCGCCTATGTTGAATTGCTTACATTAGACGGTGAAAAGGTAGTAAATCGCGAAAAAATTGCACAAGATATTGGGCGCGTTCGCAATGTAAAATTAGGACCCGATAATTTAATCTATATTGCCGTTGAAGGTCAAGGTATTTTTAGACTAATACCCGAATAATTTTAAAAAAATTAAGTTGAACGCAGTTGGAAGTTAAAAATTTCCAACTGCGCTCAAATAAACAAATTGCTATTTTCTTCCTTTTTTGCGCTTACGGTAAAAATCGAAGGCAAACCAAGCAATTACAGCTATTACAAAATACATAAAGTAAGATACCGGCTTTCCGCTTCCTCCAACGGTTGTAAATAGCCTGTCCCAACGTACTTTTTTGTTTAAACTATCCCAACTCATCCATACAAACACGGGTTTACCAACTACATGATTAAACGGTACAAAACCCCACGTACGGGCGTCTTCACTATTGTTTCGGTTATCACCCATCATCCAATAGTAATCCATTTTAAAGGTGTATTCGGTAATGGGTTCGCCATTGAGTAGCACTTCGGTACCGGCTTGTGAAATTTGATTTTCAATGCCTAATTCGCTTCCTTCGTATACCTCGATAATACGTTTATAAAACGGTAAGCTTTCTGGTGTAATTGAAACTGTAACGCCTTTTTTCGGAATATATAACGGCCCAAAGAAGTCGGTATTCCAAGCGTAATTTTGATTATTAGGAAACACTCTACTATCCCATTGCCCTTTTTTATTTTTAAGTGGAATTATCTCTATAACACTTGGGTTATTTTTAAGCATCTCGATAGATTCATCTGAAATAGCTTTAAAATAATACACACTGCTCGCTTTGTCATATTCTACCCCATCGGTAATATCATATCTACCTAAAAACAGTTGCGGATTGATTGGTCCCGAAGTTCTAATTGCATAACTAAACTGAAGTTTTGCTCTATCGGGCAACTCATTTTGTTTTCCGTTTATAAAAACATAACCATCTCTAATCTCCAATGAATCTCCAGGTAAGCCTACAGCCCGCTTTACGTAGTTAGATTTTTTATCAATTGGCTTGTAATAATATTTTCCATCTCCGTATTGCTGAAAAGCATTTACCGTATCTACTGGCCAATTAAAAACTACAATATCATTGCGTTTTATATCTTGAAAACCAGGAAATCTAAAATATGGTATTTGCGGTTTTGAAAGATAAGATTTTGTACGCACTACCGGTATAGTGTCGTGAACCATCGGGAAAGCAATTGGCGTCATAGGCGTACGAGCACCATAATGAAACTTACTTACAAAAAGAAAATCGCCTACTAATAATGTTTTTTCTAATGACGAAGTAGGAATTGTAAAGGGTTGCATTATATAAGTATGCACGATAGTAGCGGCTACCACTGCAAACAAAACTGAACTTATCCACTCCCCTGTAGATGTACGCGGTTTTAAGTCTCTATCGGGAATGTGAGTTACATTTTGCGTATAATTTATATAGTAAATATACAATCCTAATGTTACAATCCCCAAAATGGTATCTGTTGTAGAGTTGCGTCCAAAACTGCGCAAAGTTTCTACCCATACCACCGGAAACATAATTAAGTTTACAATAGGTATAAAAAGTAGGATTGTCCACCACCACGGACGGTTAATAATCTTCATTAACACCACGGCGTTATAAACTGGAACTGCAGCTTCCCAAGCTTTTCTACCCGCCGTTTGGTACAGTTTCCACGTACCTGCAAAATGAATTAATTGTACTATTAAAAAAAATGCAAACCAACCTGTCCAGCTCATTTTATATATTTTCTATTACTTAATTATTTTTCCTTCTTTTGGATGCTTATTTAAAACAAACATCTGCAATCATTGTTTAATTTAAGACAAGCCTAGGACGTCTTTCATTGTAAAATTTCCTTTCTTATCTTTTAAAAATTCTGCAGCTAAAATAGCACCTTTTGCAAAACCTTCGCGACTATGCGCCACGTGTTTTAACGATATTGAATCAATTGCCGAATGATATGCCACTTCGTGAGTTCCCTTTACGTCTTCTTCGCGCTTGGCAGAAATTTTTAATGTATCCTTTTCAGTGGCATCTAATTGCCAATTGGATTTTTTACTGTTCTTTAAAATATCTTCGGCCAATGAAATTGCGGTTCCGCTTGGAGCATCTTTTTTTTCGGTATGGTGTATTTCTTCAATTGAAACATCATATTCATTCCACTCTGCCATTAATTTGGCGGCATATTCATTTATGCTAAAAAATAAATTTACACCTACACTAAAGTTGGACGCCGTAATAAAGCTACCGTTACGACTTTCACATAAATTTACCATTTCGGCATATTTATCTAACCAACCAGTGGTTCCCGAAACTACAGGAATATTGGCATTTAACGCTTTTGAAATATTACTTACCGCAGCTTCGGGCGCCGAAAATTCAATAGCTACATCGGCCGATGAAAAATCGCCTTCTTCAAAATTTTCAGCACTTTTATAAACAATGATGTGTCCTTTTTGAAGTGCCAATTTTTCAATGACTTTGCCCATTTTACCGTAACCGAGTAATGCAATTTTCATAATTGTTTTGTCTTTGTATTAACTTATAAAAAGCTACTTAAAATTATATTTTAGCGACAATCCGTATTGGGGTTTTGCAGCAAATTGGTTGTAATTAAAATTTGGCTGAAATGTTAAGTCTTCACTTACTTCGTATTGCCGTAAATGCGCATCAACATTGGCATCTACCACATTGAGCAAGTAAAATGCTACAGTAACAATAATACTAAGGCCTTTGTTTTTTTGTGCAGATTTTTGCGCATTAATCAACCTGTCGTTTGAAATACCCTGAAACTCATCGTCTGTATACCCCGCAAGTCGGCGTTTATAAGCATTTCTAAAACGTTGATACTCGTCGTTTTGTTCTTTATAAAAATACATTCCCGTAGCCATCCCTGCGTAGATAATAGGAATTTTCCAATACTTTTTATTGTAAGCTTGACCCAAACCGGGTAATACTGCCGAATAAAATGCTGCTGTTGCGGGGGCTAAAGGATTGTATTCTATTTGAGACTTAATAGTGTCGTTAACCACAATTTTCCGCGCTTCTTTTTTAAGATTTAAAGAATCTGAAGTTTGCGCAAAAAGTGAGGTGGCACAAAGAAATAAAAGCGTATATAAAAAATTATTCTTCACCTTTCATAAGCTTCAAAATACGGTCGAAGTCGTCTTTGTTTTTAAAAGGAACCACTAATTGTCCTTTCCCAGATTTTGAAACTTTAACTTCAACCGAAGTTTCAAATAAATCTGTTAATTCTTTTTTAGCTTTTTTTGCGAAAGGCGGGGCTCCGTTTTTCTTTGGCGCCGATTTTTCGGTTGGGTTTTTAAATTTTCGAACCAAAGCTTCTGTGTCGCGTACAGAGAGATTTTCACTTAAAATTTTCTCGTAAATTTCTAGTTGGTCGCTTAAATCGTCAATATTAATTAGTGCTCTACCGTGGCCCATGCTAATAAATCCATCGCGCATTCCGGTTTGAATTATTGGATCTAATTTTAATAAGCGCAGATAGTTTGCAATGGTAGAACGATTTTTTCCTACCCTATCACTAAGTTCGTCTTGGGTAACGTTTATTTCTTCAATTAACCTTTGATACGACAGTGCAATTTCAATAGGATCTAAGTCTTGTCTTTGTATATTTTCAACAAGGGCCATTTCCAAAGATTCTTGGTCGTTGGCAATTCGAATATAGGCCGGGATCGTTTTAAGGCCCACCAATTTAGAGGCTCGAAAACGTCTTTCTCCACTTACAAGTTGATATTTATCAAAATCTAACTTACGAACGGTAATAGGTTGGATTACGCCCAATTCTTTAATTGAAGAAGCCAACTCGCGTAACGAATCTTCATTAAAACTTGTTCGCGGTTGAAATGGATTTACTTCAATACTTTCCAAATCGAGCTCGACAATATTACCTACCACCTGGTCGGCATTTTTATCGTTCGCAGATTTAATATCGTTAGAAGGATCTTTTAGCAGTGCTGAAAGACCGCGGCCTAAGGCTTGTTTTTTGGTCGCTTTCGCCATTTATTCTTTTTCGTTTTTTTTAATTAATTCATGCGCCAAATTTAAATAGTTATCGGCACCTTTACTCGAGGCGTCGTAACTAATAATGCTTTCGCCATAACTTGGGGCTTCACTTAAACGTACATTTCGCTGTATGATTGTGTCAAAAACCATTTGGTCAAAATGTTTTTTAACCTCGTCTACCACTTGGTTCGATAGGCGTAAACGTTGATCGTACATAGTAAGTAACAACCCTTCAATATCAAGGTTTACATTGTGTATTTTTTGAACACTTTTAATAGTGTTTAAAAGTTTCCCAAGACCTTCAAGTGCAAAATATTCACATTGAATAGGAATAATAACCGAATCTGCCACTGTAAGTGCATTTAATGTTAACAATCCTAAAGAGGGCGCACAATCTATGAGTACATAATCATAATCGTCTTTTAACTTATCTACAGCATTTTTTAGCATGTACTCGCGATTCTCCACATCGACAAGTTCAATTTCAATCGCAACCAAATCTATATGCGACGGAATTAAATCTAAATTTGGAGAATTTGTAGTTACAATCGCATCTTTTGCCGACGAACTGTGTTCTAACAATTGATATGTCCCTACTTCTACGCTTTCAACATCAATACCTAACCCAGAGGTAGCATTTGCCTGCGGGTCTGCATCAATAAGTAAAACCTTCTTCTCTAAAACGCCCAAAGAGGCCGCTAAATTTACTGAGGTTGTAGTTTTACCCACCCCTCCTTTTTGGTTTGCAATAGCAATTATTTTACCCATTAATTTACTTACAATTTTAGCAGTTAAAAGTACAATTAATTATGTGGATAGAAAATCATTTTTGTTAACAGCCCATCACGCCACACAGTTATTCAATTATAAATTAGAATTAAAAATGTAGCCACAGTTATAAAACTATCAATAATTTGAGAAAATAGCAATGTAAACGAAGGCTGTTTTTTTAAAATTTAAGAAATGTACTTTGTAAATAATTTACTCGTCTCGAAGCATTATTTAGATTTTTTTTGTCGAATCATCGCCTCTAGCATATCCCACATTTGTTGTGGCACTTCTTCTAAAAGATTCATTTGTCCTGCGCCTTGTAGCCACTCTCCCCCATCAATTACAACAACTTCGCCGTTGATATATGCTGAAAAATCGGAAACCAAATAAGCTGCCAAATTTGCAAGTTCTTGATGTTCGCCCACACGTTTAACAGGTACTTTTTTTGAAGGATCAAACTTTTCTTTTAAATCGCCCGGCAATAGTCTATCCCACGCTCCTTTTGTTGGGAATGGCCCAGGGGCAATGGCGTTTGTACGAATTCCGTATTTTGCCCATTCTACTGCCAAAGAGCGCGTCATTGCCAGCACACCAGCCTTTGCCGTTGCACTTGGCACCACATATGCCGAACCTGTAAAAGCATAAGTTGTAACAATGTTTAAAACCGTTTTATCTGTTTCTTTATTATCAATCCAATGTTTTCCAAAAGCAAGGGTACAGTTTTTTGTGCCCTTTAAAACAATATCGATAATGGTATCAAAAGCATTTGCAGAAAGTCTTTCGGTAGGCGAAATAAAGTTTCCAGCAGCATTGTTAAGCAACACGTCTACACTACCAAATTCTTTTACCGAAGCGGCTACCATGGCTTCAACCTCATCGTAATTCCTCACGTCGCATTGCACGGGCAATACCTTTCCGCCCGTTGCTTCCTCTAACTCCTTTTTTACAGTTTGCAGTTTTTCTAAATTTCTTGAAGTTATTACAACATTGGCACCCAATTCTAAAAAGTAGGTTGTCATGGCTTTTCCTAAGCCGCTTCCGCCACCAGTTACTACAATTGTTTTCCCTTTTAGCGCATCGTCACGAAGCATTTTTGAAGTATAGTCCATAAAATTTTTTGTTAGGATGTAAAGATAAGCAGTAAAATTATTACTGAAGTATTTGTTGTAAAGAAATAGCGCCGTATTATAACTTTTACAAATTACTCCTAAACACCTATTTCTTGTTAATAAAATAACAAAAAACCTTGATTTGCAGGTTAAAATTTGTGAAATAACTTGAAGCCTTTTCTTATATAAATTATATTGAAAATATGGAAAAAGTATTAGTAGCAGGTGCAAACGGCACCACAGGTAAAAAAATAGTTTCAATATTGAAAAACAATGGACATTACGAACCTATTGCAATGGTTCGTAAAAAAGAACAAATTGCTCATTTTAAAGACAATAAAGTGCAAACCATCCTTGCCGACTTAGAAAAAGATGTAAGCGATGTTACCAACGGAATTGATCGTGTAATTTTTGCAGCCGGTTCGGGCGGAAAAAAGGTAGAAGAAGTAGATCAAAATGGAGCGATAAAACTGGTTGATGCTGCTAAAAATTCGAATGTAAAAAAGTTTGTTATGCTAAGCTCAATGGGAGCCGATAATCCAGAGGAAGCATCAGATTTAAAAGCGTATTTAAAAGCAAAACACAATGCCGACGAGCATTTAAAACAATCGGGGTTAGAATATGCAATTGTGCGCCCCGGAGCGCTTATAAATGATGATGGCAACGGAAAAATTGAAATAGACAACAAACTAAATAAAAGTGGTGAAATTCCGCGTCGTGATGTTGCCGAAACTTTAGTGGGCTCATTGGAAGATTCCGTAGCAAAAAACAAAACTTTCGAAATTTTAAAAGGCGACACCTTTATTGAAGCCGCCCTCGAAAAAATCTAAAACTCAGGTCATAACACTAAAAGGCACGTAATTTTTTTTTACGTGCTTTTTTTTATGAAAAACACTAAAATTACTTTGATGTCCAAAGTTGTTGTTGTGCAGTACCGTGATCGCCCAATTGGTATAAACCAACCGATTTTGCTTTAAAACTAATGGGTTTAAAAACGTGGGTTGAAAGGCTGTCGAGCAAACTAACATCGGCAACTCCCAAACTTATATGCGGATCAAAATTATCATAACTGTATTTTTCAACAAATACTGGCACATAAGCAAGCGTAGATTCGCTTATTGCGCTTCCGTCGGGGTTGGGAACAAATGATTGTTCGGTGCCATTTTCAACTATATACGGCTTTAAAAGTTCGATAGATTTTTTATGAATTTGCATTAAAGCTGGTGTCTTTTTAAGCCTAATCATTGCAAAACTTTCGTCTTTTTCTTCGTAATAAAACAAACTTTCAGCTTTTAACATTTCTGTGTCAATTGTTTTAAACAACCCATTTAAAGCGTTTTTTACTGCGGGTAAGTTGTTTTCATTGATAAAACACTGCAATAGTGTAATATGAGGCACATGATTTTTATCGAGCTTAATTGTTACGGGATTGTTTTTATGAATTAATGAATTAAGTTGAAGCGATTGCGCATACATTTCTTCCGAAGGTATTAAAAGCACATCAACTGCAATTATACTTTCTTCATTTGAAGTGCACGATAGTAATCCGAAGCTTATCGCGGTGGCAATTAAAAATTTCTTCATTTTAAAAAAGTACTTATTCAATAATTAGTTTTAGCGTTTGAGCAGCATTACCATCTTCCAATTTTAACAAATAAATCCCTGCTGGCAGACTGTGTTTCCAAACAATTGCATTGTTTACATCATTCCATGTTTGCTGCATCAATTTTTGACCCGTGATGCTAAAAACAGTAGTTATTAATTTCTCTACTGAAATATTATTTGGAATTACAATTTGGATATCATTTTTAACTGGGTTTGGCGCTAGCAAAAATTGGTTTAAAATTTGGTTGTCATTTACCGTCATTACACCGTTTCTTATTTCATCTAAAGCAAATTGAGCACTGGCAGCTGTAACCGTTACGTGGTCTTCATTTTCATTGGGAATATAGAAATTTACAAACGGAGAATCGCTTAAATTTGGAACGGCAAACCAATCTGGATTATCTATTGCAAGAGCACTCATTGTAGGAATAAAATTGTATAAATCTTGTTGTAGCGCGTTAATAAAATCGATTAAAACTTGGTTGCCGCCACCATCGCCAAGTGCGTCGCTTATACTGCCGGTTCCACCGGGAGCACTATCAACGCCATCGCTAGTATTTGTTGCTTGCGAAACCGCTTGAAAAGTATCTACAGGAAATCCGAAATAATTTACAACCACATCGGTAACCGTAAGAGTTTGGGTGGCTGGGGGTGTAAAATTTAAAGCAACGTCAACATCGGTATTTGCGTCAATTTGCAAATTAGTATCTACAATGGTCATACCGGGACTGCCGGTGGTTGTGCCGTTGCCAGCGCCATTTATCATTGTAACATTTCTAACAGAATTTGGAAAACCCAGCGCATCTAATTCGGCTTGAAATTCGTTTCTAAACCCGGGAGCGCCCATTGGCAGCAATCTTGTAGGATCTTGCTCGTAGGTTGAGCCCGATAATAAATGCCCCTGTAAATGATCGATGAGCATTTCTTTAGCCGCTGGCGAATTGAGTAATTGGTCAACAACTGCCTGCGCTGTAGCATCGCCTACTTGCTGTGCGAAATAATTAATTAAGTACTGTAAACTGATAGGAATGTTGGCACCACGATGTGGCGAATCGAACGAAATATAAAGCCGAGTTTCTGGATCGATACTGTTATTCTCCATATACGAAAGCCCATAGCGCGCTATTAGTCCTCCCATACTTGGACCTAAAACTACCAACTCATTATCGCCAACTTTATCTGTGTTTAATTGCTCAATTAAAGCTACCAAAACCATTGCATTGCGCTGAATATAATCGCCTCCTCCGTCAATAGTTTTTCCATCTGTAGTATAAATAGGGGCGTTTAAAATCACAATGTCAAAACCTTCATCGCGAAGAATATCTGCCATATTTTGCCCACCAAAACTTAAACTCGCGTATAAGCCCAAAATATCGCGAGAATCTCCGGGGTCAAACCCGTCTATAATTATAATTGGCTTATCTAAAACACCATCAACATTGTCTAAAAATATTTCATATTCACCTTGCCCAAAATAGGCTTGAGTTTCGTCATAACCTTGATATGGAATAGTAGCGGTAATTGTTTCAATCGCTTGACTTTCGGGATAAATTGCATTTTCTGGAATATTTGAAAAACGTATTTGTGCAAAAGTTGTTTGGGACGCGATAATTAACAGAAGTATGTAAAACTTTTTCATAGCGTATGTATTTGGCTTTGTGGTTGAAAGGTAGTGAAAATTTAGTTGCGACTTTTTAGTTGAGCGCAAGGTTTTTTGAATTTTTATCAATTTAAAACTTTAAAAACCAACGCATTAACTTTAACCTAAAAGCGGTGTGCGGATAGTACCGAATGGAAGGATCGAGCCAGGTGGGCTTGTCCATGACACTTTTATAATGTGTAAACGCCTTAAAACCAGCTTCGCCGTGGTAACTACCAATACCGCTATGCCCCACACCACCAAAAGGTAAATGTGAGTTTGTTATGTGCATTACGGTATCGTTTATTGCGCCTCCACCAAATGACACTTCTTTTAAAACCTTCTTTTTTATTGAATCGCGTTTGGTAAACACATAACACGACAGCGGTTTTGGTAAACTATTTACAATTGAAATAGCCTCTTCGATAGTATTATAAGCAATTACAGGTAAAATAGGACCAAAAATTTCCTCCTGCATTACCGGGTCTTCCAGAGTAACATTTTGCATAATTGTAGGTTGAATGTAGCGGGTTTCTTTGTTATGTTCACCTCCAAAAAATATTTTCTTTTGGTCGAGCATTTCTGTGAGACGATCAAAGTTTTGCTCGTTTATTATTTGAAGAAAGTTGTCATTTTCATAAGCAAAGTGCTGGCTTATAATTTCTTGTTTTGTCTGTTCCAAAAATTTCTGTTCAATACTTTTATGAACTAAAACGTAATCTGGTGCAATACAAGTTTGACCCGCATTTAAAAATTTTCCCCAAACCAATCGTTTTACTGAAATTTTTAAATTGCAACTTTCGGTAACAATTGCGGGGCTTTTTCCGCCCAACTCTAAGGTTACTGGGATAAGATTTTCGGCGGCAGCCTTATAAACTATTTTACCAACTTTGGTACTGCCGGTAAAGAATATTTTATCAAATTTTTGTTTTAATAATTCTTGCGTCTCGTCTACTCCGCCTTCAACAACCGTAAAAAATGCAGGGTCAAAATACTCCTTTACAATTTTTGCCATCGCGGCAGCCGTATTTGAGGGTAGTTCACTGGGTTTTAGTACAACAGTATTTCCCGCGGCAATTGCAGCAATAACTGGAGCAAAGGATAGTTGATAGGGATAATTCCAAGCGCCTATAACCAAACACACCCCCAAAGGTTCGGGGACAATAAAACTGGATGCGGGAAAATTTAAAACGCCAGTAGATACATTTTTTCGGCGCGCCCATTTAAAAATGTTCATTCGAGCCTCCTTAATATCTCTGTAAAGTAGAGAGATTTCTGTAGTATAATTATCAAATTCAGACTTTTTAAAGTCTTTATAAATAGCTTGGTGCAAAGCGGCTTCATTCTCTTTTAAAGCCCTTTGAAGCGTTTTTAATTGTTTTCGTCTAAATTGAATACTCTTTGTGGCGTGCGAATTAAAAAATGCGCGTTGCTTATCTACTATTTCTTTCATAAAATCAATTATCCTTAAAAATCCTTTTAAAGATATTGATTGTTACTTTAAAATGAAAAAATGTTACTATTTATCGCGATTTAGTGCTTTGTATTCTTCATAGCAAACACTAATAGCGTCGAGTATTTGTAAATCGTTTGCCGTACGAATAAAGTTTTTGGAATAGTTACACTTGTTTAAAATTTCGTCAATATCGGCACGTTCAAGTTGCAAGACTGCCATAAGTGTTTCTCGGTCGAATTTACTTTGTAGTAAATTTCTAATTTCATCGTCGGCTTTCATTTTTCTAAGTTTCCGCATTTGTCGCGGCCTTTTTCCGAAGACATTATAAAGGAAATCTGCTGGATTAAAAATGGAACTTAAAACTTTACTTACCGCTCCCGGTTGGTTGCTACCCCCTTCGTAACCCGAACTAAGCCCCGAAATTCGATATCGATAATTGTCGTAAACAGGAATTAATTTGGCGTCAATCTCTAAATACCCAGTAAGTTGCACCGGTTTAACCACTACTTCTTCGAGCGCAATGCCAAGTTCGGTCATTTTTACTTTTATATCGCCAAATTTTAACCAGTCGTTGGTAACGCGAACTCGTAACGATTTAAACCCGAGATATGAAAAATACAAGGTATCGTTAACAGCAGCTTTAATGGCAAATTCACCCTTATTATTAGTTGTTGTGCCTATTACTTGATTAAGGTTAACAATGTTTACATTTTCTAAGGTTTTATCGTTAGCGTCGTTCATCACGGTTCCTGTGATGGTATGATTTTCTTGTGCTACTGAAATAGTGGTAACACACAAAAATGCTATAAAGAAGATTATTTTTTTCATTTAAATATTAATATACAGAAAATTTCAATAGGGTGAAATAGTCTTTTCTTTTTCAATTTTAGCTTGCAGCATAGATTTAACGCTACTATGCCATTCGTGTTTTAAAATACTTAAAATTATGCTATCGCGTCTCCCCGTAGGCGAGGCACAATTACTTCGCAATATGCCTTCAACAGTGCAACCTATACTTTTCATGGCTGCAATACTACGCATATTTATTGCATCGGCTCTAAACTCAACCCGGTCTAATTGTAATTCTTCAAAAGCAAACTGCAACAATAACAATTTACATTGTTTATTAATGCCAGTACCTTGAAATTTTTTACCATACCAAGTATAACCCAATTGTACGGTATTGTGTGTTTTTTGATAGTCGTAAAAACGTGTGCTACCTGCCACTTTTTTTAGCTTTTTATCAAAAACGATAAACGGATAGGCCGTACCTTCTTTTCTACTTTTTAAAGCTGTTGCAATATAAGTTTTTAAATTTTCTAAGCCATTAGCAGGCTGTAGCGAATACTCCCAAATTTCGGGTTCGGTTTCAGAAAAAGGTGAAATTTTTGATATATCTTCTTGGCGCAACGGACTTAACCTTACACGATCGTTTTCTAAAATATAATCCTGATAAACGTTGAAAGTTTTCATATAAACGAATAAAAACGGGCCTTATAAAAAGGCCCGTAATATACTTATATAGACGCAAAAGATTTATAAAAGTTTCATCTTTAAGCGTTAAAATTTCAATTTAAATTGTAATTATGATTTTCTTCTTCGTCTACCGCCAGTACCTTTACTGTCGGGACGATTTGCTCCTCTGCGGCTTTTTCCTTTAAAAGCTGGTTTATCACTAGAACCACGTTTTTTAAAATTGCCTTTTCGGTCACTACGTCCCCCACGGTCACTACCGCTACGAGAGCTACGCTTTTTACCACGATCTCTGCCGCTGCGCCCTGAGTCTTTTGATATTTCAACATTTATATGGCGACCGTCGAGTTTAAAATCTTTAAACACATTGAGCACCAATTCTTGTTTATCGGGATCGGTATTAAAGAATGAAAAACTGTCTTTTACATCAACTTTATAAACATCGTCTTTGCCTAATTGAAGCAAATCGCGCAAAAAGTCTTTTAAACTCATCCAATCAAAATCGTCTTTGCCTCCAATATTGATAAAGTAGCGTGTAGTGTCCTTTGAGCTATCTGCCGAACTTTTGTCTGCCGCTGCGTTTAAATCTTTGCTGTTTTTGTAGTAATTGAGGAATCGTGAAAATTCTACAGAAAACACTTTTTTAATAAGCTCTTCTTTTGAAAAATCTTCGAGAACCTCGTTTATGTTTGGTAAATACGGATTGATTTCGGGATTAATCTCTGTGTCTTTTATATTGTTAGCCAAATTAAACATTTGAACCTCGCAAATTTCCATTCCAGACGGAATTTCTTTAGATACAAATTTCTTTTGAATCATTCGTTCAATAGTATGAATTTTTCGCAATTCACTTTTTGAAACGATAACCATCGAAATTCCGGTTTTTCCTGCACGGCCTGTACGTCCGCTTCGGTGATTGTATACCTCGGTTTCATCGGGTAATTGGTAATGGATTACATGGGTAATATCGTCTACATCAATACCGCGAGCTGCAACATCGGTCGCTACTAACATTTGAATTTGTCGTGCTCGAAAGGATTTCATAACCGTATCGCGTTGACTCTGGCTTAAATCGCCGTGTAAAGCTGCAGCATTATACCCATCTTCGATAAGTTTTTCGGCAACTTTTTGAGTATCGCGTTTTGTTCTACAGAATATTACAGAAAAGATATTTGGATTGGCATCTGCCAAGCGTTTTAACGCATTGTAGCGATCGCGAGCGTTAACCAAATAATATTCGTGAGAAACTTGATCTGACCCCACATTTTTTGTTCCCACCGTAATTTCAACGGGGGTATGCATAAACTTTTTTGCAATTGTTGAAACCTCTTTTGGCATAGTTGCGCTAAAGAGCCAAGTGCTTTTATCTTTTGGCGAATGCGATAAAATTTCGGTTATATCTTCGTAGAATCCCATGTTGAGCATCTCATCGGCCTCGTCGAGAACACAGTACTCAATTTTTGAAATATCAATCATTCCACGACCAATCATATCTTTCATTCGGCCTGGGGTAGCAACAATAATTTGTGCCCCTTTTTTAATTTGCCGCGCTTGGTCTGTAATACTTGCACCACCGTAAATAGCGGTTACATTTAACCCTGGCATATATTTGCCATAAGCTATCATCTCGTTTGTAATTTGTAAGCAAAGTTCGCGAGTTGGAGATAAAATTAACCCTTGCGTAGTTCTACTTTTTACGTCTATTTTTTGCAACATTGGAAAACCAAATGCTGCTGTTTTTCCGGTTCCTGTTTGTGCTAACGAAACCATATCGGTTTCGCAATCTAAAAGAATTGGAATTGCTTTTTCTTGTACTTCCGACGGGGTTTCAAAACCCATGTCGGCAATGGCGTTTAGAAGATGCTCTTCTAAGCCGAGTGCTTTAAATGCTGTCATTTTATGTATGTAAATTTTTATATGTGTGCTAATGAGAAGCGACTGGACATATAAAAAACGGACAGCTTCACTATAGCACTCCTCACCCTGAGGAAATTTCTTGAAAGTTTAAAGTACAGGACTTTAAATTTTTCGAGGGCGCAAAAGTAGTGTTTTATTCGCAAATTAAGCAGCACATCTTTAATTTTATTTTATTTTAGAATAAAATTATTTTTAGACATACAGCTTTTCAATTGCGAATTTATTTAGACAAATAATCTATCAACTGCCGCATAGCCTTACCTCGATGCCCAATTTCACTTTTTTGTTGTAAGGTCATTTCGGCAAAAGTTTTATCAAAACCTGCTGGCTGAAATATAGGATCGTATCCAAACCCCGACTCTCCGCGTAATTCTTTTACTATTACGCCTTCGCAAATACCCAAGAACATAGTATCTTCCTGCTCCAAATTAAGGGCGATTGCCGTTTTAAAACGCGCGCTGCGATCATTAAAATCCTCTAAGTTTTTTAAAAGTTTTTTAATATTAGCGCTCGAATCGTTACTGTTGCCAGCATAGCGAGCACTGTACACGCCGGGTTCGTTGTTTAGCGCTTTTACCTCTAATCCCGTATCGTCTGCAAAGCAATTTAAGTTGTAGTTTTCGCGAACGTAATTTGCTTTTAAAATAGCATTACCTTCAATAGTTTTGGCAGTTTCGGGAATATCTTCTTTACAACCAATATCGGTTAAGCTCAGCAATTCTATATGTTTCGGCAACATAGCCTTTACCTCGATAAATTTATTTGTGTTGTGGGTGGCGAAGACAAGTTTCATATTTTTTTATTTCAGCTAAGGTTAATTTAAAAAAGTTTTTATCGAGCGGCCAAGTAACGCTCAATTATTTCATCAGACGATTTAATAGTACGTTTTGCCCACTCAAATTCTATCTCGCGCTTCTCGGCTTCTGTAAGACGCCATTCAATATTACTTTGTTTAAGTTTTGAAACTACGCTTTGCAAAATGATGGCCGCAGAAACCGAAATATTTAAACTTTCGGTAAATCCATACATCGGAATTTTTAAAAATCCATCGGCAGCATTCATCACCGTATCACTTAAACCGTCGCTTTCTTTTCCGAAGAAAAAAGCACTCTTTTTTGAATAATCAAACTCATGAAGCATCGTACTATCTACGTGGGGTGTGGTTGCAATAATATTATAACCCGAACTTTTTAAGGTCGAAATACAATCGTCTATCGCGTTATAGCGGTTAAGCGAAACCCACTTTTGCGCACCCATCGCAATTTCTTTATCGATGCGTTTGCTTACTTTTTCTTCAACAACATGTAAATCTTGAATACCAAAAACGTCGCAAGTGCGCATTACGGCGCTGGTATTGTGTAATTGGTAAACATCTTCGGTAACCACGGTGAAATGGCGCGTACGTTCAGAAAGCACTTTTTCAAAACGCTCTAAGCGCTGTTCGGTTAAATAAGTTTGAAGATATTTTAGCAGATCTAAATCCAAATTTTTATGTTTAAAATGATACTGGTAATCGCGTTTGTAAAAAATAATTGGGCTAAGATAAAAGTTATTCTTTTAATGTTTCGTTTCTGAAATAGGCAATTTTAAATAACTTAGTCAATAAAACATTTAAAATGAAAATTGCTGTACTTACAGGTGCTGGCGTTAGCGCCGAAAGCGGAATAAAGACTTTTAGAGATAGTAACGGACTTTGGGAAGGGCACGACGTGATGGAAGTGGCTTCGCCCGAAGGTTTTCAACGAAACCCCGAAACCGTTTTAGAATTTTACAACCAACGCCGTAAACAACTTTTAACAGTAAAACCAAATGCAGCGCACCACGCCTTGGCTGCCCTCGAAAAAGAGCACGACGTTACCATAATTACTCAAAATGTAGACGATTTGCACGAACGTGCTGGCAGTAACCAGGTAATTCATTTGCACGGCGAACTACTAAAAGTTCGAAGTACGAGAAATGAGGCCTATGTGCGTGAATGTAAAAACGATTTAAAATTGGGCGATGTATGCGATCAAAACCATCAACTGCGACCGCATATTGTTTGGTTTGGCGAAATGGTACCACTAATAGATACTGCGGCAAACGTAATTGAAAAAGCAGAGGCCATACTTGTTGTAGGCACCTCTATGGTGGTATATCCAGCCGCAGGATTAATTCAGTATTCAAAACCAGATGCAAAAATATATTTTGTAGACCCAAATCCTTCAATTTCAGAAAGTAAGAGGGTCACAATTTTTGCCGAAAAAGCTACGACGGGAGTCCCCAAAGCAATTGCCGCTTTAAACAACTTAAAATGACCGCAGAAACTTTAAATGATAAATTAAACGAAGTGGACAGCAGCCGTAAAAAACGAGAAGCGGTTGCTTTTTGGCTCGCTGAAAACCCACAGTACATAAAAAATGTTTTTGATAACTGTTTTAATGAAGAAGGCGAACATTTAATCGCTGCGGCGTGGGTATTAGAAATTATTTGCGAAAAGTACCCGCCGCTATTTTTTAAACATAAAAATTTATTTTTTAAAAAGCTGAATGAAATAAAAAATGATTCGGCAGTGCGCTCTTGTGCTAAGATTTGCGAAATGCTATGCACTTACCATTATGTGAAAAATACAGTAGATTTTTCCGAGGTGCTAAATAAAGCCGAAAGAAAAAAACTAACCGAATGTTGTTTTAATTGGCTTATCACAGACCAAAAAGTAGCCTGCCAAGCACCGGCAATGGAGTGTTTGTACTTTTTGGGGATGGATAACGATAAACAGTGGATTTACCCCGAATTAAAGAATATTTTAATAAAAGATGCAGCCTATAAAAGCGCAGGATATAAAGCCAGAGCTCGAAAAATTTTAAATAAAATTTAATTGCCAGAAAAGCTTGATACGTTAAAGTTAAGTTTACTAGTTTTTATAAATTTCGAAATATTTTTAGCTTTACATAACCTTAAAAACTACAATTATGATTTCTAGATTTTTACTTGCAACTTTTACAGTATTAATGATTAGTACTTCTTGTAAAGACAATTCGAAGGAAACCACAGAACCAACTGTTCCGGCCGAAACTCGAGCTACAATTGAATATTCTGAAAATCAACTTGACACAATTAAGAAGGAAAATAATACAGAATCTGCCATGACTTTTAAAGCTACGGGTAATGAGCCATTTTGGAGTGTTAATTTTAAGGACGGAAAAGTGCATTTTAGTGCAATGGATGCCGCTTTAAAATCATTTACCGCACCAATTCCCGAAGCAGAAGTTACAGGCAACACCCAAAAGTTTGTCGCTCAATCGCATCGAGTTATAATGGAAGTTTATATAACTGAAGAAGCCTGCCAAGATTCTATGAGTGGCCAAAACTACACTCATAAAGTGAAAGTATCAATAAAACCAAAATCTGCCGATAATTTTAATCACTATCACGGTTGCGGTAGTTATATTGAATAGTTTTAAACATAGAACTAAAAAACCCCCTTATTTAATTAAATAAGGGGGTTTTTTAAATGTTGATAATTTTTAGGCCGTATCACGAGGTTGGTGTTTTTCTTTTCGATCTTTTACTTGATGATTAATATCCATCCCTTGTGTGGCGCTTTTGTTAATAGCTTGTTCTTTTTTACTTTGCTTTTTTTGTTCTAAATCTTTTTCTGAATTATCCATAGCGTGTTATTTTTATTGTGAAATTAAAAGTTACACATCAATCTGCTTAAAATCAAAACTTTAAAACAGAATTAACAGTTAACGCAAAACATCTTTTAACAAATAATCTTCGGCTTCGGTTTTAGGATCGGTTGTGTGTAATACTGAAATATCGCCAGTAGATTCAAAAATTACAGCTCTAACTTGCGACAGTTTTAAAACGTTAGTCTCTCGAAGTTTAGCTCGTAAATCAGACTCAGATACTCTTGCCTTTCGCAAATTATCAGTTAGTATTTTTTCGCCATCCATTAATAATAACGGCTGGTTATCAATTACTTTTTGAACCCAACTAAAACGCCTTAAAACAGCGATTAAAATTTGTAACACATATACCGCAGCTAATCCCACTACCCCTTGCAATAAACTAACCGATTTTGATAAAGCGGTTGTAGCAATTACCGAACCTACAGCGACAGTCATGGCAAAATCAAAACTGCTCATTTTAGAGAAACTTCTTTTCCCAGCTATTCGTGTAAATAAAATTACGGCTGCATAAATTCCAATAGTTGAAAGTACTATTGCTATTAGTGATGTTTCGGAAGCCTCAAACCATTTTTCCATAATTAAAATTTCTTTTTATTAGTGAATTGTTTAATTAAAATTTCAGCATTTTCAAATTTGAAAACTTTTAAAGTTAGAGAAAATTCAACTAAATGAATTTCAGTTTAATATAAATTTATTTTTTAAGTGGTTAAATCTTAAAGTTTTTAAAGAATTACGTTAAACCCTTCTCAATTATGAATTTAATAAGAAAAACATGCTTCTTTAAAAGGTAATTTTATGGAAAACTGATAAACAAAAAACTATGAAAACAACAAACGAAAAAGCAAAGGAACACAACCACGAAAAGCTTGTAGACAACCTTCAAGAATTGCTTGAAAAAAACTACGATGCCGAAAAGGGGTTTACAAAAGCTATGAAAGACGCAAAAGATGCGAATCTTAAAAACTTTTTAAAGGAGCAAGCTGCGCAACGCAATCGTTTTGCAACCGAATTGGATCACGAAATTCGCAGTTTAAATGAAACGCCGAAAGAAAGCGGAAGTTTTACCGGCGATTTACACCGAACTTGGATTGATATAAAAAGTGCCGTAGCCGGAAATACAGATGAGGCGGTGCTAGAAGAATGTATTCGTGGCGAAAAAGCAAGTTGGAACGAATACGACGAAAAATTAAAAGAAGAAAATTTCCCACCGCGTATTGCAGATGTTTTACAAAAACAAGCTTCAGAAATCCACAACACATTAGAAAGCGTAAAAACGTTAGAAGACCTTGCCGATAGTGATTAAACCGGATCTATGAAAAAGAAAAGGCAAGATAAAGCCCTAAAACTTAGTTGTTTTAGGGCTTTTCAATTTTTAGAATTGTAGCGTCTTTAGTTTTTAACAAACTTATGACTGCTCAATACTTTGTTGTTGTTTAGGAGCGTTAAAATATAAACGCCGTTGTTAAGATTATCAACAACAATCGTGTTGTTTTTAATTGAATCTTGATTACTCACTATTCTACCTAACATATCTGTAATAATAAATGAATATTGTACAAGATCAACCCCCGAAACTTCAATATTTAAAATTCCATTTGTTGGATTAGGATACATAGAAACTACTGTAGTATCAAACTCTGAAACGCTTAGCGGCACTGAAGGCAAAGCTAATAAATTGCCACCTGCAGGACTTGCTACATACAATCCAAATGCTGGTCCGTTTGAGTTTTGCGAAGGGTCTAAAAACCCAGATGCCAACACGGTTAACGCTGCACCATCTAACATTAAAGTTGCAAGAGGCGCTTGATAACGAGCTACTGTAACCGCTCCAGTTTCATCTGTAATATCTAAAACATAATCGTCTGTAGGGAGTGATAGATATCCTTGGTATTCGGTATATGAGATATCGTCTACAATTGTTCCGGCACCAACGCCTGTTTCAACAACATCTACTGTAGGTGCGTCTGTAGCACCGTGGTGTACTAAAACGTCTACATTGGCAGGGTCTGTGGCCATTTCACGTGCCATTGGGAATACCTGTAAACTTAAAGGTGGTGCTGGGTTATACCCACTGCTACTTACAATTCCGTCGGCAACCACAATGTATTTTTCATTTTCCATTAATGTTACTGGGACAGTTAATAAAATATCGCCTGGTCCCGTACTGTTTCCTGGAGCAACACCAAGATTTATTTCAACTCCCGCCGGTAAATCTAGAAATGGCGTTGCTGTTCTAAAGGCAAAATCGTCTAAAGCCAAAGTATTGTCAATATAAACATCTACTTCTGCTGCAGCCGCATCGGCTGAATTGTGTATTACTTGTACACGTGCTGTTTGGGCAAATGATCCTATTGTAAAAAGTGCAATTGCTGCTGTTTGTAAAATCTGTTTCATAATAAATTGTTTAATGTTTCGTGATAAAAGTAAAACAAAAACTATTTTGTTTAATCTTTTTTCTAATAACTTTAACAAAATAATTTAGTTTTATAAATCATTAAGTCACAATATTTTAAAACTATAACACTTAATTTTAGCGCAAAAAAAAGACTCCTGCAACACAGGAGTCTTTTTTTGATGAGTGCAAAAGTATTTTAAACTATGGTCGCCTCGGTCTTTTTAATGGCAGCAAAACCGCCCGCAACATCAACCACATTGTGTATTCCTCTACTTTTTAAAATTGAAGCAGCTATTACTGAACGATAACCTCCGGCACAATGCACATAAAATTTTTCATCGGTTGGAAACTCGTTTAAGTAATCGTTTAAAAAACCAAGTGGTGTAAGATTAGCGGTTGGCAAGTGTGCTTTGCTGTATTCGGCGTCGTTTCTTACGTCAAAAATAGGTAGTTCAGTGTTTATTTTTTCGGAAAATGTAACAGCATCAACAGACTCTAACGTATCAATTTCTTTTCCTGCATTTTGCCAAGCTTCTACTCCACCGTCTAAAAAACCGAGTGTTCTATCAAAACCAACTCTCGATAGTCTTGTTACGGCTTCTTCTTCTCTTCCGGGTGCTACAACAAGCAATATTTTTTGTTCAACATCGGCTAATAATGCTCCCACCCAAGGGGCAAAGCCTCCATCTAAACCTATAAAAATAGAACGCGGAATATGTGCTTTTATAAATTCAGATTGGTGTCTTACATCTAAAACTATAGCACCGCTTTCATTAGCGAGCTGCTCAAAAGAATCTGGTTTTAAAGGCGTAGTTCCTTGTTTTACCACTGCATCAAAAGCGGTATACCCTTCGCGATTCATCTTTACATTCAATGGGAAGTATGACGGCGGCGGTAAAAGTCCGTCGGTAACTTCTTTTATAAACTCTTCACGTGTCATATCGGCGCGCAAAGCATAATTTATTTGTTTTTGATTGCCTAAAGTATCAACAGTTTCCTTCATCATATTTTTACCACAAGCAGAGCCCGCTCCGTGTGCGGGATAAACAATTACCTCATCTGCCAACGGCATTATTTTATTTCGCAAACTATCAAATAAAATTCCGGCAAGGTCTTCTTGGGTGACTTCATTTCCTTTTTGAGCCAAATCGGGGCGGCCTACATCACCTAAAAACAAGGTATCTCCACTAAAAATAGCGTAATCTTTTCCGTTTTCATCTTTTAATAAATAAGTGGTGCTTTCCATCGTATGTCCTGGGGTATGAAGTGCGGTTAGGGTTACATCACCTATTTTAAACACTTCGCCATCGGAGGCTATGGTGGCTTTAAACGCGGGATTGGCATTGGGGCCATAAACTATAGCTGCGCCAGTTTCTTCGGCTAAACTTAGATGCCCACTTACAAAATCGGCGTGGAAATGAGTTTCAAAAATATATTTAATTTTTGCGTTATCGGCTTGGGCGCGTTCCAGATACGGTTTGGTTTCGCGCAATGGATCAATTATTGCTGCTTCGCCGTTGCATTCTATATAATAAGCCCCTTGCGAAAGGCAGCCGGTATAAATTTGTTCAACCTTCATTTTTTCTATTTTTGGCAAATATAAGTATAGTAATTACTATAATAATAGCATAAAATTCTGAAGTTACTTTTTTCACAAAAATTTTACAGTAAGCAATCGAAGTTATTTTATCTTTACCCGTTAACCTTTAAAAATTTATAAAACTGAAAAGTTTCAAACCTGTTATTTTTCTTGCAAATTATTTCACTTATATATCTATGAAAATTTTTATTCTTACCCTGGTATCGTCTTTTATATTATCGTGTTCTTCGGCACAAAAGACGGTTGACACTAAAAACAATCCCGAAAATTACGCCAGTACAATTACTGCCCAAGAGCTAAAAGAAATGCTTTATGTATACGCTTCAGACGAAATGGAAGGCAGAATGACCGGTACAAAAGGGCAAAGAATGGCAGCCGAATATATCCGCGATTTTTATATAAAAGAAGGAATAAAAGCCGCGCCCGGTACCGATAATTACTACCAACATATTCCTGAAAGTTATTTTGAAGGGAAGAAAAATCCGCAAGCAACCGAAAACGTAATCGCATTTATTGAAGGTGCCGAAAAACCTGAAGAAGTTATTGTACTATCGGCACATTTAGACCATGTAGGCGTAGATGATAACGGCAACGTTTTTAACGGAGCCGATGACGATGGCAGTGGGACAGTAGCAATTATGCAAATTGCACAAGCCTTTCAGCAAGCGGTTAAAGATGGTAATCCACCTAAAAGGTCAATTTTATTTTTACACGTTACTGCCGAAGAAATTGGGCTGTACGGTTCGCGCTATTATACCGAAAATCCATTATTTCCGTTAGAAAATACCGTGAGCAACCTTAATATTGATATGATTGGAAGAATTGATCCGGACAAAGTTGACAATCCCGAATATATCTATTTAATAGGAAGCAATAAATTAAGTCAAGAATTACAAGATGTTTCTACCGCTATGAACGATAAATATACGCAGCTTGAATTAGACTATAAATACGACGACCCGAACGATAGAAACCGTTTTTACTACAGAAGCGATCACTATAATTTTGCAAAAAATAACGTTCCGGTAATCTTTTATTTTAACGGGGCACACGAAGACTATCACAAGGTTACCGATACACCCGATAAAATAGAATACAATTTATTAGCAAAGCGTTCAAAACTAATATTCCACACCGCTTGGGAATTAGCCAATATGGAAAATCGCATTAAAAACAATGTAGAATAAAGCATCGTTAATTAGGCTACTTAATAGCAATTAAAACTATTTTAATTAGAAATAAGTTTCTCACTTTGAGAAGCTTATTCTATTTATAGAAAAATGTAATTTCAACTTTTAATAATAGTTTAGTTTTTAAACTTTCGGAAATATTAAAAAATTTAAAACACAAAAAAAGCCTCTCCTGTTAAGGAAAGGCTTTACTTTGGGTGGAAGACCGGTTTCGAACCGGCGACCTCTTGAACCACAATCAAGCGCTCTAACCAGCTGAGCTACAACCACCATTTAGCGTGTATAAAAATACATTTTGCTAAGCGGTTGCAAATATAAATCAATTCTTACGGTTGCGCAATACTCAAGTGAAATTAAATTAAATTAAATCTGAAATAGATTTTACTGCAGGATAGCGTTCGGTTGTAAAACCTTCGGCATGCTCAGTACCTATAAGCCTTCCCAAGTCTTGCGCTCTATAGGTTATACTATCTCTAAAATTTGTAGAAGTAATGGGCGTTTCTGGCTCTTTTGCGTTTTCTTGATGAAATTGACTTTTATATGCAAATACCGATTGTAGTTTTTTATCTAAAAACCCGGTGACATCCACTACAAAATCGGGTTCTATATTTTTCCATTGAATATAATGATAAACGTGTTTTGGACGCCAAGCTTTTTGATGATTGCCTTCAAAAATGGTTTCTATTTTTTGCAAGCCACTTAAAAAGCACGCATCACTCGCCAACTTACTAGCTTTCCCGTGGTCGATGTGCCTATCGTCTATCGCATTACAGAGTACAATATTGGGTTGGTATTTTCTAATTATTTTAATTATTTCGAGTTGTGAAGCTGCGTTATTTACAATAAACCCGTCAGAAAACTCTAAATTATGCCTAAATTTTGCGCCTAAAATTTCTGCAGCATTTTGAGCCTCTTTCTCACGAATTTCTGCGGTACCTCGTGTGCCTAATTCGCCACGCGTAAGGTCTAAAATCCCTACTGTTTTCCCGTTTTCTATTTCTTTTGCCAAGGTAGCCGCACAGCCTAATTCTACATCGTCTGGATGTGCTCCTATTGCCAATATATCTATTTTCATAACTTTTTTCCGCAATCGCAGAAGTTTTAAAATTAAACTAAATCTTTATCTGTAACTTTATTAAAAGCAGCTTCAAAATCGTCAATCAAATCTTCAATTTCTTCAATGCCTACAGACAGCCTTAAAAGCTGGTCACTTATCCCCTGTTTTTGTCGCTCTTCAGTTGAAAGCAACGCGTGCGAAGTTTTTGCAGGCGAAAGTATGGTAGATTCTACACCAGCCAAACTCATCGAGGGCTTTATTAATTGCAATGCTTTTAAAAAACCGTCTACTTCTATTGAATTATCGAGCTCAAAAGACAACATTCCTGTATAACCCCTCATTTGCTTTTTTGCAAGTTGATGATTGGGATGCGATTTTAAACCCGGATAATAAACCTTATTAACGAGCCTATGATTTTTTAACCAATTCGCCATTTTTTTAGCGTTTTTGTTTTGTGCTTTTACTCGTAGCACCATAGTTTTCATACTGCGCTCCAAAAGCCAAACTGTATAATCGCTCAAGCTCCCACCCAAGTTTTTAGCAAGATTCCAGATTTTTTTAATGTGTTCTTCGCTTCCCGCAACGGCTCCTGCACAAATATCGCTATGCCCTCCCATATATTTGGTAGCACTGTGTATTATTATATCTATTCCAAAATCTTTGGGGGTCTGGTTTACAGGTGAAGCAAATGTATTATCAATCATTGTAATTAACCCGTGTTGTATTGCCAATCGCGAAATCATTTTTAAATCGGTAATTTTCATTAGCGGATTGGAGGGTGTTTCAACAAAAATAACCTTTGTGTTCTCTTGTATTTTGCTCGAGAAGTCGGTTTCAGAAAAACCTTCGGCGAATGAATAATCTATCCCGAATTTATGAAATTCTTCAACTACCAAATTATACGTGCCGCCGTATAAAGTTTGCGGTAAAATTACGTGATCACCTTTGTGTAAAAAAGCGAGCATAGTAGTGCTTACAGCAGCCATACCACTACCAAAAATTAAAGCCGATTCGCATTTTTCGAGTCGGGCAATCTTTTTACTCAACGCCTCTTGGTTGGGGGTGTTAAAATAGCGTGGATACCGCTTTACAGCTACATCTTCATACGCATAACTACTCGCAGTAAATATGGGTGAAACCGCACCTTTAAACTGCTTATCTTCTACTTCACCCACATGGGTACAAATAGAGTTAATCCCTAAACTTTTTGATTTCATCCCTAAAAATTTTTGTTTGTTAAAGGTATAAATAACAATTTAGAAATACTGAAATTTTCTAGCATTCAAAATACTAGCAAAGGTTTTAAATATTTCAATAGGAAAACAATTAAACAACCACAATTATAAATTCCAATTTTCCTTTATAGCGTTTAGTTTTTCTATCTTTATCAAAAAATTATTGCTAGTAAATTTATATCATGAAACTATTACTTACCAACATAAAAGAATTATTACAAGTTCGCGAAAACGCCCCAAAAAAGCTTAGTGGTGAAGCAATGAAAGAACTGCCAACGCTTAAAAATGCTTGGGTGTTTTTAAACAACGGCGTTATTGAAGATTATGGCACTATGGACCAAATGGGGCCGCACCAAGGATTTAAAACCATAGATTGTTCAGGGAAAATTGTACTTCCGGCTTGGTGCGATAGCCACAGCCATTTGGTGTATGCCGGTAACCGCGAACAAGAATTTGTTGACCGAATTAAAGGTCTTAGCTACCAAGAAATAGCCGAAAAAGGCGGAGGTATAGTAAATAGTGCGAAAAAACTTCAAGAAACCTCCGAAGAAGAATTATACCAACAATCGGCTGCAAGATTAGAAGAAGTAATGAGTCTTGGAACGGGTGCTTTAGAAATAAAAAGTGGATACGGATTAACCACCGAAGCCGAAACAAAAATGCTTCGCGTTGCTAAAAAACTAGCCGAAGAATACCCAGTTACAATAAAGACAACCTTTTTAGGAGCTCACGCCATCCCTACCGAATACAAAGGCGACAAGGATGGTTATTTAGATTTAATTTGCAATGAAATGCTCCCCAAAGTAGCAAATGAAAACCTTGCCGAATACGTCGATATTTTTTGCGAAGAAGGCTATTTTTCGGTAGCCGACATGGAACGTATTTTAATCGAAGGAAAAAAATACAACCTAATTCCAAAAGTACACGTAAACCAGTTTAACAGCATTGGCGGGATTGCTTCAGCAGTAAAACACAATGCCTTAAGTGTAGACCATTTAGAGGTAATGACCAATCAAGATATTGAAGATTTAAAAAATTGCGACACTATGCCAGTTGCGCTTCCGTCCTGCTCCTATTTTTTGAGCATTCCGTATGCGCCCGGACGTAAAATGATTGATGCTGGCTTGCCTTTGGCACTCGCCACAGATTACAATCCGGGATCTACCCCCAGCGGAAATATGAATTTTGTGGTTGCTACAGCTTGTATAAAAATGCGTTTAACTCCTGAAGAAGCTATTAATGCGGCAACTATTAACGGCGCTTATGCTATGGGGCTAAGCAATACGCACGGCAGTATTACAAAAGGAAAGGCAGCCAATTTAATTATTACCAAACAGGTACCCTCTTACGGATATTTACCCTACGCCTTTGGCAGTAATTTAATCGATACTGTAATTATTAATGGTGAAGAAGTATAATGGATTTTCTGAAAATTTACACCCCCAAAGATGTCTCTTCGCTACTTAAACCGCGGGCCGGAGAAATAAAATTTGGCGAAAAGGTGTGCTTTGTTGAAAATTTAGAAAGTTTACAAAAACACCCTGCAAAGTATGTACTTCTCGGCATCCCCGAAGATATAGGAGTTCGCGCCAATTACGGCAATCCGGGCACAGCCAAAGCTTGGCAAGCCGCTTTGGGTAGTCTTTTAAACATTCAGCATAATAAATATATAAATGCTGAAAATGTAATTCTGTTGGGTGAAATAGACTGCGAAACGCAAATGAAACAAGCCGAAAATATTTTAAATACGGATGCTCATTTTGCCGAAGAATTAGGCCAATTAGTAACGCAAATAGATCATAAAGTAACTGCGGTTGTAAAGGCGATAATTAGTGCCGGAAAATTTCCAATCATTATAGGTGGCGGGCATAACAATAGTTTCGGAAATATAAAAGGAACCGCCGAAGGCTTAGGAAAATCTATTAATTGTATCAATTTTGACGCGCATACAGATTTTAGAGCCTTGGAACATCGCCACAGCGGAAATGGATTTTCTTATGCTTTTGAAGAAGGATTTTTAGACAAGTATTTTATTTTTGGTCTACACAGAAATTACACTTCAGAAGCTGTATTTAATTCAATGCAACAAGACGCTGCAAGGGTTAATTATAATTTATTTGAAGATATCGCCATTGCAAATAAAACAACATTTAATGAAGCAATGGAAGCTGCCGAAAACTTCTGTGGCGAAAAAAACTTCGGGCTCGAGGTTGACTTAGACGCTGTAGAATTAATGGGAAGTAGTGCCATTACCCCCAGCGGATTTACACTTACTGAAGCCAGAAAGTTTGTTTCGTACTTTTCAAAAAATAAAAACGCGTGCTACCTGCATTTATGCGAAGGAGCACCAGCCGCCGGCATATCTACCAACCAAATAAGCAAAGCAATTGCGTATTTGGTGAGTGATGTTTTAGCATAAATTTCTGGTAGTTTTACTAATTGCTATTAGTTTTAAAAACTACCAGAAATTATTTATTGTTTTTCGCAAACAACACCCCAAATAGGCAGTGTATTTTTGGAAGCATTAATTTTTACCCGCTCGGCATCAATTACTTGATAATCAGACGCGCTAGCAAACTGAGGATCGAAAATTGCTGCCAATGAAAATTTCGGTTTTTTAAATTCTAAAATCCTCCAATTTCCATCGGCTGTATAGGTTCCTTTTTCTGAAATTTTAATGGTTTTATTATCGGTTCCAGGCTGTGGAATACTTTTAAAATTAAATTTAAAAGTATTGTTTTCATAAAACCGAATGGCAATAGACGCCACTCCATTTCCTAAACTTTCGTACGTAAGAACCTCGTTTTTACCTAAACGAATACTTTTAGATTCCTTTGAAGTTGCAACGGCAGATTTTTTGCTACCACAAGCCGAAACTACGATTACCAGCGCAATTAAAACTAAATTTTTCAACATAAATTAGCGAATTAACTTTTTGTATTTAATACGTTTCGGCATTAAGTCGCCACCCAATCGTTTCTTTTTATTTTCTTCGTATTCGCTAAATCCGCCTTCAAAATAGTACACTTCACTATTTCCTTCAAAAGAGAGAATATGGGTACAAATTCTGTCTAAAAACCAACGGTCGTGACTAATAACTACTGCGCAGCCCGCAAAGTTTTCTAAACCTTCTTCTAAGGCTCGTAAAGTATTTACATCAAGATCGTTTGTAGGCTCGTCTAATAGCAATACGTTACCTTCTTCTTTTAAGGTCATTGCAAGGTGAAGTCTGTTGCGTTCTCCTCCAGAAAGCATAGAAACTTTTTTGTTTTGTTCGTTTCCACTAAAATTAAACCTACTTAAATACGCGCGAGAATTTACCTGTCTGCCGCCCATCATAATTAATTCTTGCCCGTCGCTAAAGTTTTCCCAAATAGTTTTATTGGGATCTATATTTGAATGCGACTGGTCTACGTAGGCGATTTTTGCAGTTTCGCCTACCTCGAACGTTCCTTTGTCTGGCGTTTCTTCGCCCATAATCATTTTAAAAATGGTGGTTTTACCAGCACCATTTGGACCAATAATTCCAACGATACCCGCCTGCGGAAGTTTAAAGTTTAAGTCTTCGTAAAGCAATTTATCGCCATAGGCTTTTGAAACGCCTTTGGCTTCAATAACATTTGTACCTAAGCGCGGCCCGTTTGGGATGTATATTTCTAACTTTTCATCCAACTGTTTTTGGTCTTGATTTAAAAGCTTGTCGTAATTTTGCAAACGTGCTTTTTGCTTGGTTTGTCTACCTTTTGCACCTTGCCGTACCCATTCTAATTCTCGTTCTAAGGTTTTTTGACGTTTTCCGGCTTGTTTTTGCTCTTGCGCCAAACGTTTTGACTTTTGGTCTAACCAGGAAGAATAGTTCCCTTTCCACGGAATACCTTCACCTCTATCTAATTCTAAAATCCAACCGGCAACATTATCGAGGAAGTATCTATCGTGAGTTACGGCAATTACAGTTCCTTTGTAGGCAGCTAAATGATGCTCTAACCAGTGCACACTCTCGGCGTCCAAGTGGTTAGTAGGCTCATCGAGTAGTAACACATCGGGCTCTTTTAATAACAATCTACAAAGGGCTACTCTTCTACGTTCACCACCAGATAAAACGCTAATTTGTTTATCGGGGTCTGGGGTGCGCAGGGCGTCCATCGCAATTTCGAGTTTTGTATCGAGTTCCCAAGCATTGGTAGCATCAATTTTGTCTTGGAGCTTAGCTTGTTTAGCCATAAGTTCCTCCATTTTATCTGGATTTTCGTACACTTCGGGGAGACCAAACATGTCGTTAATTTTGTTGTATTCGTCCAGTACGTCTACCACTTCTTGTACCCCTTCTTTAACAACTTCAATAACCGTTTTTGACTCGTCGAGTTTTGGTTCCTGCTCTAAATATCCAACCGAATATCCAGGGGCAAAAACCACATCGCCTTGGTAGTTTTTTTCTTCTCCTGCAATAATTCGAAGTAGTGTAGATTTACCGCTTCCGTTTAAACCAAGGATACCAATTTTGGCACCGTAGAAAAAACTTAAATATATATTTTTTAAAACTGGTGTCTGCGCACTGGGGTATGTTTTAGTCAACCCAGACATCGAGAATATTACTTTTTTATCGTCTGCCATAATAATATAATTTGTTGATTGTAATATAAGTATTTAATGAAGGTTTAAAAGCCTTAAAACCACAAGCATTTGGCCTGTGTGGTAGGCAGTATGTTCAATAACAAGCATTATTTCGCGAAGCAGCGTTTGCTCGTCCTTGCCGTTTTTTACAGGTTTTAAAAGGCTATTTGATTCGTCTAACAGAAATATTTTTAATCTTTCGCGATCTGTTAAATATTCGGCTTTTAGCGTTTCCCACTCTTGGGCGTTTTTACAGGTTTTTTCCTTTGGCCAGTAAAAATCGGGCCATTTGGGTTCGGTATAATCGTCTGAACAGCTAAATTTTACAATGTCTTTCTGCGTAAAAACAACGTGAAAAAACAATTCGTAAAACGAATACGGCAGATTTGCCGGCCGTGTGTTTACGTCTTCGTACGAAATTTTTTTTAGCATTTCAACCACAGGTGTAAACGCCTCTCCTCCTTCTAAATGTGTGGCAAGTTGTTTTCGTAAAAGTTTAGCTTCAGTCATAACTGTAAATTATAAATGCGGTTGCGTAGGTGCTTAAAAAAAATAAAAAGTAGATTTACACCCTACCCTTAAGCGCGTTAAAAACCCAGGCAATGGCAAAGAAACCAATACCTACAGCCGCAAAGCCCCATCCTGCAACATCGTCATAACGAAAGGCACCAAGCGCAATTAAAACGCACCCCATAACAATCATTATAAATGTGGCCCAGGCTAATACTGTATTTTTATTCATTCCCATAGTTTTTGTGTTTGGTTATTTTTTTCAAACTCGCAAAGTTAGTTGCAAAAGCAAATATCGACAATAATTCAGAGAATTTCGTTAACAAAATGTCATAGTTAACCGTGAATTTTATTGAAGTAACTTATCCACTTTATTATGAAATACCGAATTGTGAATTTTTACTTTACTTATGGAATTTGGTTGTTGGCATTTTGTATTTTAGCGCAAATTATTTTTATCGATGGATATAGACTTTAACAAAAACGAAGATCACAACAAACTACTCGTTTCCGAATTAAAAAATAGATTAGCAAAAGTTAAACTTGGTGGAGGCCAAAAAAGAATAGAAAAGCAACACGCACAGGGTAAGCTTACCGCCAGAGAACGAATTAATTATTTGCTAGATGAAAAGAAGCCTACCATAGAAATTGGAGCTTTTGCCGGTGACGAAATGTACGAAGAACACGGGGGTGCGCCAGGAGGTGGCGTGGTTGTAAAGATTGGTTACGTTAAAGGCAAACAGTGCATTGTAGTTGCAAACGACGCGACAGTAAAAGCCGGGGCGTGGTTCCCTATTACTGCGAAAAAAAATCTTCGCGCTCAAGAAATTTCAATTGAAAATAAACTGCCAATTATTTACTTGGTAGATAGTGCCGGCGTGTACCTCCCTATGCAAGATGAAATTTTCCCAGATAAAGAACACTTCGGAAGAATTTTTAGAAACAACGCGGTTATGAGCAGTATGGGCATAACTCAAATTGCAGCTGTGATGGGTAGTTGTGTGGCTGGTGGTGCCTATCTTCCAATTATGAGCGATGAGGCCTTAATTGTAGATAAAACAGGTAGTATTTTCCTTGCCGGAAGCTATCTTGTAAAAGCTGCTATTGGCGAAACTATCGACAATGAAACGCTTGGCGGCGCAACAACCCACTGCGAAGTAAGTGGTGTTACAGATTATAAAGCAAAAGACGATAAAGCCGCCTTAGATAAAATAAAGAATATAATTTCTAAAATTGGCGATTACGACAAGGCTGGGTTTAACCGAGAAAAAGCCGCCAAACCAAAAGAAAAACAAGAAGAAATTTACGGCATTCTGCCAAAATCGCGCGCCGAACAATACGATATGCGCGAAATTATTAAACGTTTGGTAGATAATAGTGAATTTGACGAGTATAAAGAAGGGTACGGACAAACCATACTAACCGGCTATGCCCGCATTGACGGTTGGGCAGTTGGTATTGTGGCCAACCAACGTACATTAGTAAAAACCACCAAGTCTAAAACCAAGCCTAGCGAAATGCAATTTGGCGGTGTAATTTATAGTGATAGTGCCGACAAAGCCACACGATTTATAGCCAATTGTAACCAAAAGAAAATCCCGCTTGTATTTTTACAAGATGTTACTGGGTTTATGGTAGGCAGTAAAAGTGAGCACGGCGGCATTATAAAAGATGGTGCAAAAATGGTAAATGCGGTTAGCAATAGTGTTGTGCCAAAGTTTACTATTGTAATTGGGAATAGTTACGGTGCAGGTAATTATGCTATGTGCGGAAAAGCTTACGACCCCAGATTAATTGCGGCTTGGCCAAGTGCCGAACTTGCTGTTATGAGTGGTAATAGTGCAGCAAAAGTTTTACTTCAAATTGAAACGGCTTCGCTTAAAAAGAAAGGCGAAACAATTACTCCCGAAGTGGAAAAGGAATTGTACGATAAAATTAAGGCGCGCTACGATAAGCAAATTTCGCCTTATTATGCAGCTGCCAGAATTTGGACCGATGCTGTTATCGACCCGTTAGATACTCGCAAATGGATTTCGATGGGTATAGAAGCTGCTAACCACGCCCCTATCCAAAAACCTTTTAACCTTGGTGTAATTCAGGTTTAAATTTCTGGAACGGCTCTGCTAACGGGTTGCAACAAAAGATTAAATAAAAAGTTTTTTTAGTACCTCAGCGCGTTTTATTTTCCCGGTATCGGTATAAATAAAATGCGCTGTGGTATATACTTTTTTGGGTATTTCGTATTTTGAAAGCGCTGTAAATGTTGTTGAAAAATCTTTAAGTGTTACCGCCTTTGATGTCTCTAAAACCATAATTACACGTTCGCCCAGTGCTTCATCTTTTTCTGAAGCGATAAAAAATGCCGTGTCGATATTTGCCGAAAGTTTTTCTTCAATGATTTCGGGATGCACTTTTACCCCACCCGAATTTATAACATTGTCAATTCTACCTAAAAATTTAAACGAAGTGGTGGATAGTAGTTCCACAACATCGTTAGTTTTTACCACTTCTTCAGAAATAGCTGGAGCATTAATTTGCAAACAATCGTTTCTGTTTGTAGAAAATTTCACATTAGGCAAAGCTCTAAAAACCGAAGTTTTATCGGGACCATTAATAGGGCGAGCTGCAATATGACTTATTGTTTCGGTCATCCCGTAAGTAGCAAAAACTTTAGTGGGTTTGTTTTGTAATTGTTCGTTTAAACTATTTGAAACTGCACCGCCTCCAATAATAAGCTTTTTCAGCTTGTGTAAGTCTTGTAGTGAATGATAAACCTGGTAAGGCACCATTGCCGAAAAGTCAAAAATGGTTTTGGTATTTTCTAACGGATTTTTACCCGGGGCGGCAGTAAATAAGTGCCAGCCAGCAATCATTGCACGAACAAGCATCATTTTGCCCGCAATATATTCTGCCGAAAGGCACAGCAACGCTTTCGTGCCTTCCTTTACATCAAAAAAATTAACGGTAGCTTCGGCACTGTTAAATACATTCTTTTTCTGAAGTTTAACTTTTTTTGGAGCACCGGTAGAACCCGACGTTTTTACAACAATATAAGAGGTTTCATTTAACCATTCTAAAATAAAACTGCCAATAGCCAACTCATCGTTTGTTCCGTTTTCAGCTAAAAACAAAGCGTGCGCTATTAATTCATTTTTAGATGCAAAAGCTTTATTATTAAATCTGAATTCTGGGTGTAACAATGGTTTATAAATTTCAAATAGTTGTATTTGCAGTAGTTTTTTCTGAAACCGCGATAGGCGCTTCTATCTTTCCGAAAAGCTTTTCGTTCCAATTATTCCATTTATAACGATACGCCATAATTAGCAAGAAAATTGGATAAATTATTAATACGGGGGCCACAACATCAAACCCAGCCGAGGGCTCGGAAATATCTTTTAAAATAGAATTTGATTGAAACACAGTCCAATCTGCTGTTACCAGCAAAACCGAGATTAAATTATTGCCCGCATGAAACCCCAGGGCAAGCTCCATTCCTTCGTCCATTAATGTAATAATACCGAGGAAAAAACCTGTACCTATGTAGTAAATCATGATAATATTGCCCAACTTGTCAACTTCGGGGTTGGCAATATGCAAGGCTCCAAAAACTACAGATGTAATAATTAATGGAGTACTGTTTCGTTTTAAAACCGACCAAAATTTTTGGTAAAAACCACTGTTGATTATGCCGTCTAAGTAGTTTGAATTACACAAGTAAACCAAGGCTCCAATTACAACTAAAAAGTAGACAAATTGCGTTTCGAAATCTAATGTAAAACTGAGGTTTAAAACAAAGTATACCAAGGTTGCAAATATTGAATAAAGCACTACGAAAGGAAATTTTTTATGTACGGTCGATGTACCAAGCCCCTGCATTAAATACCCTCGAAACAGATATTCTTCAAAACTAGTTTGTAATGGAATCATTAATATGGCAATTACCGCTAAAATTATAAAAGGCACTAAATTAAATTGTACAATATAATTTTCGGGGTTGCTATAATAATCAACCACGGTAAGGGTAACGGTTGTAACTGTAATTAGCAAAAACCCAAAAAGCACACGGCCCCAGTCGGTTTTTTTCCTTGCAGTAGTAACCTCGGTAAATGGTTGTTTATGAAAGTACTTAACCACAAAATACAGTGCTAACAACCCAATTGCAAAACTTAAAAGCATTAAAAACAAGGTAAGATTAGAATCTAAAACCCCCATTAAAACCGCCTGATCTTGGAGTGAATCTACGTCGCCACCTTCCGAAATAATTTTAAAAAGCACTGCCACAATAAGCGGTATCGTACCTATTTGACTGGCAAGAAAAATGATAATAAACCCTAATAGGTAGCGCCACCATGCGTGAAGTGACTTAAAAGCTTGTTGTATAAACATTGTAATTTTTTAAAATTTAAAATTGAAATTTCCACTCTTTGGAAGGGTTGTAATGTAAAGCTCCATTTAAAACTTCGAGGGGGCTTTCAATATTGTTGGTGTATAAACTACCCGTACCCAAACCTTGCGGCAATTTACTATTTTTTGTAACGGTATATTGCGAAATCGCGTTTAAACCAATATTACTTTCCAACGCCGATGTAAGCCACCAACCCGCATTGTATTTTTCGGCAAACTGAATCCACATATCGCTACCGCGGAAACCGCCAATTAACGATGGTTTTAAAATAATATATTGCGGTTTAATAGTATCGAGAAGTTTATCTTTTTCTTCGGCTGTAAAAACACCAATAAGTTCTTCGTCTAAAGCAATAGGCAACGGAGTATCCTCGCATAATCGAGCCATTTCCTGCCACTGCCCTTGTTTAATAGGCTGCTCAATAGAATGCAATTGCAGGTCTGATAATACTTTTAGTTTTTCTAAAGCTTCTTTTGGTAAAAAAGCACCGTTTGCATCTACACGTAATTCTACTTCGGAAGCGGAAAACTCTTTTCGTATCGATTTCAGCAAGTCTAATTCAGTATTAAAGTCAATAGCACCAATTTTCATCTTAATGCAGGTGAATCCTTGTTTTAATTTTACTGAAATTTGATCGCTCATAAACTTTCTGTCGCCCATCCAAACCAAGCCATTAATTGGAATAGCGGTATTGCCTTGCGTAAATTCTGAATGAAATAAAATATACCGATTGGAAGATTTTAACGATTTAAATGCAGTTTCTAAACCAAATTGAATTGACGGAAACTGTTGTAAAGCTTCGTACAATTCAGCTTCACCCAAAAAAATATTGTCGCAAGCCCATTGTAATTTTTCTTCGTAATCTGGGCGGTCGTCTACGCTTAAACCTCTTAACAACCCACACTCGCCTACCCCAACATTTGTTTCATCTTTTAAAATTATAAAAAATGATTCTTTGGTTTTTAAAATACCACGCGAGGTACCACTGGGTTGTTTAAAAATTAGGGTATGTTTTTTAAATGATGCTTTCAAGGGAAATTATAATTCAATTGATTCTCCAATAGCCAAAAGCATTAAATCTTTATTGGCATCGTAAAATTTGCGCTTTGCCTCTTCGTGATCAATTTCAATAAACCCGAATGTGTCATAATGCACCCCCAAAACCTTATCGCATTCCACAAAATTACTCGCAATAACTGCATCGTCTATGCCCATAGTAAAATTGTCGCCAATAGGTAGGATAGCCAAATCTAACTTGGTTGAAAGCGGAATTAATTTCATATCCAATGTAAGTGCAGTATCGCCAGCGATATAAATGTTTTTGTGTTCCCCTTCAATTACAAAACCGCCTGGCTGCCCGCCGTAACTACCATCGGGGAAACTACTGGTGTGATGCGCAATTACGTACTTTACTTTTCCGAAGTCGAAATTCCAACTGCCACCGTGATTCATTGGGTGCACTTCAATTCCTTTTTCTTCATAGTAACTTGCAATTTCAAAATTACTTACAATAACAGCACCGGTTCGTTTTGCTATTCTTTCGGCATCTAAAGTATGATCTTGATGCGCGTGTGTTAGTAGAATATAATCTGCCTTTAACGAGTCTACATCAACCTTATCTTTTGCCAGGTCGTTACCCGTTATAAAAGGATCTACGAGAATATGTTTTTCTTTAATTTGAATACCCAGACAGTTTTGTCCGTAAAAAGTAATTTTCATAACACAATATTTTTAACACATAAATATACTAAACAAGATTGCAAACAAAAAGGTGCTTAGCGCTACTTTCTTTAATTCGCCATCGAGTAGTTTGGGGATTGTATTTTTAAAAACGGTTTTTATATTTAAAACAAAAGGTATAAACGCAATTAAATAAACAAACTGCCAAGGGTTTTGGTAGTTTAAAACAGTGTAAACAATTGCGCAAAACACCCCAAAGAACAATAAAAACGCGTGGTATTGCTTAGCTTTATTTATCCCTAATTTTACTACCATTGTATTTTTTCCGGCAGCCGCATCGTTATTAACATCGCGCAGATTGTTTAAATTTAAAACGGCGGTACTAAAACACCCAATAGCAATGGCGGGTAACAACAACTGCCAATTGAAATAGTGGGTAAACAAATAGTAACTCCCCAAAACACTTAAAAGCCCAAAAAATAAAAAAACAAAAATATCGCCCAAACCAGAATAACCGTAGGCTTTTTTACCCACAGTGTATTTTACAGCAGCAACAATTGAGACAATTGTAAGGTTAAAGAAGATAAATGAAATTATAAAATTTTGATTCCCGAAGGCGATAAAAATTAAGACGGTTGCTAAAAAGAAGGTGATAATTCCTGTGATAAACATTCCTATTTTCATCTCTTTTGGCGAAATAGCTCCCGAAGCCACCATGCGCAATTCGCCTTCTCTTTTGGCATCGGTACCACGAATACCGTCGCCGTAATCATTGGCAAAATTTGATAATACTTGGAACCCTACAGTCACTAAAATTGCTAACCAAAATAAAGGCGACTCCAAAATACTTCTTCCGCTTAAACATGCGGTTCCACCAAACTCGGTATCTAATTGGGCACTTAGATTGTTAGTTTTATGTAAAAGCCCAGCGCTTGCGCCCACTATTATTCCCGAGACAGAAAGTGGTAGGGTTCGCAATCGCGCGGCAGCAAACCAAGCCTTAATTTTTTTCATTCACCAATAGTTTTATTTAGCAAAAATACATTTAAAATAAGGCAGTCGCAATTTTTTAAATTATCGTGGGCAACTAAAAAAAACAACCCGTTTTACTATATTCGCATAAAAAATTTTCAGTCTATAAATTATGGTTACTTCGGCATATACAAATATTGGGTTATTATTGCTTCGCTTAGGTTTTGGCGGAATGATGTTAACGCACGGAATTCCAAAGCTTTTAAAACTGCTTTCGGGCGATTTTTCGTTTGGAAACCCAATTGGCATAGGCGCTGCCCCAACCTTGGTTCTTGCCGTAATTGGGGAAGTAGTATTTCCTATTTTAGTAATTGTTGGTTTTAAAACACGGCTGTCGGCTATCCCTATAATTATTACAATGGCGGTAGCTGCATTTATTGTTCACGCCACAGATCCAATAGGCACTAAAGAAATGGCCTTGTTATATATGTTTGCATTTATAGCTATTGCCCTGTTAGGCCCCGGCAAGTTTGCAATAGACCGTAAGTAGAAATTTATTTTTAGTTGAAAATTTTCACTAATAATTCTTTTAACAAATCGGCTTGCGAAAGATTTGCCGCTCCAACCCCTTTCTCTTTTAAGTCTATCTCTTTAAGGACACCAATAATCGCGCTCACCTTTTTCATTGGGTAATTTCGCGCCGCGGTTTGATAATCTTTTACAAAATAAGGGTTTACTCCAAGTACTTTTGCAGCTTCTCTTTTATTTGAAAGCGCGTGATATTTCAGCAATTTTGTAAAGAAAGAATAGAGTAGCGCCACCGTCATTAGCAACGGATTATTTTTTGGATTTTGAGCGAAATATTGAATTATCGCAAAAGCTTTTTTAATATCCTTCGCGCCAATAGCATTTTGCAACTCAAAATTGTTAAAGTCTTTACTAATCCCAATGTTTTCCTCAATAATTTGAGGTGTAATTTGTTCACCCGGCTTTAAAATTAATTGCAGTTTTTCTAGTTCGTTATTTACCTTGCTTAAATCGGTCCCTAAAAATTCAACAAGCATTTGTGCAGCCTTGGGAGTAATGGTATAGCCTTTTCCGGCGAGCACACGTTTAATCCAGTCTGGCACTTGGTTTTCGTACAATTTCTTACTTTCAAAAACCACCCCAGTTTCGGCAATGGCCTTAACCAACTTTTTGCGTTTGTCTAGTGTTTTATATTTGTAACAAAGAACCAAAATTGTAGTGGGCTGTGGGTTTTGGGCATATGCCAACAGATTTTCAATAGTTCGTGAGAGGTCTTGCGCTTCTTTTACAATAATAACTTGCTTTTCGGCCATCATCGGAAAGCGCTTAGCATTGCTAACAATATCGTCTACCGAAATATCGCGCCCGTATAACACCATTTGGTTAAAGCCTTTTTCTGCATCGGTTAAAACATTCTCTTCAATATATTTTGAAATTCCATCGATATAATAAGGCTCATTACCCATTAAAAAATATATAGGTTTTGTATGCCCTTTTTTAATATCGTTGATTATAGTTTTTACTTTGTCTAACGGCATTGGTGAAAAATGTCTTTTTAAGTGCAGAATTGCACTAAATTTATACCACTCACCTACTTGGGAGCAGATATATAATTTAACTTTAAAGCGGAAATGTATTCTAAATTTGTTTCTTTGTGCTATGCAAAAACTAAACTTTCCACAGTATTCCTTTCGCTTCAAAAGTAGCGAAAATAAAACGTTGGTTTTTGATGAAATAAGAAAAAAATTTGTGGTTTTAGAACCCGAAGAATGGGTTAGACTACACGCAGTTCAATTTCTTCTAAAAGAAAAAAAATATCCCAAAAGTCTTATTAATGTTGAAAAACAATTAAAACTAAATAATACAGTAAAAAGATACGACGTAGTAGTATTTAAAAACGACGGAAGTATTTTTTTAATTGTAGAATGTAAGGCGCCATCCATACCTATTACTCAAAATACATTCGATCAAATTGCACGTTATAATATGGCATTACAAGCCGAATTTTTAATGGTTACCAACGGATTGGAACATTACTTTTGTGAAGTCGATTTTAAAAATAAACGGTATAATTTTTTAAAAGACATCCCCCCGTATAAATGATTTTAAAAATTCGCTTTCAAAAATCTATCTTTGTCGCGTGAGAGTAGCTGTTGTTATTTTAAATTGGAACGGTCAAGATTTACTTGAAAAATTTCTGCCTTCGGTAGTAAATTATTCCGAGGATGCTACGGTGTATGTGGCAGATAATGCTTCTACAGACAATTCTATAGCCTTAGTAAACAAACAATTTCCCACCGTAAAAATAATACATAACAAAACAAATGGCGGCTATGCCAAAGGTTATAACGATGCACTTAAAAATTTAACCGAAGATCTTTTTGTGTTGTTGAATAGCGATGTTGAAGTAACCAAAAATTGGTTGCAACCTATTGTTGAAATATTTAAAAATGATGCAACGGTAGTAGCGGCACAACCTAAAATTTTGGATTACAAACGCAAAGAAAAATTTGAATATGCTGGAGCAGCCGGCGGATTTTTAGATAAATATGGCTATCCTTTTTGCCGCGGAAGAATTTTTGACACCCTCGAAAACGATATAGGACAATACAACGATGTAGCCGAAATCTTTTGGGCTTCGGGTGCTTGTTTATTTGTAAAAGCAGATGCCTTTTGGCAAGCTGGTGCTTTTGATGAAGATTATTTTGCCCATCAAGAAGAAATTGATCTATGTTGGCGTTTACAGTCGCTTGGCGGAAAAATACTTTATGTGGGAGCATCTTCAATTTATCATGTAGGCGGAGCAACTTTGGCAAACATAAACCCAAAAAAAACTTTTTATAATTTCCGAAATTCACTTTTAAACCTTCTTAAAAATGTAAGTGGTTTTAAAGCATTTACCGCTATTTTTGTTCGAATGGCACTAGATGCAATTGCAGCTTTTCAGTTTTTAATTCAAGGGAAACCCAAACATTTTATCGCAATTTTAAGGGCGCATTTTAGTTTTTATAGTTTAATTCCAAAATTTTATAAAAAACGTAAAAACACTGTAAAATCTGACGCATATTTTTACACTAAATCTATTGTATTTCAGTATTTTATAAAGAAAAATCGCCGTTTTAAAAATCTATAGCATAAATTATTGTTAATCATTTCGGGGCTCACGGCTATTTTAATAATTTTGGTCTTTTATGTGTAAAAACCAAACTTTAGAATAAATTTTATAACAACTTAAATAATTATGAGAAAACTATTGATTTTAGCTGTATGTTCTAGTTTAGCGTTTACCTCGTGTGTTTCGAGCAAAAAATACGCTGAACTTGAGGCAAAACAAAAAAACACTCAAGACCTACTGAATACAGCTACCGTAAAACTTAATGAATGTCTTACCGAAAGAGCTGCAACTACAGCTAGAGCTAAGGTTTTGGAAGAACGCTTAGCCGATTTGAAAAAGACGAATGAAGATCTTATTCAAAGTTCAAAAGAACTTACAATGTTAACTTCAAAAGGGGCTACAAATCTTGAGAAATCTTTAGAGAGTTTAAGAGAAAAAGATATGAAGATTACAAGGTTGCAAGATGCACTTACCAAAAAGGATAGTGTTACCTTGGCTTTGGTTACAAGTTTGAAAAAAGAAGTAGGTATTAACGACCCAGATATTGAAATTAATGTTGAAAAAGGAGTTGTTTATATTTCACTTTCAGACAAGGTAATCTTTAAGAGTGGTAGCTACCAAATTTCTAGCAGAGCGACTGAAATTTTAGGAAAAGTAGCAAAAGTAATTAACGGAAAGCCTGAATTTGAGGCAATGGTTGAAGGACACACAGATAACGTACCATACCGTCGTAGAGGTGAGCTGTTAGACAACTGGGATTTAAGTGTAAAACGTGCAACAGCAATTGTTCGCGAGCTTCAAAACCTTGGGGTTGAGCCATCTCGATTGGTTGCTGCAGGACGTTCTGAATATGTTCCGTTGGTGCCAAACACTACTGCCGAAAATAGAGCTACAAACAGACGTACAAGAATCTTAGTGCTTCCAAAAATTGATCAGTTCTACGATATGATTGAAAAAGAGATGAAAAATCTTGAAGCCGGAAACTAAGCTTTTAAGCTTTATAAAATTTTTAAAGCCCAATCTATTTTAGATTGGGCTTTTTGTTTTTTTTAACCTTACTGTGGGCAAACTTTTAACTGCGTTTTTCGTATCTTAGAAAAGAATAATTAATCTGGCAGAAAACTTAGAATATGGAAGAATTTAAGACCGATTGGACCCACGAAGAATTAAAGGCGTATATGCTATTATACTGTGCATTTGCCAATTTTGAGATTTCAAAAGAAGAAAAAGAATATATTAAATCGAGAGTTGGAGAAAAGAAATATCAAAAAGTAAGAAAGGAGTTTGAAGAAGACAACGATTATCAACAAATTCAAAAAATATACAGTACAATTGAAAGACTTAACTATTCAAAAGAAGAAATAGACGAAGCTTTTCAAAGTATTAAAAAACTATTTTTAGCAGATGGCGAAATGGATATTTTAGAAAAAAACTTATATCGCGGTTTAAAACATCTTTTAAAAAATGAATAACACGTAAACCTTTTAAATTAAAGCTCTAAACTTCCTTTTCCCTCACGAACAATAACGGGTTCATCGCCAGTTAAATCGATAACTGTAGATGCTACATTTCCGCCGTAACCACCGTCTATAACTAAATCTACTTGGCGGTCCCATTTTTCTAAAATTAATTCGGGGTCTGTGGTGTATTCAATAACTTCATCGTCATCTTTAATAGAAGTAGAAATTATTGGATTGCCCAATTCGCTAACAATTGCGCGTGTAATGGCGTTATCGGGCACACGAATTCCTACTTCTTTTTTCTTTTTAAAAACCGTTGGTAAATTATTATTTCCTGGTAAGATAAAGGTATAGGGACCAGGAAGATTTCGTTTTAAAATTTTAAAGGTTGGTGTGTCAATTTGCCTAACATAATCGCTTAAGTTGCTTAAATCTTCGCAAACAAACGAAAAATTAGCCTTTTCAAGTTTTACACCACGCAATTGTGCAACACGTTCCATGGCGCGATTGTTTTTTATATCGCACCCCAGTGCGTAAACAGTATCGCTTGGATAGATAATAACACCGCCCTCCCGCAATATTTTTACTACGCGTTTTATTTCTTTGGGATTTGGGTTTTCTTCGTAAATCTTAATGAATTCAGCCATGGCAATAAATTTTATTTAAAGTTAGTTGAAATTTCACAAAAACAAAATACAATTAAATCCAGAAATCTATTAACATTTAATCTAAAATCTTCAATTTAGCGAAACGTAACAACAGCTTTTTTAAGCCACCATTTTCAAAGTCTATTTCGGCTTTTGTATCGGCTCCAACACCTTCGAGCTTCAAAATTTTACCCTTCCCAAAACGCACGTGTTCTACCATAGTACCTTCGGTTAAATTGGCGTCTTTGGCGTTAAAATTTTTATTGGTGTCGCTTTTTACTGGTTTTAGTCTTCGCAATTTTTTTAGTTGTGCTTCGGTGGGGCCTTTTGGAGGTTTTCCTGCAACAGGTTTTCGCAATCGCAATTTACTGTGATCAACTTCATCAAAAATATCGGCATCTAAAAGCGGTTTATAACGGTTTTCGGTTATTGGAGTTAAATATTCCAAAAACTGTTCGTCAATTTCTTCAATAAATCTACTGGGTTCGGCATCTATTAATTTCCCCCAACGGTATCTAGATTGCGTATAAGTTAAGTAAGCTTGTTTTTCGGCTCGTGTAAGCGCCACGTAAAACAGCCTTCGCTCCTCCTCTAATTCGCTTCGTGTATTCATACTCATTCCGCTTGGGAACAAATCTTCTTCCATCCCTACAATATACACATACGGAAACTCCAATCCTTTTGCCAAATGGACGGTCATAAGCGCTACTCTATCATCGTCGCCTTTATCATTATCCAAATCGGTAGCAAGGGCCACATCTTCCATAAATTCGGCTAACGACCCGGTTGCATCGGCAATTTCTTTTTGTTCTTCAACAAAATCGCGCATACCGTTAAGCAATTCTTCTATATTTTCAATACGGGCAATCCCTTCGGGCGTTCCATCTTTTTTTAGTTCTTGTAATAAACCTGTTTTTTTTGCAACGTGTTCGGCAATTGTAAACACATCTGAATTTTGATTAACTACTTGAAAGCTTTCTATCATAGTTACAAAATCTTGCAACTTAGTTTGTGTTCCTTTGTTAATCTTTAAATCAATTTTTTCGATGTTTTTCATCACCTCAAAAATTGAACGTTTGTAATGGTTAGCGGCAACCACTAATCGCTCTATGGTGGTGGCACCAATTCCACGAGCCGGATAGTTTATTACGCGTTTTAATGCCTCTTCATCTTTCGGGTTTAAAATAAGGCGCAAATAGGCTAACACATCTTTAATCTCTTTGCGTTGATAAAAGCTTAACCCTCCATAAATTCTATACGGAATATCTTTTTTACGCAGCGCATCTTCAATGGCACGACTTTGTGCGTTTGTACGGTATAAAATTGCAAAATCGCCATCTTTGAGTTGATGGTTCATTTTATTTTCAAAAATAGAACTAGCAACAAATCGGCCTTCGTCCCCATCGGTCATAGTTCTATTTACAATAATTTTGTTACCTTCATCATTTGCTGTCCAAACAATTTTATCGAGTCGCGTTTTATTCTTTTCAATTACAGTGTTTGCTGCGTTTACAATGTTTTTTGTAGAGCGATAATTTTGTTCTAATCGAAATACTTTTACATCGTCGTAGTCTTTCTGAAAGTTTAAAATATTATTAATGTTTGCCCCTCTAAAAGCATAAATACTCTGCGCATCGTCGCCCACCACACAAATGTTTTGAAACTTATCAGACAAAGCTCGTACAATTAAATACTGACTGTGATTTGTATCTTGGTACTCGTCGACCAAAATATACCGAAAGCGGTTTTGGTATTTTGCCAAAACATCTGGAAACCTGGTAAGCAACTCGTTGGTTTTTAACAACAAATCGTCAAAATCCATTGCGCCGGCTTTAAAACATTTATCTACATAAGCGCTATAAATATCGCCCAATCGCGGCATTTTTGCCATCGCATCGGCTTCCATTAACTCAGGGTTATTAAAGTACGCTTTTACTGTAATCAAACTGTTTTTATACGAAGAAATACGCGAGTAAACTTGTTTGTATTTATACACATCTTTATCGAGGTGCATTTCTTTAATCACAGACCTAATTACGCTTTGAGAGTCTTGGGTGTCATAAATTGTAAAGTTTGAAGGATAGCGAAGTTTATCGGCTTCAAACCGAAGAATTTTTGCAAAAATACTGTGAAAGGTTCCCATCCACAGATTTTTAGCTTCGCTTGATCCTACAATTTCGGCAATACGTTTTTTCATCTCGCGTGCTGCTTTGTTGGTAAACGTTAACGCCAAAATATTAAACGGGTCAACACCTTGCGACATAAGGTAAGCAATACGAAAAGTTAGCACTCTAGTTTTACCAGATCCAGCACCGGCAATTACAATCATAGCACCGTCTTTTTGCAGTACTGGTGCCAGTTGAGCTTCATTAAGTTGTTCTAAATATTTTTCCAAAACTTCATTTTCTTCAAGTTGTGAAAATAACTATTATCGGGCGTATATTTAAAGAGATTGGAGAGAATTTATAAACAAAAATGAGTCTCATTGAATCAGGTTTTTTTGGTGTGTTCTTGTTGTATTAAAGGCTATATTTTAAATATCTTTATAAAAAATTAATCTATGGAATCAATCTTATCTTTTCTATCTGAAATACCGTGGTGGGGCTGGCTACTTATTATAATTGTTGCCGTAGTAATAAGAGACATTTTTTTTAATAAACGGCATGCCATAAGTCATAACTTTCCACTTGTGGGCCATTTTAGGTATATGCTAGAGAGTATTGGGCCAGAGTTACGACAATATATTGTAGCCAACAACCGTGAGGAACTTCCTTTTAACCGAATTGAAAGAGGTTGGATTTATGCATCGGCTAAAAACCAAAATAACTACGAAGGGTTTGGTACAGATCGCGACATATATAAGCCTAATTATATTTTTATAAATAATTCTATGCTTCCTTTTAAGGTTGAAAAGGACAATCCAAATTATAAAAACCCATATTTTTTACCCTGTGCAAAAGTAATGGGCGCTTACCGAAATAGACGTAGACCGTATCGTCCAGCTTCAATTATAAACGTGTCGGCTATGAGTTTCGGGTCCTTATCTGCACGTGCTGTGGAGTCTTTAAATAAAGGCTGCGCAATGGCGTATGCTTACCACAATACAGGCGAAGGTGGGTTATCTCCCTATCATAAAACGGGAGCCGATGTGGTTTTTCACTTCGGAACAGGATATTTTGGAGTTCGCGATGATAAAGGCAATTTTTCTTTGGAAAAAATGGTAAAGCTTGTAGATGAAAATCCGCAAGTTCGCGCTATTGAAATAAAACTTTCACAAGGAGCAAAACCTGGGAAAGGAGGCGTTTTACCTGGCTCAAAAATTACTGAAGAAATTGCCGAAATTAGACACGTACCCATAGGAAAAGACGTTTTGTCGCCTCCCAACCACTCAGCATTTAACGGCGTTAGCGGCTTAATAGATTTTGTAGAAGAAATTGCCGAAACCACTGGCCTACCCGTTGGAATTAAATCGGCAGTGGGTCGTTTAAACGAATGGGAACAGTTAGCTAAAATGATGAAAGAAACTGGCAAAGGACCAGACTTTATTACCATTGATGGTGGTGAAGGTGGTACAGGTGCAGCGCCACCAAGTTTTGCAGACCATGTTTCGCTTCCGTGGTTATTTGGTTTTGCCGAAGTTTATAGAATATTTAAAAAGCATGATTTATGTAATCGTATTGTTTTTATTGGCAGTGGCAAATTAGGCTTTCCTGCCAAAGCAGCCATGGCTTTTTCTATGGGTGCCGATTTGATAAACGTTGCACGCGAAGCAATGATGAGTATTGGTTGTATACAAGCACAGCAGTGCCACACAAATAAGTGCCCCAGTGGTGTAGCTACTCAAAATAAATGGTTAGAGCGCGGTATTAATATTGAAGATAAATCGGTAAGAACGCACTTCTATTTTAAGAATTTTAGTAAAGAATTATTAGAAATGACACACGCCTGTGGATACGAACATCCGTGCCAATTTACAATGGACGATGTAGATTTAACCGTTGGCGACAAAAACCTTATTAAAACACTGTCGCAATCGTTTATGTATCACAAATGCCCAGTTGAATTTGAAAGCATGCAGGCCTTATCTAAATGTGAGTATTTAGGAGGAAACTTCCATGAAAAAGAAGCCAAAAAAGAAGTTAAAGCCATGAAGAAAGAGAATAAGGTTAGGTATTAATTTTAGATTAACAATCTATTGCCGAACTCCTAAAAACATTTTAAGTTTGTTTCCAATTTAAAACACACAATGGAAGAAGCAACACAAGTAATTAATTATGTAGCCTATTTACTACCCGCAATTGTTGTAGGTATAGTAGCATATTATTTTTTTAAAGGTCACACAGCTAATGAAGAAGGCCGCAGACGGTACCTGGTTCAAAAAGAAGCACAAAAGCAAATTTTACCGCTTAGACTACAAGCCTACGAACGCTTAACCTTGTTTTTGGAACGAATAGATCCAAATAAATTATTGGTTCGCGTAAAACCATTTTCCGATGCAAAAGAGGAATATGAAAGTTTATTGGTTAACAATATCGAACAAGAATTCGATCATAATTTAACGCAACAAGTTTATGTATCGCCCGAGTGCTGGAATCTTGTAAATGCAGCTAAAAATGCCACGATTCACATTATACGGCAAGCAACTATGCACGAAAAGAACGGCGATGCCGACAAAGTTAGAGAGTGGTTATTACAACATTTTATGGACGAAACAACGCCATCGCAAAAAGCAATTGGTTTTGTAAAAAAAGAAGTTAGCGAACTTTTTTAGACTAATAGTTAGTCGTCTTGAGTACGTATTTCATTAAGTTCGCTATTTTTTTGATCGGCATATTGATAACCTAACTCCCACCATTTGGTCATCATTTTTTTATCAAAAATAAGCGAATTTGTTGTTAACACCGTGGGCGTGTAGTACAAATTAATAATCACGTTTTTGTTGGATGCAGCAAATTTTCCTATCCTAATATTTTGCTTTTCAATACGGTCTGCCATATAATTGTGAATATTGGTAAGCAACGAAAACACGTTTTTAGATGGCAGTCTATTATAGTAAGCTATTTCAGTTTCTAAAACAATTACATCTATTGCCGTAGCGCCTCTGTTAATCGCTTCTTCAATAGGAACCATACTCCCAAATCCGCCGTCGGCATATTCGCAACCATCCTTTTTTACAAGACTCATAAACGGTGTATAATTTGAAGAAATCCAAATCCAATCTAAAAAATCTTCGTAATCAAAATCGCGAATAGACTTGTATTCAACTTGGTTTAACGAAAGGTTAGATACGGTAACAACTACTTCTTTATTAGTACTCTTTAGCTTTTCAAATTCTTCTACCGTTATTGTTTTGCCAATTAATTTGCGCAAATTATAGCTTTCACCAAAGGTTTTTTTACCCTTTAAAAAGTTCCGAAATACGGTAAAATGGTCTATTGCTATTTGTTTGCCGCCAAATTTATCTTTCTTAATTAAAAAGGGACAACTGTTAAAAATGCTTTTTTGATTTACAGAAGTATACACCTCCTTAATTTTTTCAACTTTGTTGAGTGCCAAATGCGAAATAAGCAAACTTCCGGTTGAAGTTCCTACAAATATATCGTACTCATGCGCCACCTGCTCGATTAAAAATTGAGCCACGCCGCCTGCAAATGCTCCTTTGCTGCCACCGCCAGAAATAACCAGTGCCCTCATTGTTTTAGTAATGAATTTAAATTTTTTAAAGCTTTGCTCGATAGTTGAGCGGTAATTTGTTCTAAGGCCGAACGATACTTTTTTTCCTGTACCAAATTTTTTAAAAGTGTTTTTGAATATTTTGAAAATCGCCACGCAGGATGCGTAGTTGCTTCTGCTAAGTTTTGCAAGGTTTCAGCGTCCCAAAGCTGTAATTCGCTTAAATAGTTAAAAGCTTTCTCACGAATTTCAAAACTGTAATTTCTCGATGTATATGCTCTTAATTCAGCTAAATAGGCTTTTTTTTCTGAAATGTTATAACCTTCTGTAATTATTGCTAAAGCAAGCCAAAGTTGTCTAATATTTTTATTTTGAAAGCCTTCAATTCCTTTTGTTCGTTCCAGAAATTCTGCTCTTTTTTGAGGAAATTGAGACCATAATTGATATAATGCAGCTTCAAGTGTTACATACGAAGCGTCGTTTAATAAGCTTTCAAATTCGTTGTAAAGTTCTATAGGAATAGTCTGCATACTAAGAGCTATTGCCTGTCTTACATATAAATTATTACTTGCAAAAGCAACTTTATAAAGTGGGATCGTTTCAGAAAACGGCTCGTCAATTAGTTGAAAAATAGCTTCCTGACCAATAAAATCATTCGGGAAAGTTAGCGCAGTTTTTAATTGTTGTTTTTTAACTGAAATAGGCGTTGCTCGAAGTGCCGCAATTTCAAAATACTTTTTTATAAATTCCGATTTTAATAATGACTGGTAGGCATCCTCACTTTGAAAAGCCGATTGTTGGAGCCAATTTTGTTTAAAATCAGAAATAGTTACGGTCGATACTTTTTTTACTTCGTTTAAAAAATCTTCGGTAGTTACAGTTTTAAATTGGTACTTTTCGAGATAATTTTTAACGGCTATTTTAAAGGGCTTATCGCCCACTTTTTCGCGTAAAATATGCAATGCCCACGCCCCTTTTTGATAAAATGTAAGCGAACTAGCCTTGGCATTTAAAAGCGATTCTCCTTTCCCCTCGTCGCTCCTTGCTTTTAGCTGCTCGGCACTTTGTAATAACTGCCAGTAATAATAATCACTGCCAAAGACATCTTTTTCTGCCAGCAAAGCATAGTAAGTTGCAAAACCTTCTTGCAACCAATGATGCTCGCTAGATTTGGCAGTTACTAAATTCCCGAACCACTGGTGTGCCAACTCATGAGCGTTGACATTAATATAATTTCTATCGTAAAAACCTATTGAATCTACCAAAAATGCTTCAGAAAAAATGGTTGCAGTAGTGTTTTCCATCCCGGCGTATAAAAAATCGCGCACCGGAACTTGTTTGTAATTTTGCCATGGATATGAAACTCCTATTTCAGCTTCTAAAAAATCGAAAATTTGTTTGCTGTAACGATAAGTAGGTTCAACCTTAAGTGAGTCTTTTGGCTTGTAATATAATTTAATTGGCACTCCTGAATTGGACGAGAGTATTTTTGCAGCGTAGTCGCCAATGGCAAAAGCTGCCAAATAACTAGACATTGGCTTTTCCATATTAAATCGCCAAACATTCTCTTGGTGTAATTGGGTAAAATCTGTTAAAGCGCCATTTGAAATCACTGTTTTATTTTTTGGTGCGACAAATTGTAAATCAAATTCAATTTTATCATTTACATCGTCGAGGCTTGGCAACCAATGCGAGGTGTATTTGCCTTGTCCCTGTGTCCAAATTTCATCGTCAAAAAAATACAGCGCCTGTTTGGGTTGCATTTCGTAATAAAATTGGGCTGTATAAATTTCTCCTGCATTAAAATTACCTAAAAACCACACTTTTTTTTCTGCTGAAGTTATTTTGAAGTCTTTTGTAAGTACATCAGTAATTTTAATATTAGCCGCATCCATAAAAATGGAATCTGTATTTTTTAAAACTTTATAGGTTGCTACGAACCGCCCCTTAATAGTTTTAGCTTTAGAATTCGGGTTAAGACTTGCTTCAATTTTTAAAAAATCTACTAAATGAGTTTGTTGTGCGTGTAGATAAGAAGTGTTTAAAACCGAAAAACACAATATAAAAAGTAGCGCAGAAAATAGTTGATGCAATTTTAAATTTTTCAATTTCAAAAAATAAGGTATAAAAAAAGGTTATTTTCAAAAACTCAAAAATAACCTTTTTAAAATGCTGATTGTTATTTATCTATAACTATTCTTTTTACCCCAGTACCATAGGCGTTTTCGAGGTTTATAAAATATACTCCATTTGATAAGTTTGAAACATCAAAAGAGTAATTATTTAATTCTTCAACCGATTGAAAGTAGTATGCTTTTACCGATTGACCTGCAACTGTGTTAATAGTAAGTCGCGATACACTTTCTGGATAAGCTACTTGTAAATAAAACTGTCCGTTTGACGGATTCGGAAATACCGAAATATCATACCTTTCAGTATTATCAATACTTGAAACGCCCAAAATGTTGCCGTATACCATAGGGTTGTTACTACGATTAATAATATGCGTATCTACGTAGTAAATTGGGTTATAACCATCGTTACAATCGGGGCACGTTTGGCCCGAAACACAATCGGGGTTATTTGGGTGGCAAAAATCTTGATACGATGGGTGAAAGCGATAGTCTAAATTAAAAGTTGAACCAATGTACTCTGTAAAATCGTAAATATGTGGTGGCGAAATTGCACCAGGACACCAGCCTGCGCGATTGTACTGCCAAGTACCACGTTGCCCTGTACAATTATCTGGGTTCGGGTTACATGCATTAAACAAATGTTGCTCAAAAGTTTCAACACCATCAATGTCGAAATAGTGATACGCGTTAAAGAACTCGGCTGCGTTTGCGGTATTATTTGCACCCCATCCGTGCCCAGTATTTGACACTCGTAAATGAGAAGATTCTACTTGCGAAGGAATATTTACACTATAAGTTTCTACGGGTTGCAAATTTGCAGGATCGCCAAAATTGTAACCATCATCCCAAACTTCTACTACGCTACTATATGCGTATTCTGGTGCACCAGCCGTATATTCAGTATCGAGTGTAAGTTGCCAACCACCGGTTCCCCAAGTGTCTATAAACACGCGTATTTCTACTTCACCTTGAAGCAATGACATATAATCGGTAATATCTAGTTGGTGGTTACAAGCAACCCCAAAAGGCGTGATATATCTAATAAGTTGAATCCAGTTACCATCTGGTGCTTTTACATCGATAAATGCCCAGCGATCCCAGTCGTCACAGCCGCCAGAAATATTTGGGCATTCAACTTCAAGATACGCCGTCATATCGTTATACGCCCCTACAAACTGTGGAAAAGTATGCGTACCATAATACCAGCGATCATTTTGACCGGTAAATTCAATTACTACATCTTCTAAGCTTCGAACAACTTGCGTGGTAGCTGTTTCAGTTACCGTAATATTTCTTGTAAGAGTTGTTTCGTCGCCGTTAGTAGTTTTGGCAGTAATTACAATGGTGTGCGCACCGTAATTTGATGGGGTCCACAAATAGTAATAAAAATCTGTTTCGGCTACCGCTGGGTAATCTGTACCGTTAATATTTACAATCACTTCGGCAATGCTATCTGGAGCTTCGACAGACGCATTCATGTAGATAGGATACGGTTTTAAAACCGGCATTTCTAAGGGATAATCTTCTGTTAATCTCGTAGAAAGTTCGGGTGTAGCGAGATTTGCAGCAAACACCGAAACTTGGAGCAAGAGGGATAAAACAAATAAAATGTAGGATTTTTTCATTTTTAAAAATGGTTAGGTTAATGAGGCGTTTTCTGTCCAAAAAACTACCCCGAATTGTTTATACTAATCGTGGACATTTCATAAATTGGTTTGTTTAAATTTGCTAAAATTTTAACAAATATATCTTTTATACTACATTCGTTATCATCTTTGTGCAAAATTTTTATCCTGAAAAATAACAGGCTATTTTTATGAAACCTAATTTTTTACAAACTCCAATAGATTACTTGAAAGGCGTAGGACCCAATAGAGCGAATCTATTAAAGAAGGAATTAGGCATTCATACTTTTCAAGATTTATTAAATCTTTTCCCCAATCGATATTTAGACCGAACACAATATTATAAAATTGGACAATTGCAACGCACCAATGCCGAAGTGCAGATTATTGGGAAGCTCACCCACATAAAAACTGTGGAACAAAAACGCGGAAAAAGACTTGTTGCCAAATTTGTGGACGATACAGGAAGTATGGAATTAGTTTGGTTTAGGGGACAAAAATGGATTCGTGAAAATTTAAAACTCAATGTACCCTATGTAATTTTTGGGAAAACAAATTTTTATAACGGCAACTTTTCTATGCCCCACCCCGAAATGGAATTACTCGAGGCACACGAAAAGAGCATCCGTTCGGCTATGCAACCCGTTTATCCTTCGACCGAAAAACTAAACAATAGCGGAATTACAAATAGGGTAATAAATGGCTTAATGCAACAGTTGTTTGTGGAAAGTAAAAACAATTTTTCCGAAACTTTATCGCCTTCAATTTTAGAATCTCTTAAATTAATTTCGAAAGCAGAAGCGCTTTTTAACATACATTTTCCCAAAAGTCAGATGCATTTAGCACGGGCACAATTTCGATTAAAATTTGAAGAGTTGTTTTATATTCAACTTCAATTAATTCGGAAAAACCTATTGCAAAAAAGCAAAATAAAAGGCTTTACCTTCGAAAAAATAGGCGACAATTTTAACAACTTTTACAAACACCATTTGCCCTTTGAATTAACAAATGCCCAAAAACGAGTTATTAAGGAAATACGCCGTGACTTAGGCAGTAAAGCGCAAATGAATCGCTTGCTGCAAGGCGATGTGGGGTCGGGCAAAACTATTGTCGCGCTCATGTCAATGTTAATAGCGGTTGACAACGGTTTTCAGGCGTGCTTAATGGCGCCAACTGAAATTTTGGCAGTACAGCACTACAACGGTTTATTAGCGCTGTGTAAAAATTTGAATACCAGTATTGAACTGCTAACAGGTTCAACAAAAACTTCAAAACGAAAAGAAATTCACGAAAAGCTCCAAAATGGCGATTTAAACATTTTAATTGGCACTCATGCGTTGCTTGAAGACAAAGTTAAATTTAAAAATTTAGGCCTTGCCATTGTAGACGAGCAACACCGTTTTGGGGTAGAACAACGCAGTAAACTTTGGCACAAAGGCGGTCCTTCGGCAGCGGGTAATAGTACAATTCCGCCACATATTTTGGTAATGACAGCGACGCCAATTCCGCGTACCTTGGCTATGAGCATTTATGGCGATTTAGACATAAGTGTTATAGACGAGCTACCTCCAGGCAGAAAAGATATTAAAACCGTACATCGGTTTGATGCCAATAGGTTAAAAGTTTTCCGCTTTATAAAAGATGAAATTTTAAAAGGCCGGCAAATTTATATTGTTTATCCATTAATTCAAGAGAGTGAAAGTATGGATTACAAAGATTTAATGGACGGGTACGAAAGTATTGTTCGCGAATTTCCACAACCCGAATTTCAAGTTTCAATTGTACACGGACAAATGAAACCAGCCGATAAAGATTTTGAAATGAATCGATTTGTAAAGGGCGAAACACAAATTATGGTTGCCACAACCGTAATTGAAGTTGGCGTAAACGTACCAAATGCCAGCGTTATGATTATTGAAAGCGCCGAGCGGTTTGGACTTTCGCAACTACATCAATTGCGCGGCAGGGTGGGTCGAGGCGCCGAGCAAAGCTATTGTATTTTAATGACGAGCCACAAACTTTCGGCCGATGCCAAAACTCGTTTAGAAACTATGGTTCGAACAAACGATGGGTTTGAAATTTCCGAAGTAGACTTAAAACTTAGAGGACCAGGAGATATTATGGGTACCCAGCAAAGTGGAGTGTTAAACTTGCGAATAGCCGATATTGTTAAAGATTCTGAAATTTTAAAAGCTGCCCGTAGTTATGCGATTAAAGTATTAAAAGACGACCCAAACCTTTCAACAAAAGAAAATTTCGCTATAAAAAACACATATGCTCAATTAGTTAAATACCGAAATATTTGGAATTATATTTCTTAATTAATTATTGCAATAGTATTAAAACAGGATAGTTTTTTCGTCGCAAAGCAACGATCTAAAATAAAATAGTTATTCACAAATTATTAAAAACGCCAAACAAACTCGATAGTTTGTTTATTTTTACCTTTTTAAGATAAAAACATTCCAATATATTTCATTACTCCAAAGTATGAAAGTCATTAAGTTTTTAAAAACACCTTTTATCAAATTACCACAAGCCCTACAAATCGTACTTTTAGTTTGTTTTGTAAGTACGGTTATTTCTTGCGCAGAAGATAAAAAGCCTACAGCTACCACCCCTTCTATTGTTGGCGAATGGTTGCGGAATGATTTTAGTGAAAATTACGAATACAGATTGGTATTTTACAACGATGAAAACGGCGTAAAAATAGAACGTGAAGGAAATGAAAACCAAGGTATATCAAACGCGTTAACTTTTAAATGGACTGTCGACGGGGGTACAATAACATTAGATTTTAATGGCGATGTTTACACTTCTACTTACTCCATAAATGAAAACGGAAACTTGTATTTACCCGGTTTTAGCGAACATTTTTACATAAAACAGAATTAAACCTCGAGGGCTCTTCCATAGCAACATTCAATTTTAAAAATAAATTTTCTAATATTCTCTTAAAAAAGTTACCTTGTTAGCGTTGTTTTACAAAACCATTTTTTAGTAAGCAATACTACTGCTACCCAAGTATTTTTTTTGCCAATTAAATTACTAATCAGTACTTTTAATATATGACTGAAGCTGCGTTAGAAAAAGAGAAAAAAGAGATTACCAAGCAATATAAACAATTGCTTAAAATTAGCTATAGAACCCTTTCTAAGGATGATAAAAAACTAATAAGAGATGCGTTTGATCTTGCAGTCGATGCGCATAAAGATCAGCGCCGTAAAAGTGGTGAAGCCTATATTTTTCACCCCATTGCTGTGGCAAAAATAGTAGCCTCAGAAATTGGCTTGGATGCCACAAGTATTGCAGCTGCCTTATTACACGATGTAGTAGAAGATACCGAATACAACCTCGACGATATTGAGCGAATGTTTGGTGTTGTGGTAGCGCGAATAGTAGATGGGCTTACAAAAATAGCGCATATTAACATGGCTGAAGATGTTTCCATGCAAGCGGAAAATTTCAGAAAAATGCTACTTACCTTAAATGAAGATATTCGGGTAATAATTATAAAAATTGCCGATAGATTGCACAACATGCAAACTATGGACAGCATGCCAGCGCACAAACAACGTAAAATTGCTTCCGAAACACTTTATATCTACGCACCTCTCGCCCACCGCATCGGACTTTATAATATTAAAACCGAATTGGAAGATTTGGGTTTAAAATTTACCGAACCCGAAGTATACGCAGATATTTTAAGCAGAATTAAGGAGAGTAAAGAAGAACAAGACGCCTATATAGAAGCTTTTAACGAGGTTATAAAAAACACTTTGGACGCCGAAAATTTGGAGTATGAGATTAAAGGTAGACCAAAATCTATTTTTTCCATCCGACGAAAAATGCTCGCTCAAAACGTAACTTTCGATGAGGTTTACGATAAGTTTGCCGTTAGAATTATTTATAAAAGCACGCCCGAAAATGAAAAATTTTACGCTTGGAAAATATATTCAATCGTAACAGATCATTTTAGACCCAACCCCATCAGGTTGCGCGATTGGATTTCTTCTCCCAAATCTACAGGTTACGAAGCTTTGCACATTACTGTAATGGGTCCCAAAGGTAGATGGGTAGAGGTTCAAATTAGAAGTGAACGAATGAACGAAATTGCCGAAAAAGGATTTGCTGCCCACTACAAATACAAAAACAAAGAGAAAGACGACGGCGGGCTCGAAAACTGGCTCAATAAACTTCAAGAAACCTTAGAAAATTCAGAGATAAGCGCAGTAGATTTTGTTGAAGAATTTAAATTAAACCTATACGCAAAAGAAATTTTTGTCTTTTCACCAAAGGGCGATTTATATTCTTTGCCAAAAGGAGCCACAGCTTTAGATTTTGCTTTTCACGTACATACCGAAATTGGCATGCATACACGTGGCACAAAAGTAAATGGCAAATTGGTGCCGTTGAGTCACGAACTTAAAAGCGGCGATCAAGTAGAAGTAATTACATCAGACAATTCTAAACCTACGAGTAACTGGTTAAATTATGCCACAACGGGTAGAGCGCGGTCTAAAATTAAATCTTCTTTAAAAGACGAAAAGAAACAATTAGCCGAAGAAGGAAAAGTAATTTTAGCACGAAAACTCAAGTCTTTAAAATTAAACTTAGACGAGAACATGCTAAACCAGCTCGTTGTATTTTTTAAAGTTAAAACAAGTTTAGATTTATATTACAGAGTAGGCGCCGGCATTATCGACAATAAAAAATTAAAAGAATTTGCAGCATCGCGAAGCAATGCGTTTATAAGTTTCTTTAAAAATAGAATTAGAAAACCAGACAAGCCCGAAGATGTAAACAAAGATGAAATTACCGAAAAGTTAGATCAACTTGTGTTTGGTAAAGCCGAAGACAAATTGGATTATAAAATGGCTAACTGTTGTAATCCTATCCCGGGCGACGATGTGTTTGGCTTTGTTACCGTAAACGAAGGAATTAAAGTTCATAAAACCAATTGCCCCAATGCCTTGCAACTGCAAAGTAATTACAGCTACCGCATCATGCCTGCCAAGTGGATTGATAGTACGCAACGCGAATTTAAAGCGGTATTAAATATTTCGGGAATAGACACTATTGGACTTGTTAACGACGTTACCAAAGTTATCTCCAACAACCTGCACATTGATATGAAAAGTGTCCATTTTGACAGTAATGACGGGGTGTTTACGGGCAAAATTGTTGTAATCGTTAAAAATAAAACCATCTTAAATAACTTAGTAGAAAACATTAAAAAACTAAACGGAATTGATAAAGTTACCCGCGAATAAAACCTATAATTTCCTAAAGCAAAAAATTTGAAATGTTAATTTAAGGAATAATAAAAACACGCCTAAAATTGAAATCTTCTTTTTCGTTATTTTCAACCGGCGAACAATCAAAAATTGAGTAACTTTGCAAACTTAATTATGAGCTCAAAAACAGAAATAAATAATCAAGCAATTGTAAAGAACGTTTTTACAGGTTTCCTCGAAGAAAAGGGACACCGTAAAACACCCGAACGCTATGCTATTCTTCAAGAAATTTATGATCATGACGATCATTTCGATATTGAATCTTTGTATATCAATATGAAGAATAAAAACTATCGTGTAAGTAGGGCGACGCTTTATAACACTATCGAGTTACTTTTGGAATGCGGCTTAGTTAGAAAGCACCAATTTGGCCAAAACCAAGCGCACTACGAAAAATCGTATTTTGACCGCAACCACGACCACGTTATCCTTTCTAATGGCGAGGTAATTGAATTTTGTGACCCGCGCATACAGAGCATAAAAAAAACCATTGAAGAGGTTTTTAATATTGAAATTAACAATCATTCTCTATATTTCTACGGAACTAAAAAAAAGCCCGATAACGGCAACAATCAATAAAAAATTATGGCAGTAGACTTACTACTTGGACTACAATGGGGCGACGAAGGCAAAGGAAAAATTGTCGATGTCCTTACAAAAAACTACGATATAATTGCTCGCTTTCAAGGAGGCCCCAATGCTGGGCACACCCTTGAATTTGATGGTCATAAACATGTACTTCATACAATCCCAAGTGGAATATTCCATGAAAGCACAGTAAACTTGGTTGGAAATGGAGTAGTAATAGACCCCGTTATCTTTAAAAGAGAATTAGACAATCTTGCAAAATTTAATTTAGACCTTAAAAAAAGTTTATTGATTTCGCGAAAAGCACACCTTATTTTGCCTACGCATCGCTTGCTCGACGCCGCTTCCGAAGCATCAAAAGGAAAAGCTAAAATTGGCTCAACCCTTAAAGGCATTGGCCCTACTTATATGGACAAAACAGGACGTAACGGAATACGCGTTGGCGACTTAGAATTAGACAACTGGAAAGAGAAATATCGTGCTTTGGCAGATAAGCACGAAGCCATGATAGACTTTTATAACGTAGACGTACAATACGATCTGGCCGATCTTGAAGCCGACTTTTTTGAAGCCGTTGAAGTTTTAAAATCACTAACTTTTATCGATAGTGAAGAATATCTTCACCAAGCTCAAAAAGATGGCAAGACAATACTTGCCGAAGGAGCACAAGGTTCATTATTAGATATCGATTTTGGAACTTACCCTTTTGTAACCTCTTCCAACACCACAGCAGCTGGTGCGTGTACCGGTTTAGGCGTTGCACCCGGAAAAATAAAAGAAGTCTTTGGAATTTTTAAAGCTTACACAACACGCGTAGGTAGCGGCCCCTTCCCTACCGAACTTTTTGATGAAGTTGGCGAAGCAATGGGTAAAATAGGAAACGAATTTGGGGCTACAACGGGCCGCGCAAGACGCTGCGGATGGTTAGACCTCGTTGCGTTAAAATACGCCGTTCAAGTAAATGGAGTTACCCAGCTAATAATGATGAAAGGTGATGTTTTAAGTGGTTTTGAAACACTTAAAGTGTGTACTGCATATAATTATAAAGGCGAAACCATACACCATTTCCCTTATAATATTGAAGCCGAAAACATTACACCAGTTTATACCGAGCTAGAAGGGTGGCACGAAGATTTAACGCAAATGACCGATGCTTCGCAAATGCCAAAAGCTTTAAATAATTATATCGACTTTTTAGAAAAAGAGTTAGAGGTGCCTATTAAAATAGTTTCGGTAGGACCAGACAGAAAACAAACAATTAGCAGATAAATTTCTGCTTGGTATTTTCGTTGCCGATGATAAATAAAACTTTCGTGAAAATATCATATGTTACAATCGTTGTAATTGTTTTTTTCTTCGGAAGTAAAATTTCGGCACAAGAAAAACAAAAAGTTGACATTCAGTCTGGATATTTAGAAATACGTCCAGAATTTCCTGATGCTGCAATCTATACCAAGGACAATACCGGTCAAGTATATATTGTTCACGAAGGAGTTGAAATGTGGTGCGATCAAGCATTTGTGTATCTAAAAAACAATTTTGTTAAAGCTTATGGCGAGGTAAAAATCACTCAAGGCGACACCGTTTCGATGAACAGCAATTACGCCGAGTATAACGGAAATACTCAGTTTGCTTTTGCTACGGGTAATGTGGTGTTAACAGAACCAAAAACAACGCTTAAAACAGATACTTTATATTTTGACCGAATAAAGCAACAGGCATATTATCGTTCTGGAGGCACAGTGCGCGATACCGCCAGTGTTTTAACTAGTAGAATTGGTAGATATTTCGCCCAAAGTAAAAAATATCAATTTCTGCAAAACGTAAAAATTGTTAATCCAAAATATACGGTAAATAGCAATCAACTCGATTTCTATTCAGAATCTGGAGATGCATATTTATACGGACCATCTACTATTGAAAGCGAAACCAGCACAGTTTATTGCGAGCGCGGATATTACGACACGCGTGGCGACACCGGTTATTTTGTAAAAAACTCAAAAGTAGATTACGAAAATAGAACTCTTTACGGCGATAGCATCTATTTTAATCGCAATACCAGCTTTGCATCTGCCACCAATAATATTCGCGTAATAGATACAACAAACAAAAGTGTAATTAGAGGACATTACGCCGAAGTTTTTAGACAAAAAGATTCAGTTTTTATTACAAAACGCGCAGTTGCAATCACAGTGCGCGATGGCGATTCTATTTACGTTCATGCCGATACCTTGCAGGTAACTGGGAAACCAGACAACCGTATTGTAAAAGGGTTTTACCGTGCTAGACTTTTTAAACCAGGGAAGGAGGCTACTAATCACACGAGCGGCAAATGCGACTCTATTTATGTCAACGAGAAAAAAGGCATTACAAAACTGCTTAGAAACCCAGTGCTTTGGAGTGGCGAAAATCAAATGACAGGAGACACTATTCACTTACTTTCAGACACTTTAACCAATAAACTCGATACGCTTAAAGTATTTAACAACGCTTTTTTGGTTCAAAAAGACAGCATGGGCTACAACCAGGTGAAAGGCGAAAAGCTAATTGGACTTTTTACAAATAATGAATTAGATACAATAAATATTAATAAAAACACGCAGGTAATTTATTATTCTCGAAACGAAAATGATGAATTAGTAGGGATAAACAATACAGTCTCGAGCGCAATACAAATGTATTTAGAAGAACAAGAAATTACGGGCATTCGGTTTTTAAATAAAGCTGACGGAAAAGTCTACCCCCCTTCACAATTGCCTGAAAATGCTCGTTTATTACCCGGTTTTATTTGGCGTGGTGATGAACGATTGTTTTCAGTTCAAGATTTATTTAAAGGCAAGCCAGTGCCAGTTTTACCAAAAATAACTGGTATTCCGCTGCCTAAAGACGAAGGCGAATTTTTTGATGAAAATTCAGAAGAAAACAACCTTTTACCCGAAGAATCAAAACTTCGTCCAGAAGATCTAAAATCGCGTGCAGACGACCCAAAACCAGCAACTTTGGTGCGCGAAGCCGAAGAAAACTCACTTCAACAAAAAGCAACAGATTCTGTTTACAATAATAACAATTGAGTTGCGTTCAATCGGTACAAACAATACCGTTTTAGCTTAAAACTACACGCACCTACACCTTACAATGAAAAACGATTTTTACAAATATCAAGCACAAACTACCCCACACCCATTGGCGTTAGAAATCTCGCACGCAAATGGTAGTTATATTTATGATACTTCGGGTAAGAAACATTTAGATTTTGTGGCTGGCGTATCGGCTTGTACTTTGGGGCATTGTCATCCCAGTGTTGTGGCGGCAATAAAAAATCAGGCTGAAAAGTATTTACACGTAATGGTTTATGGTGAATACATCCAAGAACCAGCGGTAGAACTTGCAAAATTATTAGCTAAAAACTTACCAGAAAATTTAGACACCACCTATTTGGTTAATAGTGGTACCGAAGCAATTGAAGGCGCTTTAAAACTAGCAAGAAGAGCAACAGGCAGGACTGAAATTTTATATGCAAAAAACGCATATCACGGCAACACCATGGGCTCTATGAGCGTCATGGGTTTTGAGGAGCGAAAAAATGCTTTTAAACCTTTAATCCCCGATTGTTCTCCAATAACCTTTAATAATGATACCGATTTACAAAAAATTACTACCAAAACAGCCGCGGTAATTTTAGAAACCATACAAGGTGGCGCTGGTTTTATTCAACCAACAAACAATTACTTATCCAAGGTTCGCAAGTGTTGTGATGAGATGGGAGCGCTATTAATTTTAGATGAAATTCAACCGGGTTTTGGGCGCACGGGACAATTATTTGCCTTTCAACATTATAATATCGCGCCAGATATTTTGGTAATGGGAAAAGGCATGGGCGGCGGCTTACCTATTGGAGCCTTTACAGCCAACCAAGCGGTAATGGCTTTGCTTCAAAACAATCCAAAACTGGGGCACATAACTACTTTTGGCGGTAATCCAGTAATTGCTGCAGCGGCCTTAGCTACTTTAAAAGAATTAACCGAAACTAACATTATTGACGAAACGCTTGAAAAGGAGAAACTTTTTAGAAAATATTTAAAGCACCCACTTATTAAAGAAGTTCGAGGTAAAGGCTTAATGTTAGCCGCAATAGTAGATTCTTCTCAAACTGCCAATGAAGTAATTCTTGCGTGTAAAGAACGAGGATTAATACTTTTTTGGTTGCTTTTTGAAGAAAAAGCCATTCGCATAACACCGCCTTTAACCATACAGAATGACGAAATTGCAGCTGGTTGCAATATTATTATCGATGTTTTAAATAATCTTTTAACCAAAAAATAATTCATAATCACTTCATTTTAAGCAGGTTGCGCAACTTATTTGTGTTGATAAGTTCGTTAACAATAATGACGGCATAACTCTTGAACTTGCTTTTACATTATTATCTTTAAAATAGAAGAAACCGTTAAACCGAGCGTATGCAATTAAGTTCAAACGAGCACAATAACTTCTCACTAGAAAAATTTGAATCTATGCTGAAAACAAACAGCGTGCTTTTTTTCGATTCAGAGGAGTTTGAAGAAATAGTGCATCACTACCTTGAAAACGGTAAAATTGCACTGGCAAAAAAAGCAACCAAGTTAGGGTTAGAACAGCACCCTTCTTCTACCAACTTGAAGTTATTTCAAGTTGAGATGTTTATTTTTGAAAATAAACTAGATATTGCAGATGAGCTTTTAGACGAGCTTTATCAACTTGAACAAAGCAACGAGGAAATCTACATTCAAAAAGCCAATATTTATTCGCGACGCGATAAACACAAAGAGGCCATAACGCTGCTAGATCAAGCATTAAAAATTACCAATGACAAATCTGATGTGCTTTCACTTTTAGGAATGGAATATCTGTTTTTAGAAGATTATGAGAATGCAAAAACTTGTTTTATTCAGTGTTTAGAACAGGATGAAGACGATTATTCGGCTTTGTATAACGTAATTTATTGTTTCGAATTTTTAGACCAAAACCAAGAAGCAATAGAATATTTAAATATTTATTTAGATAGAAACCCCTATTGCGAGGTTGCTTGGCATCAAGTTGGGAAACAATACTACGAGTTAAAAGAATATAAAAAAGCATTAGCAGCCTTTGATTTTGCTATTATAAGCGACGATAGATTTATTGGCGCATACTTAGAAAAAGGAAAAGTACTCGAAAAGTTAAAGCGATATAACGAAGCGATTGACAGCTACTCTATTACCTTAGGTTTGGACGATCCTACATCGTACGCGCTATTGCGAATGGGTAAATGCTATGAAAAATTGGGCAATGCCGAAATGGCTCTTCAATTTTATAATAAATGCGTTGAAGAAGATTCGCTTTTAGACAAAGGATGGATTGCAATTACCGATTTTTATATTAAAAACAAGCAATATAAAAAAGCCCTGTATTACATTGAAAAGGCTATAAATATTGATAGCGACAATGTGTTATACTGGAAACGCTATGCTAAAATTAATAACAAATTAAACCTTTTTGAGGAAGCCGAAGTTGGTTATCGAAAAGCATTAGAACTTGGCAACTACGAAATTGAATCTTGGTTAACACGAGGTGACATTTTAAACAGCCTGGGCGAATTTGAAGCCGCTGTAAATAATTTTACCCAAGCCTTAGAATTTTACCCAGAGCACGCTGAAGTTGAATTCCGGCTTTCGGGCTTATATTTTACACTTAACGAAAAAGAAAAAGGGGTTTTTCATTTAAAAAATGCACTAAAATCTGAACCCGAATTTGTAATGATTATGGAAGAGTTATTTCCACACGTTTACGAAATGCAATTGGTATCAGAAATAATTAAACAACACAAAAACCCTTCTATTTAATTTGCGTATTTTTGGGGCTATTTGAAAAATAAACTTATGCCTCAAAGAAATTTTCTACAATATTTAATTGTTACCCTTAAAGGACTGGCAATGGGTGTTGCCGATGTGGTACCAGGCGTTTCTGGTGGTACTATTGCCTTTATTTCTGGAATATACGAAGAGCTAATTGAGACAATTCATAAAATAGATTTTGGCTTTTTTAAAGTTTGGAAAAAAGATGGGTTTTTAAAGGCATGGGCGCACTATAATTTAGGTTTTTTACTCGCTTTATTCTCGGGTGTTTTTATTAGTATAATTTCGCTGGCAAAACTTATTACTTGGCTATTAGACGTATACCCAATAATGGTATGGTCGTTTTTCTTCGGGTTAATTATTGCAAGTATTATTTATGTAGGAAAACAAATTACTAACTGGCGTTTGGCTGTTTATGTGGTAATAGCCGTTGCTACTATTATTTCATATTTTATTACAATTGCCAATCCGGTGGCTAATCAAGACAGTACTTGGTTTTTATTCTTTGCAGGCTTTATAGCAATTATAGCTATGATTTTGCCCGGTATCTCGGGTGCATTTATCCTTTTACTTTTAGGAGCATATACAACGGTAATTGGCATAGTAACTCAGTTTGGCGAAGGCATAACAAAATTGGACAGCGGCTTATTTATCGATGCTTTAGGAAAATTGTTAATATTCGCTGCAGGAGCTGTGGTTGGATTAAAAGTTTTTTCAAAAGCCTTAAATTGGATGTTTAAGCATCATAAAAATTTAATTCTTGGCGTACTTACAGGGTTTATGATAGGTGCCCTAAATAAAATTTGGCCTTGGAAAGAAGTAATTCAGTATAGATTAAGCCATTCTGGCGACCAAGTGCCTTTTATTGAAAGAAGTGTGCTACCTCAAAATTTTGACGGCAATCCGCAAGTATTGTTTGCAATTGTATTTGCTATAATTGGGTTTTTAGCTATTTTCTTATTAGAAAAATTAGCGGTAAGCAAAAACAAAGGAAACACGTAATTTTAGGTGTAAAATGTTAATGATAAATTAAGCATGTACGAAAATCGTTCCTTATCAGATAAAATCTGGCTTGTTCTCAAAGGACTAGGAATGGGAGCGGCTAATAAAGTCCCCGGCGTTTCTGGTGGTGTGGTTGCCTTTGTCGCAGGATTTTACGAAGAGTTTATCTATTCATTACAAAAAGTAAATAAAAAAGCGTTTAAACTTCTTATCAACGGTAGGTTTCAAAGTTTTTACCGCTATATAAATGGCCAATTTTTAGGAATGCTAATTCTTGGAATGGTTATTAGTTATTTTAGTATTTCAAAATTATTAGATTATTTAATTGTCCATTACGAACTCTATGTTTGGAGCGCTTTTTTTGGGATGATAATTGGCTCAATTTATTACATCGCTAAAGATTTTGGCGATTGGAACAAAAAATACATTGCATACTTACTTTGCGGCGTACTTGCTGGGGTAGCCATAAGTTTTCTGGAGCCTGCAAAAGAAAATAGCAATTTAATCTTCGTATTTTTCTGTGGAATAATTAGTGTTTCGGGAATGACTTTACCCGGGCTTTCTGGCTCTTTTATTCTTATACTTTTAGGAAATTATGTGCTTTTATTGGTAGATTCGGTAAATGCGCTTTTTGATGCTTTAACTGCTATTTTGCAATGGGATTTTAGCTGGTTTTACAACGCACAACACATGGAACTTTTACAGGTTTTGGCTGCGTTTTCACTGGGTTCGTTGGTAGGCTTAGTATCTCTTTCACATTTATTAGCCTACGTTTTAAAACGTTTTAAAAAAGCTACTTATGCCGTTATTATTGGGTTTATTGCAGGCTCGTTAGGCGTGGTATGGCCTTGGAAGGAAGAAAAATATGCCTTTGATAACTTCGGAAATATTAAAGTAGATGCCAATGGCCGCGATATAATTACAGGCTATTCGCGCTATTGGCCGTCTGATTTTACCTTCGAAGTTTTTTTGGCAATCCTTTTTATCGTTATAGGTGTTTTAATTGTTTTAAGCCTAGATTGGTACGATAAATACAACAAAACAAGAAATGGCTAAATTTGGTTTAATAGGACGCAATATTTCGTATTCATTTTCAAAAAAATACTTTTCCGAAAAATTTGAAAAAGAGCAGTTAAATCATACATACGAAAATTTCGACATTCAAACCATTGCAGCCTTTCCACGGCTATTTCAACAAACAGATAACCTAAAGGGGTTTAATGTTACTATTCCGTACAAAGAAGAGATAATTCCTTTTTTAGACGAGTTAAGCCTCGAAGCCCGCGAAATTGGCGCTGTAAATACTATTAAAATTTCTAAAAAACACAAATTAATAGGCTATAATACCGATTATTACGGCTTTAAAAAAGCGCTTGAACCACACCTCCCTATTAAAAGGAAAACTGCTTTAATTTTAGGTACAGGCGGCGCTTCAAAAGCAATTGCCTATACTTTAAAAAATCTTGGGTTTCAGTATAAATTAGTAAGCAGACAACAAACTAAAAACACGCTTCAATACTCTCAATTAACGCAACGTGATATTGAAAACAATTTCTTAATCGTTAATTGCACTCCCCTTGGCACGCACCCAAACACTTTGGAATGTCCTTTAATTCCGTACCAATTTGTAAATGAAAATCACTTGTTATTCGACTTAATTTACAATCCTGCCGAAACTACGTTTTTAAAACACGGTAAAACCCGTGGCGCAAAAATTGAAAATGGTCTAAAAATGTTGGAGTTTCAGGCAAACAAAGCTTGGGAGATTTGGAATTCTTGATTTTCAAATAAAAAGTTTCAAAAAACAGCTGTGTCCTTTGCAAATTGCGTAGTAGTTAGTATATTGACGCTTCAAGAATATGAACTTAAACATTGAAAGAAATGTCTGACGAAAAACTGCAAGCTGCAGAAAACGGAAAGGAAGATTTAAACAAAAAATCTTCAGAGGAAACAACAAAATTATCTGAAAATAGCGCAGACGATGCTAAGGCTACAGAAAGTGATAAAAACACCGAAAAAGGTAGTATTGTAGAAGAAGCTATGGTGGACGAGAAAGAAGCTGTTGACGATGAAACAACAACCCAAGCCACTGCCAACGAGCAAATTATAACCACTCAGGAAAATGAAAAAGCTACGAGCGCTAACGAAGATGAAGATGAAGAAGAGGTAGTCTCGTCAGAAGATCAAGAAGTAGACGACGATCAAGAAGAAAAAGCTCAAAAAGATTATTCGGCCTTATCCAAAAAAGAATTGGTAGCCGAATTAGAAAATCTTTTAAAAACTAAGAAAATACAAGATTTAAAGCACGATGTTGAAGAGATTCGGTCTGAGTTTAACAGTAAATTTAACGAAGAACTTGAGCAAAAAAAAGAAGCTTTTCTCGCCGAAGGTGGCAATATTATAGACTTTCACTATACAACGCCTATTAAAAAAGAATTTAATTCGTTGTATTTTGACTATAAAGAAAGACGCAATAACCACTATAAAAACCTTAAAAAAGATTTACAAGCCAATCTCGACAAACGTTGGGAGTTGATTGAAGAATTAAAAGGACTTTTAGGGGCAGAAGAAAACATAAATACCACCTACAAACACTTTAAAGAAATTCAAGAAAAGTGGCACGTAGCGGGCGCTATTCCGCGCGACAAATACAATACAGTGTGGAATACCTACCACCATCACGTTGAAAATTTTTACGATTACTTACACTTAAATAGAGAGTTTCGCGATTTAGATTTTAAACACAACCTAGATGCAAAACTTAAATTAATTACGCGTGCCGAAGAATTAGCGCAACAAACCGATGTAAATAAAGCTTTCCGCGAGTTGCAAATGTTGCACAAAATGTGGAAAGAAGACATTGGCCCAGTAGCCAAAGAGTACCGCGATGAAGTGTGGGATAAATTTAGTGCCGCAACAAAGGTAATTCACGACAGGCGCCAGGAACAACTCGCCGAACTTGAAAAAACTTTTAAAGACAATCTTGAAAAAAAGAAGCAAATTATTGCCGATATCAATAAGATTACTGAAGAAACAAAACCAAGTCATCAAGCTTGGCAAAACGCAATAAAAAAAGTACAAGATTTACGAGACACTTTCTTTCAAACCGGAAGGGTGCCACGAGCGAATAATAAAGAAATTTGGCGCACATTTAAAGATGCTACCGGTAATTTTAACCACACCAAAAACAGTTTTTATAAAAACCAGAAAAAAGAGCAGTATAGCAACTTAGAAAAGAAACGCGAATTAATTAAAATTGCTGAAGACAATAAAGACAGCGAAGACTTTGAAGCTACTACGCCTTTAATGAAGAAAATTCAAAGCGATTGGAAGTCTATTGGGCACGTACCGCGAAAGGATAGCGACAAAATCTGGAAGCAATTTAAGCAAGCTTGCAATCATTATTTTGACCGGCTACACGCACAAAAGAATAAGAGCAGTAAAGAAGAATTAGCAAATTTTGAAAACAAACAAAAAATGCTAGAAAAGCTGCAATCTTTTGAATTAAGCGGCGATCATAAAAAAGATGTTGAAGCCATTAAAGAGCATATTTCGGAATGGAAAAACATAGGGCGTATTCCTTACAATAAACGCAGTATTGAGCAAAAGTTTAATAAAATACTCGACGGTTTATTTTCAAAATTAAATTTGGGTAAAAAAGAAGCAGAACTCATAAAGTTTGACAATAAACTTAACACGCTTGTAAATCGTGAAGACGAAAGAAAGTTACAAAACGAACACTTCTTTATTTCTAAAAAGATAGATGAAACTAAAGATGAAATTAGACAACTGGAAAACAATTTAGGCTTTTTCCACCACGTAGATAAAGACAATCCGTTGGTTAAGGAAGTTCATAAAAATATTGCTCGTCACAAAGAGCAATTAGAAGTTTGGAAAGCCAAATTATCTAAAATTAAACAAGTAAGAGAAGATTAATTTTTAAGTACTTTATAATTAAAAAATAGAAAGACGGCCTGTAATTGAGCCGTCTTTTTTTTTGGTTTTAAACGCTTTTTAAAGTGTTGTTATTTCAGTTTTGCCTCGTTCCAAAACACGTCCATTTCGGCTAAGGTCATATCTTTTAAAGACTTATTTAATTCTTTAGCCTTGCTTTCCAAATATTGAAAACGATTAATAAACTTTTTATTTGTTCGCTCCAACGCGTTTTCGGGATTTACATTTAAAAAACGGGCGTAATTTATCATTGAAAACAAAACGTCGCCAAATTCGGCTTCAATATTTTTAGTGTTGTTTTCGTTTATTTCGTGTTGCAATTCGCCTAATTCTTCCTGTAATTTTTCAAAAACTTGTTGCGGCTCTTCCCAATCAAACCCTACTCCTGCTACTTTATCTTGAATTCTGTTAGCTTTTACCATGGCTGGTAACGATTTTGGCACCCCTTCCAGTACGCTTTTTTTCCCTTCCTTAAGTTTTAAATTTTCCCAATTGCGTTTTACATCCTCTTCGTTATTAACCTCAACATCGCTGTAAATATGTGGGTGACGCGCTACTAATTTATCGCATATAGAATTACACACATCGGCAATATCAAAACTATTCGTTTCGCTACCTATTTTAGCATAAAAAACGATGTGTAGCAAAACATCGCCCAATTCTTTTTTAACTTCTTGTAAATCATTATCTAAAATTGCATCGCCCAATTCGTATGTTTCTTCAATTGTTAAGTGTCGCAAAGACTCCATTGTTTGTTTGCGATCCCAGGGGCATTGCTCGCGCAACTCATCCATTATAGTTAACAATCGGTCAAAAGCTTTAAGCTTATCTTGGCGTGATTTCATTTTCTGTGTTTTTATAAATTAAAGTGCGTTTTATCACAAAAACAATCATACGAAGGTATCTGTTTTTAAACTCTTTTAAAAAAAGAAAACCCCAAATCTAAACAGATTTGAGGTATTTTATTTAACGAATTTACAGTTGTGCAAAAAGGTTATTTTGCAGCCGTTTGCTCTGTATCTTCGGTAGATTCTTCTTTATCATTTTCAGAATTTGCAGTTTCTGTGCTTTCAGAAAAATCTGTAATTCCGTTTTTAATGAGCATATTATACCACTGCACTACTTTCTTAATATCGCTGGCGTAAACGCGATCTTCATCGTAATCTGGCATTACTTCAAAAAAGAATTCTTCCAATTTTTCTTTTGAAGATTTATGACTTATGGTTTCTTTGCCGTCTTCTTTTTCTGAAATTTTATTAAATACTTCGCGAAGTGGCACTTCTTCAGTTAAGGTGTAAATAGCTATTTCTGAAAGTAAGCTTACGTTATGTCGTCCACTTACATTGATGGTTTTACCGTCCAGTAGCGATTCTGCCAAAAAGCCAGCGCGGGTTTGAGTTTTTAATTTGTAAAGTCCGGGTTTACCAGAAATGGCAAGCACTTTTTCTAAGCTCATAAATTACTTTTAATTTGTTTAAAGGGTTACAAATATCTTTGGTTTGATTAAGATACGCAAGTGTGTTAACGTTTCTTTTTAGCGTTTGGAAATTTCATTCTATAATCTATGTTTACCTTCCCTTTTGAAATATTTGTTAATTTACTTTTAATCAACCTTTTCTTTAACAGCGAGAGTTTATCTGTAAATAAAACTCCTTCAATGTGATCGTATTCATGTTGAATAATTCTGGCAACAATACCGTCAAAAGAATCTGTGTGTTCTTTAAAATTTTCATCTTGATACTTTATCACAATATTGGGTTGACGAAACACATCTTCACGAACGTCTGGAATGCTTAAACAGCCTTCGTTAAAAGCCCATTCGTCGCCAGACTCCTCAATAATTTGCGGATTTATAAACACTTTTTTAAAGGTGGATAGAAATTTTCGTTCTTCTTCAGATAAATCTTCATCGTCTTCAAAAGGAGTTGCATCCACTATAAACAAACGGATTGGTAAATTTACTTGTGGCGCTGCTAAACCAATACCGTGAGCCGCGTACATAGTCTCAAACATATTTTCAATTACCTTATCTAGGTTTGGGTAATCTTTAGTTATTTCTTTGGTTTCCTTTCTTAAAACAGGATCACCGTAGGCTACAATTGGGAGAATCATACTATGTTTTCTATTGTTATTCTTTTAATTTATTTGTTACGGGTGCAATTAAAGCAATGTTTACCAAACTATTTGTTGTATAAATACTCTTGTAGAATTATGGTAGCACTAATTTCATCGACCAAAGCTTTGTTTTGGCGCTGTTTCTTTTTTAAACCACTATCAATCATAGTTTGAAACGCCATTTTACTCGTATACCGTTCATCTACGCGCTTTATAGGGTATTTTGGAAAAGCCTTCGAAAATTTTTTAATAAATTTTTGAATTTCGCCCTCTATGGAAGAGTGATTTCCGTCCTTTTGTTTTGGCTCGCCAATGAGTATTAATTCAACTTGCTCATCGGCTAAATATTTCGATAAAAAATCTAATAAGCTCAACGTAGGCACTGTTGTTAAGCCAGATGCTATTAACTGTAATTCATCGGTAACGGCTATCCCTGTACGTTTGCTGCCATAATCTAATGCCAAAATTCTTCCCATAACGAATGCAAAAGTACGGGTTTGCCAATTACTATACTATAAACCGCTCTAAATTTGAAATATGAAACCTATATTTGTGATTAATTACCTTTACAATTAAAGATTTTACGTGCTATTTTTAAGTGAAATATTCAAATCTTAAAAATTGTAAGACAATAATCGATGAAAAAATTGAATATGCAAGAATTACAGAAAATTATAGAAAAAGCTTGGGACGACCGATCGCTCCTCACAGATACCGAAACAATTGTTGCCATTCGCGAAGTAGTAAACTACTGCGACGAAGGGAAACTGCGATGTGCCGAGCCCACAGAGAATGGATGGAAAGTTAACGAATGGGTTAAAAAAGCAATTGTGCTCTACTTCCCTATTCAAAAAATGAAAACATTTGAGGTTGGTATTTTTGAATATCACGATAAAATTCCGCTAAAATCTGGGTACCAAGATAAAGGTATTAGAGTAGTCCCTCACGCAGTTGCGCGTCACGGAGCTTACATTTCAGGAGGTGTAATTTTAATGCCTAGTTATGTAAATATTGGCTCATACGTGGATGAAGGTACTATGGTAGACACTTGGGCAACCGTAGGTAGTTGTGCGCAAATAGGGAAAAATGTACACTTAAGTGGCGGAGTAGGTATTGGTGGTGTTTTAGAGCCGTTGCAAGCCGCTCCCGTTATCATTGAAGACGGTGCCTTTATTGGGTCGCGATGTATTGTGGTAGAAGGCGTTCACGTTGGGAAGGAAGCTGTTTTGGGTGCCAATGTGGTGCTAACTGCTTCAACAAAAATTATAGACGTTACCGGCAATACACCCGTAGAAACTAAGGGGTCTGTTCCTGCTCGCTCTGTAGTGATTCCTGGAAGCTATACCAAAAAGTTTGCAGCAGGCGAATATCAAGTACCTTGCGCCTTAATTATTGGCAAACGAAAATTAAGTACCGATTTAAAAACATCGTTAAATGACGCGCTTCGCGAGTACGATGTGGCTGTGTAAACTGTAATTTAAATTTTAAATGCGGTAATATTTCACTAAATGAAGTATTGCCGCATTTTTTTATAATTTATTTTTAATTTCTTCCGAAATTGTGGATAGTTACATCTTAGTTTTAGCGATTACCAGCTTCCACCGCCACCGCCGCCAAATCCACCGCCCGATGATCCACCACCGCCCGAGCTGCTACTGCTGGGCGAGCTAACCATCGTAGATTTTGCAGAGGAGATTGATTTTGAAAAAGAATTTGAAAAATTATGCATTGTAAATGATCCTGCCGAGGAAGTGTACCAACTAGGCGGCTGAACGTTTAACGCTTCAAATTTACTAGCCCATTTATCAAACATTCCAAATGCCAAAGCGTAGCCCATTGTAGTTTCAAAATAGTTTGGACTATCGTGCAGCAACATTTTTAATTTATTTTCTTCGGCTATTTTAATAAAGTTTTTGAATCCTTTTAGTTCAGATAAAACTTCGTTCCCTAAAGCATTTTTCTTTACCAAATACACACTCATAAACAATAAGAAAATAGTAACAGGAATAACAGCCAAAGCAGCAATTAAACCCCAGGTAGCAAGAAAAATAAAAAATAGTATTGTGCTTAAAATTAGGGTACCTACAATTGTTATTGTTTGCACCTTTCGGGCTTGAGCCACGTAATAAATTTGGGCGCTCTTTTTAAGCTGTATTTTAGCTTTTAGCATATTGGTATAAAAAGAATTTTTAAGACTACTAATAAGTACTTCGTTATTCTCTGTACCATATTTGCCCCCAAATAAACCGTTAAAGATTTTTGCCTCGTAATTAGGCGCTCCATCGGGCAATGGGCGTAATTTTGTAAGTTTAGTATCGTCTTGGCCAAACCACCCCTTTTTAGGAATTTGTTCCATAGCAATTAGGCCACGAGCCCCCCAATAGGGTATTAATGAAATTAAATCTTGAGTGTCTTCGGTATCGTCTATTAAAAATCCTGCCATCGCCGGATCAATCCCGCTGGGCGGAAAATAACTTGTAGTGGCAATAGTTTTATCGTCTTTACCGTACTTATTCCAAATTAAATAAAACGCAAGCAACAAAGTCGCTAAAATAATGGTCCATCCGTAATCTGACCAAAAAGGCCACAACGGTTTAATTTCTTTTACAGCATTTAATGGTAGGTTAAGTAAAACCGTGACATTTTGACCGCTATACGATTTGTATTTAGGCACACTTTCGGCAGCAAAAACCCCATTATTGTAAGTAATATCAAAGTTTCCAGAATCGGAAGTTTCACCTGTATAACCCGTATAGACAAAAATATCATCCAAACTAGATTCTACCCCCGAAGGTAGGTGAATTGCAAAATTTATTTTTTCGAAAACAGAATTCCAATCGGCAGTTTTAATATTCCAGTAAAAACGTATTTGATTTTCTTCGAATAAAAAAGCGTTGTGTACGCGGTATTTAATTTGATATTGCTGAGGGCCAATTACGGTAACGTCCTCATCTCCTATTCTAATTTGAAGATTATCACTTAGATTTTGAAAGTGACTAGGATTGGTAATAAATTTATAATTGGGTACTTCAATATTTGAAATTTTAATCTTTCGTTTTTCTTTAGTGCCCTTTTCCGTCAATAAATCGTAATTGGTTACAAAATTTCTATAAATGCCATGGCGCTGCAGATTGAATGTTAAATCGTACGTTTCAATTACATCAAAATAGCCTTCCTCTTTAATATAAATATCTACATCGCATTTATTTACAATAAAATCTTGCGCCGAAGATTTCAGAATAAAAAATATTCCAAAAATACTAAGCAGCAATTTTTTACTAATTAAACCAGATTGGATAGAAAGTTTCATTATTTAATTTTCATTAAATTGAAAATAAAAAAGATAGCAGGACTGCTAAAAAAGCCACGCCGCATTAAAAATTTGTAATTATTAATTAAAGTTCACAGTTACATTTTCGCGAGCAGCTTGGTCTACTTCAAAATAATCAAAGTGTTTATAGTTTAGCATTCCCGCAAAAAGCACGCCCGGTAAGCTCTCGCCATAGGTGTTATTTTCGCGTACTGTGCCGTTATAATACCTTCGGCTTCGCTCTAAATTTTCTTCAATTTCATTCAACTTTTGCTGCAAATCCAAAAAGTTAGTATTTGCTTTTAAGTCGGGATATGCTTCGCTTAAAGCAAAAATACTTCTAAGGGTTTGTTGCAGTTGGTTTTCGGCTTTTATCTTTTCGTTAATATTATCTGAAGGTACTGCCATTGCAGCATTGCGCGCTTCAACTATTTGCGATAAGGTTGTTTTTTCATGCGCTGCATACCCTTTTACGGTTTCAACAAGATTAGGAATTAAATCGTACCTACGTTTAAGAGCCACGTCAATATTGCTCCATGCATCTTTGACCATGTTTCTATTTTTTACAAAGCGGTTGTAAACAATTACAAACAGAAGTGCTACAACAATAATTACTCCCAGAAAAAGAAAAATTATACTCATAAGTTTAGTTGTTAGTTAAAAGACGAACTAATATACTATATTTCTATCCAATTGGTAAAAACTTAAACTGAAAGTTACAAATACATAAAAGTCTTAAGGTTTTTATACACCGAAAAATTAGCAGATTTATATATTTTAATAAACCACACTGCAATTTTAATAGTTTTTATATGAAAAAGAACACGCACACCAATCTCTTGCCTAAGGATGGAAAAGCTTTCTACTTTGGGAAAATTTTTTCGGAAAAGGAAGCCAGTAACTATTTTGATATACTGCTAAAAACAATAAATTGGAACAATGATGTAGCCGTAATGTTTGGTAAAAAAATTGTTACAAAGCGAAAGGTGGCGTGGTACGGCAAACGCGAATTTGAATATACGTATTCAAAAATCACCAAAAAAGCCCAATTGTGGACGCCTATTTTAATTGAGCTTAAAGAAAAAGTAGAAGCCAAAACCGGAGAAACTTTTAACAGCTGTTTACTAAATCTTTATCACACCGGTAGCGAAGGTATGTCGTGGCACAGCGACGCCGAAAAAGATTTAAAAAAGGATGCGACTATTGCCTCGCTTAGCTTTGGTGCCGAACGTAAATTTGCTTTTAAACACAAAGAATCCAAAGAGACAATTGCTCTATTTTTACAACACGGTAGTCTATTAACCATGGAGGGAAGTACACAAAAACATTGGTTGCATCGCTTGCCTCCTACTAAAAAAATAAATTCGCCGCGTATCAACCTGACTTTTAGAACAATAGCAATGCCTTAAAAAGCTTGAAATATAATGTATCCTTTTTACATCTTTCCAGTCTACTTAATGAACCTAAAAAATATAAATTATGAATAATTGTAAATGTACTAACTGCGAGTGTACTATATGTAACTGTGTAAATTGCGCGCAACAAAATTGTAGCTGCGAAAAGTGTGAATGTAGCAAGTGCGACTGCTGTTAAATATTAAAAGGTTGAATTTTTATTCAACCTTTGTTTTTATTTTTGAGTATGGACACTGAAAAAATATGGACCCAATTTAATGAACAACTCTATTTTTTCATCTTAAAAAGGGTAAAAAACGAAGTTGCCACAGGCGATATTTTTCAAAATACCTTTTTAAAGATTCATAAAAACATTCATCGGGTTAGAGAAGATCAAAAAATTAAGGCTTGGGTTTTTCAAATAGCGAGAAATGAAATAGCGAATTACTTTTCAAACGAGGCTAAATATGTAAATCATTTAAGCAATCAAGAATATTCAACTACCGAAAGCACGCAAGCTTTTTGTTGTTTTGATGAGTTTATAAATGATTTGCCTTCTATTTATAAAGAAACGGTAGAATTAGTATACATTCAAGGTAAAAAACAAGAAGAGGCTGCACAACTATTGTCAATAAGTCTAGCCAATATAAAAGCCCGAATTAGACGTTCCAAAGCTATTTTAAAAGAAAAATTTAGTGAGTGTTGTAAATACGATTTTGATAAAAACGGGAATTTAATTGGTGAGGCAGACTGTGCAAAATGCAGCTAATAGAACTGTAAAGTAAATTGCATAAAAAAACCGCCCAATTGCTATGGGCGGTTTTCTATTTTTAACAGATAAAAGTATTATTTCTTCAACAGTTGTTTTGTGAGCGTTGCATTGGCACTCTCTAATTTAATTAAATAGATACCAGACTGAAATTTTGAAATATCAATTGTTTTCTCCTGGTTCATTGCTTTTAAATTAACTGTCATAATTACTCTTCCGGTAATATCAAACACCGTTGCAGATTCTAAAGAAATATCGCTACTTTTTGCGATTGTTACTTCAGTTTTTGCGGGGTTTGGAAAAATACGTACCGCATTTTCCAACAGGTTTTCACTTACCCCCAAAACGCTTTCAACGGTAAGGTTAAATGAACAATCTGAAATATTTCCGTATTCGTCTTCTGCTGTTAAGATTACTTCGTAAACACCGTCATCTAAAAGCTCGCCTTCTGCCGGATTTTGGGTGTAAATTGTTACAGGGTCTGTACAATTATCATTTGCAGTAGCAACACCTGTGGCAAAGAAATCTGGCACTTCGTATTGTGTATTCCCTACTCCTGTGTCTACAGTAAAATCGGCCGGACAATCTATTTGCGGAGCTTCATTATCTATAACCGTAATTGTAAACGTACAAACAGCGGTATTTCCGTTAGAATCGGTTGCAGTAAATTCAATAACCGTTTCACCCACAGGAAACGCACTCCCCGAAGTTAAACCGTTGGTTTGTTCAACCGTTTGTAAATCGCCGTCTACATCGGTAGCCGTTGCATCTGGGAATACAACTATTGCACTGCAGCTTCCAGCATCTACGTTTGTCGAAATATTTGCGGGACAATCAATTACCGGAGCGTTGTTTGCCGTAACTAAATTTAAACCTATTAGCACGGGATCGTGATCTGAAGCTCTAAACATGTTGGGTTCGTAAATAGGCAAGGCATTAGACTCTCTGTGAAATGAAGCCTCTCCAGGATCTTGAACGCCATCATTGTAATCAAAAAGATTAATTTCGTCTGCATTAATATTCCAAGAAGTTGCACCCGTAACCTGCGTAAGTAAATCGGCATTTGCTAGTGCATAGTCTAAGTAGCCCAATTGGCCGTTAAAAACATATCCGTAAGCATTAGCGCCAACAAAATGTGCAAGTAAATCGGTATAGTCATCGCCTGTGCCCGGAGTGTCATCGGCTCCTGCAAGAATTGCGCTTATTGGCGTTTCACTTTTATACGAATTTAAATCTCCTAAAATTAAGAAATCTGTGTCGCCGCTATTTGTTGGGTCTGTTGCAAGCCAGTCTACTAAAGCAGCTGCAGCATCGGTTCTGGTACCATTACAATTTCCAGAACCATCATTTAAATTAGGGTCGCCAACGTCATTACACGAAGAACCTTTCGATTTAAAATGGTTAACTGCAATTGTAATTTTACCACCTGTAGCAATTTCTTCGAATGTTTGTGCTAAGGCAGGACGGTTTTTACTATCGAGGAAACGTGGATCTACCGAACTATCTAAAATAGCATGCGCACCAGCCAATGATGTTGTTGCAGCATTATAGATAAAAGCAACTGCAATTTGATCGCCGCCAATTACACCTGCATCAACTGCTACATAATCGCTACCGCAAACGTCATTAATTCCACCCGTACCGTTTAAAAGATCGTTTAAAGCAACTGTACCGTTGTTTTCTATTTCAATTAATCCAACTACATCGGCATTTAAGGCACAGATAGCAGCAGCTATTTTTGCACGCTGACGTTCTAATTCTACTTGCGAATGAGCACCTCTTTGGTTTAAAGTGGTAAAGTAATTTAACACGTTAAAACTAGCAACTTTAAAAGTTCCTCCTACTTCTTCGGGTTCAGAAATGCGTGGGTTTTCTGAAGTAAAGTTGTAATCGAATGCATCAACTACTGGTCTAATTCGCCAAGCATCTGTACCATTTTGACCTGAAAATGACCAGTGCATAATTCCTTTTAAATTGCTTATTTGATCGCCTCCTCTAATATAATTAGAATTGCTTAAGCCCGGTCTTGGCCAAAAGTACGGCTGATCTACAGGTCCTGCCGTAGCGTTGTTTTGAATATTGCTATCATCGTCTAACAAAATTCGTTTTTTACCTAAATCTTCCAAAAATGCCGTATAATTAGTTGGGTCTGGAGTATTTGTATGTGTAAACTGGAATTCTCTTTCGTTGGCGGTAAGCATAAGCGTACCGTATCGAGCTAATTCAAAATACTCGCTTACTACTAGCGGGGTTGTTACGTTTACAATCATCCCCTCAACACTTTCAAAAGTAGCTTCGGCACTAGTACTATCTGCTGCCGGAAGCGTTATATCTGTTGGTGTTGGCAACGGATTTCCGCTACTTACAACGGTAATTAAACTGTTTGGTACAGTAACATCTATTTGCGTCATTCCAAAGAATTCTTTTACAGTACCCGTTACCTCAACCAAATCGCCCACAGTAACTAAATCTGGGCAAGAATTACAGTATACAAATACACCTTCTGAAGTATTGCTATCTGCATCCATATCAACATCTTCTTCTTGGATAAAGAACCCGCCTATTTGGTTTGTACCTTGGAAAGTAGCTGTTACTATAGCCGAAACTTTTACAGATTGATTAACCAAAGGTGAACTTGTAGAGGCTCCTTGTACTTCACTAATTTTATAAAGTGTAGTAGGCGCTGTACCACAAGTATTTGCCTGTCCTGGCGTAGTCGCCGATGAGCACCAAGTATTCATTAAGTCTTCTGAAGTTTCATCGTGCCCGTTAGCACCATTTCCACCCGAAGTTATTTCGGCACCTTCTAAAAGGTCTTGTCTTTGAAAAGATTCGCCCACACTATGCGCCGAAGTGCTAACCAATTGTTGCGAGGCTATTGGTGTATCATTATTATAGGTAGACCCAATATTATCTGCATCGGGACCGTCTATTGTTACATCTGTTTTATCTACAGCTTCGGCGGTATCGCCCCAAATTACATAATCTAAATCGGTTACCAAATCGGTTGTTCCATCCCAATAAAATAGAATTGCCACCTCACCACCATTGGTTAAACTCCCTTGGTTATTTATACTCCCGGCAAGGCCTTCGCGCATATCAGGAATTGCATCTGCAGTTGCGTTATCTTCGTATAATTCGTAATCTGGATTAACGCCATAAGTCGCAAAAAAGTCTTCTGATCCGGCTATAGCAATAGTTATATATTCTTCGGGAGCGATTGTAGCTCCATCGGGAAAGCGTGCTAAAAAGTCGCCAAACCCGCCGCCACCAGCATTTGAGCCAGTAACAATATTATAATAATATGTAGATCCTCCGGCAAAAGTTGCATCGGTTAAATAAACATTGCTCAAATCTACGCTTGTAGCATTTGGATTGTATATTTCAATAAATTCGCCTGCCGTTGGTGTTACGGCAATTTCAGTAATTAACAACGGTTTTATACTGCTGGCAGGTACTCCTGGCGAACCAACATCTGCACCAGAATTGCCAGCAGCCGCGTTACTTGTATAAGCTGTAAAGAGTGGTGTTGAAGCGCCATCTGTACTCAACGCCCAATTAGCACCATCGGTATTATCGGCGGTTAAATCTGTTAAATAAATTGAGCCTGCATTGTTATCACTTGGCCAGCCATTAGAATCATCATAAGCCACTTGCTCAATTGCATTAAGTTGTGTTTGATGATCGCCTGTGTAAGCTGCAAAACTTTCCCAAATTGCTATTGTATCGCCACCGTTATTCAACGTCATTGCGCCCCAATTTGTTACAGGAATAAGCGCCACATCGCCCCAAGCTGCTGCAAAATCGGTTTCAGTAATATCATCTGCATTAAAGAAAACTGCCGAGGCACCTGCAGCAATTATACCACCTGCAATGTTTGCAGAAGAATGCGCTGCACCATTGTTGTCGTCGATTACAAAACCAGCTAAATCTACTGCAGTGGCTCCAGCATTGTAAACTTCTATCCACTCCCAATCATCTTCTGAACTTGATGGGTTGTACATTATTTCAGAAATTACCAGCTCTGGAGTACTTACTATTGGAGTGCCGTTAATTGTAATATTGTCAATTCCCATAGGCTCCGAACCACTTGGAGCGCCTTCCCATCTAAGCTTTATTTGTATTTCTGACGCTGTTTCACCATTTAAAAGTTGCGAAGTGTAGGTATCAAAATTACCTGTAACTACATCGCATTTATCTAAAAACCCTTCAGCAGTAAGGTTTCCGTCAATAAATAACTCTAATGGATCGTCTGTAGTTAAAACAAATCCACCGTCTAACGGACGGTAAGTTTTTGTTTCAGCTTCATTTGTTACAGCTCTAAAAATTTCTTGAAAAGCACCGCCATTAACAGCAGCTTCAATTATAAAGCCATCGCTGCTCGCAGTTTCAAAATTACCCATAGCTGCTAAGTCTATTGTAATTGAATTTATGACAGCATCACCCCAGCCAGAAAACGTCCAAACGGCGTCGTTTACCCCTACGGCATCCATATCGTTTAAAGCAAAGAAAGCCGTGGTGTTTTGACCTGCTATCCCCAATTGGTCTGCAGGAAAATTAGATCCAGCGCCTCCGCCACTTACGTTATAAGCAGTATCGTCTGCAACGTCAAAAGGCATCCCTATTCCACCAGCTTGTCCGTTAACACGGCCAAAAACATCGCCGCCCGCACCTCCACCACTGCCGTAATTGGCCACGTTGGTAGAACCTGAAAGATTAATTTCATTACCGTCAAAATCCTCAAACCCAATTACTGTTTGTGCAGTAATTGTACTCGAGAATATGAAGAGTACTAATAATGTTGTTAAATAGTTAAGTTGTTTCATTCTTTAAAATGATTTTTAAAATGATTAAATTTCAGCTGCCGAAGATACTTATGTTTTTGAGGTAAAAAAATAGATTTTTTAAAAGCTGGTGTCATTTAACCATATAATAAAATTGAATTTTTGGTAGCGCAATATTTCTAAAACTTCGATAAAACAAAACACTGAAAATTAGCCGCCTCAAAATGAAGTGTTTAGCAAAAGAAATTTATAAGATGTAATCGTATTACATTCAATACACTTTATATCTTTGTATTAAAATTTTTTTATGCGAACAATTGCTTTTATTAGTCTTTTAGTAACCTTTATTTCTTGTAAAGAAGAAAATAAAAGTTTAACTGCTCAACAAATAGTGGATAAAACAATTGAAAATGCGGGTGGTGATAGATACCAAACAGCAAAAATTGAATTTACCTTTCGCAATGTTAGATATAGCAGTTCGCGAAATAATGGTTTGTATGAATTTACCAAAACCGCCACAGATTCTTTAGGCGAAACCTACGACGTACTCACAAATAACGCTTTTGAACGTTACGTTAATAGCACCAAACTAATTTTGCACGACTCTGTGGCGACCAAATATTCAAACGCGCTAAACTCTGTTCATTATTTTGTACAGTTGCCATTTGGTTTAAACGATGCGGCTGTAAATAAAAAATTGGTTGGCGAAACTGAACTTACCGATAAAGAATATTATAAACTACAAGTAACTTTTACTGAAGATGGCGGCGGAAGCGACCACGAGGACGAATATATTTATTGGATTGAAAAAAACGACTTTACAATAGATTATTTTGCGTATAAATTTTACTCCGGAAAGGGCGGAATTCGCTTTAGAAAAGCTTTCAATCCAAGAGTGATTAACGGGGTGCGTTTTGTAGATTACAAAAATTATAAATTGGACGATTGGAAAAATGTAGATTTACAGCACGTAGATACTTTATACACAGCTGGTAAATTACAGTTACTTTCTGAAATTGTCACCGAAGATATCTCGGTCTCTGAAAATAAAACAATCAACTAGTTTACTTTAATAATTTCCAGTATTTACAAAGAAGATAGCATTGGCTAAAAATAGTTCGCCGTTGTGCCAAAACGATCTAAAAGTTACGTCGTCTACCAAATAAACCACACTGCCTTTACCTTTTTTAGCCTCTGCAAAAACGATAGAATTTTTAAGGCTATTTTTTGCATCTTCACCCGAAAATCCTGCCACACTTTCAGGGGTTTCTATATATCCAACGTTATAGCCATCATTTAAAAATTTAAACGAATTGCTACCTAATTTTAAGGTGTGGTACGAGTTGTCATAACCAAATGCTAACGGGTGGGTATTATCTATTAAAACTTTATAAATACTTCCAGTTATTAGGTTTTTGGTATTCTCCATTTCACGCTCGGCATAGGGCGTTAAATTGCCCAAGCTGTCTTGTTTAGTTTCCTTTTTGGCAATTGTATTTTCTTTGAGGTCGAATCCTTTTCTGCCTTCAAAAAAATTAACTGCGTTTGCTATGGCAATTACTTTCCCGCCCTTGTTAATCCACTTTTCTACTTTTTCAAAAGTTTTTTCATTTAAAACCGACTTATAATTACCGTTCGGCAATACCAAAACATCGTATTCATTCCAATTAATAGCACTAACATTATCAGTGTTCACCGAAGTAATTGGGTATTTTAATTTTGTTTCAAAATAGTGCCAAAGTGCTCCATAACTTAATGATGAAGTACCTTCGCCTCGAAGAACAAGAATTTTTAGATTTTTAATTAAACGCACATTCTGCGAGCCAAAATCGGTTAATTTATCGGCGTAGCTTGTAGAAGACGCGTATAGTTCGCGATTCATTTTATTGGCAATTTCAACAAGTTTTTCGTCAAAATTTGAATTCGATTTATTATCGCTTCGAGTTATAATTAAACTTCCGCGACCAAACGAGTTTCCATTAAAATTCAATACTTTTTTTGAAAAACGAACTTTAATATCGTTTTGTAATAAAGCTGAAAGGAATTCGGCATCTTTTAAACTGTTCCATTCCATAATATACCCAGCTGCAGTTGGCACGGGTGTATTATTTGTAAACAATTTGGGTGCCCCATTGCTTACCGGAATTAACGACGTGCTTGCAATTGCATCTAATCCAAAAGCATACGGAATACTCCATGCAGTAATATCATACGTCAACGGGGTAGATAGCGCCGCATTTGGCTCAAAAAGCACATGCACCATTTTTCCCTTGGGCTGGTTTGTGCTAACCACCAAAGCACCACGTGCATCTATACTTCCTTTCTTATGAGTAGCATAATTATACCCCGAAACTTTTTCGGTGTTGGTGTATCCGTATTTAATTTCGTGTTTGTCTAATAATTGCGTTAATGCATTTAGATTGTCCTGTTTTCCTTTTAAAACAAAGCTTTTATATTTTAAATTATCATTTGTAAAGAATTTTTTAAATTCTTTATTTAATTCAGCTGCATTTTTTGAAGCGGTTTCAACTGTAGCAATCCCCGAAGTAGTATGGTGGGCTACGCGATCTACCAAAGTTAGCTCTACCTCTTCATCGTTAATAATACCTAAGCCTGCCATTCCGTGGCCTGCTTGTTCATAGGTCATTCCTATTGCACCCATAAACAGTGGATAGGTGTCGCCATAACTTGGGTACAATAAATCAAAGCTTTCACGTGTAAAAAACAACCATCCGTTTTCGTCAAAATACTTTGCGTTGTTTTTTCCAACCGTTTGTTGAAATTTGCGTTGCCACGGGCTAATGATACTGTGGTACGGCTCTGCTCCTGGCGCAAAATAGTAGGGATTATTTATAAATTGTTCGTGAAAATCTACGTGCACATGGGGCATCCATTTATTGTAAACTTTTAAACGCTGCTGGGTTTCTACTTGGCTTGCCCACATCCAATCTCTATTTAAATCGAAAAGGTAATGGTTGGGGCGGCCACCGGGCCAAGGTTCATTGTGCTCAACAGCATCGCGCAATGGATTGTATGGCGATGCTTTTACTTGGTTATACCAGTTTACATATCTATCGCGACCATCCGGATTTAAATTAGGATCCATTATTACTACAGTATTTTGTAATAAATCGGTTCTATTAGTGATTAATTTATAAATTGTAGCCATTGCCGCTTCGCTACTGCTGGCTTCATTTCCGTGTACGTTATAACTTAACCAAACTATCGCTTTTTGCGGTTGTGCTGCGCCTTCGATTAGACCAATATTTTTTAAATTATTTGTACGTATTTCTTCAAGATTTGCAATGTTTTCTCTTGAAGAAATTACAGCATATGTCAATCTACGGCGCTCATTAGTTTTTCCGTAGTCTGAAAATGTTACCAAATCACTATTGGCAGCAACATGTTCAAAATAGCGAACAACATCGGCGTGCCTCGTAAATTGAGTTCCTATTTTATAACCTAAAAAATCTGCAGGCGACTGTAATTGGGCTGTAGCTAATAACGGTAAAACACAAAGCAGAAAAATTACTTTTTTAAACATGTGGCAAATTTTAATTAAGAGGCTAAAGATAGCCAAATTCTAAGAACGACGATAGGTTTTTACTATGCTTCAACAAGAATTAAAAACTCGAAAAAAACAATAAAAACCATATTAACGTATCTTTAAACTTACCGCCAACTTAAAACGGCTATTTTTGTTACAATATTTTGAAAACACCTATGCCAACCAATTCAATTGAATACCAAAAAACAGGATATTTTTCTACAATAATTTGTGATTATTTAGAAGAAAAATCAGTCTTAAAATCCTTTTATAATAGGTATCCCAACTTAGAAAATTTTAGACCTCAGTTTGAAGATAAGCGAGGTCAGTTGTCTGATTCGCAACGAAGAGCGCTTGCCAAACGAATCATGTTTCAGTACGGCGATAATAACATGTCGCAAACCACACTCAGCAATATAGACCTGCTATACGAGTCTAATACATTTACGGTAACCACGGGGCACCAGCTCAACATTTTTACAGGGCCGTTGTATTTTTTATACAAGATTTTTTCGACCATAAATTTGGCAGAAACTTTAAATAAGGAATACCCAAAGCACTATTTTGTACCTATTTACTGGATGGCCACAGAAGATCACGACTTTGCTGAAATTAATTATTTCAATCTCTTTGGCGAAAAAATAGCTTGGAATCGCGATGCTTCGGGTGCCGTGGGCGAACTGTCTACGGAAGGATTACAACGCGTAAAAGAGGTTTTAAAAGAAAAGTTGGGTCCTGGAAAAAATGCCGAAAAACTAGTAGAACTTTTTGCCAATGCCTATAAAAACAATACAAATCTCGCAGATGCCACAAGAAATCTGGCAAACACTCTTTTTTGGGAATACGGACTAGTAATTGTAGACGGAAACGATAGCGAACTAAAAAGAGAATTTATTCCGTTTGCCGAAAAAGAACTAACCGAAAATTTAGGCTTTAACAAGATAACCGAAACCACCAAACGCTTAACCAATTCAGGTTATAAAGAGCAAGTTTATCCGCGCGAAATAAATTTATTTTACTTAAAAAGGAATCTTCGAGAGCGAATTATTGAAAAAAATGGCACCTATTATATTAATGACACTGACCTTTCTTTTTCAAAAGAAGAAATTTTAAAAGAATTGCATGAGCACCCCGAAAGATTTTCGCCCAATGCACTTTTACGTCCGCTGTATCAAGAAGTAATTTTGCCCAACCTTTGTTATATTGGCGGCGGTGGCGAGCTGGCGTATTGGTTTCAGCTAAAAGATTATTTTCAGGCGGTTAAAGTGCCATTTCCTATTTTGGTATTGCGAAATTCGGCACTATTAATTCCGAAGAAAATTTCAGAAAAACTACAAAAAAACAATATTTCTATTGCCGATTTGTTTTTACCACAGCACGAATTATTGGCAAAATACACCAAAGAAATTTCTGAAATACCCATCGATTTTTCTAAACAAAAAGAGTTTTTAAAAGAGCAGTTTAAAGAGCTGTACAAAATAGCCCAAAAAACCGATGCTTCGTTTTTAGGCGCAGTTGCGGCTCAAGAAAAAAAGCAAACAAATGGATTGTCAAACTTAGAAAAACGTTTATTAAAAGCTCAAAAGCGCAAACACGGAAATAAGGTAGCTGCTGTAAAAAAGTTACAAAACACGCTTTTTCCTTTGCAGGGCTTGCAGGAGCGCCACCTTAATTTTTCGGAATTATACTTAGAAAATGGCGATAATTTATTGGAGATGCTAAAGGAAAACTTAGATCCGCTAAGCTCAAAATTTACAATTTTAGAGATATAATTTTAGATAAATACGTTCAATTTTTTATTAAAAACAACTTGTTGAAAACAGCAAAAAAAATTCTTATAAACCCATTTTACAACTTAGATATTTAAAGTATTTTTGCCTATGCAAAATAACGTCCTCATATTAGATTTTGGTTCGCAGTACACCCAGTTAATCGCACGACGCGTTAGGGAGTTAAACATTTACTGCGAAATTCACCCATACCACAAGATTCCAAAAAGCTTAGATGCTTTTAAAGCCGTAATACTTTCGGGAAGTCCGTTCTCTGTTCGCGCAGAAGACGCCCCGCACCCAGATTTATCGCAAATTAGAGGTAAAAAACCACTTTTAGCGGTTTGTTATGGGGCGCAGTATTTAGCGCATTTTAATGGCGGAAGAGTTGAACCTTCAGATATTCGCGAATACGGAAGAGCTAAACTTTCAATGATTAAAGCAAACGAAGTTTTCTTTCAAGACATTCCAGAAAACACGAACGTTTGGATGAGCCATAGCGACACCATTACCGAGTTGCCAGAAAATGGCGTACGCTTAGCAAGCACGGTAGATGTGCTAAACGCCGCGTATAGAATTGACAATGAAGAAACCTATGCTATCCAATTTCATCCAGAGGTATATCACACTACCCACGGCAAACAGTTGTTGGAAAACTTTTTGGTGAAAATTGCTGAAGTTCCGCAAACGTGGACCCCAGCAGCATTTGTAGATACAACCGTTGAAACGCTAAAAGAACAAATAGGCGATGGTAAAGTTGTTTTAGGATTAAGTGGCGGGGTAGATTCTACCGTGGCAGCAATTTTATTGCATAAAGCTATTGGCAAAAACTTGTTCTGTATTTTCGTTAATAATGGTTTATTGCGCAAAAATGAGTTTGAAAGTGTGTTAGACCAATATAAAGACATGGGGCTTAATGTAAAAGGTGTCGATGCTTCCGAACGCTTTTTAGATGCCTTGCGAAATGAAATAGACCCAGAAAGAAAACGAAAAGCCATAGGAAATGCTTTTATCGAAGTGTTTGATGATGAAGCACACAAGGTTACTGGAGTAGACTGGCTAGGGCAAGGCACTATCTACCCCGATGTAATTGAAAGTGTTTCGGTAAATGGACCATCTGTTACTATAAAAAGTCATCACAACGTAGGTGGTTTGCCAGATTTTATGAAACTTAAAATTGTAGAACCCTTGCGTATGCTTTTTAAAGACGAAGTAAGACGTGTAGGAAAAGAAATGGGCATAGACCCAGAATTATTAGGCAGGCACCCCTTCCCTGGCCCCGGATTGGCCATTAGGATTTTGGGCGATATTACCGCAGAAAAAGTTCGTATATTACAGGAGGTAGATGCTATTTTTATTAACGGTCTAAAAAAATGGGACCTTTACGATAAAGTATGGCAAGCAGGCGCAATTTTGTTGCCGGTAAACAGCGTAGGTGTTATGGGCGATGAACGTACCTACGAAAAAGTTGTTGCTTTACGAGCCGTAGAATCTACAGATGGAATGACTGCAGATTGGGTTAATTTACCGTACGAATTTTTACAAGAAGTAAGCAATCATATAATAAACCGTGTTAAAGGCGTTAATAGAGTAGTCTATGACATTAGCTCTAAACCGCCCGCAACCATAGAGTGGGAATAACTAAAAATAGAGACTATGTTTAGCAAAATTAAAGAATTGATTATCCCTATGTTGAAGTGTTTAATATACGTTTCGGTAACTGTACTTTTTATGATAAGCTGTGGTTCAACTGCACAACAACAATATAAAAGTCATGCCGTAAAAAATGGAGAAACAATTTACAGTATTGCTAAAAAATATAATATTTCTGAAGAAACTATTTATAATTTAAATCCCAATACCCGTAACAATTTAAAGGTAAATAGTGTTTTAATTATACCGTCAAACAGCGTAATTAGCTCAGGAACTCACAAAAACAATCTGCGTCATCACAAAGTAAAAAGAAAGGAAACCCTTTACGGTATTGCCAAAGAATACAACGTAAGTGTTGACGATATTAAAAGATTAAATAAGGAGTTATATGCACGCGGATTAAAACGTGGTGAAAGATTACTTATCCCTGCAAAATCTAAAGATAACAACAATCCTACCGAAACTACCCTGCCCGGAACCCAAAAGTATTTTGTAAAAGCACAAGAAACTAAATTTGGCATTGCCAGAAAGTTTGGAATTTCGATAGCAGAATTAGAAGATTTAAACCCCAATCTTGGTGACAATTTAAAGGCGGGTGCAACCATTGTTGTCCCCGATGAAATTGTTATTGAAAACGCCGAAATAGACGACGAAAATTTTCAATATTACGAGGTAAAACCCAAAGAAGGTTTTTACAGACTAAAGGTAAAGTTTGGCCTTTCTGAAGAAGAAATTGTTGCCCTAAACCCCTATGCTAGTGAAGGTTTAAGAGAAGGAATGATTTTAAAACTTCCGTTAGAAAAAAGTGTTTCAAAAGATGAAATCACAACAGTAAATCTTGAAAACCGCATTAGAAACACCAAGATGAAAACGGTGGCACTCATGCTCCCTTTTCGCATTAGCGGAAGTATAGTCGATTCAACAAATAGCAACGTACAGCTCTTAAAAAAAGATCCAACGCTACGCGTAGCATTAGATTTTTATAGCGGAGCCCTCATGGCGGCCGAATTTGCAAAAGACAATGGCATCTCGGTAACATTGGATGTTTATGACACCGAAAAAAGCGACAGCAAGGTTGCGTCAATAGTTAGTAACAGTAGTTTTAAAAATGTAGATGCCGTTATTGGCCCACTGTTGCAAAAAAATGTTGAAAAGGCTTCAGCAATTCTAAAAAGTGAAAAAATTCCAGTTTTTTCACCTTTAAGCAATAGGGATATGGCTATGAATCCAAATCTTTTTCAATCCTTGCCAACAGATGCCGTTTTAGAAAAAACAATGATTCGCTATCTCAAAGAAAGCAGTTCCGGAAAGAACATTATAATTATTGCCGACGCAAGTCGTGCAAGACAACGCGAAATGATTTTAAAGGCAATCCCCGAAGCCAAAACAATTACACCGCGCGAAAATGAATTTATTCAGGCTAGCGATATTACTTCAAAAGCTGTAGATGGAATGACAAACTGGGTTATTTTGGAAACTAAAAATCCAGTTTTAATTAGTAGTGCCGTAAACGTATTAGCAGTTTTACCCGCAACCTATAAGGCACGATTATTCACCTTAAATAAAAACGACGGTTTTGAGTGGCACGAGGTTTCGAGCAACCGATTGGCAAAACTAGATTTTACATTTCCTTCGGTTAATAAAAGCTCGGTAGACGATAAAAGAAACCCGTTTTTAATAAGCTATAAAAACAAGTACGGCGTGCTACCCAATAGATACGTAATTCGCGGTTTTGATGTTACTTACGATGTGTTATTAAGATTAGCTTCAGAAAATGATATTTACGATGCTATTTTGCCAACCAATGAAACGGTGTATGTTGAAAATAAATTTCGATATGAAAAAGCAGATTCGCGAGGCTATTGTAACCAAGCTGCGTATATTTTAAAATACAACGACCAACTTAAATTTGAAGAAGTTAAATGAGTACTTCCAAGGTAACATATTTGGGTAACTTACGCACCGAAAATGAACATCTTAAGTCGGGAAATAAATTTATAACCGATGCACCAACCGATAACAACGGTAAGGGTGAAGCTTTTTCGCCAACCGATACAGTGGCTACGGGTCTTGCAAATTGTATGCTTACCGTTATGGGGATTAAAGCGCGCGATATGCAAGTAAATATTGATGGCGCTATTGCAATGGTTACTAAAACCATGGCCGCCAATCCAAGGCGAATTTCAAAAATAGCGGTTGAAGTAAACCTTCCAGCTGTGGCAGACGAAAAGTCTAAAAATATACTTGAAAACACCGCCAAAACGTGTCCTGTTTTACAGAGTCTTCATCCCGAAATTGAAAAGTCAATACGTTTTAACTGGGGATAAATAGCTCTTTTAAACGTGCTTATTTAAATTGTAGCTATGAAAACATTGTTCGTCTTAATTTCTTTGCTATTTATACCACAAAGTGAAACCGAAAAAATTTACTGGTCTCAGGATGAGAAATTAACTTGGAATAATTTTCAAGGAAAATCCATACCCAGTGCCACCTTTGTTGCGAGCACCAGTTCTGGTATTAGTTTTCAATATTCATACACTTTTCAAAATAACGAAGTAATAGTAGATTATTCAGTAAAAAGCTTTTTTAACCCTGCTACTTCGTGGTTTGTGCCAAATAGAGTAAACAATCATATCTTAAAGCACGAACAAACACATTTTGATATTTCAGAATTACACGCACGAATGCTTCGGAAAAGCTTAGCAAACAAAAAGTTTTCAAAAAATGTAAAATCTGAAATGGACTCGCTTTATCACGCTTTCGAAAATAAACGAAGGCTTATGCAAACGAAATTTGACGCCGAGACCGATCACTCACGAAATTTTGAAAAAGAGGCCTTTTGGCAAAACTACATCGCACAACAACTCGCTATATATGCAGCTTGGAAATAATTTAGACCCCAACCATTTGGTTGAACTCGCAAATTACAAAATGCCCTTTGGAAAATATGAAGGTTATTATTTGGCAAATATTCCCGAATACTATTTTGTTTGGTTTAAACAGAAAGGTTTTCCCGAAGGAAAATTAGGGCGTTTAATGGCCGAAATGTACGAACTAAAATTAAACGGACTGGAAGGGCTGGTACAGAAATTAATTAAAAAGTGAAAAAGATATTAAGTTATATCTGGCCCACTACCCAACGGTATACTTCAACATACAACAATACCTTGGAAGTTACTTATATTGACGGAAAAAAGCTGTTAGACACTCAAAATGCAAACTATTCCTACGGTTCACTTCAAAAAATATTAGAGTTTGGAATTTCAAAAATAGATTTACAAAACACCAAAAATATTTTGCTTTTGGGGTTGGGAGGTGGCAGTGTGATTAAATCGTTGCGAGAAAAATTTAAGTATCGCAAAAACATTGTAGCAGTTGAAATTGACCCACAAGTTATTAAGCTCGCCAAAGATGAATTTGAGATTACTGCTTCCGAAAAATTACAAATTATTCAAGATGACGCTTTTCAGTATATAAAAAATACGAAAAAAAAATTTCACCTTATAATTGTCGATTTATTTATAGACACAAAAGTTCCCGCAGTTTTTTACGAAGAAGAATTTTGTAAAAACCTTAAAAAATTAATTGAAGTGAACGGATATTTAATTTTTAATGCGGGAATTGAACTGGGTAAAAATTCAAAAATCACAACACGAATTATTAAAAACTTTGGCAGCGGAATGGAGTTTACGGTTTTTAAAAAAGTAAATTCAACAAACACGCTTTTAATAGCTTTAAAAACAGAAGGTTAATAATTTTAATCTTCGTAAAATTCAATTCTATTTTTGCCCTTCATTTTTAATAGTTAAGCCTTTCCTTTAAACAATAAAAATGTACCTTTGCATCCCGTATAGTTATTTCAGCAAAGGCATTTATGAGCACTACAAAATACATCTTCGTTACGGGCGGGGTTTCATCATCATTAGGAAAAGGAATTATCGCAGCTTCTTTGGCTAAACTATTGCAAGCCAGAGGGTATCGGGTTACAATTCAAAAATTAGATCCTTATATAAATGTAGATCCCGGAACTTTAAATCCGTATGAACATGGCGAATGCTATGTAACTGAAGACGGAGCCGAAACAGACTTAGATTTAGGTCACTACGAACGATTTTTAAATGTAAATACCTCGCAAGCAAACAACGTTACTACGGGTCGTATTTACCAAAGTGTAATTGAAAAAGAGCGACGTGGTGAGTTTTTAGGAAAAACGGTACAGGTTGTTCCGCATATTACAAACGAAATTAAGGAACGTGTACAATTGCTAGGTAATACCGGCGATTACGACATTGTAATTACCGAAATTGGCGGTACTGTAGGCGATATTGAATCGTTGCCTTATATTGAAGCTGTAAGGCAAATGAAGTGGGAAATGGACGACGATAATGCCTTGGTTATTCATTTAACACTCGTTCCATTTTTATCGGCTGCGGGCGAATTAAAAACCAAACCTACACAACACTCGGTAAAAACTTTAATGGAAAGCGGTATTCGTGCCGATATTTTAGTTTGTAGAACCGAGCACGAACTTTCTGAAGATTTAAGGCGAAAACTTGCGCTTTTCTGCAATGTAAAAGAAGAAGCTGTAATTCAATCTATCGATGCTTCAACTATTTACGATGTGCCTAATATGATGCTCGAAGAAGGTTTAGACACCGTTACGCTTCAAAAGTTGAATTTACAAAATTCAAAACAACCCGATTTAAAGCAGTGGAATAAATTTTTAGAAAGGCATAAAAACCCAAAAGCCGAAGTAAGAATTGGACTTATTGGTAAATATGTTGAATTGCAAGACAGTTATAAGTCTATTCTCGAAGCATTTATCCACGCAGGTGCCGAAAATGAAGTAAAAGTGAAATTAGACTTTATTCATTCGGAACATATAAACGCTAAAACTATTGGTAATAAACTATCCAAACTCGATGGAATTTTAGTAGCTCCAGGCTTTGGAGAGCGCGGTATTGACGGCAAAGTTGCAGCAGTACAATACGCTCGCGAAAACAATTTACCATTTTTAGGTATATGCCTTGGGATGCAAATGGCGGTTATTGAATTTGCAAGAAATGTATTAAACCTCAAAGATGCCAATAGCACCGAAATGGACCCGAGAACTGCCAATCCAGTAATCAATATAATGGAAGATCAAAAAAATATTGTCGATATGGGTGGCACTATGCGACTTGGTTCTTGGAAATGCGACCTTAAAAAAGACAGTATTGCCCATAAAGTTTATAACAACGATTTAATTGAAGAGCGTCACCGCCACAGATACGAATTTAACAACAACTATCGCGAACAATTAGAAGCCGCTGGTTTGGTTGCTACAGGTGTTAACCCAAATACCGGTTTGGTAGAGATTATTGAGGTTAAAGATCATCCTTGGTTTGTAGGGGTACAATACCATCCCGAATACAAAAGTACCGTTGCAAATCCGCATCCACTGTTTGTTGCATTTGTAAAAGCAGTACACGATCATTCATTGACCCATTAAGACAATTTGACGCAATTATAAAAAAGGCGGGGTTATTGCCTTGCCACACACAATTAACGATAACATACTTTTGAAGTATTTTCAAAAGAAGAAATAAAAAATGGAAGAAAAAAAATTTGACTTTAATTCGCTCGTAGGTTTTTTACTAATAGGTGGTATCCTTATTTGGATGCTTTATCTCAACAAGCCTACCGAAGAGGAGCTTCAAGCTGAAAAAGCAAAAACCGAAGCCGCTGCACAACAACAAGCTGAAGCCGAAAAAAACAACGAAGCTATTAGCTTAACACAAGCAACTAATGATTCATTGGCTACAAAACCGGGCGATTCTTTAGCATTTGCAGCACTACAAAACAAACTAGGTTCGTTTGCATATTCTGCAACCCTTCCTTCGGCAACAGATGATGTTACTGTTTTTGAAAATGATGTTCTTTACTTAGAAGTAAGTAACAAGGGAGGCTATATTTCAACTGCGCGATTAAAGAATTTTACTAGGTACAATACTGTTCCAATTCATTTAATTAAAAATGGAAACGCTTCATTAAATCTTCAGTTTACTTCAGAAAATAGAACTTTAAACTCTAAAGATTTATACTTTGAACCTACGCTAAGCAGCAATGGTGAAGACCAAGTGCTTTCAATGAAGTTAAAAACTTCGGCAAACAGTTTTATTGAATATCGATATACGCTGCATCCTGGTGAGTATATGATGGATTTTAGTATTAACAGTCAAGGTTTAGACGGTATTCTTAACACTTCGCAACCTATGTATTTAGATTGGGAATTAAAGGGATATCGAAACGCAAAAAGTATATCGTATGAAAATCGATACTCGCGATTAACCTATGAGTACGACGACGAAAAACACTCCAAACTCTCTCCCACTGGCGAAGATGAAGAATTAGAGAAAGATGTAACGTGGATGAATTTCCGTCAGCATTTCTTTAGCTCTATGTTACTAACCGATACGCCGTTTAAAGAGGTAAAACTCACATCGGTAGATTTAGTAGAAGATGAAGAAATTGATACTGTATATACAAAGCAGTACGGGGCCAAAATGCTTTTAGAACCTAAAAATGGTGCTATATCGCAAAATATGAATATGTATTACGGGCCATCAGACTACCAAATATTTAAAAAATACGATCGTAATTTAGACGAGGCGATGCCGTTAGGTTGGGGTATTTTTGGTGTGATTAACAAATACATAATCATTCCACTATTTGGTCTATTATCAGACTTTTTACCTGCCGGAATTGCCATTATCGTACTTACCATTTTAATTAAACTGCTACTTTCTCCAGTACAATACAAGCAGTATTTGGCACAGGCAAAAATGAAGGTGTTAAAACCCGAATTAGACGAAATTAAAGAGAAATACAAAGGGAACAATTTAAAAATACAGCAGGAAACTATGAAGGTTCAAAACTCTGCTGGTGCAAGCCCATTAAAGGGTTGTTTACCTGCTTTGTTACAAATTCCTGTTTTCTATGCTTTGTTTACATTTTTCCCTTCAGCTTTCGATTTAAGACAGAAAAGCTTCCTTTGGGCAGATGACCTATCGAGCTATGATACTATTGCAGAGTTGCCATTCCACATTCCTTTTTATGGAGATCACGTAAGTTTATTCCCAATATTAGCATCTATCGCCATCTTTGTTTATATGATGATGACTATGGGACAAAGCATGCAACAACAGCAACAGCCAGGAATGCCAAATATGAAATTTTTAATGTATTTGTCGCCTTTGTTTATGTTGGTATTCTTTAACAACTATGCGAGTGGACTTTCACTGTATTACTTTGTTTCAAACTTAATTACCATTGGTATTATGCTTGTTATCAAAAACTTTATTATAGATGAAGATAAGGTACACGCAAAAATACAAGTGAAAAAAGCTACTCCTAAAAAACAAAATAAATTTCAGCGTAAAATGGCCGAGATGATGGAGCAAGCAGAACAGCAGAAAAAAGCTGGAAAACGATAATTAAACTTCAAATTAAAACCTCTCATGAAATTCTATATTTCATGAGAGGTTTCATTTTTAAAAATAGATTTTCAATTTCTGCGTTATTGCTACAGATTAAATAATACAAATAATGAAAATTAAGGTTTTATTATTTTTCTTCGGAATTGTTTTTTGCGTTTCTACGGGGTATTCACAAAGTGAAATTAACCAAGTTGACGCCGAAGGAAAACGTCACGGACTTTGGAAAAAAACCTTTGCAGGCAGCACACAGCTGCGTTACGAAGGCACTTTTAAGCACGGGAAAGAGGTTGGCGAATTTAAATTTTACTGCGAAGAATGTAAAGACCAACCCATGGTTATTAAAAAATTCTCCAGCAAAGACAATACCGCTCATGTTTCATATTTCACGAAAAAAGGAAAACTTGTTAGTGAAGGCAAAATGGCGGGGAAAGAACGCATTGGCGAATGGGTTTACTACCATAAAGGTTCAAATAATATTATGACTCGAGAGCACTACACCTCTGGTAAACTCGACGGAAAAATGACCACCTACTACCCCAACGGCACCATTACAGAAGTTATAAATTATAAAGACGGAAAAAAAGAAGGTGAAAACAGTTATTTTTCACCCGAAGGAATTTTGCTAAAAAAATTGAACTATAAAAACGATGCGCTTCACGGCTCTGCCACCTATTACGATGCTTATGGCAATGTAATTATTGAAGGAGCTTACAAAAACAATAAAAAACACGGGCTGTGGAAGTATTATAAAGACGGCAAAACCGTGTTAGAAGAAACCTTTCCGAAGCCTAAAAATAAGTAGCGCTTTAGGTAAGGTTCACTCCAATTTGCCGACAGTTGTATACAAAAAGTATAACTATCTTTGCTCCTTCTTAATAAATGCAATTTTACGCAAAGGTATATTCAAAAAACTTATGAAAAAACGAGTAGTTGTTGGTCTTAGTGGTGGTGTAGATTCTAGCGTTGCAGCCTATCTTTTAAAAGAGCAAGGTTACGAAGTTATTGGCCTTTTTATGAAAAATTGGCATGATGATTCTGTAACTATTTCTGATGAATGCCCGTGGCTAGAAGACAGCAACGACGCAATGATGGTTGCCGAAAAACTTGGTATACCTTTTCAAACTGTAGATTTAAGCGAGCAATACAAAGAACGCATTGTAGATTATATGTTTCGCGAATACAAAATGGGGCGTACACCAAACCCCGATGTTTTGTGTAATCGTGAGATTAAATTTGATGTGTTTATGAAAATTGCCCTAAATCTTGGGGCAGATTATGTGGCAACGGGACATTATTGCAGAAGAGATTCGTTTAATAAGGACGGTAATAAAATCTATCAACTGCTTTCTGGAAAAGATCCAAACAAAGACCAGTCTTATTTTTTATGCCAATTATCGCAAGAACAACTATCAAAAACGCTTTTTCCGGTTGGAGAATTATTAAAATCTGAAGTACGTGAAATTGCCACACAACAAAATTTAATCACAGCCGAAAAACGCGACTCTCAAGGGTTGTGTTTTATAGGAAAAGTAAGATTACCCGAATTTTTACAACAAAAATTAGCACCAAAAGAAGGTGCGATTATTGAAGTTCCTGCAAGCCTTTCAGCATATAACCTGCAAACTCCTACTTTTAATTCAACAGAAGAAGAATTAAAATATCTTTCGTCTAAACACAGTTACACACTTGCCGATGGTAAACAAGTAGGCACGCATCACGGAGCCCATTATTTTACCAAAGGGCAACGCAAAGGATTGGCAGTTGGGGGCACCAAAGAACCCTTATTTGTAATTGATACCGATGTGGAGGCCAATGTTATTTATACCGGACAAGGCAAAAACCACCCCGGTTTGTATAGACGCGGCCTCTTTGTAAAAAATGAAGAAGTACATTGGGTTCGCACAGATTTACAATTAAATATTGACGAAACTATGGAAGTGATGGCACGTATTAGGTATAGACAACCCTTAGAAAATGCCACTTTGCACCAAACCATTTCGGGACTTTATGTTATATTTGAATCTCCACAAGCTGCTATAACCGAAGGGCAATTTGTTGCTTGGTACAATGATGATGAGTTGTTGGGTAGCGGTGTTATTTCTTAAAAAAAATTCAAGATGAAAAAAATTATTTTACTAATTGCTGTATTAATTACTTCAATAAACTATGCACAAGTAGAAGACGCATTAGTTTTTTTAGAAGCAAAAGATCCGGCAGTGGTTTCGGCTGCATTGGCCAATCCAATTACTATTTTAACGCAAGAGGCAATTGATAGAAAACAGGCGCACAATACGCCAATCGATGCTCGCGATGTGCCGTTAAACGAAACTCAAAAAGCCCAAATTAACGCCGCAACAGGCATTACAGTACTCGCAAAATCTAAATGGTTAAACGCAGTATACGTAAGAGGAACCGAAAACAACATCAATAGCTTACTCAACCTTCCTTTTGTAATTGATATTGAATTTGCCGATAAAAGCCTAAATAGGACTACAAGCGGAAGACAGTTTACAAATGATAAGTTTGAAGTTGAAAATGAATTGCAATCGCGCGTAATATACAACTACGGAACCGCAACAAACCAAACCGAAATGATTGCGGCAGATTATCTTCACGAAAACGATTTTATTGGTGATAATATTACCGTAGCTTTTATGGATAACGGATATCCTGGCGTATTAACAAACCCAGCATATGCCAATCTTAGAAACGAAGGTAGATTATTAGGCTACTATGATTTTGCAGCTCGAGTTGAAAACCCAAACGGAAACGGCAGCCACGGAGCGGTTACTTTTAGTGATGCGGCAGGATTTTTAGATGGCCAGTTTGTAGGAACAGCTCCCGGAGCATCGTACTATTTATACATTACTGAAGATAGTGACGAGTCTCCCGCCGAAGAAGCATACTGGGTTGAAGCTTTAGAGCGCGCAGATAGCTTAGGGGTATATGTTACTAACACTTCATTAGGTTACCAAGATTTTGACAATCCGGCGTTCGACCATACCTATCAAGATTTAGACGGGCAAACTACTATTGCTGCCCGAGGTGCAAATGCTGCTTTTGACAAAGGAATGATTAATGTAACTTCTGCTGGAAATGACGGGTATCCAGGTAGTTTTGGATACGTTGCCACCCCCGGCGACGCACCTGGAAGTTTTACAATTGGCTCTGTTAATAGTAGCGGTGATCCTTCTGGTTTTAGCTCTTATGGCCCTACGGTTGATGGAAGAATTAAGCCCGATGTTGTTGCTCAAGGTACCAATGCTGCTGTTGTAGATCAATACGGAAATGTTACCACTTCAAACGGAACATCTTTTAGTTCGCCAATTATAGCTGGCGCGGTTGCTTCATTATGGAGTGCTGTACCAAATTTAAGCAACGAAGTTATTACTCAAGCCATTCGCGAATCGGCCAGTAGATATAACAATCCTACAGATAAAATGGGTTATGGTATTCCAAATTTTGAAGAAGCTTTAGACGCTTTACTTTTGTTGAGCGTAGAAGAGCAACTACAAGATACGCAATTTGCACTTTACCCAAATCCCGTGAGTTCATTTATTAATATTTCGTTCCCAAAAAATGCCGACAGTGCTGAGTTTTCGATGTTTAATGTTTTAGGTGAAAAAATCTTGCAAACAAATATCACCAACTTAAGAAATAGCATAGATGTTTCGGGGCTGCCATCGGGCATGTACATTTGCTCTATTACTTCAAACAACAAAACAACAAGCTATAAAATTATCAAAAAGTAGTGGAAAACAGAATTACCAAACTCTTCAATATAAAATACCCTATAATTCAGGCTGGAATGATTTGGAATAGCGGATGGCGCCTTGCTTCTGCAGTTTCAAACGCTGGTGGTTTAGGGTTATTGGGCGCAGGCTCTATGTACCCCGAAGTTTTAAGAGAACACATAATAAAATGTAAAAAGGCAACTACCAAACCTTTTGGTGTAAATGTGCCTATGCTCTATCCCGATATCGATAAAATTATTGACATTATTATTGAAGAAGGCGTAAAAATAATATTTACCTCAGCAGGAAACCCTAAGACGTATACTTCAAAATTAAAAGAACACGGTATTACGGTGGTACACGTTGTAAGTAGTGTAAAGTTTGCATTAAAAGCACAAGAGGCTGGAGTTGATGCTATTGTTGCCGAAGGTTTTGAAGCGGGAGGGCACAACGGTAGAGAAGAAACTACAACATTTACCTTAATACCTATGGTAAAGGAGCAATTAAACGTTCCTTTAATTGCCGCTGGCGGAGTTGCAACAGGTCGCGGAATGTTAGCCGCTATGGTTTTGGGCGCCGATGGCGTACAGGTAGGAAGCCGTTTTGTAGCCTCGGAAGAATCGTCATCGCATCGTGCATTTAAACAAATGGTGGTCGATGCAAAAGAGGGTGACACCCAACTAACACTTAAAGAATTAGCGCCAGTTAGAATGTTGAAAAACAAGTTTTTTGATAGCGTAATGGAGCTTTATAAAACAAATCCCACAAAAGACGATCTTATTAAGCATTTAGGTCGTGCTCGAGCTAAGCGCGGAATGTTTGAAGGCGACTTAGATGAAGGAGAATTAGAAATTGGACAAATTGCTGGGTTAATTCACGATATTAAACCTGCTGCTGAAATTTTAAACGATATGATTTTAGAGTTTAAAAAAGCAAAAGAGGAAGTAGTTTTCTTATAGATTAAATACCGAAATTTTTTGCAATAAAATAAAAAACCCTTTCAATTAATTTGAAAGGGTTTTCTGTTTTAAAGGTTATTAATTTACTCTTTTAAAAGTCGTTTTGTTATTTGACCATTTTCACCTTGTATTATTACAATATAGGTTGCTGCGGCCATTTCAGAAACATTGATAACTTTTTCAGGTCCCATGTTTCTTAGGTCTACGGTTTTTACAATTCTTCCTCTAATATCAAAAATATCTACTTTTTCTAGTGATATACTTTGCGGATTTCCTATGATTACAGCATGTTTTGCAGGATTAGGATACATTAAAACACTGCCTAAATTGGCTGTGTTGTCGCCCACACCTAAAACGCTTTCTACAATAAGTTCAAAATCGCAAGTACTACTATTTCCGTAGTCATCTTCGGCGGTAAGAGTAACTGTATAAGTTCCGTCTGGCAATGCTGTGCCTGGAGCCGGATTTTGACTTAAAACCGTAACTGGGTCTGTACAATTATCCATAGCTGTTGCTTCTCCAGTGCTAAAATAATCTGGAACTATATAGAATACATTTCCAGGACCTGGATCTACTGTTTGATCCATAGGACACGTAATTACTGGCGCCAAAAGATCTACAACTGTTACTTGTGCTGTACAGGTGCTTAAATTACCACTTACGTCTGCAGTAAATACTTGAACAGTTACTGGCGCACCAATGTCGCTACAATCAAACAAAGTTATGTCGACTGCAACTGCAAGTATTGCACAATTATCTGTATTACTTGCTATTACATCCATTGGATCTAAAGTTGCTGTTCCGTCTGCCCCGAGTTCTAAAGTATAATCTTGACAAACTAAAACCGGACTCGTATTATCCTCAACGGTTACAACTGCCGAGCAAGTACTAGCGTTTCCGTTAATATCGGTTACGGTTAACATAACCGTATTGGCTCCAACATTTGAACAGTCAAAAGTGTCAATATCTAAAGTATATGTATCTATACCGCAGGCATCTGTACTTCCGCCATCAACATCGCTTCCTACAATAGTTACCATACCCGTTACAGGATCTAATTGCACTGTAATATCTTGGCACATTGCCATAGGTGGCGTTACATCTTCTACCGTAACAATAGCAGTACATGTATTGCTATTTCCGTGTATGTCGGTGACGGTTAAAGTTACAGGATTATCGCCAACATTACTACAATCGAATGTGCTCGGACTAACAGTTGAAGTTGCTATACCACAGTTATCTGTACTTCCGCCATCGACATCTGCTGCTGTAATTGTTGCATCACCCAATGCATCTAGTTGAATTGTAATATTTTGACAAGCCATTGTTGGTGGCTCATTATCTGTTACTGTTATAGTAAAACTACAAACAGCAGTATTACCACCGTCATCGGTTGCTGTAAACTCAACAGTATTTACACCTACTGGGAAATCACTTCCACTTGGAAGCCCTGCTGTTTGAGCTACAGAAACATTACAATTATCAAAAGCTAATGGCGTTACAAATGTAACGACCGCACTACACATTCCTGCATCAGAATTTGCTGTAATATCTGCAGGACATGCTATAATTGGCGGAATGCTATCTTCAACAGTTACAACTGCTACACAAGTACTACTATTTCCGTTAGTATCGGTAACCGTTAAAGTTACATTGTTAGGACCAATATTTGCACAGGTGAAATCGGTAATATCTATTGAAGTGCTTGCAATTCCACAAGCATCATTACTACCACCATCGACATCAGCCGCTACAATTGAAGCATTGCCCGAAGCATCTAGTTGAACGGTAATATTTTGGCAAATTGCATTTGGTGCAACATTATCTTCTACCGTGACTACTGTGGTACATGTACTAGAATTTCCTGCAGCATCGGTAACTGTTAAAGTGACTGTATTATTACCAATATCGGCACAACTAAAGCTATTGGGCGCGACAGAATATGATGTAATTCCACAGTTGTCTGTACTTCCATTATCAATATCAGTTGGTGTAATACTCGCATTTCCGCTAGCATCTAATTGAATTGTAAAATTAGGCATACACATCGCTATAGGCGGTTCGGTATCATTAACCGTAACATCAAAACTACAAGTATCTGTATTTCCTGCACCATCGGTCACAACAAATGTATTTGTAGTTGTTCCAACAGGAAATGTACTTCCGCTGGCTAGTCCGCCTGTTTGAGAAATAGAAAGACTTGCTGCCGATTGGTAAATTAGTGTTCCATTAAAGACTCTAGGATTAAAAAGCGGTGCACTAAAAGGTGAATTTGATGCTTTTCCTAATGACATTGACAAATCTGCATTAGAATAAGATTGATTACCTCCCGTACCATTAGTATAACTATGGCCGTGTGAACCGTCCATTACAATTGCAAGACCATAACTGGTTGAAGCATTAAGTGTAAATGGAGTTGATAATACCGCTAATGATGGGCTATCTACCGATGTTACAGTTCCTGTACCCGAACTAACTAACGTCCATGCTCCCGCATTAGTTTCATTACCTACAGAGGTGCCTGGAGTGGTATAAACATTAATATTGAACGCACCGCCAGGGCCATCGGGTGTATTAACTTCAATGGAGTTTACAGTTAAATTATTACTAGCTACACTTACATCAAAATAAACAGCACCACCTTGCGCGCCACCATTATTGGATGCAAACAATGTAGACAAAGAACCTAAACTACTACAATTATCTGTTGCTGTGGGCATAGGATAATTAACTACTGCTCCACAAATTCCTGGATCATTGTTTACATTAAAATTTGCCGGACACGTAATTACTGGATCTTCTGCGTCTTCAACCGTAATAACTTGGGTACAAGTATAACTTGCACCGGTTTCGTCAATGGCCGTCCAAACAACATTCGTGCTTCCTACCGGATAATTATCACTAGCATCTGCAGTGTTATTATAATCATTAACTGGCACTACACATAGACTTATATCATCTATATAAAACAAAGGTGTTGCCGCCGGGTTAGGATCTGTACCAAAAAAGTTGGTTACCGGATAAATATTTAAAGACCCTATTGTACTCAAGCCTCCGGTTCCAGAACTAAATGAACTGTAAGGGTGGGTAATAATTGAAGTTCCATTAATAAAAAACTCACAGGTATCATTAGTTAAATCAATATGAAATAACACTTCGAACCACACTCCTTGCGGATAGCTAAATGGATTAAGACTATTTTCTACCTGATAGTTTGCTGAACCATCTGAATTAAATTGAATTTGATGAGCCCATTCGGTGCCTGAAGTTTCAGACTTTTGAATATTTGTAAATGCCGTGTTTCCTACTGGAACATACATTGCATATTTAATTTCCCAAACACCACTCGATAAATTACCAAACTTGTAAATTTGATCTACCGGTCCACCGGCTGGTACGCCTGTAACTTTTACACTTTGGTTACCACTTTGGGCCTGATCTAAAGAAACCTCAGCACTTTCGCCTGGAGTTCCAGGATTCCAAGTTTCCCAATTAGGATCTTGACCAAATATTGGCCCAGGCGCATAGCTTTCAATATCATCTTCCTGGGTACATCCTGAGATGCCACAACCAAGATTATAAACAGCTTTTGGCACTGTAACATTGGCGCTACACGTGCCTGGGTCATTGTTTTGAGTGATATCGGCAGGACAAGTAATAGTACCTGGAACAGATGGACCAATAACATTTACAATAGCCGTACAAGTTGATGAAGCACCATTATCGTTAGTAACTTCTACAGGAACATTGTTGGTTCCAATATCGGCACAAGTAAAACTTACTGTAGCTCCTAATGGACTCCCTGCTAAAACAGAATAACCACCACAATCTACGGTTACACTGTGCAGAAAATCTGCAGCATTAACTGTAGCGTTGCCAGAGGCGTCGAGAGTAACATCAAGTACTGGTGCTATAATTTCATAATCATAATCTATACCCCAACTATTTAATGTTCCAATATCGCCTCCTGCATTGTCGGATACACTTATCTCCCAAGTACCTAAAGTGCTTTCGCCATCAAAAATAGACAGTAAGTTATTTGGTATAAATGAACCATCTATCGTTGGTGTGCCAGGTGCGCATTCATCTTCTACAAGCGTAGCAGCTTCATCGTCTAAAATTGTATCAATATCATTACCACTGCAACCAAATCCTGAAGATACTCTTCCTGGCCTATCGATAATTCGAGCAATTGTTCCGGCTGGCGATTTAATATCGACAATTAAATCTCCTACCCACGTATGACTTATATCTACCATTACATCCAAATCGGTAATAACTACATTTTCTGTAACATTTATTGTAGCAGTAATGCTACCGTTATCTGGAATAGGAATTAATGGATTATCTGTGCTCATACCAGTCATTGGAATTACCCCTGAACCTACACAAATAATTTCGGGCGGATCATTGGTAACATTTATGTCGTCGGTAAGCACTGTAGGTGCTCCGGAACAAAAATCGTTAACAGTATAAGTAACTGTAACTAAGCCTGGACCGCCTACCGTTGGATCAAAAGTAAAAGTTGTTCCATTACCATCATCTGTTACACCGGCACCCGAATACTGGCCACCAGTAGGGTTTCCTCCAGTTAATCCAGTTTGAATTCCTGCAGACATACATACTTCGTCTACAACGTCTAAGCTAGAAAAGCTGGGTGGTAGATCGTATGCTTCGGTTCCGTCTGTTTTACTTGCAGAAGAGCCTTGACTGGCGCTAAACCCTAAACCTCTTCTAGCAAAAGCTTCCCAAATTGCACATTGATTGACACCCCCGTAGAGCGCCATATCGGCAGCTAAAATTGCATCACGTCCATCTACAAAACCTGGCAAACTAGGTTGTAGTTTTAATCCCTCTGTAACTAAAGCTAATGCAATATTGTTTCCACCACTTCCTCCATAAAAATCTGGATCGAAACCATGCGTTGCTATAAGCTCCCAAGTCATTTCCCAAAGCATTTCGGCCCAAACAGATCCTACGCCGTGAGGTGCCACTTCGGTTTTTATATCGTCATAAGTATGCGGGTTTACACCAAAATCAGTACTATACGGCCATGTTCTTATACCTGGCCCACCGGGTCCTTCACCAATTAACCAAGTACCAACCCCTCTAGAGTCTGGTCCCGTATCTCCTACTTCCATGGTGAGCATTAAACCATAATAATCACTCCAACCTTCACCCATTTGTTCGGCGCCTCCCAGGTTACTTAGCCTGTTGGAAATTCCATGTCCATATTCATGAATAATTACCATATTGTCCAAATCACCATCTCTTGAACCGCAAACATACATTTGCATTCGCGGTCTCGTGCCATCGGGAGGGGTTGCAAAGTTTGCGTTACATGTTCCAGAGCCGTCTTGGGCTTCGGCATTTACAGGATCAGCTCCTAATCCGCCATTACCGTAATTATTAAATTGAAAATTACCACTGGCTTCATCGAAACCATACATATAAGTTACGTCGTGAATAATATTACTCCAATAAAATAAATTGGTAATCGCCGCACTTTCAGATTGGTCTCCCGCACTATAAGTTGTATTCAACGGAAAGTTAAAAATTAAATTTCCGCCGGGGCTTACAGCATACTTTCCATCGGGTAAGTTATTTGCGTTATCATCGTCATACGCATCTACATTGTTTCCGCGCGTGTCTGTAAATTCTGGTGTATCATCTCCATTTATATCGTGCCAACCAAAAGGAGAGGCGGTTAAATTTTCAGGATTAGTTTCTAATGTTCTAACACCGTAATTCGGATTTTCAACTGGCATGGCATATACCATATAGCTAGCTGCTGGAGGTGCAGTTATATTGGCTTCATCAACAAAGTTATCTACAACAGGCTCCACATCAGGACCAACAAAGGAACTCATATTTTCATTTGTATGAATATGGTTATCATGGTCTCCCAAAATATTACATGAAACCGTCCAATTATCTTTGTCTATAATTTTTCCGCTGGATGCATCTACTCTAAAATTCCACCAGTCTGACGAGGTTTTTTCTGCAACAGACAACTCCCATACCAAGGTAGTACCTTTTCCCGGTTGATAGTAATACATTAGTTTAACCGGAATGTTTTCTGATGAAATACCCGCCTTATTAAAAATAGCAGCTTGATTTTTACCACCTTTATTCTTTAACTCTTGAAGGTTTGAAACGCTATACCCCATTTGGCGCGCCACGGAGCTTATTGCTTGTCTAGCCGAAATTCCTTGAGAACTATTACGAACCGTAGCTTGAACATCGGCCAAAAACTTGTTATGTTCAACTACAACTTTTCCCGATCTATCAATGTGTACGCTAGATTCGGTACCATAGACTTCTAAGCCATTAATGGCTTGCCGAAGATAAACGTGTCTAATTCCACTTATCCTACTTACGTGTTCTTTAGTAATCACATACGTATTACTTTTTTGTTTAATAAGTTTATTTAGCGAAATGGTTGAAGGTCTAACTGCATCTTGCGCAGCTTGCTTTTCTTTTTCTGGATTTTTGTGTTGCGAATTTAATTGCACAGGCAAAAAACATAACAACACTAATAGAAGTGTTAATTTTTTCATAATAAAGAAATTATTTAGTTAGTTTTATAAAATTATAACAATTTATTAACAATCAGGTAGTTATAAATCATAAAGTTTTAAATCCTCTACATTTTGAAAAAATTGGCACAAAAAAAAACCTCCCAAATTGGGAGGTTTTTCGTCTAAAAAAATTGTATGTATTAAAGCACTTTTACGTTTACCGCATTCAATCCTTTTCTGCCTTCTTGAAGATCAAATTCTACTTCGTCACCTTCACGAACTTCATCAATAAGACCTGAGATGTGTACAAAATGTTCTTTACTAGTTCCTTCTTCAGTGATAAAACCAAATCCTTTTGTGTCGTTGAAGAATTTTACTGTTCCTTTGTTCATTGTATTTAAATAAATAATTAATATAAGCGGCAAAGATAGAGTTATTATTGAGATATTAGGTAGATTACATTATTTATTTTATAAAATTAAATTTTTACCATCATTACTATTTTTTAACAATTTTATTAAAAACTTACAAATACACACTGTTAAATTAGGCAAACCATACAACCTAATGTTTAGGGTTTAAATAATAAATACCACATTAAACCACTAATTAAAATTTCAACCGTATTGCTTAAAAAAACATTAGCGCAATCCTAACACATTTGCTATTTTTGCAAACCATAAACAAGTACAAAACCGATACTATGAATTTACACGAATATCAGGGAAAAGAAATTTTAAACAGTTTTGGCGTTGAAATACAGCGCGGTATCGTGGCAACAACTCCGCAAGAAGCTGTAGAAGCCGCTAAAAAACTTACCGAAGAAACCGGAACAGGCTGGCACGTAATTAAAGCGCAAGTGCACGCAGGAGGTCGCGGAAAAGGCGGAGGTGTAAAACTTGCTAAAAACTTACAAGAAGTTGAAAATATTGCTGGAGATATTATAGGTATGAACCTTGTTACTCCACAAACATCTGCAGAAGGTAAAAAAGTTCATCAAGTTTTAATTGCCGAAGATGTTTACTATCCTGGTGATAACGAACCCGAAGAATATTATATGAGCGTGCTTTTAAATCGCTCAACTGGTAGAAATATGATTATGTATTCTACCGAAGGTGGAATGGATATTGAAACTGTAGCCGAAGAAACACCTCACCTAATTTTTACCGAAGAAATTGATCCAGCTGTTGGTCTACTTGGTTTTCAAGCAAGAAGAGTAGCCTTTAACCTTGGATTAAGCGGAAAAGCATTTAAAGAAATGACCAAATTCGTTTCGGCACTTTATAAGGCTTATGCAGAGTCTGACTCTTCTTTATTCGAAATAAATCCAGTTTTAAAAACAAGCGACGATAAAATTATTGCTGTAGATGCCAAAGTAAGCCTTGACGATAATGCACTTTACCGTCATAAAGACTACTTAGCTATGCGTGATATTCGCGAAGAAAATGCAGTAGAAGTTGAAGCGCAAGAAAAAGGCTTAAATTACGTAGACCTAGACGGAAATGTGGGTTGTATGGTAAATGGTGCAGGACTTGCAATGGCAACTATGGACCTTATTAAACAAGCCGGTGGAGACCCTGCAAACTTCCTTGATGTAGGAGGTACAGCAGATGCCGAACGTGTTGAAGCTGCTTTTAAACTTATCTTAAAAGATCCAAATGTAAAAGCTATCTTGGTTAATATTTTTGGTGGAATTGTAAGATGCGATCGCGTAGCACAAGGAATTGTAGATGCATATAAAAATATGGGTACTATCGATGTGCCAATTATCGTACGCTTACAAGGTACTAATGCCGATATTGCTAAAGAATTAATAGATAACAGCGGACTCGACGTACAGAGTGCTATCGAATTTCAAGAAGCGGCAGATAAAGTAAAAGCTGTCCTTTCATAACGCAATTGAAATTATTATTTTTAAAGCCCTTAGCATTTGCGAGGGCTTTTTTAATTTTATAGTATGGATAATAAAAATTTGGCATTACTAAGCGATTTAATCCAAATGGTGAAAGCCGATGGAGAGATAAAAATTTCAGAAATTGAATTTCTTCAGAAATTGGCTTTACGTATGAATATTTCAGAAAAGAAATTAATTCAATTGTTTGAAAATCCAGAAAATTCAAATACTGCATACGATGAAGTTGAAAGAATTACACAATTTTACAAACTAATTTTAGTGATGAAAATTGATAATGAAACCCACCCTGCCGAATTAATAGCGCTAAAAAACTTTGGGCTTAAAATGGGCATCCGGCCTGTGGTAGCAGATCAAATTCTTTATAAAATGGAAAAGGCAAAAGGCCAAACCGTACCCGCCGAAGAATTATTAAAAATATTTAAAATTTACTACAACTAAGTTCTGTACATTTTTTCTATATACTGAACATCGACTTCTGTTTTTAATGAATCTTTTGCTGCTGTAAAAAGTGTATTCATTTCAGTTTTTATAGCCTCGTAATATTGCGGTTCTACCGCTGGTTGTTTACTTAAATATTGCAGCATCCAAAACAACTTTTGTACCATAATAGGGTCGTGAACACAGTACGTACGTAACGATGCCATAATCTGGTAGAGCATTTCTTTAAACGTTATTACAGCAATTCGCAAATTCACATTATTATTTCGTGCAATTATAGCTGTATCGCGTTTAAGCATTCGTAACGCCAATAGAATCGTTAAATAGTCAACCGCATTAATTGCGGTACCTGGGTCATTAACGCCAGGCGACATAGCCTTTACAGCAATTTCGGTAATTTGTTTAAACGCCAAAGTGTAATTATCACTTACCAATTCGCCTTTAGCCAAACTAATATTCGAAATAATACTTTTTACCACATTATCAGGCAAAGGTTTTTCAGATTTAAAAAAGGTAGCATTTTTAAGGATGTACAAGCCTTTGGGGACAACAATATAAATTCTCGTATTTGCTTTTTCACATATTTGTGAAATGTTATCTATTGAAAGATTTTGAAAGTATCCACTGCAATTGGCGGGATAAGCATGCCATTGCTCGGTGTTGGGAAAGGTTTTAATTTCTCCTTCTTCCGAAGAAATTAAACGTTTTAATCGCAATTGGGCAATAGAAAATATATTGTCCAAAATATTATTCACTTGTATACTTTGTGAAATATTATGAATAAAGTAAATAAATGCTACCAAGCAAAAAATGGTAAATACAATGCCTAACAACACCGAAAGTCCCGGGAGCGCGTATTTGTCATCGCTTGGCTCGATGGTAAAAAGCGTAAAAATATTATATAAAATTGTCGCTAAATAAACCCCTAAAATAAATTGATGTCGTTTATCGCTTATAAGTCCGGGTAGTAACCGTGGCGAATAATTACTGGAGGCTTGACTAAGCAGTAACATAACCATCGAAAAACTAAAAACCATAAGCGAAATTAACCCGCCTAAACACACGCTTAATACAGATAATGCAGTGTCGCCATCTTCTACCATAAGCATGGGCCACACCTCCATAATTTCGCGAGATACGCCTCGTTTTTCTAAGTAAATTAGGATAGCCGCCAACACAATTCCCGATACCGAAAGCAAGGTTGGGTAAAAGGCTATTTTACTTTCAACAGTATTAAAAAAATCAAAAATGCGAACAAATAGCTGCTTCATATTGGATAATTAGTATACTTAAAAATACAGATTACCACACAAAGTTTTAATATTTTTAAGACTTTCTTGACTTCTATGCAATAAAATAAGACTTAACGTCATATAAATCAGAAAGATATGAGTCAAATTGTCTTGCTATTAACTTTGGAATTGTTATTGACTAAAATGTTGTAAAAAAAGTACTATTTAAACAATATAAAGACATGAATTCAGTTAATAAAAACAGTATATGGTTACCTGGACTATTAGACAATTTTTTATTTGAAAAAAATGATAATTCGTTCAGAAATAATTATGAAACATTTAGCATTCCAGCCGTAAATATTATTGAAAATTTGACGAATTTTGCAATAGAAATAGCTATACCTGGTTTTAACAAAGAAAACCTAATAGTTGAGGCTGAGGAAGATACCTTAAAAGTAACTTCAAAAAAGATTGATAAAAAAGAGGAAGATCAAGAGAGCAATCAATATTTAAATAGAGAGTTTAATTACTCGAGTTTTGAACGCTTATTTACACTTCCAGATAATATAAATACAGAAGAAATTCAAGCCAGTTATACTAATGGCGTATTAAAAATTATGCTTCCTAAAGTAGAAGAAAAGAAAGCATTGAAGAAAATGGTTGAGATTTCATAATTGAAATTTAATTTGGTTAGTTAGTTGAAATGACCGCGTGCTACTCAATCGGTGCGCGGTTTTTTCATGCCCCTAATTAAACCCTCTACGCCTTCTACCTCCTGTTTTTCTTTGTTCTCTTTGCAGCTTACGTTCCTGCCTTCTTTTTACTTCGGGTTTTTGGTCGTTTTTGGTTGAATTTTGCTTACTGCCTGCGTGCTCCTTTGGGAGTCCATCGCTATCTTTTACAGAATCTTTTAAAACTTTTAATTCATTGGGGGTTAAATCTCGCCATTCTCCAATGGGTAAATCACCCAAAACTAAATTCATAATTCGTATACGTTGTAAAGCGACAACCTCATAGCCCAGGTATTCACACATCCGCCTAATTTGTCTATTTAAACCTTGGACAAGAATAATTCTAAATTCAAATCTACTTAGCCTTTCAACTTTACAGCGTTTGGTAACTGTATCTAAAATAGGTATCCCAGAGCCCATTCTTTTAACAAATTCATCGGTAACCGGTCTATCAACTTTTACAATATATTCCTTTTCATGTGCATTTCCCGCTCTTAAAATTTTATTGACAATATCGCCTACATTAGTAAGCAATAATAAGCCCTCACTGGGTTTATCTAAGCGGCCCACAGGAAAAATTCTTTCGGGATGGTTTACAAAATCAATTACATTATCATCAAACCGCGTATCGGTTGTACACGTAATCCCCACGGGTTTATTGAGCATAATAAAAACTTCCGTTTGGTTTTTAGAAACTGTTTTCCCATCTACGCAAACCTCATCGCCGGGCATTACGCGTTGGCCAAGTTCGGCTTTTTCACCATTTATGGTCACCCTTCCCTTTTCTATTAATGTGTCTGCCTCACGGCGAGAGCAGTAGCCACTATCACTAATTGCTTTATTTAATCGTACAGAATCTGGATGATGCATTGTTTCATTTTTTTACAAAGATACCATTATTGAAGGCCAATAAGAAAAGGTTAAAATTGAATTAATATCCAGTTTATATTTTTCAAAAAATTGTAGTTTCAACAAAAAATAATTTAATGGCTATTCTAGGTTCAATTATTAAAGCTGCGATTGATCTTCGCGGCGCTATCGTTTCAGAAAAATCACCCGTTGAAGCTCAAAAAGAGGTTTTAAAAAATCATTTAGAAAAGGCAAAAGGCACAGCTTTTGGCAAATATTACGGATTCGATAAAATTTTAGAAGCCGAGGACATCCAAAAAGCTTTTGCCGAGGCAGTCCCCTATTTTGATTATCACGAAATGGAACAAGCGTGGTGGCAACAAACCCAAGAGGGATTAGCCGATATTACTTGGCCGGGAAGCCCAAAATATTTTGCACGTAGTAGCGGTACTACAGGTAAATCTTCAAAAAAAATTCCGGTAACTGAAGATATGATTGAAGCCATTCGAACTACAGGGATTAAACAAGTTGGTGCCTTAACAAATTTTGAAATCCCGTCCGATTTTTTTGAAAAAGAAATTATGATGCTGGGAAGCAGCACAGATTTGGAAGAACAAGATCAATTTTTAGAAGGCGAAATAAGCGGCATTAGTGCCAGCAATATTCCGTTTTGGTTTCGAGGTTATTACAAGCCCGGCGAAGAAATTGCACAAATGGACGATTGGGATAAAAAAGTTGAAACCATTGCCAAAAATGCACGACAGTGGGATATTGGTGCCTTAAGCGGTATTCCGTCATGGATGGAATTAATGATGAAAGAAGTAATTGCGTACCATAACGCGAATAACATACATGAAATTTGGCCAAATTTACAAGTTTACACCTCGGGTGGGGTGGCCTTTCAGCCATACGAAAAAAGTTTTAACCAGTTACTCGCACACCCCATAACAGTTATTGATACGTATTTGGCTTCTGAAGGATTTTTGGCATTCCAAAACAGGCCAGATACTACGGCCATGAAGCTGGTAACAGACAACGGAATTTATTTTGAATTTGTTCCCTTTAAACCCGAATATATCAACGAAGACGGTTCATTATCACAAAAAGCGCCTGCGCTCACTATTGCAGAAGTTGAAGAAAATGTAGATTATGTACTAATTATTAGCACAGTTTCGGGAGCGTGGCGATATTTAATTGGAGATACCATAGCCTTTACCGATGTAGAAAAAGCCGAAATTAAAATTACCGGCCGCACAAAATTCTTTTTAAACGTCGTGGGCTCACAACTTTCGGTTAATAAAATGGAGGTAGCGCTACGCGAAATGGAATCGAAATTTGATATTAAAATTCCTGAATTTACTCTGGCAGCTGTTAAAATAAACGACGAATTTTACCATCACTGGTACTTAGGCACCGAAGCTCAAACCAATTCAGAAAAGATAGCCGAAGCTTTAGACAACGCATTAAAAGAAGCAAATAAAAATTATGCGGTAGCTCGATCAAAGGCTTTAAAAGGTGTAAAAGTTACCACTGTACATCCTAATGTTTTTCACGAATGGAATGCAAAAAACAAGAAGAAAGGCGGGCAGGTAAAGATGGAAAAAGTTATGGATAAAGAAAAGTTTTCGGAATGGGAAGCATTTGTAAAATCTGAAATTTCTTAGAGTTTATTTTAAATCAATTATTTCGGGATTGTCTTCAACTTTATTCTCATTAATTAATTCCATCACCTCTTCGGGCGAAATATACAAACGTCTAATTCGTTCTTTATACTTTTCAGAAAGGTTGGCGTTATCGAGAATAAAATTTTTAGTCTTTAAAATATAATCCCCCATGCCGTGGGCAATGGCATACGTATCTGCTGCTCGTTCAACTTCTTTTATATGTTTTGACGAAAACAGGTATTTTATTCCAAAGATTAGCATACCAAAATTTGTGCGGTTACGGTAATCCATTAAATGTCCCAATTCATGCCCTATCCACCCAATTATCACATCTGATGGTATATCGGACATTGTAAATACTTCTCCTTCAATTTGTATCTTTCTACTAATTAAAATTATATACGCTCTGTTTTCCTTCTTTTTAAAAAAACTTGTAAATCTAGGCTGCGCCTGCATTGTAGATTTTTTAATGTTGTTTTTAAATTTGAATTCAATGGCCGTATTGTATAATTCGGGAAAATATTCAAGCGCTTTTATAGCTTCCTGTTTTATACCTTTTGGAATTACTTTATTGTCGAGGTTAACGTTTTGAGATGTAGCCATTGTAACAGAAAAATACAAAATTGATATGCAGATTCGCGTTAAGAACATTGTAAATTATAAAATAACAATTTTGTAGTTACAGTGTTTCCAATTGTTTTTGATACGATTTAATTTTATCTCTTAATTTAGCTGCCATCATAAAATCGAGATCTTTTGCAGCCTTTTCCATCGCCTTTCGAGTATCTCTAATTTTTTTTTCTATTTGCGCTTTTGTCAAGTATTCTACTTCTGATTCTGCAGCTAAACTTTCGGCATTTTCAAAAGTATAACTAGCCTGTTTAGACTTTGTCAACGAATTTTCAAAAGATTTTTTAATAGCCGTAGGGGTAATGCCATGTTCCTTATTATAAGCAATTTGCTTTTCTCTTCGATATTGGGTGCTATCTATGGTCGCTCGCATACTGTCTGTAATTTTATCGGCATACATTATGGCTTTTCCGTTTAAATTTCGGGCGGCTCGACCAACAGTTTGCGTTAAGGAACGGTTGCTTCGTAAAAAACCTTCCTTATCGGCATCCAAAATGGCTACGAGCGAAACTTCTGGTAAGTCCAATCCTTCCCGCAGTAAATTTACTCCCACTAAAACATCAAACAATCCCAGACGTAAATCTTGCATTATTTCTACCCGTTCAAGAGTATCCACATCACTGTGAATATACCGCGTACGCACCTGTACTCGCTCTAAGTATTTAGTCAATTCTTCGGCCATTCTTTTGGTGAGCGTTGTTACCAAAATACGTTCGTCTTTTTCAATACGCAGGTGAATTTCTTCAAGTAAATCGTCTATTTGATTTAAACTTGGGCGTACTTCAATAGGTGGATCCAGCAAGCCGGTAGGTCTAATAATTTGTTCTACATATACGCCACCGCTCTTTTCTAATTCATAATCGGCTGGGGTGGCACTCACGTAAATAACTTGGTTTTGCAAGGCTTCAAACTCTTCAAACTTAAGGGGTCTGTTGTCCATTGCCGCAGGAAGCCTAAAGCCGTAATCCACCAAATTTTCTTTTCGGGAACGGTCACCACCGTACATTGCTCCCACTTGAGGAATGGTTACGTGACTTTCGTCTACTACCATTAAATAATCTTTCGGAAAATAATCTAAAAGGCAGAATGGACGTGTCCCGGGTAAACGCTGGTCAAGGTATCGCGAATAGTTTTCAATACCGCTGCAATATCCTAATTCGCGAATCATTTCAAGATCAAAATTGGTGCGTTCTTCAAGTCGTTTTGCCTCCAAATGCTTCCCAATTTCTTTAAAATATTCTATTTGCAAAACCAAATCGTCTTGAATGGCTCGAATAGCGCCCTGTAAAACATCTGGCGAGGTCACAAACATATTGGCCGGATAGATATTTAAACGGTCGTATTTTGCTTTTATCTCATTATTTTTTGGGTCAAATATTTCAATTTCTTCAATTTCATCTCCAAAAAAGTGAATTCTAAAAGCATCATCGGCATACCCCGGATACACATCTACCGTATCCCCTTTTATGCGAAACCTACCGTGGTGGAATTCTGCTTCGGTTCGCGAGTATAAACTTTGAACAAGTCTGTGTAATAATTTCGTTCGCGAAATAATCTGGCCTTTTTCTAAACTAATTACGTTTTTCTGAAATTCTAACGGGTTACCAATACCGTACAAACACGAAACCGATGAAACCACAATTACATCGCGACGCCCCGACAATAAAGACGAAGTGGTACTCAATCGCATTTTTTCAATTTCTTCGTTTATGGAAAGGTCTTTTTCAATGTACGTACCGCTACTCGGGATAAAAGCTTCGGGTTGATAGTAGTCGTAATAAGACACAAAGTACTCTACTGCGTTATCGGGAAAGAGGTTTTTAAACTCTGTATATAATTGGGCAGCCAGCGTTTTATTGTGCGCTAAAACCAAGGTAGGCTTTTGCACCTCTTGAACCACATTTGCCACTGTAAAGGTTTTTCCCGAACCAGTAACCCCTAAAAGTGTTTGATATTTTTCATCAGAATTCAACCCACTAACTAAAGATTCTATCGCCTTGGGTTGGTCGCCTGTAGGTTTAAATTCTGAGGCTATTTTAAACTTCATATATTCTTTTTCAATGCCTTGCAAAAATACGAAAAATAGCGCTCACTCATTCTAATTCAAGATTTTAAACAAATAACTTTTAAACCCGATAAACCCCAATATTTTCTATCAGAAAAGACTAACGAAATCCTTTCGGTGATTGCTTTTTAAAACTACATTTAAGCCCCTATTTTTTTAAAACAATAATTATTTTTAGGACAAAACAATATTTTTTTTATAAGTTTAGAGTCTTTTAACAATATCTTGACATTTTTAAAATAACTAATCATCCCAATTCACAATGAAATCTATAGGTTTTCGAGTAGTCTACTTCCTACTTACTGTACTCGTATTAAATTCCTGCAAAGGAGATGACGAAGGCACAGAATATATTCCCTTAAATATTGAGGCTAATGCCGATTTTGGCGAAGTTTTTCAAAATGCAATTTTGGAAATAGCCGTTTTTGATAACGATAGAAATATTCCAGAAAACGGTATTTTAAATGTTACTGCACCGCAACACGGTACGGTTGAAATACTTAACAGCGATACGCCCGAAACTATTTTAGACGATAAAATACAGTTCACTCCAGATTCGAGTTTTACTGGCGAAGTGACTTTTGAATATACCGTTTGCGATGCTACCAATACCAGCTGCGCTACAGCCGTGGTAACAATAAACGTGCAACCCTTTTCTCCCGTTAATTTTGATATAGCAACGGTACCGTTTGAAAAGCTTTCCGACTACAATTTTTTTAAAGATGAAATAGCCTTACAAAATCCAGTTTACGGCGTACTGCCATACGAACCCATTAACGCATTGTTTTCAGATTATGCCCATAAAAAGCGCTTTATTTGGATGCCTTATAATGTGGAAGCAGCATATGTGGGCGATGGCGATATTCTCGATTTTCCTACCGGAAGCGTGCTAATTAAAACTTTTTACTACGAAAATGTTCTTCCGAATAACACAACGGTAAACATTGAAACGCGGTTGTTAATTAAAAAGGACGAAGGATGGATTTTTGCCAATTACATTTGGGACGAAAACCAAGAAGAAGCCTTGCTTAACACTACGGGCTACGGATTTAACGTACCTATTGAGTGGGTAGAAAATGGAGAAACAAAATCGGTTAATTATAGAATTCCTTCAGATTTGGAGTGTTTTATTTGTCACAAGTCGAACGATATTGTTTTCCCCATTGGGCCAAAACCACAAAACTTAAATTCTATTTTTGAATACGCCGATGGTGTTGAAAACCAAATTGAAAAGTGGAAAGCAATGGGCTATTTATCGAGCAATAGCTTGCCTTCTTCCATTGAAACAGTACCAAGCTGGGAAGATATTTCGCAAAGTTTAGAAACGAGAGTACGCTCCTATTTTGATATGAATTGTGCACATTGCCATATAGACGGCGGTCACTGTGGAGCTCGCTCATTGCGTTTAGCCTTTTCAGAAAGTCACAGTCACGATAATTTGGGTGTTTGCATAGAACCAGATTTACAAGTTCCTGGTTTTGATGGTGCCAAGCTAATTACACCTGGCGATGCCGAAAATTCAATTTTATATTTTAGAGTTGCTACAACGCTCGAAGAATACGCTATGCCAATGACTGGACGCTCCTTAGCACACGAAGAGTTTTTACCCGTACTAGAAGAATGGATAAATTCACTAACCGAACCATGCGATTAACCAATTAATAAATTCAATTATGAAAAAAATTACTACACTTATTGTACTTTTTGCCGTGTTTAAAATAAGTACGGCTCAAGTATCATTTACAGCAGTACCTGTTGCCACTAATGGAGCCGAACGCGCTGTTGTTGATATGAATGGCGATTTTTTAGACGATATAGTTTCAATTACTGCCACCAATATCCAAATTTTTTACCAACAAGCAGATGGCAGTTTTGTTGAAACTAATATTACTACCACTGCTGCAGATAACACTCCCTCTTGGAGTTTGGCTGCTGCCGATTATGATCGAGATGGCTACACCGATTTGCTCTATGGCGGTGGTAATGGCGTTACATTTATGAGATCTAAAAATAACGGCACCATGTACGAAGAAATTACCTTCCCGGAATACGTGTTTTCACAGCGGTCAAATTTTGTAGATATTAATAACGACGGTCATTTAGACGCCTTTGTGTGCCACGATGTTGCACCAAGTGTTTACTATATTAACGATGGCACAGGAAACTTTACATTTTATCAAGGCGACATTGGCGATTTTGAAACTGGCGGGAATTATGGTTCAATTTGGATTGACTATGACAATGATGGCGACATGGATTGCTTTATCGCCAAGTGTAATGTTAACGGCGATGTTAACGAACGAAGCGAAAACCAATTATTCGAAAACGACGGGGCAGGAAACTTTGTGGAAGTAGGCGACGCTGTTGGATTAAAAGACAATATGCAAACTTGGTCTGCTACCTGGGCAGATTTTGATAACGATGGATATTTAGATGTATTTATTGGTAGTAGCGACAGCAATTTCACCCATAAATTAAACCGAAACAATGGCGACGGCACTTTTACAGATATTTCAGCAAGTACCGGTATCCACGCCTTAACAACCACTGGAATTGAAAATTGCAGCTACGATTTTAATAACGATGGTTATATAGATATTGCCTCAAACGGAAATATACTTTTAAACAATGGCGATTTAACTTTTACTCTTATCCCAAACGCTTTGCCAAACAATAATGGCTCTTTAGGCGACTTAAATAATGATGGTTTTATAGACGCTTTTTCGGTTGGACATATTTATTATAACGACACCAACGCCAATAATTGGATAACTATAAATACCGTTGGGGTGGAAAGTAATATTAACGGTATTGGAGCTCGTGTAAGCATTACTTCAAATTTAGGAACGCAAATTCGCGAAGTTAGAAGTGGTCAAGGTTTTAAATATATGAGTACGCTAAACACACATTTTGGCTTAGGAGCCGACACCGAGATTGCTACACTTACCATTACTTGGCCATCGGGGATTGTTGATACTTTGGAAGACGTGAGTGCCAACCAAGTTATTACTGTAGTAGAAGGTTCTACCGTACTTAGTTTAGAAGATTATATGGTAAGCGATTTGGTACTTTATCCAAACCCGACCGAAGCCATTTTAAACCTCAACAATTTAGATGAATTTTCCAATCCAACTTATACAATTTTTGACCTCCAAGGAAAACAAATAATGCACAGCCAAGTAGGTGCAAATACTATTAATGTTGAAAAATTACAAGCAGGAAGTTATATTCTTAAAATTGAAGACGGTATTACCACAAAAACCCAACAATTTATTAAAAAGTAATTGTGCTTAAACATATCAAAAAAAGACTGCCAATTAACTGGCGGTCTTTTTTTTAAAATAGAATCTATTGTATTGAGTTATTTATTGTCTAAACTATCTGCTTTTAGGGAGTCGTTCTTTTCAGGTTTGGAAATTTTTATTTCTTTTCCGTAAAATTTGGGTTCAACGTGAAATATTATATCCAAAAAAGCTTTGGTACGCGCAAAATACTCTCTCAATTTCACTTGTAAACCATTAGTACCTCCAATGTCTTTCGCATTAAAACCTACAGCTTTTATTCCCTTTTTTTGAGCGATATAAATAGCGCGTTCATTATGAAATTGTTGCGAGATAACTGTAATATCAGACTGCCCAAAAATAGCTTTTGCACGAATTACGGAGTCTAAAGTTCTAAAGCCTGCATAGTCCAAAAAGATTACCGCTTCGGGAATACCGCGTTTTATCAGTTCTTTTTTAAAAGTTTGGGGTTCGTTATAATATTTTGAACTGTTATCGCCACTTACTAAAATAAAATCAATTTTTCCGTTGCGATAAAGCGTAACAGCAGCATCAATTCTATATTTAAAATATAAATTCAACCCACCATCTTTGTAATATTTGGAAGTACCCAAAAGCAGTCCAATATTACTTTTTTTAATAGCATTTACATCATTAAAAGTTTTGTTTTCTGCCGCTCGTGTAATGGTATAATTTGAAAATACAACCATTGTTAATAGCAAAATAAATACAATGCCTACAGCTCGTATTATCCATTTAAAACTCATATAAACTGCAAATAAAATTTAAAATTACGGCTAATCAATCGCTTTTAGTATACTTAAAAACTAATGTCTCCGAAGATCTGAAAATACGAATTATACCTGTGGATCTCTTCTAAAAATATCGGCTAAGTTAAACAGTAATATACAGAAGAACACCCAAATTAATCCGGCAATATAGCCACCAGCAATATCAGATGGGTAATGTACACCAAGGTAAATTCTACTTAAACCAATACTTAAAATTAAAACTAGCAATAAAACTGTTAGGGTATATTTTAAAAGGTTGTTCATTTGCGTACGATGTAGCAAATAAATTAGAAACCCATAAAAAGCCATCGCACTCATAGCATGACCGCTTGGATAGCTTAACGTTTCTACTACAACCAAATGTTCGCCATCGGGTCGAGCGCGATTTACAAATCGCTTTAGCATAACATTGGATATTGATGCTAGCAGTAAAACAAAAATAGTTTGAAGAATGTATTTCCAGTTTTTAAAATAAATTATGGTAGCAGTTATTGCTATAATTAGCATGACAATATATCCATACACATCGCCCACATGGGTTACAAAAATAAAGTAACTTGTTAAAACCGAAGATCGAAACGAAAGAACAAAGGCAGCAATATCGTCATCGTATTGCGCAAGTACATCTTCCTTTAAAATTTCGGTAAGTTCAATAAAGAGATTAGTGCCTGTTATAACTACAATTATTGCAATTATTGCAGTAATAATGTATGGTAATTTTGGATTGTCTTTTCTAAAGGTATGCCTTAGAAATTGTGCTATTTTTCGTAAAAAATTATATAAAGTACGCCTCATTTGCTATCAAAAATCTTAAAGATAAAAGCAATTTTGGGGAAATCAATAACTATCCCTAAAAATTTTTATTTAACTCCTTAGACTCTATCCACTTGCTTAAATATTTTGTACTCTGCAAACTGTGATGTTGTAGTATTTGTCCAAAAAAATTGAGCTCCCTATGCTTTTTTAGATTTCTTGCAATTTGTAAAAGACGTGTTTTAAAATCTTTCGCAAATAACTCTTTTTGAAAGCGATTTTGAACTAACTGAAAACCATTTTTTTGAGCTTCTTCCCAACTTGTTTCATTTTTGTAGAAGTCAATTGCACTATTTATAAATTCGACTTTTGATGTTGTAACACTACCACCAAAAGTGAAATTTCCGCAAAAACCTTCGGCGCCAATTGGGGTGGTTACCGAAGGAAGCCCAAGCTGCATGGCATCTAAAAACTTTCCTTTTAACCCAGCGCCAAAACGAAGCGGTGCTAATTGTACTCGGTATTTACTCATAACTACAGCTGTACTTTCTGCCCATCCTTTTATTAAAAACCCTTGATTTTTATTGTGTAATTGCTGAATTTTTTGCGGTGCATAGGCACCGAAAATATGAAGCTGTGCTTTTGGCAATTGTTTTCTAATTTTGGGCCAAAGCTGTTTTAACTGCAAAACAGAATCTACATTTGGTGCGTGTAACAAATTGCCAATTGCTAAAAAATGTTCTCTTTCCTCAAACGATGGCAATTGTTTTTTCGATACTTTTTGTTCAATTAAAAGAGGTAAGTAATAGAGAATTGCTTCGGGTATTTTAAATGTATGTTTAAGGAGTTCCATTTCGTAATCCGAAATAATAAGCGACAAATCGCAGCGCAGTATACTCGCCAGTTCGCGCTTAGCTGTATCTGAAAATAAATTTGCTTTAGATACGGGACTGTCTTTTTTAACAGCTTCTTCCCGCGCCTTTCGTAAAAAGTGTAAATCTTCGGTATCGAGAATTTTTAAAGTGCTTGGGCATTGTTCAGCAACACGCCATCCAAATTGTTCTTCGGTAACAAAACGGTCAAAAACTACAATTTCAGGATTTAATTTTTTGATAAACGCATCAAAAGCAGCATCGTTTAAACGTATATTTTTAATTGTAATATGAAGCGATTCTAGGTTTTCACTCTGTTCAGAAACCGATGCTGTACTTGCAAAAGTAATTTGATAATTTTCTTCTTTAAACAATTTAATTAATTGCATCATTCTACTCCCAGCCGCCGTTGTATTGGGCTCGGGGAAGGTATGACCAATTATTAATAGTTTTTTTAATTCCATATTTTTTTTGGAAATTTTAGCGCGCCAATAATTAATTTACTTATAAATTTTCTACTGAAATAAAAGCTGTTTCAATTGTTTTGGCATTTCCGTTTACCGCTGTCCACGCCACATAAAGTTTATTATTAATTAGCTCTATTTGTGGAAAACCACTGGCTCGTTTAAAACTTGTTTCGGCAACGGTAACAGGAAAACTTTTGGTGCCGTCTGCGTACACTTTCATCACTTGCAAAAGTGTTTTATCGGCAATATTTTCCATCCACGATACAATTGCCGTATTGGGCGATGCCATAACCACATCTACTCTCCCTAAAGTTTCAAGAGTATTTATTTTAATTGGTTTTTCAAAAGTTTTGCCTTGGTTTTTTGAAAAGGCAAGCTGTACTTTAGGATGCTCATTTGCTGCTGTAAACCAAGCTACCACAACATTATTTTTGAATGAAGCTATCGCAGGTCCGTTGACCGGACAACCCGCAATTTCCCACGCATCGTTATAAACAGTTTTGGGTGGTGCAGATTTTTTATTTACAATATTTATAGTTGAAATATCTCGAATTTCGGAAATTGAACGATCTCTGTAAACAATAATTGGGTTTCCGTTTACCGAAGTAATAGCTGTTTGGCAGCAATCGCAAACACGGTCGTCTAATTGCACTTCGGGATGCATAGTTCCATTGGCATTTACCAACCTACCATGTAGCGTCATTGCGCCCGAGCCGTGATGTTCGTGATTAGTATTATTTGTTGTATTTCTGCCGTCTAGCCAAGCCACATAAAATGATGATTCACCCTGTGGCACTATGGAAACAAAACCGTGCTCGCTGGCCGTCCCATCATTGTGTAAAACAACATTTTTTTTCCATGTTTTAGTAGCAGTTGAATATAGATTTACCTTAGCATCGTAAGTGTATTTACCGTTGGCAGACTTTTGTAAATAACTAATAATAATGTTTCCGTTGTTTGCAGCAATCGCGGGGAAATCGGCCCAATTAATAAACCAATTGGTACCGCTATTTACATTTACGGGAGTTGCCCATTGGTTATTTTGAAAAACCGAAAAATACAAGGTAGAGCGGCTGTCCTTTTGTTCAACCCACGACATGTATAATTTGTCATTTTCGGCAAAAAGTCGAGGTAGTGAACTATTTCCTTCGGAAGGATTTTTTAAATTAATTACTGTGCTAACCGGTAAAACCGTTCCGGGTGAAATTTCTGCTGTATTTTTTAATTCTGTTTTACAGGAAATTAAACAAATTATGCAGAATAGGCTACCAATTATTTTGAAAACTTTCATAAAAAAAATATTTACGCTAAGTTCGGGATTGTAAATGCATAATCAATGAATTTTTCATCATTTTTTAGATAGTAGCTATTTCAGAATTAAAAGTTGAATGTCTCGAATTAAAAAAACCTTTCAAAGAAAATTAATTCAAAGAAAGGTTTTTAATTTGGTTAGTTAGTTAAAGGTAGAAATTAACCTTTAGCTAGTGTTTGAAAAAACGAATCTCAAATAAAAAATGAAAAAATACCCTTAACGTTCTTCCAAAGTTGATTAATTAATAATTTAAAAAATTAAATTACAAAACAAATATATTGCTGATTATCAAGGGATGAAATACCCAATGAGAATTTGGTAACTATGAGTTAGAAATTGGTAAAAAAACAACAAAAACTACCGAATACTAATTTAAAGTGTCCAAATTCTAAAAAAGACAATAAATTCTTTTTAAGATTGGTATTTTAGCTAACAACATGAAAACCTTTATACTAATTGTTGTTTGTTTTTTGGCAAATGCATGGGCAATGCATGGCCAAATTGCTGTAGATTCTATCACAGACAAACTTCCATTAACAAATAAGGTAGAAGCGCTTAAAACAGACAAAAACGCATCATTTCAATCTATTTTACAACAAGATAATTGGCAAAAATTTACACCTAAATTTGAAGCCTCGCGCGATTCGGCTATCTGGTTAAAATTTAAGCTTAAGAATAATTCACAAGATAGCGTTTTATGCTATTTGTACAGTATAGACCAACATACAACGGTATATCAAAAAATAAACGGAAATTTTAAAAAAATGGACAACGGGTATTTTTTACCCATGCCGCAGCGCGTAAATAAAACAGTAGATTATTTTATACCAATTTCGGTAGCAACTCAAGAAAATTCGCTTGTTTATGTAAGATTGCTACGCGTGTATAATACCAATTTAGACAACACCCCAACCCTGTATTCTGAAGAAGGTTATTTAAAGCATTATTTAATAGATTTTAATGAGCAAACCAAGTCTATTGGCTTTCTTTATTTTTATATAATATCCATATTTACCATTATAATCTTTGCCATAGTTTTTTGGTTTAGATTAAGAGAAAAGCTCTATACCTATTACTTGGGGTATTTATTTTTTCAATTAATTTATGGATTTACTGTATTGCGAAGTACGCTGGCGCCAGTTGGCAATATTTTTCAGTATCAACCAAGTTTGTCGATACAGCTTTTTGAGCCCGTTCAATTTACTTTTATTGGGTTTTACATATTCTTTATAATTAAGCTTTTAAAAGTTGAAGACTACGACAAGCTTTTAGCCAAGATATTAACTTATTTAGGGTGGGCGTGTTTTATTTATGCGGTAGTGAGGTTTGGAGTTAATCTTTTTACACAGGATCACAAAATAGCTTCCATCGTATTTTTAATTGTTAGAATAATAATTTTACCAATAAATTTTGTTTTAATTTTTTGGATAATTTACAAGGTCAAGCATCCACTACTTATCTATTTTATTTATGGGCAATCCTTCTTTTTTATTGGCGCCCTTTTAGGCTCGTACATTGGGGCGGGCGATAAAAGTTTGTTGCTTGGCGGTATATTTAATTTTAAAGAAGCGCCCAATATTATTTTTCAAATTGGTTTACTGGCTGAAGTATATTGCTTTTCGCTTGCATTGGGACAAAATGTGTTTCTACTTCAAAAAGAAAAGGCAAAAGCAAACAAAAAATTAATTGCGCAATTACAAGAAAACAAATTGTTGCAGGAAAATATGAATAGACGCTTGGACAATAAAATTCACGATAAAACAGCCGAATTAATTGAGCTATACTCTGAAATAGAAAGAGAAAAAGAAGAAAAAATAAAACGAGAATTTACCCAGCGAATTAAAGAAACCGAAATGATAGCGCTGCGTTCACAAATGAATCCACACTTTATTTTTAATAGTTTAAATGCTATTAAACATTTAATAATGACATCCAGAAATGATGATGCCTCCATATATTTAGACGATTTTTCTAGTTTGTTGCGAGGTATTTTGCAAAACAGCGATCGCAAAAAAATAAGTGTTGAAGAAGAGTTAGAGATTTTAGAATTATATCTTTCATTAGAGCAAAATAGAATGGGTAGCCAATTTATTTACAATATTGAGGCTAATGATAGAGATATCCTATCGCAGTATCAAATCCCACCTTTATTATTGCAACCTTTAGTCGAAAATGCTATTTGGCACGGACTTCAACCCAGTTTAAAGGCCGAAAAGAGATTGGATATAATTTTTGATACCGCCGAAAATTTAAAAATAATTATAGAAGATAACGGGATAGGAAGAAAAGAAAGCGCAAAAAGAAGAAAATTGCACGCCTCTGTAGGGACACAAATTGTGGAGGAGCGCTTGACGCTTCATAACCATTTAAACGAAAATACGATTCGGTATAAAATAATCGATTTAGAAGAGGACGGTCGCGCCTTGGGCACACGAATAATACTAACATATCAATATTAAGAAATGGCAAAAATAATAATTATAGATGACGAGATGCATTGCACCAATGTATTAGCGAGTTTAATCGAAAAAATTCATTCCGATTATACAATCACGGGTATTTTTACAAACCCAATTGAAGGCTTGGAATTTATAAAAAACAACCCGCCAGATTTATTATTTTTAGATATTGAAATGCCCAAATTAAACGGCTTTGCGCTTTTAGATAATCTTTTCCCTATTAATTTTGATGTAATTTTTACAACGGCTTATGATCAATATGCCATAAAAGCATTTCGTTATAGTGCTATCAATTATTTACTAAAACCTATTACCGAAAAAAATATTGTAAAAGCACTTTCAAACTGGGAAAAAAGACGCAATAAAACGTCTGATAAACAATGGGAATTATTTCAAAAACACCTTGATAAAACCGACAACGAATGTTCACAAATTGCACTGCCTACGGGTATTGGGTACCAAATTGTAGAAATCGATAATATTGTGCGATGTCAGTCTGACAGTAATTACACTCATATATTTTGCAAAGATCAAAACAAGGTGTTAATAAGCAGAACGCTAAAAGAGATTGACGAACTTTTATCTGAACACGGTTTTGTTCGGGTGCATCAATCACATTTAATCAATCCGCGCTATGTAAAAGGAATTTTAAAGCATGACGGAGGCAGTTTGGTGATGCACGATGATGTTGAAGTGCCTGTTTCAAGACAAAAAACAAAGCAAGTAAATCATATTCTTGAAACTATGCTTCGGTTTAAATAGCAACTGTATATTAAGAAAAAATTCAAAGCTTTTTAATTACTCGGGCTACAAATTTTATTTCATAAAATTACAAAACGAAGTATTGATTTTATTATTTATCACTAGACTTTTCTAAATACAACTTGGTTAACCAAATTCTAATTCAATTGTACTGAATACTCATTTTGTATTGTGCAACCCTTCTTTGCTTGTTAGTTTTGGCTGAATTATTCTAAAAAAATTATTGTTTAATAACTCATATTAAAGCCAGTAAATATGGGCTTTAATAGAATTTAAAGAAAATAAAAAATGAAAATTTCTCAATTCAGGTTAAAACCACTTTTAATTTTAGCAATTGCCAGTTTTGCATACACAAGTTGTAGTTCTGATGATGACGCACCCGCAGAGCCAGACCCAATAGTAGAACCCTTAGTATTAAGTTGTAATATCATTGAAGAAGAAATGATACTTACAGATCGTGGCGAAGGTGTAGATTATATTTGGCCGTGCTTTGTTAAAGTATACGCTCCGCTTATTATCGAGCCAGGCGTAACAATTGCTTTTGAACAAGGCGGTGGAATGCACGTGCAAGATTACGATTCCTTTACAGGTTCAATTACCGCAGTTGGAACAGCCGATAAACCTATTACGTTTACCGGAACAAATAGTACACCAGGGGCCTGGGAAAGAATACTTTTAACCTCTGGCGACTTAAATAACAAATTTAACCACGTTATACTTGAATTTGCAGGTGCAACAGATGGTAGTAGAGCTGCACTCTACGCAGATAACAATAGTAAAATTGAAATAAAAAATACTATTATTAGAAATAATAAGCACGACGGTATTTTTATTGCTCCAGGAGCAAACATTGAAGGTTATCAATCTAATACAATTATTGGCAACCAGGGATATCCCATGCAAATTGCCGCTAGAAAAGTAAAGTTTTTAGATGGTGCAGAAAGTATTTATGCAGATAATGGATCTAATGAAGTTTATGTAAACTCAGGTTCTATCTACAATCGTGGCTTTATTGAAGATGAAGTAAACGGTCCTGTACACACTTGGTTAAACCCAGGAATACCATTTTTTATCGATGAAAATATTTTTGTTATTCACGATAGAGCAAATGAAAAACCAGGTCATTTAAGAATTACCGAAGGATGCGAATTAATTTTCGCCGAAGAATACGGTATTCAAGTAAGGGACGGAAACACGGTATTTGAAGCGTTAGGAACTCCAGACAATAATGTTGTGTTTTCTGGCCAATATGGAATGGGTAGCTGGAAAGGTATAAATTTAACACAAAGCAACAGTAGTTTAAATTTAATTCAAAACGCTATTATTGCAGACGCCGGACAATCGCATTGGGATTGGTTTGACACTCCCGCTGCACTATCATTAGGAGACCAAACCACCTCTACACTTTCTTTTACATTAACTAACGTACATATTACAAATAGCGGTGGCTGCGGAATTATTGAAAGAGCGTTACATCCCGATTCTTCAGTTTCTTACAATAATGTAACCTTTAGCAATAACGTTGGAAACGATATTTGCGAAGAATAAAACTCGTAAATAAAACTTACGCTAAGTTTGTTTGAAAATTGACCTTTTGCTACACAGGAAAACGTGTAATAAAAGGTCAATTTATTTTACAACTTCGGCATATAAATCAAAATCATCGGCAGCCGTTATTTTCACATTAAAGAATTCACCCGTACGTAAATAATCCTCTTCGGCATTAATTAAAACTTCGTTATCTACATCGGGGCTGTCAAATTCGGTTCTACCCACAAAATAACCGCCTTCTTTACGGTCAATCATAACTCTAAACTCCTTCCCTATTTTCTGCTGATTCAATTCCCAAGAAATTTGCGATTGTATTTCCATAATTTGGTTGGCACGATCCATTTTTACATCTTCGGGCACATCGTCTTCAAGATTATAGGCGTGTGTATTTTCTTCGTGAGAATATGTAAAACAACCTAAACGTTCAAAACGCATCTCTTTTACCCACTGCTTTAGGGTTTGGAAATCTTCTTCGGTTTCGCCAGGATACCCTACAATAAGCGTGGTTCTAATGGCCATTTCGGGAACTGAAGCTCTAAAATCTTCTAACAATTTTGTAGTCTTTGCTTTAGTAGTTCCACGGCGCATGGATTTTAAGATAGAATCTGAAATGTGCTGCAACGGAATATCGATATAATTACACACTTTTGGCTCGTTGCGCATTACTTCAAGCACATCCATTGGGAAACCCGTTGGAAAAGCATAGTGCAATCTAATCCATTCTATTCCCTCTACTTTTACTAACTCCTTAAGAAGTTGCGCTAAGTTTCGTTTTTTATATAAATCTAAGCCGTAATAGGTTAAATCTTGTGCTATTAAAATTAATTCTTTAACACCGTTGGATGCCAGTTTTTCGGCTTCGGTTACCAAATCTTCAATAGGTGTACTTCTGTGTTTTCCGCGCATAATAGGGATTGCACAAAATGAACACGGTCTATCGCAACCTTCGGCTATTTTAAAATAGGCGTAGTTTTTTGGGGTAGTTGTAATTCGTTCGCCAATTAGTTCGTGTTTATAATCGGCACCCAAGGCTTTTAATAAGCTCGGCAATTCGGTAGTACCAAAGTATTGATCAACATTGGGTATTTCTTTTTGCAAGTCGGGTTTATATCTTTCAGAAAGACATCCGGTAACAAAAACCTTATCAACCACACCTTCTTCCTTCTTTTGAACAAATTCTAAAATGGTGTTTATACTTTCTTCTTTAGCATTTGCAATAAATCCACAGGTATTTATAACCACAATATTGCCTTCTTCTTCGTGTACAACTTCTTTTTTGCTAGCGCGCAGTTGGCCCATAAGCACTTCGCTGTCATACACATTCTTGGAACAACCCAAGGTTACCACATTTATCTTGTTCTTTTTTAAGGTTTTGGTACGCATATATTTTTTTTAATAGGGGTGCAAAGATACTATTAAAAAACGCCAAATTCACAAATAGCAAAAGGCATTTAAGCTACCAACTATTTTGAGTAACTTTACGGTTCTAAAAAAATGTAAAATGAAAAAAATACCTTTACTGCTAGCCCTCTTTTGCGCTAGCTTCTTAGTTGCTCAAAACACAATGACACCCGAGCTTTTATGGCAGGTGAAAAAAGTAAGTCCCGTAGGAATTTCAGAAAACAACGAAGTGCTTTTTTACAAAGTTACAACGCCAAACATGAAAGAAAACAGTTTCGACTCCAAGTATTACGCTATGCGGGTTGAAGGGGGAAATTTTGCCGAAATTACCAAAGAAGAAGCCAAAGTAGCCGATAAAAATCTGTCGCCCGATGGAAAATACCTTTTATTTGACAAAGAAGTACACGTAAAAGATGTTATGGCCAAAGATATTTATAACGATGTACCTAAAAGTGATGCGTATGTTTATACAAGTTTAGACTATCGCCATTGGGATAAGTACAACGACGGAAGCTATAACCACGTTTTTTACAAAGATGTAAAAACCGGGGCCGAAACTAATATTACCCCACAACAACCGTATTATACCCCGCAAGAACCCTTTGGTGGCGATGAAGATTATATTTGGGGACCAAAAGGTGAAAATATTTACTACGTAAGTAAAAAATTAGCCGGAACAGATTACGCCTTAAGCACCAATACTGATATTTATAAATATAACTTAGCTACTAAAAAAACTGAAAATATAACTTCAGAAAACAAAGGTTACGACACCCAACCTGCGTTTTCAAAAGATGGTGTTTTGGCTTGGTTGCAAATGAAAACCGATGGTTACGAAGCCGATAAAAACGATATTATTGTTCTAGAAAATGGCGTAAAACAAAATTTAACCGCTCAATGGGATGGCACAGTAAACGGTTTTATGTGGGCTAATAATGGTTCAGATATTTACTTTACTGCACCCGTGGATGGAACAAAACAAATTTTTAAAGTAGACTATCCTGGCAAAAAAAGAAAGATGCCACTAGTAGAGCAGCTTTCAAAAGGACAGTTTGATGTTACGAGTATTGTTGCTCAAATAGAAAATAAACTTATCGTTACTCGTACCGATATGAATCACGCGACCGAAATTTTCTCTTTCGATTTAAAAACAAATACTTTTAAACAACTAACACAGGTAAACACCGAGTTTTATGGTAAGTTAGATTTACCTACGGTTGAAAAAAGAATGGTTACTACCAAAGATGGCAAGCAAATGCTTGTGTGGGTAATCCTTCCTCCAAATTTTGATAAAAACAAAAAATACCCAACCTTACTTTATGCACAAGGCGGACCGCAATCTCCGTTGTCACAATTTTACTCTACCCGTTGGAATTTTCAATTAATGGCTTCGCAAGGTTATATTATTGTTGCGCCAAACCGTCGTGGTATGCCAGGGCACGGCGTAGCATGGAACGAAGCTATTAGCGGCGATTGGGGTGGTGGCGCAATGCAAGACTACCTAGATGCAATTGACGATGTAGCAAAAGAACCCTATGTAGACAACGATCGATTAGGAGCAATTGGCGCTAGTTTTGGTGGCTATTCGGTATTTTGGTTAGCAGGAAATCACGAGGGTCGTTTTAAAACCTTTATTGCACACGATGGCGTTTTTGACACACGTGCAATGTATGGTACAACCGAAGAATTATTTTTCGTAAATTATGATATGGGTGGCCCGTATTGGGACAAAAGCAACGCAAAAGCCCAAAAAGCGTATAACGAATTTAACCCTATAACCTATGTTGATAAATGGGACACGCCAATTATGATAGTACAAGGTGGGAAAGATTACCGCGTGCCAATTGAACAAGGTTTAGGAGCCTTTCAAGCTGCACAATTGCAGGGCATAAAAAGTAAACTACTTTACTTTCCCGAAGAAAATCACTGGGTTTTACAACCACAAAATGCCCTTGTATGGCAACGTCAATTTTTTAGCTGGTTAAAAGAAACCCTCTAAAAATCAAAAAGTTTAGCAACATATAATATTTGTTGTAATTTAAACTTAAAAACCTGCAAGCTTTATAAAAGTTTGCAGGTTTTTTAATTTAAAACGTTAAATAAATTACGCGCCGTAAGGGTTAAAACTGTCAAAAAACGAAAGTAAACTGCTTTGTGAAAGATGAAAAATTAAGATTAAAACGAAGTAAAAAATTACGTAACCTTTTTTGTAATATCTATTTTTAGCAAAGAATAATCCTAAAACAAGCAATCCTATTAAAAAAGGTAAAAAAGATATATACGGAAACCCGATATATTTAAAAAACCCCAAAGGCATAAGCGGATTTGTAACGGGTTTTATAAAGTATCGAATAATATTTACAAGATGATAACCCGTTAAAACACCTACATAACCAATAAGAATTAATAATAAATATTGATAGGCTTTATACGATTTAGATAAAATTTTATCTTTCATTTATTTAAAAAAGGAATCGACAAATTCAAATTTATTAAATACTTGCAGATCTTCCATTCCTTCCCCTACCCCAATATATTTTACAGGAACTTGAAATTGATCGCTAATACCAATAACCACTCCTCCTTTGGCTGTACCATCTAATTTTGTTACTGCAAGCGAACTAACTTCGGTAGCGGCGGTAAATTGTTTAGCCTGCTCAAAAGCGTTTTGACCAGTTGAACCATCTAAAACTAAAAGTACATCGTGTGGCGCATCGGGTATAACTTTTTGCATAACGCGCTTTACTTTAGAAAGCTCATTCATTAAATTTATTTTATTATGAAGTCTTCCCGCAGTATCTATAATTACAACATCTGCATTTTGATTTACAGCACTTTTTAAAGTATCAAAAGCAACGCTGGCAGGATCACTGCCCATACTTTGCTTTACAATTTCCACATCGGTGCGGTCTGCCCAAATTTGAAGTTGATCAATAGCTGCCGCCCGAAAAGTATCTGCAGCACCCAAAACAACTTTTTTACCAGCTTTTTTAAATTGATATGCTAACTTACCAATGGTCGTGGTTTTGCCAACTCCATTTACCCCAACTACCATAATTACATAGGGCTTTTTATCACTTGGAATCTCAAAATCTGATGCGTTACCCGAATCTATTTCACTAAGCAGACCCGCAATTTCCTCACGTAGAATTTTATTAAGCTCGTCGGTTCCCAGGTATTTATCTTTCGCAACGCGAGCCTCAATTCTATCAATAACTTTTAGTGTTGTATTTACTCCAACATCGCTTGAAACAAGAACTTCTTCTAAATTATCTAAAACGTCGTCATCTACTTTGCTTTTCCCGGCAACAGCTTTACTTAATTTATCGAAGAAAGAAGTTTTTGTTTTTTCGAGCCCTTTATCGAGGGTTTCTTTTTTCTCTTTAGAAAATATTTTTTTAAATAGACTCATCGTTAGTTATCGAGATTAGAGAAGTAATAAAACTATAGTATTTAAACCAATTTAGAATTAACAAAAATACGAAAAGCCACCTTCGCAAAAAAGTGGCTTTTTCAATATATTTTAAGCTGGTTACTTTTTATTCAACCAGTCATTCACAAATTCTGGAGCCATGATAGACTCAGTAAATGTGTAAGCTCCTGTCTTTTCCGATTTAACCATTTTTATTGCTTTGGTTAAACGTTTTGAACCTGTTTGTAACGATGCTACTGATTTCTTTGCCATGACTTATTTTATTTAATCTCTTTATGAACGGTCATTTTCTTAAGAATAGGGTTAAATTTCTTTAACTCCATTCTATCGGGTGTGTTCTTTTTGTTTTTGGTCGTAATATAACGAGAAGTTCCTGGTTTACCAGACTCCTTGTGCTCTGTGCACTCCAAAATTACTTGTACTCTATTTCCTTTTTTAGCCATTGTAATAGACTTTATTAATTAGTGCAATTATTTAGTTAAAAAGCCTTTTTCGCGAGCTTCTTTCATAACCGCAGAAATACCTTTTTTATTGATGTCTTTTATAGCAGAAGCTGAAACACGTAGCGTTACCCACTTGTCTTCTTCTGGAATATAAAAACGCTTTTTAAGCAAGTTTACATCAAACTTACGTTTTGTTTTATTCATTGCGTGCGACACGTTATTTCCAACCATCGCCTTCTTTCCGGTAAGTTCACAAACTCTTGACATTCCTTAACCTTTTTAAGTTATTTTTTAAACAGGGTGCAAATTTAAGTAATTCTTTTGTGATGTACAACAAAAGAAAATTAGTTTTTTGAAATTTCTTTGAGAAGCATCTCTAACGCCTTATTTGTCGCCTTATTAATAACCCTACTTCGGTCTTTTCCAAAATTAAATTCATTAGAAAACACCCCTCTTGGCGATGCAATGGCAATATATACTGTACCTATTTCGGCATCTCCATCGCCCTTTGTTGGACCCGCAATACCTGTAGTAGCTATTGCATATTCCGATTCAAAAAGTACAGCGCAACGTTTAGCCATTGCCTCTGCAACTTGAGCGCTTACAACATTATATTTATCAATAATTTGTTTTGGGACACCCAAAACTTTTGTTTTTAAATTGGTATCGTAAGGTATCACTCCTCCCATAAATGCATTGGAAGCTCCAGCAGATTTTGTTATTTCGGAAGCAATTCGGCCACCGGTACAACTTTCTGCCACACTGTAAGACTGTCCTTTTTCAGTTAAAATATTACCAATTACTTCGGCGATGGATGTTTCGTTTTCAAAACCAACGGCTATATCGGCCAGCAAGTTTTGCAAGGTATCCATTTGCGAATCTACAGCTGCTCTCACCTGGTTTTCATCTTTCCCTTTTGAGGAAAGCCGTAAGCGCACTCTCCCAAAAGACGGCAAATAAGCCAAGCTAATATTATCGGGTAAGTTATTTTCCCACTCCGCAATTCTATGCGCAACAGAACTTTCGCCCAACCCGTACGTTAAAAGTGTTTTATGGTATATAAAAGGTCTTTCAAAACGGCTAATAATTTTCGCCAACACCACATCTTCCATTAAATGTTTCATCTCATAGGGCACACCCGGAAGCGAAATAAAAACTACGTCATCTTCATCTATCCACATTCCGGGGGCCGTGCCGTGCTGGTTCATTAAAACTTCGGCTTTGGCAGGAACCATAGCCTGTTGAAAATTTGCAGGCAAAGGTTTTGAAAGCTTATACTTTTTAAAGAGCATTTTTATATGCTCGTGAACTTCTTTATTTTGAACGAGCGTATCGTCAAAAAAATCACAAAAGGTTTCTTTTGTAATATCGTCTTTTGTAGGACCTAATCCACCTGTAACAATCACCAAATTGGCGTGCTGCTTAGCTTCTTTAAATGCTTGTAAAATATGTGCTTTTTCGTCTTGAACTGAAGTAATTTGATAAACCTTAACGCCTATTTTATTAAGTTTATCTGAAATGTAGGCAGAATTTGTATCAACAATTTGACCGATAAGAATTTCATCGCCTATGGTAATAATATCGGCAAGCATATTACAAATCGAAATCGTTTCTCAACTCTTCAAACACCTTATTTAAAGTGGTTAATACTCTTTCTAAATGCGGCATAGCAGCCGATTTATTTTTGGAAGTTTTAGACCACGCTTCAATACTCGTAATATCTTTTAATATTGAAATGCCAAACATCTCGATATTTGGCTTCATTTTATGAGCAAATTGATACGCCAGGTCTTTATTATCATTTTTGATTGCATCCTCCATTGCGTGTAAATCTGGCGGGATTTCATCTAAAAATGTTTGGGCGAGTACTTTTATAAATTCTTCATCGCCATCGGCGATTTCAATTAGATTCTCTTTTGTATATTCTTTTGTCATCTTATTTTACTTTAATTGAAAACATTTCTGTCTCTTCTATATATCCGGTCAAAACATCATTGGTTTCAACTTTACCCACTCCTGCGGGAGTGCCGGTAAAGATAACGTCTCCAATTTTTAGGGTGAAATATTTTGAAACATATTCGATTAACTCATCAATTTTCCACATCATTAGCATAGAATTACCACTCTGAACCACTGATTTGTTGCGTTTTAGACTAAAATTGATATTATTAATATCTTCTATTTCATTTTTATTTATAAATTTTCCTACCACGGCAGCGCCATCAAAAGATTTAGCTTTTTCCCACGGCAATCCTTTTTCTTTTAATTGCGTTTGTAAGTCGCGCGCCGTAAAATCAATACCCAAGCCTATTTCGTCGTAATATTTGTGGGCAAACTTTTTGTCAATATGTTTACCGATTCTATTAATACGGACCAAAAGTTCTACTTCGTGATGTACATCATTAGAAAATTCTGGAATAAAAAACGGTTGTTTTTTTAGCAAGATTGCCGTATCGGGCTTTAAAAAAATGATTGGCTCCTTGGGTTTTTCGTTGTCTAACTCTTTAATATGCTCGGCATAATTTCGACCAATACAAATTATTTTCATACCCAAACTTAGATTTTTGTATTCAACGATTGAAGTCTAATACGCGTTAAAACCTGCTTTGTATACAGCGGAAAATCTGCATTTAAAAGCCAGCCAAAATACCCTGAATCTTTCTCTAAAACTTCGGTTACGAGTTTGTTTTTATATTTTCCGAAAGAAAAAATTTCGGCGCCATCTTCGTTATAGCTAATAAATCCAGCAAAATCAGCGTGATTGCGATGCGAACTAAAAGTAGCCAAAAAATTGACATCGTTTTCTAACGCGTCGTATTTTTTTAGCTGTGCTTTTAAAACTTCGTAGGTTGCGTGAGTATCGGCTGCAGCGCTATGTGCATTGGTTAAATCTTGATTGCAGTAAAACTTAAAAGCTGCCTCCAAGGTTCGTTTTTCCATTTTATGAAAAATGGTTTGCACATCTATTGCCAAAGCTTTTTTAAGGTCAAAATCTATTTCGGCACGAAGTAGCTCTTCTGCTAATAATGGAATATCAAAACGATTGGAGTTAAATCCTGCCAAATCGCTATCCTTTATAAGGTTATAAACTTTTGGCGCCAATTGTTTAAACGTTGGTTCGTTTGCAACCATTTCATTGGTAATGCCGTGTATTTGCGAAGATTCTTTAGGAATCGGCATTTCAGGATTTACGCGCCACGTGTGGCTTTCTTTATTTCCGTTAGGGTAAATTTTTAAAATAGCAATTTCAACAATTCTATCGGTTGCTACTTTAATTCCTGTTGTTTCAAGGTCGAAAAAACAGATTGGTTTTTTTAGGTTAAGCTCCATTTTAGTATTTTGAAAACGTAAAGATACTTTATATAAAAGTTTTAAATAAAATATCTATGAAAAAAGGGGGTTTCATTTAAAAAACCCCCTTTTTTTGTCATGTAGTTTATTTTAAATCTCTCTGTTGATATCCCAATCTTCAAGATAATCTGCAACTCGTTTTACAAATTGCCCTCCTAAAGCTCCATTTACAACCCTGTGATCATAACTATGAGACAAAAACATTTTATAACGTATACCTATAAAATCTCCTTCTGGAGTTTCAATCACAGCAGGTACTTTTCTTATTGCTCCTAATGCCAAAATACCAACTTGTGGTTGATTGATAATTGGAGTACCCATTATACTTCCAAAAGTTCCCACATTTGTTACAGTATAAGTACCTCCTTGAATATCATCTGGCTTTAATTTATTCTCGCGTGCGCGGTGTGCCAAATCATTAACCGCTTTACTCATACCAAGCAAGTTTAATTGATCTGCATTTTTAATAACAGGCACTATTAAATTACCATCGGGTAGCGCGGCAGCCATTCCTAAGTTTATGTTTTTTCGCTTTATAATCTTGTCGCCATCAACAGCAATATTCATTAAAGGGAAGTCTTTTAACGCTTTTGCTACGGCCTCCATAAATATAGGCGTAAAAGTTAAATTTTCACCTTCGCGCTTGGCAAATGATTTTTTAACTTTATTTCTCCAATTCCAAACGTTGGTAACATCGCATTCTACAAAAGATTGAACGTGCGCCGAAGTTTGCGTACTCTCAATCATATGGTGTGCAATTAGTTTACCCATACGCGACATTTCGATAACCTCATCTTCTCCGTTTACCGAAACAGGAGCCTTAGGTTTTGAAGCTGCTTTTGGTGCCGATTTGCCCTCAGCTTTTGCCTGTGGTTTACTATCGCTTTTTGAACGGTTTTCTACATATTGTAAAATGTCATTTTTAGTAACACGGCCATCTTTACCGGTGCCTGAAATTGAATCGAGTTCACCTTGCGAAATTCCCTCGGTAGCTGCAATATTTTTAACTAATGGAGAATAAAAACGATCATCGGTATTTTCAATGGTAACACTTGCAGTTTCTTTGGCAGCTTCAACTTGCTCCTCAACTGCTTTTACAGTAGCTTCTGACGGTGTTGCTTCTTGCTTTGCTGCGCTTACTTTTGAAGTGTCATCGCTAGCGTCATCGCCCTCGCCTTCTACTTCAATTATGGCTATGGTTTGACCTACTTGTACAACATCGTCTACCTCAAAAAGCTTTTCAACTAGCACCCCATCTACTTCACTCGGCACTTCGCTATCCACTTTATCGGTTGCTATTTCTAGCACAGCCTCATCGGCTTCAATAGAATCTCCTACCTCTTTTAGCCAATTAGTTAATGTTGCTTCTGCGACACTCTCGCCCATTTTGGGCAACTTTAATTCAAATTTTGCCATAATACAATTTCAGTGTTATTTTACGCACCAAGGCGCTTGTTTTAAAAAACGATGCAAAATTAGTTAAAATTTGCTTGTTTAAAGATTCAAAAGTATTAAAAAACAGTAACCCCTCCCTTTTCGTCACTTTGGTCGCTGCCTATTATAAAATTACTGTTGGAAGGCCTTATACGGAAAACATTATTTTTTTGTTTTAACTGCTTCATGATTTCAAAAATTTCTTTGTACGAAATATAATCGACATCAAAAACCAAAAGACTATTTTCTACCGAGTTTTCCAAAGGAATATTTTTAGAAATCATTTGAAAAACAGAAGCGGTAGCTGCCGAAAGCTTTTCAACAAGACTTAAATTTTCGGTAATAAAATAATTACTTTCTACTTTTAAATCTTCGCGCTTTTGTGACGAAACATTTAATTTGTGCATCTTTTTTGCCAATGCAACTCCTACCGAAACTGATTTCTCAAAAAGTGGATTGGTGTTAAAATGTTTTCTAAAAAATATTTGCATTGCCCCGTAAAAACGCTCAAAATAGGCGTCATCTTTCTTTGTACTTTCGCCTTTGTAATGCAAAACAGTTGTTTTGCCCAAATAGTGATTTGCGTAGACCGCTTTAGTAATTTTATACGACAAATCTATGTCTTCGCCGTACATAAAATAGTCTTCATCAAACCCGCCAACTTGGTTGTAAATGCTTTTTTTAAGCAACATAAACGCGCCCACCAAAACATCTACTTCTCCTTCTCCCTCTTCTGAAATATGATTGCAATAATACTTGTTTGCAAATCCAGACAGTTTTAAAACCGATACTTTTGGCGTGGGTAAATTTCGTTTGCTTTCGGGTAAAAAGTTGCCCGTGCCATCCATAAGTCTAACGCCCAATGCGCCCATATTTGGTAGCTTACGAGCATATGCCAAAGCCTGCGTAAAAGTATCTTCACTAACGGCGGTATCTGGGTTTAAAATACACACATATTCTCCCTTGGCTATCGCCACAGCTTGGTTGTTTGCTTTACTAAAACCAACGTTTACTTTGTTTTCAATTAAAATAACCGATGGAAATAATTCTTTTATCATTTTGCAACTATCGTCTTTAGAATCATTGTCTATCACGATAATTTCGGAATTTAAATTTTTGGTAGCCAATTGCACCGAACGAATGCATTGTTCTAAAAAGTAGCGTACATTATAATTTAAAATAACAACTGAAAGCTCCACAGTTTTAGGTGTTTTTAAATGAAGATTCAAAAGGAATGCGATGCAAAATACTTCGGCCTAAAGTAACCTCATCTGCGTATTCTAATTCATCGCCCACCGCAATACCCCTGGCAATAGTAGTGGTTGTAATATTGTAAGGCTCAATTTGCTTGTAGATATAAAAATTGGTGGTATCTCCCTCCATAGTTGAGCTAAGTGCGAAAATTAGCTCGGTAACAACACCTTCTTTAACTTTTTCTACCAAGGAAGGAATAGTTAAATCGCCGGGACCAATACCGTCCATTGGCGAAATTTTACCACCCAATACGTGATAATGACCGCGATACTGACTTGTACTTTCAATAGCCATTACATCGCGAATATCTTCGACCACACAAACAATTTGTTTATCACGACGTGGATTTGAACAAATTTCACAAAGTTCAGCATCACTAATGTTGTGGCAGTTTTTACAGAAATTAATCTCCTCGCGCACTTTCACCAAATTAGTAGCCAGTTTTTGCGTTTGCTCCTTAGGTTGTTTCAACATATGCAAAACTAGCCGAAGAGCGGTACGCTTACCAATTCCGGGAAGTTGCGACATTTCATTTACCGCATTTTCAAGAAGTTTTGAAGAAAATTCCATAGCTTTTTTCCTACTGCGAAGGTAAAAAAAATGCTTCGGAAAAAGTGAATTTTCCGAAGCATTGTGTAAAAGAAGATTTACGCTTTAAATTTTAAGCAATTTCTTTGTTGCGGTCCCTTCTTCGCTGTTAATTCTTACAAAGTAAGTTCCTTTTGATAAAGACGAAACGTTAAGCGTTAGCTTATTTGAAATACTTTTAGGATTTTCAAAAATTAATAGTTTTCCTGAAATGTCAAAAACACGTATTTCAGCTTTAACAGCTTTTGGTAATTCAACAGTAAATTGTGAAGCGGTTGGATTAGGATAAAGTGAAACATTGGTTGATGTAATTTTATCTTCTACCCCAGCCGTACCAGACATAAGTGGCGAAGCCCAAAGCCCTCTACCGTAAGTTCCGGCGTAAATTTTACCGTCTGCTTTATTTATTTCTAATTCGTTAACATATACGTTTGGCAAAAGGTTGCTATAGGGTTGCCAATCTGTAAATGTATTATCGATGTAATAGATACCATAATCCATTCCAAGGTATAGCCCATCGCTACCGTTATCATCCCAAACTAAGGCAAAAGCACTAAAGTTTGGAAGGTTCTTCTTGTAGCTAACCCAAGTATTTCCTCCGTCTTCAGAAACTTTTACACGGTGTCCCGATGTAAGTGCTACAGCTACTTTATTAGGATTTGTAGGGTGAATTGCAATAGAATTTATTGCCCCCCCGGGACTCGTAATTTGTTCCCAATCTGTTGCCCCACCATCGGTCGTTTTAAATAAAAATCCGCCTCGCGAAGCAAACATTATTTGATTATCTGATTGGGCAATTTTTAGGTTATTTAAATTAGAGCCTAAGTTTTGGGAAACTGGCACCCAGCTAATTCCGAAGTTATTAGACTTATATACAATATTATACCCAACATAAATAGTGTTTTCCTCTATTGGGTCTTGCTCAAAAGGCGTAACCCAATTTCCAGAGCCGCTTCCTGGTTCGTTAATTCCTACGTAAGTATTACCACCATTACTGGTTCGGTATAATTGTCCGCCCTGCGTAGTACCGTAATAAAGATTGCTATTGGTTTTATCAATAAACGATTCCATACCGTCGGCACCTAACCAATCTTTCCAACCAGTTGCAGCAGTATAGGCTGAAGTACCGTTATCTTGCGAACCTCCCGAAACAATAACATCGGCGGTTTGAGACACTCCAATTTTATAGAATTGACGAATCCCCATACCTGTTGTTAAATCTTCGTAGTAATTAGCAGAAACAGTATTTGTGTTTTCAGCTTTAAAAACACCTCCATCGGTAACGGCAAACAATGTAGTACCGTAAAATAATAAATCGTCTACATCGGCGTGGCAATACCCAATGTTTTGAGCAGCGGCATTACCCGGCACCCAATCTGAGGTACAGCTAAAATCTACACCTCCATTGGTAGAACGCCAAGTAAGTATTCCAGCAATATGTACTTCGTTAACATTGGTAGGGTTTACAGCAATGGCCATATCGCGGGGCGCTTGCCCACTATTATCATCTCCTATAGTGCTATATCCAAAAAAGTTAAGTCCGCCGTGGTTAATTTTAGTAAAAGAGTCCCCACTATTATCTGAAGTATAAAAACCACCAAATTTACCACCTGCAGCTTCCACTACGTAAACCACACTGGGGTCGGCTGGAGAAACGCCAATCATTTTTGCACCTGAACTAAACCCGCCTATAGTGGTAAAAGTTGCACCGCCATCAACAGATTTATGAAAACCACTTCCCGAGGCATAAACTACAGACATATCACCTGGTTTAAACTCTACATCGTATCCTCTATTATCAGACACAGCTTGCGACCAAGTAACACCGGCATCGATTGAACGATAAATTCCCGCATTGCTCGCTGTAGCAAATAAGATGTTTGTATCTGTAGGGTGAATTAATATTTTGTTTACTGAACTATTTCCTATTGAACCTAAAAGAGCCCAAGTAGCACCGGCATCGGTAGATTTAAAAATCTTTCCATTTGTTGAACCAAAATAGTAGGTACTAGAATCTAAAGGATCTATCGCTACCGAATACACCGATAGGTTTGAAAAATAATCGCTTAAAGGCGTCCAAGTTTGAGCGCCATCAGTAGTTTTCCAAACTCCGCCTGTGTTTGCACCAACAATCATATGGTTTGCATCTGCTTCGTCTATGGCAAGTCCAGTAATTCTACCAACCCCAGGATTCCAACCCGAAGTTGCATTATAATAATCTGGACCTAATTCTTCCCAACTATCGTTTAAAACACTTCGGCTGGCAGCGGTTTCATTTAAATATGAATTCCACTGCTCCAAATTGTTTAGACGTTCTTCAACACTTGGAAGATATCCGTTTTCTTTCACTCTACGCAGGGCGTTGTACTCCCAACGTTTAAACTGTTTGTAGCCAGATCCACGACCTTTGTCTTTGTTTGCGAAGTAAGCTTCGGCACTGTCAATAATTTCTTGCACTTTGTAAGTGCCAGCATCTATCATTTGTAAATATTCTTGGGCTTGACCACCAACGGCGCCGAATAATAAAACGATTAGTAAAAGTAATTTGAAACGCATTATATTAATTTTAAAGGAATTACAACTGAATTTATTTGGAGGTGCTCAAAAGTATTAAAAATAAAAATGGTGGAGAAAACAAACTTCGTATTTTTACGCCCGCAATACTATCTATAGTTTACAACCTTTACTTTTATGCAACCACTACATATACTGCTTCTTATACTGGGTTATTTTATAGCGTTAATACTTATTTCATACCTTACAAATAGAGGAGGCAGTAATGCTGATTTCTTTAAAGCCGGTAAACAATCGCCGTGGTATTTGGTTGCATTTGGGATGATAGGTGCTTCATTAAGCGGCGTTACGTTTATCTCGGTCCCCGGCTGGGTAGAAGCTTCAAAATTTAGTTATTTTCAGGTTGTTTTGGGCTATGTAGTGGGCTATGCCGTAATTGGCACAATTTTACTTCCGTTGTATTACCGGCTTAATTTGACTTCAATTTACACATATTTAGAAGGCAGATTTGGAAATGCTTCATATAAAACAGGAGCATCTTTCTTTTTACTCTCAAGAGTTGTTGGCGCAAGTTTTAGACTCTATTTGGTAGCCGTAGTTTTACAAACTTTAATTTTTGACAACATGAACGTACCCTTTTGGGTAACGGTTACAATAACTATTTTACTTATTTGGCTGTACACCTTTAAAAGCGGTATAAAAACAATTGTGTGGACAGATACGCTGCAAACCTTCTTTATGCTTGTTGCGGTTGGGGCGGCTGTATATTACGTATCTACAGATTTAGGATTATCTGGCAGCCAACTATTTACATTTGTGGCCGAAAGTGACATGAGCCAAATTTTCTTTTTTGACGATTGGAAATCTGGCGATCATTTTGTAAAACAGTTTTTAAGCGGAGCCTTTATTGCTATTGTTATGACGGGCTTAGACCAAGATATGATGCAGAAAAATTTAACTTGCCGAAATCTTAAAGATGCTCAAAAAAATATGTTTTGGTTTACCATCGTTTTAACCATTGTAAACTTTGTTTTTTTAACTTTAGGATTGTTGCTCACAGTATTTGCCCAACAAAACGGAATTGACGCTCATAAGGACCAACTATTCCCAACCTTGGCGGCACAAGAAACACAGTTCGGGATTGGGGTTGCAGTGTTATTTATTTTAGGATTAATTGCTGCAGCCTACAGTAGTGCAGATAGCGCACTTACTGCCTTAACAACCTCATTTAGTATTGATATTTTAGAAATTGAAAAAAAATACAATCAAAAAGATCAAGTTAAAATCCGAAAGCGAATTCACATTTTATTTTCACTACTATTAATCTTTGTAATAATAATTTTTAAATATGTAATTGCCGATGATTCGGTGATTTCAAAACTGTTTGTTTACGCAGGATACACCTACGGGCCACTGCTTGGTTTATATGCCTACGGACTCTTTACTAATTGGAAAGTGAAAGATAAATTAGTACCGCTTATAGCCATCGCTACTCCTTTTTTGGGTTATTTTATTAGTGCTTTAAGTGCTGCATACTTAAATTTTGAATTCGGATTTTTTATTTTAATCTTAAATGGCGCTTTAACCTTTTTAGGATTAATATTGATTCGTACCCAAAAGGACTAAGGTACACGCTACTTCCGAAAAAATATTATTTTCATCTAAAATTTTATAGAATTCCGGGTTTTCGGTGCCTGGATTAAAGATAACGCGTTTTGGATTTAACGATAATATATAATCGTAGTATTCTACTTGGCGTTTTGGGTTTAAATACAAAGTAACCGTGTCTATATTTTTAAATGATTTTTTTTCGGTGGAAATAGAAACCCCTGCTACTTCGCCGGGTTTTAGCCCTACTGCTTCAACTTGGTGCCCGTGACTTGTTAATTTATTTATTGCAAGATTTGAATACCTGCTGGGGTTAAGGCTTGCGCCCAAAACTAATGTCTTTTTCATTTTAGTAGTTTTTACAGAAAAATACAATTCTGTAATCTAAGTATTCATAAATGTTCGTTAAAATGATTTTTGAAATGAAACAATTCAAACTTTTTAACGTCTATATTATAACAACATTTATTCTTTGCTGTGAATTTTTTACGTTGATGGTTAGTGTTAATAATAGCAGCAAAGATTCAAACCCGAAGCAACTGTTTCGGGTTTGATTTTTTTAATAGCGATGTTATTATTGTGTTAAATAAAGAAAAGACTTGAAACTATTGTCAGAATCATTTCGTCTTATATATAGAAACCTAAAATTTCATTTTATAATTTATTTGAATTAGCCTTTAACAAATTATACCTTTTTTAGGTAAAAATAAAAGCCTTTCAGAATTGCTGAAAGGCTTTTTTCATTAAAAGTTTTAACGCTACTACCATCTAATAATAGCACTCCCCCAAGTAAATCCGCTACCAAAGGCTGCTAATACAACCAAGTCACCTTCTTTAACCTTGCCTTGCTCCCAAGCTTCAGATAGTGCAATAGGAATAGATGCTGCTGTGGTATTTCCGTATTTTTGAATGTTGTTAAAAACTTGCGCGTCGGTCAATTTCATTTTCTGCTGAATAAACTGCGAAATACGAAGGTTTGCCTGGTGCGGTATAAGCATATCAATATCGTTTACACTTAGCTTATTTGCGTCTAACCCTTCTTGAATAACTTCGGCAAAGCGAACAATGGCGTGTTTAAAAACAAATTGTCCATTCATTACCGGATAGTACGGTATGTTTTCTTGTGGATTGTCTTCAATTATCTCGGGCACCCAATATTCGGTACTTGGCCCGCGTAAAGACAATTCGTTTTTGTGTTGTCCTTCGCTATGCAAATGTGTAGAAAGAATACCTCCCTTGTTGGTTTCATTTCGTGAAACTACTGCCGCACCGGCACCGTCGCCAAAAATCACCGAAACATTTCGGCCACGCGTTGTAAAATCTAATCCTCCACTGTGGTTTTCACTCCCAATTACCAACACGTTTTTATACATGCCCGTTTTAATAAATTGATCGGCTACCGAAAGCGCATAAACAAACCCGCTACACTGATTGCGCACATCCAATGCCGGAATGGTGCGCATGCCCATCATTTCTTGCACCTCTACTCCACCGCCAGGAAAATACATATCTGGGCTTAGGGTGGCAAACACAATCATATCTATATCATCGGGTTGCAGTTTAGCACGTTCTAAAGCTATTTTTGAAGCTTTTACAGCCATTACAGAAGTAGAATTACCATCGCCTTTTTTAATATGCCTACGCTCTTTTATACCTGTGCGTTCTTGAATCCACGCATCATTAGTATCCATTAATTTTGAAAGATCGTGGTTGGTTACCACATTTTCAGGCACATAATGCCCCAAACCCGTAATTTTTGAAGTATACATTATTTACAGTTTTAAATAGTACGGCAATATAAGTATATAGCCCAATTCAAAGAAACAATTTAAAGCTTTATATGTTATGCGTGCATAACAAACGAGTTCGCGTTATTTTAAATATCTTTAGCCTTTAAAAAATTTATAATATGAAAAAACTCATTGCTTGCGTTGCATTTCTCCTTATTGCAACACCATTTTTTGCACAAGAAAAATTAGACTATCAAAAACCACCAAAAGAAATTTTAGAATTGGTAGATGTACCTTTAGCACCTGCCGTATGGATTGACAACCAAGGCGAAAATGTTGTGCTTTTTTACCGCGACGCCTATAAATCTATCGCCGAACTTTCACAAACCGAAATGCGCTTAGGCGGACTTAGAATTAACCCAAAAACAAATATTGGTAGCCGCACCAGATTTTACAATAATATAATGGTTAAAAAAGCTACTAAAAAGGATGCGCGTCAAGTAGTGGGACTACCAAAAGATGCAAGGTTATCAAATTTCACCTTTTCACCCAATGAAAAAAAAGTTGCTTTTTTAAATACAACAAATAATAGCGTTCAATTATGGGTTTTAGATATTGAAAAAGGAGCTGCTCAAAAACTTAGTTCCTTAAAAATTAACGCCAATATGGGCAGGCCTATAAACTGGTTTAAAGATGGCAATGCACTTTTGGTGAATGTAATTCCGCAGAATCGAAAAGAACTAATTAATACAGCCGAAGCTGTTCCGCAAGGACCAACCGTGACGGTAAGTGATGGTGAAAAAGCTCAAAATAGAACGTATCAAGATTTGCTTAGCAACCCTAACGACGAGTACAATTTTGAACAACTCGCCCTTTCCGAAATTAAAAAGATAACCTTAGACGGTACAACAACCAATTTTCTTCCAACGGCAATGTACAACGGAATTGATTTTTCGCCCGACGGAAACTATATTATGGTGACAACTATTAAAAAACCATTTTCATATTTAGTGCCTTACCGTCGTTTTCCGTTTGAAAAAAACATCTACAATCAAAACGGTAAATTAATTCAAAAAGTAAATGATGTGCCTTTAAACGAGGTACAACCAAAAGGTTTTATGGCCACGCGTACAGGAAAACGAAGAATGACTTGGCGCGCAGATAAACCTGCCACTATTTATTGGGCAGAAGCGTTAGATAAAGGCGATCCCGAAGTAAAAGTTGATTATCGCGATGCTATTTATGAGCTTGAAGCACCTTTTACTGGTGAAAAAAGATTGCTTTTAAAAACCATAAATCGTTATTCTGGTATAATGTGGGGAGATGATAAACTCGCTATCGCTTCAGATTATTGGTGGAACAGCCGCAACACCAAAAGTTATGTTTTTAACCCATCAAATAATTCAGAAGCTCCAACTGTAATTTTTGACCGAAACTATCAAGACAGATATAGCGATCCGGGAAGTTTTGTTACCACAAAAAACGATTTTGGCGAACGTATTTTAGAATTAGACACTGAAAACGCATTTTTAATGGGCGACGGTTTTTCGGAAAAAGGTCAGTTTCCTTTTATTGATAAAATCGATTTAAAAACTCAAAAAACCGAAAGAATTTACCAATCTAATTACACCGATAAGTTAGAGAACCTCAACGCGGCTATTGATATGAAAAAGGGTAAAATTTTAGTCCGAATTGAATCGCAAAATGAATACCCTAATTATTACTTCAGAAATATTAATAAGAAAAATAAATTAACCCCGGTAACTTCATTCGAAAACCCGTTTAAGAGTTTACAAAACGTGCATAAAGAAGTTATTAGTTATAAACGCGAAGATGGGTTAGAATTAGACGGTACACTCTATTTACCCGTGGGTTATGATACTTCCAAAAAAGAAAAAATGCCTATGATACTTTGGGCGTACCCTCGCGAATTTAAAGACAAGGCAAGCGCTTCTCAAAATACCACGAACCCAAATAAATTTATTTACCCCTACTACGGTTCACCAATTTATTGGGTAACGCAGGGTTATGTGGTATTGGACAATGCTGCTTTTCCAATTGTAGGCGAAGGTGACGAAGAGCCTAACGACACTTTTAGAACCCAATTGGTAGCAAACGCAAAAGCCGCGATAGATGCGGTTGATAAAATGGGCTATATAGATAGAAATCGCGTTGGTGTGGGCGGTCACTCATATGGAGCGTTTATGGTTGCAAACCTTTTAAGTCATTCAAACTTATTTGCTGCCGGTATTGCCCGAAGCGGCGCTTATAATAGAACCCTTACTCCGTTTGGTTTTCAAAGTGAAGAGCGAAGCTATTGGGATTCTCCCGAAACATACAACACTATGTCACCATTTATGCACGCCGATAAAATGAAATCGCCTTTGTTATTAATTCACGGCGAGGCAGATAATAATTCGGGAACTTACCCATTACAAAGTGAGCGCTACTTTAATGCTTTAAAAGGACTGGGAGCTACCGCGCGACTGGTAATGCTTCCAAAAGAAAGTCACGGTTATAGCGCCAAAGAAAGCGTTTTACACGTACTTTGGGAGCAAGACCAATGGCTGGATAAATATGTAAAAAACAAAAAGTAACATTTTCAACTCGTACTTTTCTAAAAACAAAATTCTAACAATACAAAAAAGGGCGCATAAAAAGCGCCCTTTTTCAACAACCTAACCAATTAAATAATAGAATATTTTTTACTTTTTCATAGCAATTTAATACTCGATTACTCCCTGTAAAGATACTACACTTTGTTTAGTGAAATTGTTAAAGGATTAAACAAAGTTTTGTTAAAATTTTACGCAAATTTTTAATAAAAATCGTCGCAAATTTTTCGACCTCAATTAATAGAAATTCATTTTCACCAAATTAATCTGTGACAAGGTGTCAGCCTGTTGTTAAATGGTACTTTCTTTGTCAATAATGAATTGGAATAAAAAAATAATTAAAAATTATATACAATGAGTAAAGGAACTATTAATGTATCAGTAGATAATATTTTTCCACTGATTAAAAAGTTTTTATACAGCGATCACGAAATTTTTCTACGCGAATTAATTTCGAATGCAACAGATGCTACTTTAAAATTAAAGCACTTAACCAATATTGGGGAAGCAAAAGGAGTAGAATATGGCAATCCAATGATTGAAGTAAAATTAAATAAAGACAAAAAACAACTTCGTATAATTGACCAAGGAATTGGGATGACAAAAGACGAAGTTGAAAAATATATTAACGAAATTGCTTTTTCAGGTGCCGAAGAATTTATTGAAAAGTACAAAGATAAAGACGGTAAAGATGCCGGAATTATCGGGCATTTTGGGCTTGGTTTTTACTCGGCATTTATGGTTGCTGAAAAGGTTGAAATAATAACCAAAAGTTATAAAGACGAACCAGCAGTACACTGGACGTGCGACGGCTCGCCAGAATTTACTTTAGAGTCTGCCGATAAAAAAGAAAGAGGAACCGAAATAATTCTGCACATAGCCGAAGATTCCACCGAGTTTTTAGAAGAAAGTCGTATTTCTGAATTATTAGTGAAATACAACAAGTTTATGCCTATTCCAATTAAATTTGGAACACGCACCGAAACTTTGCCAAAGCCAGAAGACGCAAAAGAAGACGATCCTGCACCAACGAAGGAAGTTGATAATATTATTAACAATCCAAACCCAGCGTGGACAAAGCAACCAACCGAACTCGAAGATAAAGACTACAAAGCCTTTTATCGCGAGATGTACCCAATGCAGTTTGAGGAGCCACTTTTCCACATTCACTTAAATGTAGACTATCCGTTTAATCTTACAGGAATACTTTATTTCCCGAAGATGACAAACGATATGAGCATTCAAAAGGATAAAATTCAACTTTACCAAAATCAAGTTTTTGTAACCGATAACGTTGAAGGAATTGTTCCCGAATTTTTAACCATGTTACGCGGGGTAATTGACAGTCCAGATATTCCGTTAAATGTTTCTCGTAGCTATTTACAAGCAGATGGTGCTGTAAAAAAGATTTCGAGCTATATTACTCGCAAGGTTGCAGATAAGCTGAAAAGTTTATTTAACAATGACCGTGAAGGCTTTGAGAAAAAGTGGAACGACATTAAAATTGTTATTGAATACGGTATGCTTACCGAAGATAAATTCTTCGAAAAATCTAAAGATTTTGCACTATACCCTACTGTAGACGATGTGTATTATACTTTTTCAGAATTAAAAGAAAAAATAAAAGACGCACAAACAGATAAAGATGGAAATGTGGTAATTCTATATGCTTCAAATAAAGAAGAACAACATAGTTATATAGAAGCTGCAAAGGAAAAAGGCTACGAAGTATTACTGTTAGATTCGCCTATTGTTCCTCATTTACTTCAAAAAATGGAAGGTAGCGAAGAGAAAATTTCATTTGTACGCGTAGATAGCGACCACGTTGAAAACCTTATCAAAAAAGATGATGAGCAAATCTCTAAACTTTCAGATGAAGAGAAAGAAGAATTAAAAACGTATTTAGACGAAGTAATTTCAAAAGAGAAATTTACAGTGCAATTAGAAGCCATGGATAGCTCGGCAAATCCATTTATTATTACCGAACCAGAGTTTATGCGTAGAATGAAAGATATGCAAAAAACCGGCGGTGGCGGCGGTATGTTTGGAATGGGCGGATTTCCAGAAATGTATAACTTAATTGTAAATACAAACCACAGTTTGGTTTCTGAAATTTTAAGCACTAAAACCAAAAAGAAAAAAGAACGCTTGGTTAACCAGGCCTTAGATTTAGCTCGTTTAAGTAAAAACTTGTTAAAAGGGGAAGAACTTACCGCCTTTATTAAACGCAGCTACGAGATGATTAAGTAATTAATCTTTAATCTTTTTAATATAAATCCGCTAATTAGTTATACTATTTAGCGGATTTTTTTACCTCTAAGTTTAGAAACAATATATATTTTCATAATTTTTTAGATTTACCTTAAAAGAATTAACACACAATAGCTTAATTCTAAAATATTTAACATATATTTATGGGTCTAACTATAAATCATTTTAATTATGAAAAGAATTCTACAATTAACTTGTATTGTTTTTGCATTTTTCTCGTTAATCCATTCGGTAAACGCGCAAGACAACACGAAACTTAGTGAAGCAACCAACTCAGGGGTTTTAAGCAGTTACAACACAAATCACAATCGAACTGCTGTTATTACTTTAACACAAGGGAGAGCCCTCATGGGTACTTACTCAAATCGCGCTACATTTCAGGCCGATGCAGGAACACCATTAATTTTTGAAGATTTTGAAGGTGGACCTGCCCCAGGAACTTTAGGGCCTAATTGTGGACCAATTAGCTCGGCAAACACCACATGTTTTACAGCTGGGGAGATTCAACCTGGTGTAATAATTGAGCAAGCTGTCAACCCAAATGGGACTCTGGCTATTGGCACAGGGTGGAATGTAAACACACACCCTACCGTTGGATCCGATACTTTTTCAGATTTTACTCGAATCACTTTTCCAAATAATGACGTTACCGCATTTGGATTTGATTTATACACATTATTTTCCGCAGAGAATACAGATATAAGAATTTATGGTACTGGAGGTTTAATTAGCACCTATAATGTAGCAACTACTAACCCTTCATTTTTTGGCGCAATCGCAGATGAAATAATTACAATGGTCGAATTGCAGACAACTGGATCAAACCAGGCTGAACATATTGCATTGTTAGAATTTGGAATGGCGGCAACCTCGGTTACCGAATGTGGCCCCGGCAATCCACGCCCAATCCCAGCTACCGGAACTAGCGGGTTAATGGATCCAAATATGGCTACGGTTACAGATGTTGGAAACCTTGGTACCGACTATACTTTAGATAATGTAACTGTAAATTTAATGCACACTTGGGCAAGCGATGTAGAAATGGTTTTAGTTTCTCCTTCTGGCACGCGTGTAGCCTTATGTACAGATAATGGCGGAAGCTCAGGTCTCGATACAGCTGCCGACTTGGTTTTTACTGATGCATCTGCAAATGATATTGGAGCTTGGAACTCTGGAGCACCAATGGCCGATTATAGAGCCGAAGGGGGTGGAAACACTTTTCCAGTTGGTTTTGGCGATGGTCCCGGCGTTGATTTAAACACCGAATTTGCCGGTGAACCTATTAATGGAGATTGGACTCTAGAAATCAATGATGATTCTGGTGGAGACAGTGGAATGTTAAATAGTTTCTGTATCACTTTTACTGAAATTACCACTACGGGAAATCCACCAACTATTGTTTGTCCAGCAAATATTACTGCCAATAATGCACCAGGCACATGTGGCGCCGTAGTTAATTTTGCCGGAATTGCCTTTGATGACGAAGACGGAAATATCTCTGGCGATATTGTAGCTACTCCTCCTAGCGGATCTACTTTCCCTGTTGGAGATACAATTGTAACACTATCGGTTACAGATAGCGATGGAAATACCGCTACGTGCGATTTTGTTGTAACTGTTGTAGACAATGAAGACCCTATAGCAATGTGCCAAGACCTTACTATAGATTTAGATCCGGTAACAGGAATGGCAACTATTACCACGGCCGATGTTGACAATGGTTCTTCAGATAACTGCGGTATAGCATCTATGACCTTAGATATATCAAGTTTTGATTGCTCAATGGTGGGCCCAAATACAGTAACTATGACGGTTACCGATACTGCTGGCAGAACTGCTACTTGCACCTCAACTGTAACAGTGCAAGATGTTACTGCTCCAGAGGTATTCTGCGTTGGTGGATTTGGAATTTTTACAGAATCTGAAGACTTTAACGGAGCAAGTATTCCAACAGGATGGACCACTGTTATTGAATCTGGATCACAAGATTGGACTTTTGGAAGTGGGGATATGCCAATAGGTGGTGATTTTGCCACCAATGCAGCTATTTTTGACGACGATGCGGCAGGAAGTGGAACGGCTAATATGGCAAGATTAATTTCGCCAGTATACGATTTAAGCGGGGCAAGCAACGTACAACTATCTTTTGATTACGCATTGCAAGATTTCGCAGGATCTGGTGTTTTATATGCTGAAGTATGGGATGGCGCCGCTTGGCAGCAAGTATTTATTATAGACGATGTAGATGTTGACCCTGTAAACACAGGAGATATTGATGTATCTGCTTATGTAAATGCTACATTCCAAGTGCGATTTACTTATGACGATGAAGACGGTGGCTGGAATTGGGGCGCTGGTGTTGACAATTTTATGTTGTCTTATGAAGCAACTGCTGGTGGTGGTCTCGATGTTTATTTAGATGCTAACGGTATGGCTTCCATTAATCCTAGCGATTTAGTAACAGGTATAAACGAAGCTTGCGGATATACAATTACTGCAGGCGGTTCTGGTGGTGGAACAGTAGGTTCTTTAACCTCTTTATTTGCATCAAATAATGGCGGTGCCTTTGGAGGTGCAGTTTATTTTGATGTAACCGTAGGACCAAATGATTTAAATCTTACTGAAATTGATGTTAATACGGCCGAAACAGGACCTTTCTCAATTGACATTTACACCTTAGTTGGAACTTATGTTGGTAATGAAACCAATGGTGCAGCCTGGGGTACTCCTGCGGCAACCGCAACAGGAACAGCAGTAGGTATTGACGCACCATCAAACGCTGTGCTAGGCTCTGCTATTACATTAAGTGCAAATACTACATATGGTATGGCAATAGTAATGGATGCCTCACACGGTCATGATTATACAAATGGCGATGGTACAAATGAAAATTTTTCTAATGCAGATTTATCTATGAGTTTAGGATCGGCATCAAACGTACCATTTTCAGGAAGTATTTTTTCTCCACGTGTATTTAATGGAACGCTACATTACGAAACTGCCGGTGCAGACTTAGATTTTACTTGTGCAGATCTTGGTGAAAATTTAATAGAAGTAACTGTTACAGATGACAGTGGAAACTCTGCAACTTGTATGGCTGTGGTTAATGTTATTGACAACATTGCTCCAGTGATTACTTGTGGCGTATCTAATATAACTTCAGAACTTACAGATTTTGAAGACGCTACTATTCCTGCAGGATGGACTACAGTAGTAACTTCCGGTTCTGCAGACTGGATGTTTGGCTCTGGCGATATGCCGGCAGGTGGAGATTTCCCAACAAATGCAGCAATCTTTGATGATGACGCTGCAGGTAGTGGTGAAGTAAATTTAGTGTCACTTCTATCGCCTGTATATGATATTTCAGCAGCAGTTACTGCATCGATCTCTTTTGATTATGCAATGCAAGAATTTGCAGGAGATGGCACCTTAGCCGTAGATGTATACGATGGCGCCGCTTGGCAACAAATTCTATTTGTTGATGTAGATACAGATCCAACAAATTCAGGTTCGATTGATGTTATGCCTTATATGAATGCAGATTTCCAAGTTCGTTTCACTTATGACGACGAAGGCGGATGGGGCTGGGGTGCCGGTGTAGACAACTTCCAAATAGATTTTGAAGGTGTTAGCACGGGTAACGTAGTTGAAGTTGAATTAGGACCAGACGGAACAACTACTTTAGATCCATACGGACTAGTATCTAATATCGATGAAGCTTGCGGTATTGACACTATTGCAGTTGATGTTACTACAGTAACTTGTGCAGACATAGGAACTCCAGTTATGGTAACTGTGTTTGTAAGCGATACGAGCGGTAACCTTGCATCTTGTGTTGCCGAAGTACACGTAGTAGACAATCTAGCACCTGTACTTACTTGTCCGGCAGACCAAACTGTAGACCCAGGACCTGGTAATATTTTCTATATAGTTCCAGATTACTTTGCAACAGGCGAGGCTATTGCGGACGATAACTGTACAGATCCAGTAGCAGTTACAACGCAAGACCCAGCTCCAGGTACTGCCCTCCCAGATGGAGTGTATACAGTAAGCCTTACCGCTACAGACGAATATGGAAACATGTCTAGCTGTGATTTTGAACTTACAGTTGAATCTGTTTTAGGTGTAAATGAAAACTCAATGGATGCCGGAGTTGTGTTGTATCCTAACCCTGCGAGTAATGTAGTTAACCTTGTAAACAAAACCAATATTGCTCTAGAGCAAATAATGATTTTCGATATAAACGGAAAATTAGTAAACCAAATAGACCTTCGCACTATGCAAGGCGAACAAGCAGTAGATGTTTCATCTATGGCGGCCGGTGTTTATATGGTTCAAATTATTGGTGAAAAAGGAAGCACTGTAAAGCGCTTAATTAAGGAGTAATTTTTTTCATTATTTAATTAATCAAAACCAGAAAGCCTCTCAACTTAGTTGAGAGGCTTTCACTTTTTTTTACTTTTATCTCGTTAAAATAGCCAAATAGATTACTTTTAAAATTAAAAAATAGACTATGTTACCTTGGCATCAATATTTATTGGGAGTACTTTTAATTCTGGCTGGAGCCAACCACTTTAGAAAGCCCAAATTATACGAACGTATTATTCCCCCGTATCTTCCGGCACATAGTACATTGGTCATGTTAAGCGGTATTGCTGAAATGACACTTGGTTTTATGATTATGAATAAAAACACCCAAAACCTTGCAGCCTGGGGAATAATTTTAATGTTGCTAGCTTTTATACCAGTACATATTTATATGTTACAAAATAAAAAAGCAGCTTTAAAATTACCCAAATGGATCCTAATTTTAAGGCTGCCTCTACAATTTGCACTAATTTATTGGGCGTATTTATACACCAATTAAGTACAAACTTTTACCAAACTTTATTTTAGCTAAATATCTCGTTTAAGAGCTTAGCCAGTCTTATTCCACCTTTTTGTAATTGCGAACGCATTTCATGGGTATATTCATACATATACCTATACCCGAGCTTTTGGCCCACTTCGGTATTCTCATAAATTTCTTCGCAAAGAGCTCTACTTTCGTACATCCAATCTATTACATTGCCACTCTTTATTTTTTCGTATTCAATCTTTGATAATTTATCAGTATTTGCGGCTAATTCGGTGTAAGACATACCATAAAAATCAATCATTTTTGAATCCCAAACCGTGTGTAAATTTGTTCCATCTTTAAACCATCTAACGTGAAAATCGTTTCCCCCTTTATCTTCAGCTAACCCAATGTGTAACGGTTGGTGCAAATCGCCCATAAAATGAACTAACATTTTTAAATAGAATGTTTTATCTGCATTACTGCTATTTTCATCTTTTAAAACATTGATGCATTTTTCAATGGCAACTATAATATCACCAGCTTCGCTTTTAGGGTGTTCGTGGTATTTTGCTCCAAACGGAAAACTTACGTAATGCCACGGTTTATATGCGTCATATTTACGATCACTTTTAATGGCATCGGCATAGTTTGACACAAAGGCAAGAGAATGGCCGTTAAGCAGTTTTGAAATTTCTTTTTTTGCCTTTCTATTTAAGTAGCCTTCGGCAATTTCCCCTACGGCTCGATGACCTGTTTTGCCCCAATCTTCGGATGCAAAACCTATGTTCACCACCAGAAAAAATGTTATAACTAAAGTTGAAATTTTCATAATTTTTATTCTTTATTTATTTTCACCAAACTTGTGGAGCAAAGATAACACCCCAAATGCACAATTTTGACAATAATTATTTTTAATAATTAGAATTGAGTAGCCAATTCAAAAAATTACATTTAAAAAAGTAATATCTTATACTATTAATAGAAAATTTCTGTTTAAAACAATGTCCCTATTTTATTGCTTATGAAACTTATTGTTATACCCTTTTTGTTGTTTGTAGGACTTTCATTTGCTCAGAATGATTTTTATTCTGAAGACATTAATGTTACCCCTCTTATTGAGGGCACACTACTTTTACCAAGCCCCCAAAAAGAGCAACCATTAGTAATTATTATAGGTGACAGTGGCCCTACAGACCGCAACGGAAACCAGCAAATGATGGTAAACAACGCGTTAAAATTTCTCGCCGAAGGGCTTTATACCGAAGGCATCGCCAGTTTTAGGTATGATAAAAGGCTTGTAAAACTAATTAAGCACCGCGCCCTCACAGAATCTGAAATTCATTTTAATGATTTTATCGAGGACGCAAACGCTATTTATCAACGCTTCAAAAATGACAATCGGTTTTCAGAAATTTATATAATCGGGCACGGTCAAGGCTCTCTTGTGGGGATGGTTACCGCACAAATTGGCGCCAATGGCTTTATATCGATAGCGGGTGCTGGACAAGAAATAGACGATGTAATAATAGATCAACTTTCAAAACAAGCCCCGGGATTAGTTGACAATGCACGCACATCTTTTGACGATTTAAGAGCGACGGGAGCGGCCCATAATTATAGCCCCGGATTGGCCTCAATTTTTAGAAAAGAAATTCAGCCTTTTCTCTTTACGTGGATGCAATACAACCCAAACAAGGAAATTGCAAAACTTCAGTTTCCTGTTTTAATAATTAATGGCGACAAAGATCTTCAAGTAGATATTTCCGAAGCAGAATTACTAAAAAACGCGAAACCTGACGCTCAATATGAAATTATTGAAAATATGAATCATATTTTTAAGGAAATAAAAGGAAACGACCTGGAAAACAGCAAGTCGTATAACATTCATAATATTCCTATTATGCCCGAATTAATTAGCATTATAAGCGATTTTATTAAAAAATAATGCAAATAAAAAAATAATTGTATTTTGCACCAAAACCATCAACAAATGCAGGATACAGCTACCAAAATTATAGAAGACACTACCCCACTTTTTACAAACGACACCATAGTTTTTGGTGTTTTAATGATAGCATTAGGATTTATTTTTTACACTTCCTCCCAAAAAGAAGGGTTTTGGAAAAAATTCTACAGCATAGTCCCTGCCTTATTTATGGCCTATTTTATCCCCGCATTATTTACCACCGCGGGAATTATTTCGCCCGAGTGGACTACGGTGGCAGAGACCGGTGAAGTAAGTACAGGCAGTACAAGTTTGTATTATATGTCGAGCCGCTATTTGCTACCGGCAGCTTTGGTTTTAATGACCTTAAGTATAGACATTAAAGGTGTTATTAATTTAGGTCCTAAGGCGCTTATTATGTTTTTTGCCGGGACAGTTGGTATTGTGCTAGGAGGGCCATTAGCCGTATTAATAGTAGGAACCATTCACCCCGAAGCCGTAGGTGGCGAAGGTGCCGATGCTGTGTGGCGCGGCTTATCTACACTTGCAGGAAGCTGGATTGGCGGAGGTGCAAATCAAACTGCTATGCTCGAAATTTACGGCTACAATCAAAAGCTTTATGGCGGGATGGTATTTGTGGATATTGTTGTAGCAAATATTTGGATGGCTATTATTTTATTCGGAATTGGAAAATCTGCGAAAATCGATAAATGGTTAAAAGCAGATACTTCGGCAATTGACAGTTTAAAAGAAAAAGTTTCAGATTACGCACGAAAGGTGGATAGAAATCCAACTTTAACCGATTTAATGATTTTAGGCGCTATAGCCTTCGGTACAGTGAGTTTTGCACACTTTGGCGCTAATTATTTGAGTAAATTTTTCACCGAAATAGTTGCAGAATTACCCGCCGGAATTACACGTAATATTTTTACTTTTCTCGATTCTAGTTTCTTTTGGATGATAAGCATAACCACACTCATTGGGGTTCTGCTTTCATTTACAAAATTAAAATCATACGAAGGCGCCGGCGCCAGTAAATTTGGGAGTGTTTTCATTTATATACTAGTAGCGAGTATTGGAATGAAAATGGATTTAACCCTAATTTTTGACAATTTATGGCTTATTGTAATTGGATTAGTGTGGATGAGTGTTCACGCAGGATTACTCATATTAGTTGCCAAACTAATACGGGCCCCCTATTTCTTCTTAGCCGTGGGTAGCCAAGCTAATGTGGGTGGCGCAGCCTCTGCCCCAATAGTTGCATCGGCATTTCATCCATCGTTGGCAACGGTTGGGGTGCTATTAGCGGTTTTTGGTTATGCCATTGGTACGGTAGCAGCAATTATATGTACTGTTTTAATGCAATTGGCATCTGGAGTATAATAATTTGAAAAAAAATATCATATTTGCACTCCTAAAAAAACCTCATAATGATTCGTTACTGTCTTACTATTGCCGTTATTTTATTAAGTTTAATTAGCTGTTCTAAAGATGCATCAAAAATGGAGCTTACTGGAACGGTAAAAGGACTAAAAAAAGGTACACTTTTACTTCAGAAATTTGAAGATACAACCTTGATAACTATAGATTCTGTCGTAATAAACGGGTCCTCAGATTTTACATTTACAGACAAGGTTGTGAGTCCAGAAATATATTACCTATATGTAAGGTTAAAAGACGGTACTTTACGCGATGACCGTATTGCATTTTTTGCTGAAAATGTACCAATGCATATACAAACCAATATTAAAAATTTTGGCAGTGCAGCAAGAGTATCTGGCTCTGTTAACGATAGTTTATACAGAGAATTTGAAAAATTAAGACAGCGCTACGTAGCTAAAAACCTTGAATATATTGAGCAGCGGTTTAAAAATAAAGGTAAAAACAACGATTCTTTAAAAGCAGATTTATCGCGTAAACAAGAATCGCTAATAAAAAGTAAATACTTTACAACGCTTAATTTTGCCTTAAATAACACAGATTATGAAGTAGCTCCATATTTAATTTTAAGTGAAGCATATAGTTCGCATGTAAAATACTTAGACACGGTATACAATGCGCTATCGCCAAAAATAAAAGACTCCAAATACGGTAAGGAATTGGAGTCTTTTATAAAATTGCGTAAAAAAAGTGATACTTTATAGTTTGTTAATCTTGTCTATAAGGTCTCTCCCACGTGACTCCAATTCGGCTTGAATTGATTTAAAGTGTTGCTTTTTATTTTCTACATTCTTTTGATTAACTTTTTCAATTAAATCATCAAAAGTTGCAATTGCCTCATCGATAATTGATTCCGCTTCTTTGTTGTCTTTATCAGGATTGGTTAACTCCCAAATGTACACGGCTTCAATTATATCGCCTAAAACATAATTAATATCCTTTTTTAAGTCTCTTACGTTTGCCATTTAATATGCTATTAATTAATAAATTTCGTATTTACTATTTTTATAATCGCGCAAAGATACGAAGTTTTAAGGAATGAATACTTCTAAAAAGCTAGCTGAATTTGTAATAAATTTTATTTCAGACAATTGTGCAGGAATTAGTATGGTTTCTCCTTTTTTTATGGTTTCCGAAAAATCGTTATAAACAATTTTAGCTTGCCCCGCTACACACATATAAACGGTAAAAGAATTATTTACATTTAATTGCTTAGTAAAATCTTGCGTTAGTTCAATTTTATTTACTGAAAAATACGAAGTAGTGCCAATTGCACTTGCCTCATTTTTACTTGCCGTATAATTTAATTGCGGCGTCGTTTTATTAAAATTGATAGCATCTATGGCCAAATCTGTATGCAATTGCCTTAATTTTCCGCTAGTATCGGGTCTATTCCAATCGTAAATTCGATAGGTAATATCTGAAGTTTGTTGAATTTCGGCTAACAGAATTCCCCCACCAATTGCGTGAACAGTTCCAGGATTAAGAATAAAAGCATCACCACTAGAAACTGGTACTTCGTTTAAAATTTCTGTAATTTTATATTTTGAAAGGTATTCTAAATATTTCTCTTGATTCATCTGCTGATTAAACCCGAGAATAAGCCTGGCATCTTTTTCAACATCCATTATATACCACATTTCAACCTTTCCAAAGGAATTGTGTCTTTCTTTTGCTAAAGTGTCATCTGGATGAACTTGTACAGAGAGGTCTTCGCGTGCATCTATAAACTTAAAAAGCAGCGGGAAATGGTTGCCAAAGGTGTTATAAACCTCCTCACCAACTAATTTATCTTTATAATTTTCTAATACCCAATTAAGGGTTTTGCCTTTTAGTGGGCCATTTATAATTTCAGAAATATTATTAGCTACTCCAGAGATTTCCCAACTTTCTCCAATATTGCCGTGACCGCCCTTTTTTAAAATATTGGTCAATTTTGTGCCACCCCAAACTTTTTCTTTAAGAATGGGTTGAAATTTTAAAGGATAAAGGGAAAGTGCTTTTGCCATTAATTGCCATTATAGATTACAAAATTGCGCGGAGTTTCATAAAGTTTTACCGAAATATCGTATTTGCTATCTATACGAGCTCTCATTTTATTCCAAATTACAATTGCAATATTTTCAACTGTGGGATTCGTATTTTTAAATTCGGGAACTTCGATATTTAAATTTTTGTGATCGAACGGATCTTCTACTTCTTCTTTTATTATTTGCGCCAGCACTTTTAAATCGATTAAAAAACCAGTATCTGGGTCAATTTCGCCAGAAATACCAATTTCTAATTCATAATTATGACCGTGATAATTGGGGTTACTACACTTACCAAAAACTTTAAAATTTTTGTCGTCATCCCATTCTTTTTTAAACAACCTATGCGCTGCATTAAAATGAGCTTTTCTAAATACTGTTAAGCTCATACGGATAAATAGTTATAAAATTTATCGAATATTATTTTAAACCAGGCGGTATAAATATCGGGGTTTTGTTCAATGTCTTTTTTAACTTCATCCATCGGCATCCATTTCCAGTTGGCCACTTCATCGGGGTTAATATTTGGTTCTCCCGAGTAAGTTCCTATAAGAATATGGTCTAATTCGTGTTCTGTAAGTCCGTTTTCAAAAGGAGCTTTGTAAATAAAAGAAGTTGTTTCTTTTAAAGGTGTTGTAAACCCCATTTCTTCCATCAACCTACGTTTTCCGGCATCTAGGGTGGTTTCGCCATCTCGCGGATGACTGCAGCAGGTATTGGTCCAAAGCCCTGGAGTGTGGTATTTGTGCAAGGCTCGTTGTTGCAGCATTAATTCGTTTTTCTCATTAAAAACAAAAACTGAAAACGCTCTGTGAAGTACACCTTTTATATGAGCTTCTTGTTTTGGCATTAACCCTAATTGCTCGTCTTTTTCGTTAACGAGAATAACTTGTTCTTCCTTCATAGCAATCTAACTTAGGCTTCAAAAATACGAAAAGGGCGGCTGAGTTAAAAGTAAAAAGCGTTCAATAGTGATTAAAGAACGCTTTTTGATAAAATTAAATTTGGCTAGTTTTAATTTTGAATTATAAACATGGATCGTCTATTAAGTTGATGTTCTTCGTCTGTACATTCAATATCGTTGCCACAATGGTTTAGCAATAAGCTTTCGCCGTATCCTTTGGCCGAGATACGTTCCTTATCGATACCTCGCTCAACAATCCATTCTCTTGTAGACTGTGCTCTTCTATCAGAAAGTTTCATATTATAAGCATCGCGACCTCTTGAATCTGTATGTGATTCAATGTGTATTTCTAAATTTGGATAAAGTTCCATGGCATATAATATTTTGGCCAATTCAACCTCGGCATCTGTTCTAATAAAATCTTCGTCGTAGTCAAAATAAATAGGTTGAACTTCTAACATACACCCTAAATCATTAGGCGGACAGGGTTGTTTTAACTTAAGTTGTAAATCCACATTAATAACGCCACCAACGTCGGGAGTTTCTACAATTTCTTCTTTTGGATAGTATGCATCTTTTGTACCTCGTAAAGTATAGTTTGTACTACATTCAGCCGTAAAACTAAAAGTTGCATCTTCGCCAACGGTTACTTTTTGAATTACTTGGTTTGAAGCATTTAGCAAAGTAACTTCGGCTCCTGGGAGTAATTCTTTTGTGTCAATATCGGTTACTACACCATTGATTGTCATAACACATTTTTCAAAGAAATAATAAATCTCATCGTCTATTGCTCCTCGTCCACCGGCAGCATTGGAAGTATAATAACCCGAGCCTTTCGACTCTTGAATAATAAGCCCGAAATCGTCTTTATTTGTATTTATTGGAGGGCCAAAATTTGAAACCTGTTCTAAGTTTCCATTGCCATCGAGTGTGGCAACGTAAATATCGAGTCCACCGTGTCCAAAATGACCATCGCTGGCAAAGTACAAGTTGTTATCTTCACTTACAAAGGGAAAAGTTTCTCGCGATCTTGTGTTTACTTCGGGTCCTAAATTAACTGGTGCGCCGTAAGTAATATTCCCAACCGAGTCTTTTTTAATATCAACTTTGTACAAATCAGATCGGCCATAACCGCCCGGCATGTCGGAAGCAAAATATAAACGATTTTCATCATAATTAAGTGCTGGATGGGCGGTGCTGTATGCCGGACCGTTAAACGGTAGCTCCAAAATATCGCCCCAATATTGCTCACCCTTTTTATTAACTTTAAGGGTGGCTCTATAGATTTTTAGTTTTATAACGCGGTTTTTGTCGTAACCTTTTTTACCATCTTTAAAATTATTTCGTGTAAAATACATGGTTTGTCCATCATTGGAAAAGACGGGAGTTGCCTCGTGAAGAAAAGTATTAACCTCCCCTTCCAGCGGCCGGGAGTTTGATAGTCCACCATCGCTATCAACATCGGCAATGTATAGATCTAAGTACGGCATATTATTCCAATTATGCGCTTTTAGCTCGGCTCTCTCTTTTGATGTTGAAGAGTATACAATTTTATTCTGAAAATAGGTAGGACTAAAATCTGACCAGCGAGTATTAACACCAACATTATTTATTACGTACTTGAAAGGGTGAACACCAAGGCTCAATAAATATTCTGGATCGTTCTCGAACTTTTTAACATTGGGTTCGGCACCGCCTTTTTCGAAGTAAATTTTCATTACCTCGGCAGATTTTTCGTATTTACCTACACTTTTAAGGGTTTGTGCTATGCGGTAGTAGTATTCCGTTTCAATATTATCTGGATACTCATTTAATAGTTTTGAATAATACTTTTCGGCATTTACATAATCACTATTGTAATAATAAGTATCGCCCAATTTTTGATAAACTTCGGCAGAGCGATAACCATTTTCAACTACCTTAAGGTAGATTTCTTGTGCATTAATATAGCTATACTTCTCGTATTGTTCATTAGCTCTTGCAATTTTAACTTCTTGAGCGAATGTTAAATTTACAAGAAGTATCAACCCAATAAATGCTATTTGTTTAATCGTTGTCATAAGATTGGATTTTTAAGGTGAAACTTGAAATCCAGCACAATCTAGATAAACAAAACTCCTATTTTTAATAAAGATGTTAAAGCGTAACTTGTATTAGCTATTAGCACTAACTTTAATTTCTTTATGCAAATTAGGGAGATTTATGGGGAGCTAATTAATAGGTATTTACATAACGGAAATTAATTCTTTATAATAAACATAGATCTTCTGTTTAATTGATGTTGTTCTGCGGTACAGTCTACACCATTTGAACATTCGTTAACTAACCTAGACTCACCATATCCTTTGGCCGTTAACCTATCCTTGCTAATGCCTTTGCTCACTAACCAACGAAGAGTTGACTGGGCTCTGCGTTCAGAAAGCGCAAGGTTGTATCTATCATTACCACGTGAGTCTGTATGCGATTCAATATGAATACTAATTTGTGGATATGATCTTAGTGCAGCGAGAACTTTCGCCAATTCAATTTCGGCATCAGGACGAATATAAGACTTGTCGAAATCAAAATAAATTGGCTGCAAATCGAGAATACAATTTAAATCGGTTGGTGGGCAACCAATAAGTTCTAATGGAATTGGCACCTCTACAACACCGGTAATAAATGGTGTTTTAATTGTAGATTCGTAAGGTTTATAATCTTCTTTTACTCCTCTCACTGTATATTGAATTCCGCAACTTGCCAAGAAGCTGTACTTTCCATCTAAATCGGAAGTAGTTTTTTCTATAAGTTGATTGTTACTATCTAACAATTGTACGGTTGCTTCGGCAATTGGTTCTTCTGTAGTTTTTTCGAAAACTGTGCCTTCAATTGTAATGGTACAGCCTTCTTTTAAAAAGTAAATATCATCATCTGCACTTCCTCTATTTCCGCCTCTATTCGACGAAAAATAAGCTACGCGATTTTCTTCATCGATAATAAAACCGAAGTCATCTTTCGCACTATTAACCGGTGGGCCTAAATGTTGTACTTCTCCTGGTAACCCTTCACTGTCTAATGAAGTTACAAATACATCATAACCTCCCAAACCGGAACGTCCATCACTAGAAAAATATAAATTGTTGTTATCGCTAACAAAAGGGAAAGAATCGCGCCCCCCCGAATTTACCGAAGGACCTAAATTTATTGGTGGACCATAGGTATTATCGCCCAAAATATCGACAAACCAGATATCATTCATTCCGTAGCTTCCTGGCATATCTGACGAAAAGTACAATCTTTTACCATCGGGGCTTAATGCGGGATGTGCTACAGAAAATTCGTCGCTATTAAAAGGCAGTTTTACAATATCTTTCCATGTATTTGCTCCTGCCCTTGTAGCTTTATAAATTGATAAACGTAAGGTTTTATAGCGATTAGATTTATCAAAATTTTTCTTTCCGTCCAGTATTTGATTACGGGTAAAATACATTGTATTACCATCTTTAGTAAACACCGGCGTCGATTCGTTATAATCTGTATTTACATCGCCACCAACTGGCACTGAATTTTTTAATCTCCCTTCAGAATCTCTATCTGCAATAAACAAATCTAAATATGGCTCCTTTGTCCAATCATCATATTTAGGGACATTTGTTAAACCTGCTGAAGCATAAATTATACTTTCGTCTTTATAAAATGCAGGACCAAAATCTGAAGTAGCAGTATTAATTCCAACCTTTTCGATTTCAATATTTCTGGAATCAAAGACAATACTTTTTAAGTAATCGGGATCATTATTATATGTTTTAACTACAAATTTTTTCCCTCCTTTAGCAATGTATTCTTGTAATAATGCATCTGCTTCTTGACTCTTTCCAAGGCTTTTTAAGGATTGAGCTCCTTTGTAATAGTATTCTGGCTCGGCTTCATCAGGATATTCATTTATCAGTCTGTAATACCACTTAGCCGCACTACCATAATCACTATTAAAATAGTAGGTGTCTCCTAAATTTTTAAAAATTTGAGCAGATTGATATCCATCTTCAACTACTTTTAAATAGATTTCTCGAGCATCTATATAGGCATATTTCTCAAATTTTTTATCTGCTCTTTTAATATCTTTTTTTTGCGCAAAAGATGTGGTAGCAGTAACAAAAACTAAGATGAAAATAGATATGTTACGAATTACTGTAGTCATAATTTTTATTAATTTTAAAAGAATCTAGGAGTTAATACGCGTTCTGGTCTATTAAATAATTCGAATCTAAACATTACTTCATACGAGCCATCAGAATATGCCTCAATATCTGTTGTTTGATAATCATAGCCAAAGCCAATAAAAATACCATCAGTAGCTTGAAATCCTACTAAACCACTCATAGCCGCACTCCATCTATATGCAGCACCCAAAGTTACTCTATCATATAGTAAGAAATTTGCCGAAACATCTGCTTGTAAAGGTGAACCAGACACCATTTTCATTAAAGCTGCTGGTTTAAATTTAACATTATCGCTAAGGTCGAATACATAACCTGCAATTAAAAAGTAGTGCATTCTTTCTGCTGCCGTAGTCTCTACTTGAGTATTTTCTATACTACCGGTATCAAAATGTTTGGTGGTTAAAAAGTTTGGTACAGATAATCCTACGTAAAATCTTTCGGTATTATAATATACTCCAGCTCCAATTTGCGGTTGTAACTTATTATCAATATTATTTTCTTGAAAGTATGGATCGTTGGGATTATAAATATTCAACTTTGAAAAATCTACATCCAAAATATCTAAACCTGCTTTAAGACCAAACGAAACTTTGGCGTCTTCAGAAGTTTGTATACTGTATGAATAATCAATATTGAAATTTGTTTCAATAGCCGGCCCTATTCGATCATTTACAACCGACAGTCCTAAACCCATATTTTCACGTATAGGTGAATTAACTGTAAAGGTTCCGGTGTTTGGGGCTCCATCTCCAAAATTTACCCATTGGGTACGATATAAAAGTCCAAAACTTAGAACTTCGCGATTACCAGCATAAGCGGGGTTTACCACTTGAGTGTTATACATATATTGAGTGTACTGTGGATCCTGCTGTGCTTTACTTGAAAAAGTACCAAGTAAAATCAAAATTAGTAGTGTTAGATAACTGTGTTTCATAGTTATGTATTTTAATCCTGGGAGGTCATTTCCTCCCAGGAATTTTTTTTTGATTTTTCTATCTGTTTATATAAAGGTATCCATTATATGATTCTTGACCTGGATTTTCTTTCGGAAAGGTAAGAATATAAAAATAAGTTCCGGTAGGTAATTCCTTATTTTGTTCAACTGTTACTCTTCCTTCAGAAATACCTCTAAACACATTTTCGCTATCATTAGAGCCTCCGTATCCGTCTGTTTCATACACTAATACTCCCCAACGGTTGAAAATTTTCATATTATTTACTGGATAATTACTAATTCCTTCTACTAAGAAGAAGTCGTTAAATCCATCTCCGTTTGGTGTAACTCCGTTGAAAATTTCAAACGTAGTTGGCAATACTAATGGTAGTGTAACCACAGTTGGGTCATCTGGATCTCCATCACCATTGTTGTCATTATTAGTTAAATCTGTTGGGTCATCAGAATCGTCTTGAACAATATTTCCAAAGATATCTTCAGCAAATACTGTTGCTTGGTTTACTACTTCGCCATTATCAATATCTTCTTGAGTAATAACATAGGTTGCAGTAAACGTTACCGTATCTACTTCTCCTGGCTCCAATTGTGCAATTGGATCTCCAGTAATTTCAATACCTGGTAATGGATCAGTGATATAAATATCATATAGGGTTACAACTCCTGTATTGGTGATAGCAAATTCATATGATATTGTTTCTCCAACATCTGAAGAGAAATTACCGTTTTCGTCATTAAACTGACCTGTTTTCTCTAAAGCTATAGATACATTTTGACAAACATCTATAATTGTAGGATCATCTTCAAGATAGCTATTATCATCAGATAAATCTGAAACTACATTTCCATCAGGCTCTGTTCCTTCTACAATGGCTTGATTTTCTACAAATCCTGCATCCACATCTGCTTGAGTTATGGTGTAAATTGCAGTAAATGTTGTAGTATCTTCCTCTTCTGGCGCTAATACAATTGGACCTCCTACTACAGCTACTATTGGATCTGTAATCGTTACGTTTGACAGCATAACATTACCAGTGTTTTTTACACTGAAGTTATACACAATTGTCTCTCCAATATCTGGACATCCGTTATCATTCTCATCTGTAGGAATACCAACTTTGATGAGAGCAATTGCAGGATTTTGGCATAATACGGTAATTGTAGGGTCATCCTCTAATACGCTGTCGTTATCTGATAGGTCGCTTACAGTATTTCCCGCTGGATCTTCAGCGGTTACGGTAGCTTGATTTTCTACTGAACCGTTATCAATATCTACCTGCGTGATAACATATTCAGCGGTAAACGCTGTGTTGTTAACCTCGCCTGGAAGTAACGTTATTGGTCCTCCCACAACAGTCACTAATGGATCTGTAATCACTACGTTATTTAATGTAACGTTTCCTAGGTTATGAACTGCAAAACTATAGTCGATAGTTTCATCTACATCGGCACAACCATTTCCATTAGTATCATTTACAATTCCAGTTTTAATTAATGCAATTACTGGATTCTGGCATACTTCTGTTACCGTAGGATCATCTTCGAGAACGCTATCATCATCAGATAGATCTGTAACCACTGTTGAGTCTGGATCTGTTCCTTCTACCGTAGCTTGATTAATTACTTGCCCTGCATCTATATCAATCTGCGTAAGTGCGTAATCTGCTTCATATGTCCAAGTTTCAGTTTCCTGAAGTATTCCATCTCCGTTGTCGTCACCCGATACTAAAATAATAGGTACAACTGGGTTTGGAGCTTCCAATAGTGGATCTGTCACTGATATTGAACTCAACGGAACATTTCCTTCATTTGTTACTGTAAATGTGTACGAAATAGTCTCATCAACATTTGCACAACCATCTTGATTTTCATCATTCACAATACCGGTTTTAACTATCGCTATTGCAGGTGATGGTGTTTTTTGAATAAGAAGATAAACCGTTGCTCTATCGGTAGCAACAGGGCTACCATCATCGAAAATTTCGTAAACAAACTGATCTGTACCAATGAAATCTGTACCTGGGGTATAATCAAATGTACCGTCGGCATTTAGAACAACTGTACCGTTTGAAGGACCGCTAATAGGACTTATTGCAATATCAACAGTTTGATTATCACCTTCTGGGTCATTATCATTATCTAGAACATTTCCAGATATAACGGTGTTAATTTCACCATTATAAGCATCATCATTTGCTACTGTAATGTTTGTATTTGAATTAATAATATAAATAGTAACTATTGCAGTATCACATAATGCTGGTGTGCCATTATCACAAATTGTATATTCAAAGGTGTCTACTCCTACAAAACCAGCATTTGGTGTGTAAGTGTATGTTTCGTCAGGATTGACAACTACTGTACCATTGGCTGGGGTTGTATTAGCTGTAACGGTTATTGGATCGCCGTCGGGATCAAAGTCGTTTACTAATACATTACCGCTAATTGGCGTATCAACCTCGGTAAGGTTGGTATCGGCATTGGCAACAGGTGCATCATTCCCTGAGGTAGTGTTCGTTACTTCAATATAAACCATTGCAGTATCACAAGCTACCGGGTTTCCGCCATCGCATACTTGATACTCAAAACTATCAGCTCCTATATAATCTACCCCTGGGGTATAGGTATAAGTACCGTCGGCATTAAATACTACCGTACCATTGGCTGGACCGCTTACCAAAGTAAATACTTCTGTTCCAGCTGGACCGTCGGCATTTAAATCATTGGTAGAAACATCACCGCTAACCGGTAGGTTTATAAATGTATCGTTGATATCGTCAACAGCTAATATCTCATTAGCACCATTGTTTGGATCGATGACAATATAAACAGTCGCTACATCGGTTGCCACTGGGGTACCGTCGTCTTCAATAGCGTATACAAATTGGTCGGTTCCACTATAACCCGCATTTGGAGTATAGGTAAAGCTACCGTCGGCATTGATTACTAAGGTTCCGTTTGATGGACCACTAATTGGACTAAGCGCCGTATCTACTACTTGATTGTCGCCCTCTGGATCGGCATCGTTATCTAATACATTGCCAGTAATTGCTACATCGGGTAAGCCAAAGTAAGCATCGTCATTGGCAACGGTTACATTTGTGGTGTTCGGGATTACCTGAATGGTAACTACCGCTGTATCACATAAAGCTGGAGTACCATTATCACAAATTGTGTACTCAAAGGTGTCTTCGCCTTCAAACCCTGTATTTGGTGTGTAAGTGTATGTTCCGTCAGGATTGACAACTACTGTACCATTGGCTGGGGTTGTATTAGCTGTAACGGT